>Ga0315281_10005079_pt1 | contig 18915 bp, 19 predicted proteins | sample YL17G07_0_MG_FD_204540 | JGI IMG/M metagenome (GOLD analysis project Ga0315281, IMG submission 204540) | Sediment microbial communities from Yellowstone Lake, YNP, Wyoming, USA - YL17G07_0 | ecosystem: Environmental > Aquatic > Freshwater > Lake > Sediment | place: USA: Wyoming | collected... | reverse complement strand
GTTTGCTACGCTTTATGAGGGTGTCCGACGGTGTCCTGAATTTTGGGTTTACCAACCCTTCACCTTCCGTCTCCCGCTGGGAGCGGGGCGCAGCCGTGAACGGCTAGAACACGGTCTATGTGGAGTCGACGCCGCGTAGTGGCGAGGCACCCTGGGTGGATATGTCCTCAAAGCCTTGCATGTCTATTCCGAGTCGTTCTGTTGCATACGCCTTGACGCTTGATAACGCACTGAGAAAAAGAGAGACGGACTCGTGAGCCCTGTTGATCGCGTCGGCCTGCTCTTCGAGTTCTTGTGGATATTCGTGCATCAAGTCATTGCGGAGCTCGGCTTGTTTTTCCCATGTAGTCTTGTCTGAGATAATTCCCCGTTGCTGCAAGCCTTCCAAAAGCCGTTCCACTTCCGACTTCTGCAACTTGATGCCTTCCAGTCTCAGAATTGAGCGGAAGAGACGTTTGAAAAAGAAGTCCTCGGTTTTTCCGAAACGGAGCAGGAAAGCATCAAGGTGTTCCTTTTGGTCTTCGCTCATTCCCTGTATCGAAGAAGGCGACAGCGGCATCATTTCCCCGATTTTTCTTGCAGAGTAGGCGAGACTCCTGGCTTGGCGGTGCGCCAGTTCAAAGTTGTCCAGGAAAGTCTCTATGTAACTCTGCTTGAGGTTCACAATCTGATGCCTTCTTCGATGGCGATTTTTTGTATGCCACGAGGAGGGGCAGAAAACCTCCGAATTACTATATCAACCGGGACATCGCCGATTTTCTTGCGCAGAGCAAGCTTGTGAGCCGATCTTGGCGTCCAGGAGGCCATGCTCTAGCGAAGTCTCGACGTAGAGGTCGATGTCGCCACCTTGCAGCGAGTCGTCCGCACGGGAACCGAACAGCCAGACTCTGGCGTCCGGCCCAAAGTTTGCCTTGACGACCTCGCGGATGGCTACAACTTGTTGCGGTTCGAGTCTCACGTTCGGAATCTCCCAATTAACACATCAGGACGTAACTTCAGACGCCATATTCCCGGAAAGGGTTCGCACTCTTCAGGAATCGTCCCGGCTGGATTTATGTTCAATACCCCCGCCGTACTTGCTTGAGTTTAACCCCATCCGCTATCAAATTGAAGCCTGTCCAACCCAGCGCGTTGGGGACAGCGGCCAAGCCATTCGTCCATTCCCCGAACTGCTTGGGGATCATGGTTTCAAGGTCGATCTTGGGGCCTTGGTCGGCGAGCTTGTGGGTCGGCGTGATGGCAATGGCGAGGCCTGTGAGTAGGTGTTTCAGGGATATCTTCATGGTCGATCTCGGGGGGTTGTTGGGGCGGGAGATGTTGCCTTTTTAAATCCCCCCTAGCCCCCCTTTTGTAAAGGGGGGATGAAGAGCGTGGCGCGTGGGGTGGGTTGTGGCGGTGGAGGGGTTTCATGGTGGGCTGGATTATATGATGGGTTTGTTACGTTTTTGGGTTTTGGGTTGGGGGCGTGCTGAAGGAGTCAGGAGATTTCGATGACGCGCTCGCCCCGGTCCAGCGCGGCAAGAACCGAAGGCAGCAATTCGGCGAACCATTGCATCAATCAAGGCCGTGCGGCGGGTGTTTCCCGTGCGAATCCAGACCACTTGGGGGCCATCCGCGTTGCGCATGCCTCTTAGGGAAAAGTCTTCATCTTTTGAGATGATGACTGCATCCGTATCCAGCGCCCGGTTCCAGACGTCGTTGTCGGTGGTTCCATCTCCGCCAAAGTCGAAGACATGCTCCGCAGGGTGGCCTTGAGCGGTGAGCCAGCGGGCCAATGCGGGCGGGAGCTGGGCATCGATCAAAAATCGGGTCATGCCACCGCGCGTAACATTGTGTGGTCCAGATATTGAGCGGCGAATTCGAGCGCGGCCGTGATGTCTGCCTGCTCCAGGTAGGGATAGTCCTCCAGGATTTCTTCGTTGGTTGCCCCTGCTGCAAGCAGGTCCAACACATCTTTTACCCTGACGCGGGTTTGCCGAATGCAGGGACGCCCGCCACATACATCTGGTTGGGTCGTGATTCGGTGCAGTTCACTTGCCATGATTTTCACCTGGATGGTTGGTTACTCGTAGTTATGATACGCCGCAAACAAAATCTCGGGGTCCAGCAGCAGCTTCATTCAACCTGAATTATCCATTAAAGCCACAACACCACTGTAGGAGCGGCGCCGCCTCTCTCCAACTCTCTCCCACAGGGAGAGAGGGCGATCGTCCCTTCCCCTTCAAGGGGAAGGTTAGGATGGGGATGGGAGTTGGCCGCGATTTGCGATAGCATTCGCGCCGGGGCGGCGCTCCTACATGCACGGGCATTTAAATGGACAATCCGGGTTCAACAGAGAAAGCAAAGACGTTGTGTTCCCGGTCCGCGGCAAAAGCGAGGGCGGCGCGAATATCGGCTTTTTCAAGCTCGGGAAAGTCCTCGATGATCTCATCTTCGCTCATGCCATCGGAGAGCATGGCGAGGATGTCGTAGACCGTGATCCGTAACCCCCGAAGCAGGGGCGTCCGCCTCTCTTGCCAGGCTCCAGCGGAATTCTGTTGGATTTCATCGTACCTCCTTAGCTTGTATGCATTTCGAGATCGCCGCGCGAGTTTGCATAGGTGCGCGAGAGGGTTTGATTGTAAATCTTGTTGAGCATCGCTGTCTGCTTGGGGTCGGCCAGCAGGGGCACGATGGTTTCGTCCATCTTCCATTCCCCGAACTGCTTGGGGATCATGGTTTCGAGGTCGATCCTGGGGCCTTGGTCGGCGATCTTGTGGGTCGGCGTCATGGCAATGGCGAGGCCGGCAGCGGCGAGCATGGCGAGGCCTGTGAGCAGGTGTTTCAGGGATATTTTCATGGTGCAATCCCGGGGTGTTGTTGGGGCGGGAGATGCTGGGGTTTTAAGGCCGCCATTGTTGAATCCACGGTCGCTAAATCCCACCTGGCCCTGGCCAAAGGCAAATCCCCACAAGCTAAATCCCCCCTGGCCCCCCTTTTGCAAAGGGGGGATGAAGGGTGTGGTGCTCCGCTTTTGCGAGGTGGGCGGGAAACCGCCCATCCCTGCGAAACCCATTTCACCCGCAAGGGGTACGTCGGCGGGTGCCCCGCTGCTGCGCAGCGGCCCTTCCGCAGGCTAAGGGGGGATGAGAGGTGGGGGGACGAGAGAACTGGCTCGTGGGGCGGGTTCATCAGGTAGACACAGGCGTCGGCCATGTCTTCGCTACGCTGGGTTATTACGCGTTTTATTATGCTCATTTAGGGCTATTACCCTTTCTTGATCCATCCTCTCCGGGACGAATCCAGTCAGGCGTGGATTGCGGCAGCGGGTTGCCCAATGCGGCAAGAGAATACGGATCGGCCACTAGCCGGGACGCGGCAGCAGCAAGCGTTTCATAAAGATCGAGTGCGGTTTCGAAGGCCAGGTTGATGTGTGCCGCGTTTTTCTCTGGATCGTCGGGGTAATCGTGGGCAAACCGGTTACGGATGCTGCGGATTTGCTGCCATTTTTCCACACTTTCGATGAAGCCGAGTTTTTCAAGCCGGTTCAATTTGTCGAGCATGGGCCGGGTATCGTAGGGTTCTTGCAGGTATTGCAGAATGGCGGGTAGAAAACGTTCACCCATGGTGTCTTGCAGCTTGGTGAACCGGAGGATGAATTGATCCATGTCCTGCACCTGCTCGTCGGTGAGCGCGCCGTATTTGTCCGCGGTAAATGGCCACAGCGGTTTGAGTGCGGCCATGGCATAAAACAGGTGATGGACATGCCGCTCGCATTCACGCCAGGCATCCTGTAATCGCAGTTCGGCCGATGTGCTATTCACAGGCGGACTCCGGTCTGACGGGCGATTTCAAAAATGGGTGGATGCGCGGTGCGTGCGGGGTAGTTCACCAGCACGTCGATTTTCTGATCCCCGAGTTGCATTTTGATGGCGGCCAAAAAAGCCATTTCGGCACGGACAATTTTGGCGACATCGGGCTCGTCTGTTTCGATGAAGAGATCGATATCCCCTCCGCGCTTGCTGTCATCCACGCGCGAACCGAACAGCCACACTTGGGTGGCCGGCCCGAAGGCGACCTGGGCGGCTTGGCGGATGATCTCGATCTGGCGGGGTGTGAGTCTCATGCTGCTCTCCCAATATTCGATTTGTTGCCGGGGAAAATCCAGCCCAGCATGGCATCCAGTGCAAATAGTATCAGCAAGGGCGCATTAGGCTAACCCTCATCCCAACCTTCTCCCAGGGGGAGAAGGGGCGATCGTTCCCTCTCCCTCTTGCGGGATAACCAGCGACTTGGCTGCGGTCTCTTGCAGCCTAGTATTGGAAATCGCAAGTAACGAAACATTTTGTTTGGCGCGTACCCGCGGTCATGTAGGTTGGGTTAGGCGCGGCTTCTTGCGCCGTAACCCAACAAACCCAATCATTCGCCTATACGCCTATACGCCGGTGTTGGTGTGTACTGCCCATCCGTCTGTGTTGAAGATTGGGTTTGTTGGGTTACGCGATAAAGCCGCTAACCCAACCTACATGACTGCGACGTATGTTTCGTAATTAACGGGTTCAGATACTAGTAGCAGCGCAGGCGACCTCGCCTGCGCTACACCTGCCGGCCGGAACCAATACCGTCGGGTACGGACTAAAATGAAGCGCTGAGGTCCGGTCCGGTGCGGATATACTGGCCGCAGGGGCGTGCAGTTCCGGGACCATCCCTGGCGGTTGCGTGCTCCTGCGGTTGCTTTTTTGTGAAGCTGAAATCTTGATACTCAAAACCTGCTGGGGCTGGCTCTGCCGCGGCTTGGCCTATCTCCTGCTTTTCGCGGGATTCGGCTTCGCTGCGGTGGTGCTTGCCCTGCGCTACTGGCTGCTCCCCGATATCGAGCAGTATCGCCCGGACATCGCCAACGCCCTGACACAGGCAGCCGGGCAGCGCGTCAGAGTAGGCAGGATCGCCGCCGATTGGCACGGCCTGCGCCCCAACCTGACGCTGCTCGATGTGCAGGTCTATGATCGCAATAACCGTCCCGCCCTGATTCTTGGCCACGTGGAAGGCACGCTCTCGTGGTGGACCCTGTTGCAGGGAGAGATACGCCTCTATTCGTTGATGGTCGATCGTCCCAGCTTGGCGGTTCGGCGCGAGGCGGACGGCGTCATTTATATCGGAGGCATCCCGGTCAACCAGGCTCAGCGCGAAACCGGCTTCGCCGACTGGGTGCTGAAGCAGCGCTGGATCATTGTCCAGGACGCGACCATTCTGTGGCAGGACGATATGCGGCAGGCGCCGCCCCTGGTGCTGAGCAAGGTCAGCCTGCGCCTGGAAAACCGTGGCAGGCACCACGACTTCGGCTTGCGCGCCACGCCGCCGCCCGATCTTGCGGAGCCGCTGGACGTGCGCGGCGCGCTGCAGGGCGAAACCATCAACGACCCGGCGGGCTGGCACGGCCAGCTCTACGCGCGCATGGACCGCACCGACATGGCCGCCTGGCGCAACTGGGCCAGGCTGCCGTTCGAGTTGCAAAGCGGTTACGGCGGCGTGCGCCTGTGGGTCGATTTCGCGCGCAAACGGGTCACCGGGGTCACCGCGGATCTGCTGCTGGATGACGTGAAAGCCCGTTTGGCGCCGGATCTGCCGCAGCTGGACCTGGTCACCCTGGGCGGCAGGCTGGGCTGGCGGGAACAGGCGGGCGGACAGGAGTTTCGGGGCAGGAAACTCGCCCTGGCGGCGCAGGACGGTACCGCCGTGACACCGACCGACGTGCTGGTGCGGCTGCAACCGGCACAGGGCAAAAGACCTGCCACCGGCCTGATCGAGGTGGACAGCGTCAATCTGGAGTCGCTGGGGACGCTGGCCGCCTACCTGCCGTTTCCCGGCGAATCGCGGCGCCGGCTTGCGGAGGCTGCGCCGCGAGGCAACTTGAGCGAGGTCGCGGTGAAATGGAGCGGCGACTGGGATGCGCCGCAGCAGTATGCGCTCAAGGGCCGCTTTGCCGAGTTGGGCATGAAGCCGTACGGCGCCATCCCCGGATTTGCCGGCGTCAGCGGCAACCTCGACGCGAACCAGCAGGGCGGCAGCCTGTCCTTGCAGGCGCCCAACGCCGTTCTTGAATTCCCCAAGGTGTTCCGCGATCCGATGCCGCTGGACACGCTCACCGCGCAGCTGCGCTGGAAAGCGAAACAGGGCGGGATCGAGGTAAATTTCAGCAACGTGTCCTACGCCAACGCGGACTTGGCGGGAACCCTTTATGGCAGCTACCGGAGCGTGCCGGGAACGCCGGGAATTCTCGACCTGACCGGCAACCTGACCCGCGCCGACGGTAGCCGCGCCGTCCGCTATCTCCCGCTGATACTTGGCAAGGATGCACTTTCCTGGCTGGACGTGGCCTTCCTGGCCGGTCATTCCAACGACGTGCGCGTGCGCGTCAAGGGCAACCTCGCGGACTTTCCCTTCATCGACGGCAAACCTGGCGTATTCCAGGTGACCGCGCGTGTCAACGGCGCAGTGCTGCACTACGCCGAAGGCTGGCCGAATATCGAAAACATAACCGCCGATCTCCTGTTCAAGGGTGATCGCATGGAGATCAACGCCCGCCAGGGCAGCATACTCGGCGCCAGGCTGGGCAGGGTGCGTGCGGTGATACCCAACCTGCTGGTGCGCGATCAGCGCCTGGATATCGATGGCGAAGCCCAAGGGCCCACCGGCGAGTTTTTCAGGTTCATCGGCCAGAGCCCGGTGAACGCCATGATAGGCGGCTTCACCGAGGACATGCAGGCGGCGGGCAACGGGCGGCTCAACCTGAAACTTGCGATACCCCTGCGCCAGGCCGTCGACAGCAAGGTGGCAGGCGTGTTCCAGTTCACCAACAACCGCCTTGTCGCCGACCCCGACCTGCCGGCGCTGGAGCAGGTCAACGGGCGGCTGGAGTTCTCCGAGACCGGGGTGCGGGCGCAGAACATTTCCGGCCAATTCCTCGGCGGCCCCCTGTCGCTCAGCGCCGTCACCCAGAAGGATGGTACGGTGCGCGTCACCGCCGCGGGCGGGGTGAGCGGCGGCGGCCTGCGCAAGGCGTTCGACAACGTGCTGACGCGGTCGCTGCAGGGTGCTACCGACTGGCACGGCGTCATCACGCTGCGCCACAAGCTGGCGGATTTCGCCATAGAATCCTCGCTGCGCGGCATGGCGTCCGACCTGCCGGCCCCGCTCGCCAAGAAGGCGAACGAAGCGCTGCCGCTGCGCATCGAGCGCAAGGTGTCGCAGTCCGCGGCCGGGGTGCAGCAGGAAAGCGTTTCCATGAGCTGCCAGATATTTTCCGCACTGCTTGTGCGCAGCGGCGATGGCCGCCAGAGCCGGCTCGACCGGGCTGCGATCAGCTTTGGCGGCAAGCCGGAACTTCCCGCCGAGAGCGGCATCTGGCTCGGCGGCACGCTGCGCCACGTGGATCTCGACCAGTGGCGCAGTCTGCTGGACCAGGGCGGCGGGTCGGCGTCGCTCCCGAATGCCGGCGTCGACCTCAGCTTCGGCAGCGTGGATGCGTTCGGCAAGCGTTTCAATGCGCTCCACGTAGCCGCCTCGATGCATGATGGCACTTGGCAGGCCGCGCTGCGCGGCAAGGAGGTGAACGGCGATGTTGCCTGGAAGCCGGCGGACGAACGCGGCGGGCAGGACCGCGGCAAGGTGACCGGGCGTTTCAAGTCCCTCACGCTACCTGAGTCAGCTCCGCTGCGGCCCGGCGTCGGAGTCCCGGACCAGAACCTTCCGGCGCTCGATGTGATCGCCGAGAATTTCCAGATCAAGCAAAACAGGCTGGGCCGGCTCGAACTGCTGGCTGCCCAGCAGGGCCGGGATTGGCGCATCGAAAAACTGCACCTGCAGAACCCGGAAAGCGTGCTGCAAATGGATGGGGTATGGCGCCTGCCAGCGGGTGCGGCGCAGCCGGCGGACCAGCCGCTCACCAAGGTCAATCTCAAGCTCGAAGTCAACGACATCGGCAAGTTCCTCGCGCGCCTGAACTATCCGGACAACGTCAAGCGCGGCAAGGCAAAACTCGAAGGCCAGTTGTCCTGGGCCGGCAGCCCCGCTGAGCTGGATTACGCAAGCCTTTCCGGCAACCTGGCACTGGAGGCGCACAACGGGCAATTTACCAAGGTGGAGCCGGGCATCGGCAAGCTGCTCGGCATACTCAGCCTGCAGGCGCTGCCGCGGCGCATCACCCTGGATTTCCGCGACGTGTTCAGCGAAGGATTCGCGTTCGACGATATTTCCGGTAGCATGCGCATTGTGCGGGGTGTGGTCTCCAGCGACGATTTCACCATGCAGGGTTCGGCGGCCAGGGTGAGCATGAGCGGCGAGGCCGACCTGACCCGGGAGACCCAGAAGCTGCGCGTGCGCATTACGCCCAGTTTCGGCGACAGCGTCTCGGTGGCCGGCGCCTTTCTGGGCGGCCCGGTGGTGGGCCTGACGGCGCTCCTGGTGCAGAAGGCTTTGAAGGATCCGCTGGGCCGGATGGCCGCGTACGAGTATCAGATCAGCGGAACATGGAGTGAACCCAAGGTGTCGAAAATCCAGGCTCAACCGGCGGCGAGCGAATGAGAGCGCCGGCCCGATTGCAATTCGGCATTGTCCTGCTGGCGGCGGCGATTTGGGCTCCGCACGCGGCGGCGCAGTCGTGCGTTGTGCCAGACAGTCTGTGGGAGCGGCCACGTTCCGGCGCTGCGGTGCAGGCGCTGCAGCCGGTGCGGGAGTGCATGCAGAGCCATCTGGCGCAGCCCGGTTCCGTAGTGGTCATCCACCATGGCATGCAGGACGAGGCGGCGCTGCAGGCGGCGGAACTGCGCTACTGGCTGATTGCCCTGGCGGCTGACGCGGGACGCATCGAGCTCAAGGACGATCTCGCCGCGAACGAGTCGATAAGGATGGAAGTCAAGGAAAAAAGATGACAAGAATTTCAGCAAAAACCCCGGGCAAGGCCACCGCCAAAGTACCGGCGAAAGCGAAGTCCAGTTTCGCCAAGCCCAAGGCGCGCCCATCGGTGGGCAAGACCAAGCCGCAGCCCGGCAGCTTCAAGGTCGCCGCAATCCAGATGGCATCCGGCCCCAACGTCGCGGCCAACCTCTCCGAGGCGGAGCGTCTGATCGGCGTCGCCGCGGCCCAAGGCGCCAAGCTCGTGGTGCTGCCGGAATATTTTGCCATCATGGGCCTGAAGGACACCGACAAGGTTGCGGTGCGCGAAGCGGAGGGCCGTGGGCCGATCCAGAAATTCCTCGCAGGCCAGGCGAAGAAGCACAAGATATGGCTGATCGGCGGCTCGGTGCCGATGGAGGCGTCCACTCCCGGAAAGGTGCGCAACAGTTGTTTGGTATACGACGACAAGGGCAAGCTCGCCGCGCGCTACGACAAGATACATCTGTTCGGACTGGACCTCGGCAACGAGCATTTCCGCGAGGAGAAGACCATAGAGCCGGGAGACCGGGTGGTGGTGGTCGATACCCCGTTCGGGCGCATCGGCCTGTCGATTTGTTACGACCTGCGCTTTCCCGAACTCTACCGCGCCATGCAGAGCGTGGACCTCATCGTGGTTCCATCGGCGTTTACCGAGACCACAGGCCGCGCCCACTGGGAAACGCTGGTGCGCGCGCGCGCCATCGAGAACCTGGCCTACGTGGTGGCGCCGGCGCAGGGCGGCTACCACCTTTCCGGGCGGGAGACCCACGGCAACAGCATGATCGTCGACCCCTGGGGGGTGATCCTGGATCGTTTGCCGCGCGGCTCCGGCGTGGTGATCGCCGGCATCAACCCGGCCTATCAGGCCAGCCTGCGCGGCAGCCTGCCGGCCCTCAAGCACCGCACCATCAGCAGCATCAATTTCGAAGTGGCCACCATCAAGGCCGGCTGACACGGCGGACTTGAAACTTTGCCCCGGCGCAGGCATCTGACTGGAATGCAGCCTGCACACAACTGGAATACGAATACCCTATGAAGCAAGACACTCAAGCAAAATCCGGCATTTTGATCCCACAGGCGGAAGCCCTGTTCGAAACCGCACGCAGCTGTTTGCTGACGCCCTACCAGCTCGACAGCGACGATCTGGCGGCGGTTTTCGGCACCATTGCGGCGCACAAGGTCGACTATGCCGACCTGTATTTCCAGTACACCCGCGCCGAGGGCTGGAGCCTGGAGGAGGGCCAGGTCAAGTCGGGCAGCTTCAACATCGACCAGGGCGTGGGCGTGCGCGCCGTGTCCGGTGACAAAACCGCCTTCGCTTATTCCGACGACATCAGCCTGCCGTCGCTGACGCAGGCTGCCGAGGCCACGCGCGCCATCGCGAGCGCCGGCGGCAGGCGTTCGACACGAGTCGCCAAGCGCTCCGGCGGGCACCAGCTTTACCAGCCGCACGATCCGCTCGCCAGCCTCAAGGACGCGGAGAAAGTGAAGCTGCTGGAGCAACTGGAAGGCTACGCGCGCGCGCTGGACCCGCGCATCACCCAAGTGATGGCGAGCCTCGCCGGGGAGTATGACGTGGTGCTGGTGGCGCGCTCCGACGGCAGGATGGCGGCCGACGTGCGCCCGCTGGTGCGGCTTTCGTTGCAGGTGATCGCGGAAGACGGCGGCCGGCGCGAGCAGGGCAGCGCCGGCGGGGGAGGGCGTTTCGACTACGGCTATTTCAGCGACAGCGTGCTGCAGGACTACGCCAGGCAGGCGGTGCACCAGGCGCTGGTCAACCTGGACGCCAAGCCCGCGCCGGCCGGCACCATGACCGTGGTGCTCGGCGCCGGCTGGCCCGGCATCCTGCTGCACGAAGCCATCGGCCACGGCCTGGAGGGCGATTTCAACCGCAAGGGCAGTTCCGCGTTCAGCGGCCGCGTGGGCGAGCGGGTGGCGGCCACCGGTGTTACCGTGGTGGACGACGGCACCATCGCGCGCCGCCGCGGCTCGCTCAACATCGACGACGAAGGCAACCCGACCCAGTGCACGGTGCTGATCGAAAACGGCATCCTCAAGGGCTACCTGCAGGACACGCTGAACGCGCGCCTCATGGGTGTGCCGGTCACCGGCAACGCGCGGCGCGAGTCGTACGCGCACATCCCCATGCCGCGCATGACCAACACCTACATGCTCAACGGCGACAAGGACCCGCAGGAGATCATCAAGTCGGTGAAGCACGGCCTGTATGCGGCCAACTTCGGCGGCGGGCAGGTCGATATCACCAGCGGCAAATTCGTGTTCTCCGCGGCGGAGGCCTACATGATAGAGGACGGCAAGGTGACCTACCCGGTCAAGGGCGCCACCCTGATCGGCAACGGCCCCGACGTGCTTACCCGCGTATCCATGATAGGCAACGACATGACGCTCGACCCCGGTGTCGGCACCTGCGGCAAGGAAGGGCAGAGCGTGCCCGTCGGGGTGGGCCAGCCGACCCTGCGCATCGACGGTCTGACCGTGGGCGGCACGGGCTGATTCAAGGGCACCCTAAAGTTTCCTGTCATTCGGCCGTCATAGGCCTATGCCATTCTGACTTGCCTTAGGTTGAACACAAGTCCGGCGGGCAGCAGAGTAGCGAATACGTGCTATATTTGCTCCATAGCGTATGGCGCTATTTTTACGGGCAACAATAATTCGTACAGGAGAAGACACAATGGCTGAGAAGAAAACCCCAGCGGCTGCCAAGAAGGCAACTGCAAGCACCAAGGCGGTCGCCGCCAAAGCGTCGGCAGTCAAGAAGGCGGCGGCCAAACCCGCCGTAGCCGCAGCGAAAGCGGCGCCCGCCAAAAGCGCGGCCGTCGCCAGGAAAGCAGCGGCGCCCAAGGCGGCCGCAAAAAGCAAACACAGTGGGCCGACGCCGGAAGAGCGCTACCGCATGATTGCCGAGGCGGCCTACTACATCGCCGAGCGGCGCGGCTTCACCCCGGGCGATCCGGCCAAGGACTGGCACGATGCCGAGGCCGAGATCGCGGCACAGTAGGCACAGCCGGTCTTTTTTTTGACCCGCTTGAAGCGCACTCCGGTGCGCTTCAAGCATTCCTGCGCACTCCATGATACTGATCCTTACCCCCGATGTCGGCCCTGACAGCCCGGAATACCGGCAGCTGCTGGGCTATCTCGACAACCTCCCGAACATCCGCACGCGCATACACCAGGAGCAGGGTGCCGAGCAGTCGCTGACCGAGGTCTATCTCATCGGCAACACCGCGGCCCTGCCTCTCGACTACATGGGCAGCCTGCCCTGCGTCGAACGGGTGGTGCGCGTTTCCGAGGAATACCGCGTGCTCGGGCGCCACAAGGACGACCAGCGCGCAACCCATTTCGATTACAACGGCGTGCGCTTCGGGCAGGACACGCTCAACGTGTTTGCCGGCCTGTGCGCGGTGGACACGCGCGAGCATGTGGAGTTGATGATGAAGGCGCTGGCCGACAACGGCCAGGTTTGCACGCGCATGGGGGCCTACAAGCCGCGCACCAACCCGTATTCGTTCCAGGGCCACGGCAAGGACTGTCTGCCCTGGGTGTTCGAACTGGCGGGCAGGCACGGCATCAAGGTGATCGCCATGGAGATCACCCACGAGTCGCACGTCGACGAGATTCGTGCCGCGCTGGCGCAGACCGGCAATCCGACCGGGGTGATGCTGCAGATCGGCACGCGCAACACGCAGAATTTCGAGCTGCTGAAAATAGTCGGCCGCCAGCAGGAGTTCCCTGTCCTGCTGAAGCGCGGCTTCGGCATCACCCTGGACGAGTCGCTCAACGCCGCCGAGTACCTCGCCAGCGAAGGCAACCGCAAGGTGGTGTTCGGCCTGCGCGGCATGAAGACCAACATGGGCGACCCGCACCGCAATCTGGTGGATTTCGCCCACGTGCCGGTGGTCAAACGCCTCACGCGCATGCCGGTGTGCATCGATCCGTCGCACTCGGTCGGAACGCGCGCCGCCAGCCCGGACGGCATACTCGACATCATGCACGTGGTGGCGCAAGGGGTGATCGCCGGCGCCAACATGGTTCTGGTGGATTTCCACCCGGCGCCGGCCAAGGCGCTGGTGGATGGCCCGCAGGCGCTGCTGCTGGGCGAGCTTCCGCTGTTCCTCGAAGATGTGCGCATCGCGCGCGAGGCCTACGAGCGGCGCGCGGCTCTGGCGCAGCGGTTGAGCACTGTTCCGCAATAGGAGTCCCGTAGGTCGGGTCAAGCGTAGCGGACCCGACGCGCCGCCCCATTTTTCGGCCATCGTGCGCGTTGACGCGGCTTCCGCGCGATGGTAGAAGAGTGCCTGTCCTTCGTGTGGAATCCCTCCAATGGCGTCGCAGCATACCAGGAAACCGCGGTCCGCTGCCCGACGAAGCGGAGCCCCATCCCCCGCCCGTCCCCGCTACCCCATCGCGGACGTGCTGCGCGGTGTTGCCATCGTCCTCATGGCCGCTTACCACCTCGCCTTCGACCTCAATTATTTTGGCGCGGTGCGCATCGACTTCTACCACGATCCCTTCTGGTTCAACCTGCGCACCCTGATCGTCACGCTGTTCCTGTTCCTCGTCGGGGTGAGCCTGGTGCTCGCGCATGGCAACGGCATCGACTGGCGCGGCTATGCGCGCAGGCTGGCGCGCCTGTTCGCCGCCGCCGTGCTGGTGAGCGCCGGCAGCTATGCGCTGTTCCCGGGCAGCATGATCTTTTTCGGGGTGCTGCATTTCATCTTCGTCGCCAGCCTGCTCGGGCTGCTGTTCGTGCGTTTCGGCTGGAGCAACCTGCTCGCCGGCAGCATGCTGGTGCTGCTGGGCATCGTTGTGCAACATCCGCTGTTCGATCAGCCGTGGCTGCAGTGGTTCGGGTTGATGACCCACAAGCCGGTCACGGAAGACTATGTCCCCCTGCTGCCATGGTTTGGCGTGGTCATGATCGGCATGTTTTTCGGGCGATGGGGGTTGCTTGAAAAGCCGCTTCCAGCCCTGGCCGGCTACCGGCCGACGGGCGGAAGCGCCCGGCTGCTCGCCTTGTGCGGGCGGCATGGCCTGCTGCTCTACCTGGTGCACCAGCCGGTGTTGCTCGGGCTGGTTTACTTGGCGGTGCGTCTCGGCTGAACCCGGATTGTCCATTGGAAACGAGCCTGATGGATCGCGGGCTTTCAGCCCGCATGCGGCCAGGATGGCCGCGATCCGCTTCGTTACGATGTTGATGGGTTGCTCGCGGCACGGGACCGGTCGAGGAGGCGATAGACTTGATCGAGGTCCCGCACCGGCTCGCCGTCGATGGTTTCGATCACGTCGAACTGCTCGAAGCCCGCCGACTGCGCCAGTGAGCCTGCCTCGATCTGGCAGGTGGAGACCCTGCTCCGGTTGACCTCGCTCGTGTCGAAGCGGCTATGGGCACAGACAAGCCGGGCTGCGCGTGCCGGTCACAGGAACGGTTTTCGGATATACCCGATCGCCGGCACCAGAATCGCCGCCGCCAGGATCAGCTTGATCGTCCGGGCGGGCACATGCTTTTGCAGCATCGCCCCGCAATACATCCCGGCCATTCCGCCGGTGCCGAACAACAGACCCAGCAACCAGTCGGGTCCCACGGCCAGGCCGGGATAGAGTGGCGCTAGCAACTGGTAAAAAATCACGCCCGCCACCGACGTGACGAAGGTTGCCATCAGCGCCGCACCCGCCGCGGTGTAAACCGGAAGTCCGAAGAACGAAATCAGAAAGGGCGCCATGATGGCGCCGCCACCGATGCCATAAACACCACCGATCATGCCGACGACGAAGCTCAGCAATGCCAGTCGCGGCGTGCTCAAAACGAACCGCTGGCCGCAGAACTCGTACGCGAGACGCGCGGCGTTGAACTCGGTGACCGCGACGCGCGACAGCTGGCCAGGCACAACATCTGGCCCAGCGTGGCCGGACGGCTTCTCGAAACGTTTTTCGGCCATCGCCGCGGCGCTGCGGGCATGCGCCGGGCGCAGCAGGTCCCACACCAGACGGCCGCCGAGATAGAGCAGGACCAGGCCCACGAAGACCTTGAAGTGTTCGGGATCGGCAAGAAAGTTCACGCGCGCAATCGCGCCGAGGAAAACACCCGGCAGCGTTCCGAGGGTGATGACCCAAGTCAGCGGCCAGACCATGCGTCCTTCCCGGCTGTAGCGCCACACGCCACCGGGGATGGCCACCATGTTGAACAGGTGGTTGGTAGCGCTCACCGCCGGACTCTGAAAACCGAGGATGCTCACCTGAAACGGCAACAGCAGAAAGGCGCCGGACACACCGCCCATGGAAGTGAGCAGCGAAATCGCGAACGCGACCAGCGGCGGAATCCACGGGCTGATCTCGATGCCGGCGACGGGAAAGTACATAAGACCCCCAATGTTGTGCAGGTTGACGCGGGATCGGCGTACCGGCTACTCGTCCCGGTAGCCATCCGCCGTCGGCGCCTGCATCGGCGTGCCGTTGGCGAGCCATGTCAGGTAATACTCGAGATCCGTATACTCGCGCGAGCCGGGCTTGAGCGGCATCACTTGGGTGATGGCCTGACAGTGCCCGATGCGCTGCTGCAGACTCACGAAACCCAGTTCGTGCCGGCCCACGTGGTGAGTCGGATACTTGGTGGCGACGGCTCGCTCGTCGCCATCGGCATGAATCGCGGCCAAGCGTTGGCCGCGCAACCAGCGGCCGGCGGCGGTCACGTGGCAATCCGCGCACGCCAGGTTAAGACGCCCAGCCTTCTTGAAGAACAGGCCCTCGCCGCGCGACAGCGCGCGTCGGGCACTGTCTCCCTCCGCCGCTACGCGCACCGGCATTTCGCGGCTGAGATATTTGACGTAGCCCGCGACCGCATTCAGTGCCTCGCTTCCCGGCGCAAGGGGCGGAAGAGTCATACGGCTTGCGCGGCAACCGTTGATGCGCTCATCGAGCGTGACCGGTCTCGCCGCGGCGCGATCGTAGACCGGATAGCGGGTTGCCGCGCCGCGCAACGAGCGCTCGCCTGCATGGCACGAGGCGCACGACTTGCCGTTCGGGCCGACCTGCTCGAACAGCGCCTTGCCTTGATCCAGATAGAAATCGGCGAGGCTCAGATCTTCGCCGGCAACGGCGAAGTTCCGCCCCGGCGCAGGCGCCGGGCGGCTCGGCGCGTTGGCCTGCTTGAGCGTGCGCAGGTAGGCCACGATGTCGGAAATCTCCTGCGCGCTCAGGATGCCGTTCGTGCCGAACGGCGGCATCGCGGTCCTGGGGTTGTGTACGCGCGCGTCCCACAACTGCTGAAACGTATAGGCCGCCGTCCTGCCCAGCTTCGCGTAAGCACTGAGATTCGGGCCGACGCTCCCCGGCTGTTCACCGTCCGCCTCCAGCACGTGGCACGCCAGGCAGTTGCCCTTCTCGCTCGCGTACGCCAGTTCCTTGCCGCGGCGCGCGTCGCCCGGATGCACCGGTGGCGACGCGACCATGGGCGGCTTTGGCGCACGCCGATCGTCGTAGGCGAACGTTGGGAAGCCATCCAGGCCGTGCAGCATCATTCCATGATGTGCCGTCGTGTGTTTGGGATTCGCGGTCATTGGCTCAGGGGAATGCGTCGCTCCGCCGTGTTCATGGTGCGCGTGATCCTGCGCCCCGGCCGGCAGGGCAAACAGCAGGACCAGACCAACCGCGAACGGTACGAAGTCAGTGCGCATCGGAAGTCGGCTGCGCCGGGTCGGCAATCCGGACACCTTCCGGCAACGTCATGGGAACAGGTTGCGGCCGGCGATAAGTCTTGTCCTCAGGCCACTCGGTCACACGGTAACTGCCGTGACAGGCGACGCAGGTGGCCAGTACATTGCCGAGCGCGTTGAGTGTGGCGGTCGGGTCGCGCGTTTGCGCGGCCTTCTTCAGCGCCTGCGCTCCGACGGCGTGCAACTGCACGCCCATGGCGGCATATCCGGCGTTGCCGCGGCGCGCGAGGCCGTCGGCCTTCTTGCGATCGAAGCTCAACTGATCGGCGATGCGCTCGATGGCGGCGTAGTCCTGCCGGCTCAAGGCCTCGATGATCTGGCGGACCTGGTCGAGATTGCCGCGCATCACGCGCAGGATGTCTTCGCGGTCCTCGAACGGAATCGTGAGCAGCGTGCGCTGGTCCTCGGCAGGCGCATCGGCCGCGAACAACGAGGCCGGCAGGGCTGAAAACAACAGAGCGGAAACGAACAGCGGCGTTCTCCAGACATATTTTGACGGCACTCTATTATCCTCCCCGGATTGGTGTTGCGGAATATTGGTGGTAACGGTTTCATCGCGGCAATGCCAGGATCGCCTCCAGCCCGCCGCCCGCGCGATTGCGCAGCGTGAGCTCGCCGCCGTGGGCACGGGCGATGTCGCGCGCCACCGACAGGCCCAGGCCGACACCGCCAGTCGCACGGCTGCGCGAGCCCTCGACCCGGTAGAACGGCTCGAACACACGTTCGATCTCTGTCTCGGGAATGCCCGGGCCATTGTCGGCGACGATGATGCGCAACTGCGCCACGTCATCCTCGACCCGCACCTCGGCGCGTTCGCCGTACTTGATCGCGTTGTCGATCAGGTTGGTGAGACAGCGTTTGAGCGCGAGCGGTCGTGCCGGGTATGGTGCGCGCGCCGAGCCCTGCACACTCACCTCGTGCCCGGTTTCTTCCATGTCGGCTTGCTGGCTTTCGAGCAGCGCCATTACGTCCACCGGCTGCACCACTTCGTCGCGGCCCGCGCCGCGCAGGAAGTCGAGCGCGGCGGCGGTCATGGTCTCCATCTCCGCCAGGTCGTGGGCGAACTTCGCGCGCAACGCTTCGTCCTCGATCAGCTCGGCGCGCAGACGCAGGCGTGTGATCGGCGTGCGCAGGTCGTGCGACACGGCCGCCAGCATCTGCTCGCGTTCGCGCAGATACGTTTGAATCCGTGCCTGCATGGTGTTGAAGGCGGCCGCGGCGCGCCGCACTTCGGCCGGGCCGTCTTCCGGCAGCGGTGGGCGGCGCATGTCGCGCCCGAGCTCGTCGGCGGCGGTCGCGAGCACGGCGAGCGGGCGCGTGAGCCAGCGTACCGCGAACAGTGCAAGCCCGATCACCGACGCGAGCAGCACTGCGAGCGTCAACAGCAGCCGCCACGGCCAGGCGAACGGCTCGCCGCTGAGGCCGTGCTCGAAGCTCACCCAAGTGCCGTCGCCAAGGCGCGTGTATACCAGGAACGCCACGTCGTGGCGCGGGAAGTAGTCAGCCATCGGGCCGAAACGCGGGCGCATCCCGCCCGGGCCGTGGCGCCCGCCCGCCTCCACGGCAAGAGCGGGCTCAACCAGCGCCACCTGCACCGGGCGCCCGTCGCCGATCAGCCGCTGCAACACCGCGCGCAGGTGTGACGCGTGCACATCTTCGGCCTCAGGGGGCGATGGTGGTTGCGGCGAGAGTGTCACGCGCAGGCGCGCGCTGTTGACGGCAGGAAGGATCGTGGCGCGCGCAGACACATCGAGGCGGTCGAGCACGCGCACGATGCCGGCGATGCGTTGTGCGGCACTCAAACCACTTGCCTCGTAGAGCGCGCTCGCCCGGTCACGGAGCAGGATCGCCGCCCCGAGCAACTGCGCGATCAGCAACCCGACGAGCAGCGTCAGGATCAGGCGGCCCGAGAGCGTGGCCGGCAACAGGCGTTTCATCGCTCGGCCTCGACTTCGGCGGCGAGCACATAGCCCTCGCCGCGCACGGTCTGAATGAGCGTGGCAGCCTCGTCGGACAGGCGCCGGCGCAGCCGCCCGACCTGCACGTCGATGCTGCGGTCGAACGGCAGCGCCTCGCGCCCGCGCGCAAGGTCGAGCAACTGGTCGCGGCTGAGCACGCGATTGGGGTGTTCGAGAAATATTTTGAGCAGCCGGTACTCGCCACCCGACAGCGGCACCACCACGCCGGCGGCCGACAACAACTGGCGGCGCGCGAGATCGAGCGTCCAACCGGCGAAGCGCAGGCGGCGCGCTTCGGTCGCGTTCACCGCCGG
>Ga0315281_10005076_pt1 | contig 18922 bp, 20 predicted proteins | sample YL17G07_0_MG_FD_204540 | JGI IMG/M metagenome (GOLD analysis project Ga0315281, IMG submission 204540) | Sediment microbial communities from Yellowstone Lake, YNP, Wyoming, USA - YL17G07_0 | ecosystem: Environmental > Aquatic > Freshwater > Lake > Sediment | place: USA: Wyoming | collected... | reverse complement strand
GCCGCTCCGGCAAACGCGGCGCGACTTCCACGACGCCGCTGCTGCGATCGCCGAATGTCACGGGGAAGCCACCCGTGTAGACGCGGATATCGCTGACGATATCCGGGTCGATCGCACTGAAGATGCCGTAGAAATCCTTGAAGTGAAACGGATCGTACAAGCGCAGGTCGTCAAAGCGCACCAGCGTTTCCTCGTCGGTGCCGCCGCGCAGATGGACCCGGCTGGAGAAGTCCTGACGCGCCACACCCGGCAGGCGTGATACCGCACGCAACGGGTCCTCGCCGATCTCGGGAAGCGTCTCGAGTTGGTCGGCACTGAATACCGCCGAAGACAGCGGTGTATCACCCCCGAACAGGTAAGTACTCGCACTGACGACGACCGCGTCCAGCGGCGTCGGTGCAGGACTATGCGCCGCTCCGGGCGCCGCACGCCGTGGCGCACGCTGAATCTCCCGCACGAGCACCAGCGCGCCATCGGGCCCGTCGGCGACAGTGATCCCATGCGGCGCGAGTATTTCGGTGAGCAGCGCGCGCGGCTCGTTGGCCGTCGGCTCGCGCTCGACGCGCATCCAGGGTTTCACCAGATCGCTGCTGTAGAAGATTGCAATCCCGCGCTCGCGCAGCTGTTCGAGCGCCTGCTCCAGCGTCTGTCCCTGATATGCCGCGGCTTCAGCGACGCCCGGCAGGCAAGCCAGCAGCAGTGCCAATTTTCTCACGACCGTGGCTAGAGCTCGGTGCGGATGCGGACCTCCATTGTATCGCCGACCAGCGCGTATTCGAGATCGGTGGTCGCGAGCATCACATTGAGCGCGGCCAGCGGCGCGAGATGCCGGATGTTGCCGTGCAGAATCACTGCGGCCGCGCGCGTCTCCACGGCCGCGGACTCGTAGTGCAACCGCCGGCCGGTTTCGCGCGCAACCCAGGTGAGCAATACGGATGCGGGCTGGCCGTCGATATCCGGTGCCGGGGCGATCGTCTCCACCCACTGCCATGCCGTGTCGGTTGCCGCGATCGTCGAGCGCGAGACGCTGCCCAGCACGTCGATGTCGAGCTGTTCACCTGCCGAGCCGTTCACAATCTCTCCGGCCCGATCGATTTCCACGCGCCCCTCGCGCACCCGCAGCCGCAGGACTCCGTCGGTGACACGCAGCTCGAACTGTGTGCCGACGTCATGCGCGGTGCCTGCGGGAGTCTCGATCCGGTATCCCGTGCCGGCGCTGCCGGCGTTGTCCAGGTAGAGCGTGCCGGATCGCAGCAGGACCCGCCGTGGCCCGTCCATCTGCACTTCGGTCGCGGCAGCAAGGCGCAGCGACGCACCACCGTCGAGCGCGAGCGCCACGCTGCCGCCGGCCAGCGTACGCAGGCTCGCGCCTTCCAAGAGTGTGCCACCCGATTCTGTCATCGGCTTCCACCCGCCATCGGCCGCGAGTTCCGCAGCACCGATAACGCGCGCCACTCTTGCGACTTGCGGCTGTGCTGAGGTCGCATTCCACTGCAACAGGAATGCGATCGCGAGCGCGGCAACGCCTGCAGCGCCGGCCAGGAGCATCCAGGTTCGTCCACGGCGCTTCGCGATCTTCCCGCGAAACGCCGCAGTCGCCGCTGTGAGCACCTGTTGGTAGGCGTCATCGGGCGGCTCCGCGCGACGGCCCGCCGCCCGTATGAGCGATGCGACGATATCGGGGCCGTTCTTGCGATCCTGTGGTTCGTGTTCCATTTTCCTACCCCGGGCTCCGGCCCAGCGATCCTGTCAACTCGTCAGACGCGCCGGCGAGATCCGAGATGGCGGCGCGAAATGCGACCCTTGCCCTCGTCAGCAGTGACTCTGCGGCCTTTGGCCCGAGCTCGAGGCGCCGCGCGATCTCCTCGACCGATTGTCCGTCCAGGTATTTCCACTCGAGCACTTCACCGTAATGCCCCGGCAAGGCATCGAGCGTCGCCTCGACGACGCGGTGGACCTGCTGCCGCCAGACGCCGGTATCCGGTTCGTCATCGGTGGGTGCAGCGAGCGCCTCGAGTATCGCGCGCACATTGGGCTGGTCTTCCAGCAGCACGACGCGCTCTGCACCCCTCTGACGCCGGCGATAGTGATCCGCGATCACGTTGCGGCAGATCTGGCAGAACCAGGTATAGAGCGCCGCCTCGCCGCGATAGCTGTCGAGACGCTCGATGGCATTGCAGAAAGTCTGCTGCACGACGTCGCGCGCGAGCTCCTGGTCCCGGTCCAGCCGCGTGAGCGCAAAGCGGTACAGCCGCGGGAAAAAGCGGTCGAACAGCTCCCGGAAAGCGGCCTCGTCACCGGCCAGGATCCGGTGCGCCACGGCCCGGTCGACATGAACCAGGTCAGCCATTGTTTGTTGGACGCCAGCCGGCGGCGAATCCTTCGATTCGAAGGATTTTTCTGTGCCGGACATCCAATTACAGGCAAGCCCCGCATTACGCAAGAACGAGGAGTGTCTTATGTCATCCCTGAACCGAACCGCCGTCCTGTTGCTCGCCGCGCTGGCGCCGCTGAGTATCGCCAGCGCCCAGAACGACGGCTTTACCGACCAATTCCCGATCGCGGCCTGCGATTTCCAGACCCTGGGTGGTAATGCCTTTATCAAGCTTCAACCTGGCCGCCAGCTCTACCTGAACAATAAGCGTTGCGTGGCCGACGGTGATTGCGAAGAACTCGTGGAACTCTGGATCACCATGCTGCCGGACGTCCGTGTGATTAAATTCCTCGACCATGGCAAGGCGCGCTACGCACGCACCCGTGTGATGCAGGAATACGAGACCGTCGACGGCGAGCTTGAGGAAGTCTCGCTCAATTACGTCGCTTCCTGCGCGCCAATGAATGATGTCTATTATTTTGGCGAGGACGTGGAAGATGGCGATGGCAATCGCCTGCCGGACTCCTGGCTGGCCGGCAAGAACGGTGCGCGGCCCGGCATACTGCTGCCGGATCACGCATTCCTGCTCGGGTCACGCTACTACCAGGAGGTGGCGCCGAACGCGCAGGATCGCAGCGAGCACACGGCCATGGGCTTCAAAGTCGAGGTGCCTGCGGGCGAGTTCCGGGATTGCGTCGAGATCACCGAGACCACTCCGCTGGACCCCGGTCACGAATCCCCCAAGACCTATTGCCCGAATGTCGGCATCGTCAGGGACGGTGACCTGGAGCTGGTCAAGGTCAGGACGAACGCGCACCCACCCGGTGGCGATTAAGACGACGATTCAAAGTCTAAAAGGGGACGCTTCCCTTTTTGCTGCAGAAAAAGGGAAGCGTCCCCTTTTTTAAGTCAGTCTTCGAGGCGGCGGTCTTTCCAGTTCCACCACTTCAACAGTTCCTGCTGCGGCTCGGGCGTGCGTGCCGCATAGGTCGCGCAGCGGAACGTGTAGAGCAGGCAGGGTTCCTGCTCATGACCAGTAATGTTACGGAGTCGGGCGTAGAGCTGTTCCGGGTTTGATTCGGCGAGTTCCCGGATCGAGTGAATGCCGAGGTGTCGGAGATCCGCCGCGATGGCGGGCCCGACACCGGGCAGCGTGGTCAGCTCGTCGTGCATTGGCAGGATCCTCCTACGGTTTGTCGACGGTCAAAGATTACACCTCTTGCCACCGATTGAAAGAGCCCCGGCGCGGCCTCGGTTGGGCAAGCGGTTCCTGCTATCCTGAGTCGTTGCCAGCACGCAAGTCCTTGATTGGCGACGAACCGCGATGAAGTTGCCCGACGAAATGCTGAAGGCCTACTACGACGGCGAACTCGACCTTGTCGCGCGCGGCCAACTCGCATGGGCATTGACCGGGCAGCTTGCGAGCGACGCCGGTACCGGTGCCGTGAGCATCGGCTCGAGTTTCCGTGATCGCAGCGGCGCGTATTGCCGGACATTCCGGCTGCAGCACGAGGTGTCGTTCGCAGGGCTCGCCTGTCGCCTGGGCGAGAACTGGCGGCTGCTCGCTGCAGCTACACCGGTCGAAGAAAAGTGATTCCTGCCGTCCGCCTGCTGCTGCCACTGGCCGCGACCTGGCTCGCGGCCTGCGCGCAGTTGCCCGCGCAGGACGAAGCGCGTGTCGAACGCGAAGCAGGCATCGCAGCCGCAAATCCATTGGCTGTCGATGCTGGGCTCGAGGTGCTGGCCGCCGGCGGCACCGCGGCAGACGCCGCGGTCGCGGTACAGGCCATACTGGGGCTGGTCGAACCGCAGAGCTCCGGCCTGGGCGGCGGTGCATTCCTTCTTTACTTCGATGCGGCGACATCGCGCATCACGGCATTCGATGGGCGTGAGGCCGCGCCCGCGGGCGCGACACCCGGGATGTTCCTCGACGAGAAGGGCGAGCCGCTCTCCTATCAAGACGCCGTGCTGTCCGGGCGCTCGACTGGCGTGCCGGCGGCGGTAGCAATGCTGGGCGCCGTGCATGCGCGGCATGGCGCGCTGCCCTGGCAGCGGCTGTTCGAACCCGCGATCCGCGCGGCGGAATCGGGATTCATCGTGCCGCAACGTCTCGCGCGCTTTGCGAACAGCACGTTTCCACAGGCCGCGGAGCCCGATGTGCGCGCGCTCTTCTCGCGCGCCGATGGAAGTCCGGTGCAGGCCGGCGATCGGCTGGTGAATGCCGCTTACGCAGCGACTCTGCGGCAGATCGCGGCGCAGGGTCCACGCGCGTTGCTCGAGTCGCCGCTATCGGATGCCATCATCGCGCGCACGCACGCCGAACCGCGTCCGGGAACGCTGGCGGCCAGCGACTTCGCTGCTTATTACCCTGGCATCGGCGATGCGCTGTGTGGGCCGTATCTCGTATACGTCGTCTGCGTGCCGCCGCCGCCATCGTCCGGCGTTTCATTGCTGCAGCTGCTCGCCCTGCTCGATCGCACCGACATTGCCTTGCGTGGACCTGACGATCCGCAGGCATGGTTCCTGTTCGCCGAGGCAAGCCGGCTGATGTACGCAGATCGCGATCAATTTGTCGCCGACCCCGCGTTCATCGACGTGCCCGTCGCAGGCATGCTCGACCCCGAATACGTGGTCCGGCGGGCCGCGTTGATCGGCGCAGTCGCAGGACCTGCCCCGGCTCCAGGTCAACCGGCGCCGATCCAACGTGGTGCGGATGCAACAAGCGAGGCAACCGGGACAAGCCATTTCGTGGTGGTGGATGCCGCGGGCAATGTGGCTTCGATGACGACTACGGTCGAGTCGCTGTTCGGCTCCGGGCGCGCGGTCGGCGGCTTCATGCTGAACAACCAGCTCACCGACTTCTCGTACCGCCCGGTGATCGACGGGCAACCGGTCGCGAATGCGGTCGCGGGCGGCAAGCGCCCGCGCTCTTCGATGTCGCCGGTCATCGTGCTCGATCGCGAAGGACATTTTGTCGCGGCGCTCGGCTCGCCGGGCGGCACGGCGATCCTCGCTTACAACGCCAAGACGCTGGTTGGCCTGCTCGCCTGGGAGCTGACATTACAGCAGGCTATAGAGCTGCCAAACCTGATCGCCCGTGGTGACGAATATTTCGGGGAAGCAGCGAAATTTTCGCCGCAGGTCGTCGCCGGTCTCGCAGAGCGCGGCATTACGGTGAAATCCGGCCGCGGCGAAGAATCAGGATTGCACGGCGTCGTGCTGCACGACGACGGCCGCAGCGAAGGTGCGGCCGACCCACGCCGCGAAGGCGTGTGGCGGACTGTTGGTGCCGGGTCGCAGGTTCGCAGTTCGCACTAACGCCAAACTGCGAACCTGCGAACCTGCGAACCTGCGAACCTGCGACCCGGCACCAAACTACCAAACTAATGCTTCGCGGCGATCCGGTCGCGCATGTCGCGCAGCTTCATCTTCACGCGCGCCGCATTGCCCGGGCCCATGCGCAGCAGCAATTTGCGGCCCGCCGATTCCGCCTCGAGCGCGGGATCGGCGAATTGGTACAGCACATTTGGCCGCGTGAGCCCGATCGTTTCCGGCGGCTCCGGCGTCGCGAGCAGGTGATCGATGACGTCGATCACGCGGTCGTTGAAATAACTGTCCGGGTTGCCGAGGCTCTCGTAGGCCGCCTGGAATTGCGGGTACAGCCGCCGGTACAACTCAAATGTCGCGTCCGGATCGAGTGAATCGACCAACTCGATCCATGGCTTGTAACGCTCGAAATTCGCCGCGCCGAGCACCATCTGGTCCTCGCCGCCCACCGTGACGAAGCGGCCTGCCGGTGGTTTCGCGGGCGAGAGTTGCATCGCGACTTTCTGGCGCGGCAGATTGTCCACGGTTGCGACGATGCGCCGTACGATGTCATCGGTGATAAACAGGGACTCAAAGCGCGGCGCTCCAACCAGCGCTGCGATCCGGTCCGCGGCCGACATGGCCGTGCCGTCATCCGCGGTGCGGTCGATGGGATTGAGGATCCGCGACGCGTCGGTCGCGATCGCCTCGTCGGTGACCGGCGGGACGTCTTCGGCAGACTGTCGCTTCTGCCAGAACCAGATACCGACGCCGATCGCAATCAGGACCAGCCCGCCGAGTATCCAGCGGCCGAGTTGCTCGTCCCGTTGCGGGGCCTGCTCGCGCTTCTCTGCGTACATAGGCGCTACTTTAGTTGATACCTTTCCGATAGGCACCATGTAGAAAGACCACCCGGCCATGACAGCGGTTCCCGTGGCATTGATACCCCTGACCAGCGAGCTGCCGCCCGCTGCCTGCGCCGACTGGGCGCTGGTGCTGGACTCCGTCGGCATCCCCTACGAGCGGCGCACCACCGTAGAAGGCTCAAGTCTCTGGGTCCTGCCCACCGATCACGCTCGCGCGGCATTTGAACTCCAGTATTACCTGCGCGAGAACCGCCGCCCGCCCGCGGCGCCCTTGGTCTGGCCGAATCACCCGCACGCCCTGTATGGCGTGTATGGCTATGCGCTCATCCTGATCGCGGTCACGCTCGCCGCCGTCCTGCACCTGGGCGGGCGCAACTGGCACGCTGCGGGGGTACTCGACGCCGGATTCCTGGAGCGCGGCGAAGCCTGGCGCGTGCTGACCGCATTGACGCTGCACGCCGACCTGCCGCATCTGCTGTCCAATCTCGCCTTCGGCGCGCTCTTTGGTTATCCCGCGGCGCGGCTCTTCGGGCCGGGCATCGCCTGGCTGCTGATCCTGCTGGGCGGCGGCATGGCCTACGGCGCGGACGCGATGCTGCATCCGCCCAATCACCAGCTGCTGGGCGCCTCCACGGCCGTGTTCACGGCGCTCGGACTGGTTGCGGCCTATGGCTGGCGCCGGCACCTGAGAAACTGGTCGCCATGGATGCGCCGTAGCGCTCCATTGATCGGCGGCATCGCGCTCCTCGCATTTACCGGCACCGGTGGTGAGAACACCGATCTGCTCGCGCACCTGGCAGGGTTCGTGGTCGGCACGGGTCTCGGCGCGCTCTGCGCGCGTCTCCCGATGCCGCCACCCGGACAAAATGGCCTGCAATGGGCAGCCGGCCTCGCGGCGATCGCGCTCCTGGCTTCGGCCTGGGGCCTCGCACTTTCCTGAGACGCGCGATACTCTTTCGATGATTCCGTATTCCGACGCCTGCGAGCGCAACAAGGAATTGATACTCGAGATCCTGCGCGAGGTATTCGCGGGATGTACCAGCGTTCTCGAGATCGGCAGCGGCACGGGTCAGCATGCGGTGCATTTCGCGACTGAAATGCCCTGGCTCGTCTGGCAGCCCAGCGACCGTGCCGATGAGATGCCGGGCTTGCGCAAGCGCATCGTCTGCGAGGGACCGAAGAACCTGCGCGCGCCGGTCGAACTCGACGTCACGCAGCTGCCCTGGGATGTGCGGCGCATGGACGGCGTGTTCACGGCAAACACCTTGCACATCATGAGCTGGCGTCAAGTCGAGGCTTTCTTCGCCAATCTTCCGGTAATCCTGAAACCCGGCGCCGTGCTCGCGATTTACGGCCCATTTCGTTACGCGAGGGAGTACACCTCGGAAAGCAACTCATCCTTCGACAAGATGCTGCGCGCGCGGGATCCAGAAAGCGGCATTCGCGATTTCGAGGCGGTGGACGCACTTGCACGCGGCATCGGCTTCGCCCTGCAGGCCGACCATTGCATGCCGGCCAACAACCAGACGCTGGTCTGGCAGCGCCCGCTCAGTCCGGCTTAGCCTTCTTTGCCTCACGACGCTGGCGGAATTTCCACCAGCCGTGCGCGATGAATGCGATCACGAGCAGCGGCCCGATGATCCCCACCCAGTCGCCGTCTTTGCGCGCCGCAAAGAAAAGGCGCATCACGATCATTGCCGCGAATCCGACCACGACGAGGGACATCAATCCGGGCCGTGTACGCGACGGGGCAGCCGGCGGCGGCGCCTCTGCGTGCACGGGTGCCTCGTGCGCAAACCCCTCGTGCGCGGGCCCCTCGCCAACGGGCGCCTGCTGCATCAATTCCTCGAGCAGCTGCCGGCCGATCGGTTCGGGTCGCGGTTCCGGCTTGCGTGCGGTCTCGGAAAGCCTCCAGGGATTTGCGCCGCGCCGCGGCGGTGCAGGCGACTTCGGCAGTCCCTTATTCCCGCTGTCCTCGAGCCTGGCCATTGGTCTCCCCAGCTGTCGGGGGGAATACTAGCGCCTTCGAGGCTGCGCTAATATCGACTCATGCCGGGCATGCGCGAACAGCTCCGCAGCAACGGCGCAATGAGCTCACCGAGCGGAACCGCAACATCCGGGCTGCCGGCTTCGAAATGCTGACCAAGATCGGTTCGCTTCAGCAGATCATCTTTCTGCGCCAGACGACGCTCGAATCGCTGCGCGCCCTCAACTAGCAAAAGGTGTGCCCAGCGCTCAGAGCGCGGGTTTCAGGACCATCAGCACGAGGCCCGCGACCGGCGTCAATAGCGCTGCCGCACCCCAGAGATCCCAGCGCCGCGCGAGGCTCGCATAGCCCGCGTAATCGAAGCCCCCCGTTCCCGACCCGGCCTGCGCCAGCGCGAGCAGCTGCCGCTGCAGGGGCACAACGAAGCCCATGAATATCACGCCCGAGAGCGTGAACAGCACGAGCGTCCAGAGAATCCAGCCGGTCCGCAGCAGCGGCAGCCCGCCGGCAATTGCGGCAATGACGCCGGTCGTGACAATCACGACAACGCCCGGCATCGTGAACAGCCGGTCGCTCCTGATGATGCCGTCCATCGTGTGTGCGAGCAGCCGCGGATCGCGCGTACGCGCCGCGTGGATGTGCCAGAAGAGCCCGGTCGTGATGTTGCCGAGGAAGGCGATGACCGCGATTATGTGCAGCAATTTCATTGGCAAGTACATGGCAGCCTCATCTCCCCTGGCGGCGCGCCGCAGCACGGGCAGCGTAGCGCCTTCGCAGTGACACCATCCAGCGCAAGTATGTGCGCGGCGCCAGGCGCTTGAAGCGCCAAAGCCAACGATAGCTCCCGGGCAGCACGATGTGCGTCGCCCCGGCCGCCGCGCGCGAAACGATCTCGAGCGCCACCGCATCGGCCTCGAGATTGGACGCGTGCATCATCTTCTGCGCAAAGCCCGCGGCAGCGGCCGGTGCCCGGGCGTGGTCCATCAGCCGGGTCTTGAAAAATCCGGGCATGGCAGCGACCACATGCACGCGCTGGTCCGCGAATTCCTGGTACAGCGTTTCCGATAGCGCGACCACGGCCGCTTTCGAGGCGTTGTAGGCGCTCATCTGCGGGCCGCTCGCAAAGCTTGCCGCGCTCGCGACATTGATGACGAGGCCGCCGCCCGAGGCGACCAGGTGCGGCAGCTCCGCGCGACAGGAATGCGCGACGCCCAGCACGTTGATGTTCATGATCCAGTCCCAGTCCGCCGCCGGCGTTTCCAGCATGCCGCCCGCGACCGCGACGCCCGCGGAATTCATCGCAAAATCAAGCCCGTCGCAACGCGCCGCGAAAACGTCAACGGCCGCCTTCACGGCCGCCTCGTCCGTCGTATCCACCGGATAGGTTTCGCAGAGCGGGCTGCCCCTGGCGCGTAAATCCTGGGCCGCGGCCGCAAGGCGTGTCGCATCGCGATCAAGGAGGCCCAGCCGCCAGCCGCGCGCGGCCAGGAGCTCGGCCGTCGCAAGACCGAGCCCGCTCGCGCCGCCGGTGATCAGCGCGCGTTTCAATGGATATTTCGAGTCGAGACGATCCAGGCTCATGGTGAATTATTGCCGCAAACAAAAGAAAAGGCCCCGGTCCTTTCCGGACCAGGGCCTTTCGCATCCTGCCCCTAGTTGCTGGCCGGAGTGAGTTTTTGCGCGACCCAGCCGAGTGCTGCGCCACCGATCAGCAGGTAGGCGGCCGCTTCGACGCACCACCACACCCAGATCTGCATCGGCAGATTGAACACGCCCTGAAAACCCAGCGTGACGACCAGCTGGAAGATGAAGGCGATGACGCCGAACTTCACTCCGCGCTGCCAGCCTGTCCCGGAAAGTGCCGGCCGTATCCACATGTAAATTGCGGTGGACAGGAAAGCACCGATCAGTCCCGTCGTGATCCACATGGGCAACAGTGCCGCCATATCGGGCGGCTTCTTCATTAACTCCGGCCGCCAGAACGTTGCGGTTGCCTGGTAGGCCTCGACCAGTACACCGTTATGGATCAGCGGTCCCGTGACCATGCCGACGACCCATTGTGCGGCGTAATAAGCGACGCCACCGATCAGGATGACTTTCAGATTCATGTTCCCCCCTCAGGATTTCTATCCAAGAGATCGCGCCTCTTGGGGCGCGTGAAGGAGGCATGTTGCGCTGCCGGCGCCGGCGAGCGCAATAATGCAGTGCAATATGAGCAGAGTCTGGATCGGAGCAACTGCATGGACGATGCCGGCACGAAACCCTGGACCTGGACCCTGCCGGACGGGCACGCGAGCAGCGACTGGGTCCGTTATCGCAGGCGGCTCGAGACGGTCGCCGCAGATCGTGGCTTTGAACTAAGCGCGCTCGGAACAGCCTGTGCAGAGCCACTGCTGATGTTACGTGGCGGCGCCACAAGCCCGTCCGCGCCGCGGCTGCTGGTCGCAAGTGGTTTTCACGGCGAGGAACCTGCCGGGCCCTGGGGACTACTCGAGTTCCTCGAGGCGGCCGATCAGGCGCTGCTGTCGCGCGTGCGGCTGACGGTATTGCCATTGATCAACGTGACGGGCTTTCGTGCCGGCACGCGGTTAAACATCCACGGCGAAAACCCGAATCGCGGCTATCTCGGCCTGCCCGGCGAAAACCCTTCGCATGAGGGCCGGCAGCTGCTTGCACATCGTGACCTGTTGCTGGAGGCAGGTCGCGACGGGCTCCTGACCTGCCACGAAGACGTGCTGCTGTCACACGGCTATGTCTACAGCTGCGAACGCGCCGCGGCGCCCGGCGCATTCAGCCGGACACTGCTCGCGGCCAATGCGGCCTTCTTTCCGGTCCACGCGGATGGCGCCGTGGATGGCTGCCCGATCGCAGGTGGCATCGTATTCAATCATCACGATGGCTCTTTCGAGTCATGGCTGATGGAACTGGGTGTCGCGCGTGCCGCCTGCGTCGAGACGCCGGGTCAGCATCCCATCGAGCGGCGCATTGCCGCGCAGCGCGCGATGATCGAGACCTTCCTGAATTTCGCCCCAGACCTGGGGGACTAAAGTGCAGATGATGAGGCGCTTCTGTCCGCTCGCTCTCCTGCTCGTCATGACCATCGCGGCCGGCGAAGAGGCGCTGCCGCGCCTCAACATACTGCCCGGCAGCCTGACCGTATCGGGAATCTCCGCGGGCGGTTACATGGCGACGCAATACCAGCTCGCCTATGCGAAGGATGTGATCGGCGCCGGCATCATCGCCGCCGGGCCCTGGTTCTGCGCCGAGGGCTCGTTGCTCCGCGCGCTCGATGAGTGCATGCAGGGCGGGTTGATCGGGCCAGATGTAGCGCCGCTCATCGCAGCAGCGAGGGCAAGCGCCACCGCGGGCTTCATCGACGATCCGTCCTGGCTCGCGCCGGACCGCATTTACCTGTTTCATGGCGCGCACGATGCGACGGTCGGCGCGGCTGTGGTCGATTCGCTGCTGCGCTTCTATCGCGCCTTCATCCCGCCCGAACGGATTCATTACGAAACGCGCGTGGCAGCCGCGCATGGATTTCCCGCCAGCGAGCGCGGCGGCGCCTGCGCAACCGCGGCATCGCCCTGGATCAACGACTGCGACTATGACGGCGCCGGCGAATTGTTGCGGCAACTGTACGACGGGCTGCACGAGCCTGCGGGCGGGCTGCAGGGGCAACTTCAGCCCTTCGATCAACAGGGCTACGTGTCGGGCGGCGCGCTCGCCTCGTTCGCGGACAGCGGCTGGATCTACGTCCCGAAGGATTGCGCGGCAGGCAGCCCCTGCCGTGTGCACGTCGCCTTCCACGGTTGCCGGCAGGGCGGTGACTTCGTCGGCGCGGCCTTCGCACGCGATGCGGGCTACAACCGCTGGGCCGATGCAAACCGCATCGTCGTTCTGTACCCGCAGGTCGCGAAGAGCTGGGTCTGGCCCTTCAATCCGCAAGGCTGCTGGGACTGGTGGGGCTACAGCGGCCCGAACTACGCAACCCGCGATGGTGTGCAACTCACAAGCATTCACCGGATGCTCCAGGCGCTCGGCGCGCGCTGAACCCACCTCACCCACGCAAGCGGCGACGGTACGCCCTGCATGGCCTGGAAGTGCGCGCGATAGTTGGCCGGCGTCGCACCAATACATTTCTGGAAACTGCGACGGAGCGCCTGCTCATCGATGAATCCGCAGTGCCGTGCGACTTGCTTGAGGCGTGGCGCGTTGCCTGAAGGTCCTACAGGACCGCGGTCGCTTCGATCTCGACTTTCGCGCGGGGCTCGAGGAGACCCGCGACCACTACGACCGACATCGCCGGAAAATGCCGGCCGATGACTTCACGATAGGCATTACCGATACCCTCGATCGAGGCGTAATACTCCTCGCGGCTCGTGACGTACCAAGTCAGGCGCACGAGGTGTTCCGGCGCTGCACCCGCGCAGGCGAGCACCTCGACTATATTCGCGAGCGCCTGGCGCACCTGTGCCGCGAGCTCGTCGCTGGCGAAGTGTTGTTCCGCATTCCAGCCGATCTGGCCGGAGATGAAGATCTGTCGGCCCTCGGCCGCGATGCCACTGGCATAGCCGCGCGGGCGCGCCCGATTGGGTGGCTGCAGGATTTCGTGGCTCATTTCAAGAGCTCCCGGCCGATGATCAGCTTCTGCACTTCGCTCGCGCCCTCGTAGATCCGCAGCGCGCGGATCTCGCGGTACAGGCGTTCGACGATCTCGCCCTGCACCACGCCGCGGCCACCGAACATCTGCAGCGCGCGGTCGATGACGGTCTGCGCGGTCTCGGTCGCCGTCAGTTTCGCCATGGCGGCAGCCGACGTAAATGGCTGGCCGCCGTCGCGCAACCAGGCGGCGCGGTAGGTCAGCAGTTGTGCGGCCTCGACCCCGGTCGCCATCTCGGCGAGTGCGGCCTGCGTCAGCTGGAAATCCGCAAGCTTCTTGCCGAACATCGCGCGCGAGCGCACGTGATCGAGCGCCTCATCGAGCGCGCGGCGCGCAAAACCGCAGGCCGCGGCGGCAACCGACGTGCGGAACACGTCGAGCGTGCGCATCGCGATCCGGAAGCCCTCGCCTTCGGTACCGATCAGGCGATCGGCGGGGATGCGGCATTCGGTGAAACTGATCCTGGCGAGCGGATGCGGGGCCATCGCGTCGATGCGCTCCGCCACGGCGAATCCCGGGTCGCCGGACTCGACAACGAAAGCGCTGATGCCTTCCGCCGCGACGCTGCCGTCGGGCCGCTGCTTTGCTGCTTCCGTGCGTGCGAACACGCAATAGAAATCGGCGATGCCGCCATTCGAGATCCAGGTCTTGCCGCCATTCAGGCGGTAGTTCGCGCCTTCGCGGCGCGCGCTCGTCTGCAGCGCGGCGACATCGGAGCCGGCTTCCGGCTCCGACAGCGCAAATGCGGCAATCGCATCGCCCCTGGCGACGCGCGGCAGGTAACGTGCGCGCAATGCATCGGTACCGGCGAGCGACAGCGGCGCGCTGCCCAGGCCCTGCATCGCAAAGGCAAAGTCCGCGAGCCCGTCCCACCAGGCAAGCGACTCGCGCAGGATGCAGATCGAACGCGCGTCGATCTCCTTGCTTGCACCGCCATCCGCGGCGCGCAGGCAATGCCGCAGCAGTCCGCCATGCCCGAGCGTCGTGACCAGTTCACGGCAACGCGCATCCACGCCGGCACGATCCGTCGGGTGCGCGGCCCTGGCAAGATTTGCGACACCCCAGTCACGCACTTTTGCGGCGAGCCGCCGATGCGGCTCATCGAAGAACGGCCATTGCAGGCTGCCGTTTTGGCTGGCCATCAGTTGCCCTCGAAGACCGGCTTTCGCTTTGCCGCGAAAGCCTCGTAAGCGCGATGGAAATCCGCGGTCTGCATGCAGACCGCCTGCGCCTTGGCCTCCGCGTCGAGCGCCTCGTCGATACCCATGTTCCATTCGCGATGCAACATCTTCTTGGTCATGGCATGCGCAAAGGTCGGACCCGAAGCGATCTCGCCGGCCAGCCGCATCGCCTCGGGCAGCAGCGCCTCGGTCTCCACGATGGAGTTGTAGAAGCCCCAGCGCTCGCCTTCTTCTGCGGTGAACGAACGCCCGGTGTATAGAAGTTCCGCGGCGCGGCCCTGGCCGATCAGCCGCGGCAGCAACGTGCAGGCGCCCATGTCGCAGCCCGCGAGCCCTACACGCACGAACAGGAATGCCGTGCGCGCGGCGGGTGTCGCGATACGGAAATCGGAAGCAAGCGCGATGATTGCGCCGGCGCCCGCGCAAATCCCATCGACGGCTGCGACGATTGGCTGCGGGCAGGCGCGCATCGCGCGTACCAGATCGCCGGTCATGCGCGTGAAGTTGAGGAGCCCGGGCTTATTCATCTTCGTCAGCGGACCGATGATCTCGTGCACATCACCGCCGGAACAGAAGTTGCCGCCCGCCCCGTCGATCACGACCGTACGCACGTCGTTGTCCGTCGTGAGTGCCCGGAACAGGTCGCGAAGTTCCGCATAGGACTCGAAGGTCAGCGGGTTCTTGCGCTCGGGACGGTTCAGTGTCACGTGGCCAACGCGGCCCTCAACGCGCCACAGAAAATGCTTTGCCGTTGCGTTGCTCATACGTTGCGCCCCTCCATTGAACGGACCTGCGTCTTCAGACGGCCCAGGAAGCCTGCCATCGCCGACATCTCGCGCGCGCCCAGGGCGCCGAAAGCCTCGACGATCCAGCGCTCGTGCTCACGTGCCATCCCCACAAATGCGCGCCGGCCCGCTGGTGTCAGTTTCACGAGCCAGGCTCGCCGATCGTCCGGATCGTCCACACGCTCGACCAGGCCTTCCTGCGCAAGCCCGTCGGTGATGCCGGTGACGTTGCCGCCAGTGACCATCATGCGCTTCGACAGCTCGCCCATCTTGAGGCCGCCAGGCACTCGCTCGAGCTGCGCCATCAGGTCGAAGCGCGGCAGCGTGGTCTCGCAGTGTTCCTGCAGCAGGCGCCGCATGCGCGTCTCGATCAACCGGTTGGTCGCGAGCATGCGCAGCCACAGCCGGATGGCGGCGTGGTCGTCGCTCACGATGCGCGTTTCGGCATCGGTCGCCGTGCGCGGCATCAGACCGGCTCCGTCATCTGCGCCGCGCGCTCGAGATTACGCTCGAGCTGACGCTTCGCCGTTTCGTAGGCCTTCGGCCACCACTGCTCGTGATAGCCCTGAGCGGCCGCGGCATGCAGTGTCCACGCCGCATCGGCGAGGTGCGGGCGCGCGAGCGCGCAAAGATCCGCGCGGCCCGAGGCGATGATCGAGTTCACATGGTCCGGCTCGTAGATATTGCCGACCGCGATGGTTGGGATACCTGCGAGATTGCGCACCTGATCCGAAAACGGCGTCTGCCACATGCGCCCATACACCGGCTTCTGCCACGGCACGGTCTGCCCGCTCGAGAGATCGAGGATGTCGGCGCCGGCGGACTTCATGGCATGCGCAATGTCGAGCAGCTCCTCTTCGCGCAGGCCACCGTCGGCCCAGTCGCTCGCGGAAAGTCGCACTGACAACGGTCTGTCGGCCGGCCAGACGTTTCGCACTGCTGCCAGCAATTCAAGTGGGAAACGCAAGCGATTTGCGAGCGGCCCGCCGTACTCATCCTCGCGCCGGTTGGTGAGCGGCGACAGGAAGCTCGCGAGCAGGTAGCCATGCGCCATGTGCAGTTCCAGCATGTCGAAGGCGGCGTTGGCACCCAGCTTCGCCGCGTGCACGAAATCCGCGAGAACCTTGTCCATGTCGGTGCGCGTCATCGCGCGCGGCGGCGCGCTGATGCCTTTGTAATAAGGTATCGCCGACGGTGCGATCGTTTCCCAATTGCCGGAAGGCAGCGGGTGGTCAGATTCCTCCCAGCCGAGCTGGGTCGAGCCTTTGCGGCCTGAATGCCCGAGCTGCAGGCAGATTTTCGCGGGGCTTGCTTCGTGCACAAAATCCACGATGCGTCGCCAGGCCTCGCGTTGGGCTTCGTTCCAGAGTCCCGTGCAGCCAGGGGAAATCCGCCCTTCGGGCGATACGCAGCTCATCTCCGTGAACACCAGACCCGCGCCGCCGGTCGCGCGCGCACCGAGATGCACCAGATGCCAGTCACCGGGCATGCCGTCCTTCGCGAGGTACTGCGCCATCGGAGAGACGACGATGCGGTTCTCGAGCTTCATGCCGCGCAGCTGGAACGGCAGGAACATGGGCGGCCTGGCCGAGGTGACTCCCGCGCGCGCAGCGAGTTTCGTCTCGACGTCGCGCACGAATCCCGCATCGCGCAACCGCAGGTTGTCGTGCCCGATGCGCTGGCTGCCGGTCAATAGACTGTAGGTGAATTGCCAGGGCTCGAAGTTCACGTAGCGCACCACTTCCTCGAACCAGCGCATACGGTTGCGCGCGGCGCTTTGCAGCTTGACCGCTTCCAGCGAGCGCTCTTCCTGGTAGCGCGCGAGCCCCGCCGGTACGTCTGTCGCGTGTGCGACGCGCGCGGTCAGCTCGATCGCATCCTCCATCGCGAGCTTGGTGCCCGAACCGATTGAGAAATGCGCCGTGTGCGCGGCATCGCCGATCAGCACCAGATTGCGGTGATGCCAGCGCCGGCAAAGCACGCGGTTGAAGTTGAGCCAGGCGGACCCGCGCAAATGCAAAGCGTTGCTCATCAGGGGATGACCGCCCAGGTATTTCCCGAACAGGCGCTCGCAAAATTCGATGGACTGCTTGTGATCGAACTTGTCGAGCCCATGCGCGCGCCAGGTTTCCTCGCGGGTCTCGACGATCACCGTCGAGAGATCGCCGCTGAACTGGTAGGCATGGATCTGGAACCAGCCGTGCTCGGTCTTCTCGAAGGCGAAGGTGAAAGCGGGGAATGACTGGGTCGTGCCGAGCCAGATGAAACGGCATTGGCGCACGTCGATGTCGGGCTCGAAGACGTCGGCATGGCGGGCCCGGATCTTGCTGTTGACGCCATCCGCGGCGATGACCAGGTCGGCGTCGGCGTATGGTGCGTCGTCCTCGACCTCGTGCTCAAAGCGCTGCTGCACGCCGAGCTCAGCCGCGCGCCCCTGCAGGATATTCAGCAGGCGCTTGCGACTGATGCCGCAGAAGCCGTGCCCGCCGGTCGTGGTCGTCGTGCCGCGGTAGTGCACGTCGATGTCGTCCCAATGGTGGAAGCCTGCGGTGATCGCCTCGTGCGTGGGCGCGTCGGCAGCGCGAAAGCCTTCCATGGTCCGGTCGGAGAACACCACGCCCCAGCCGAAAGTGTCATCCGGGCGATTGCGCTCATGGACCTCGACCCGCGCGCGCGGCAGGGCCTTCCTGAACAGGATCGCGGAATATAGGCCCGCAGGCCCGCCGCCAAGACAAACGATCCTCTGCAACCGGATCTCCCATAACCCGGTGAAATTACAGGCCTATATCATTTAGATGTCAAGTAATTACCAGAAAACCGTGATCTGGTGCCGGGTCGCAAGTCGGACCTAACTGCGCAAGGCTTTGCGCTGCAGCTTGCCGGTCGGCGTCTTTGGCAGCGCCTCCAGGAATTCGATCAGGCGCGGGTACTTGTAGGGCGCGATGCGCTGTTTTACGAAGTCCTGCAGCTCACGGACGAGTAGCGCATCCGCCGCACTCCCCGGCTGCAGCACGACATAGGCCTTGACGACCGTGCCGCGCTCGGCGTCTGGCGCGCCAACCACCGCGCATTCGCGCACCGCCGGGTGTGCGAGCAGCGCCCACTCGACCTCGAGCCCGGCGATGTTGTAGCCCGCCGAGACAATCATGTCGTCGGCGCGCGATACGAACCAGAAATAGCCATCCTCATCCATGCGAAAAAGATCGCCGGTCACATTCCAGCCGGATTGCACGTAGTCGCGCTGGCGCTCGTCTTCGAGGTAACGACAGCCGGTCGGTCCGGTGACGGCGAGACGGCCTGTGCTGCCCGGCGGCATCGGCTTGCCAGCGTCATCCAGAACGCAGGCGTTGTAGCCGGGCAGGGGTTTCCCCGTCGCGCCCGGACGAATCGCATCGCCACTCGCCGAGATGAAGATGTGGATCATCTCGGTCGCGCCAATGCCGTCGATGATCCGGATGCCCGTACGTTCCTGCCAGGCATCCGAGACGGTCTTCGGCAGGAACTCACCGGCCGACACGCATTGCCGCAGCGAGCTGATATTGCGTCCTTCGAGTTCGGCCAGCAACGCCCGATAGGCGAAGGGCGCCGTGAAAAGGCAGGTCGCCTTGTGCCGTTCGATCGCCGCGAGTAGCGCCGCGGGCGCCGGCGCTTCGACGGGCGCAACCGCCGCGCGGAAACGAAAGGGGAAGACCAGCAGCGCCCCGAGGCCGAATGTGAAGCCCAACGGCGGGCTGCCCGTGTAGACGTCGTCCGCCTTCGTGTG
>Ga0315281_10005075_pt1 | contig 18925 bp, 18 predicted proteins | sample YL17G07_0_MG_FD_204540 | JGI IMG/M metagenome (GOLD analysis project Ga0315281, IMG submission 204540) | Sediment microbial communities from Yellowstone Lake, YNP, Wyoming, USA - YL17G07_0 | ecosystem: Environmental > Aquatic > Freshwater > Lake > Sediment | place: USA: Wyoming | collected... | reverse complement strand
GCTGTTTGATGAGACCGCATTGATTGTAAGCGTCAGCGCGTTGTTCGCTGTTGGCAATGCGGCTATGATCGTGTTGCCTGCAACTATGTTCGAGGCTGTTGGAGCGTACCAGAACCAGTTGCCTGTGTAGGCTGTCGTTCCTGTGTAGCCATTGGAGATGACCGTATTAGCTAAGGCGACCTGTCCTACGTCGATTATCGTATTTGATAATGTGTATGGGTTTGGCGTAGCTGTAAGCTGTGCTGATGTTGATGATGATGTGAGCGTTCCGAAGGTTATTGTTGGGTAAACTCCGTTTGGTGGAACTGTCCCGAGATGTGCCCACTGGACTTTCACGGGCGCATAGTTATTAGTCATAAGGTCGACACGCAGTGTTGGGGAGGGTGTGAAGCCCGCTGAGAGCGAGTTCTGCCCAGTGTAGTTTATCGTTGCATAGGCTGTCGTTGAGGTAGACCAGGTGCTTGCTATACCCCAACTATTCTGTGCACATGCTGATAGCGCGGCGTGCCCTCCCACGCCGTTGTAAGTTGAGAGCTCCCATTTATTTGCGATTTCTGCGCCACCGATATAATGCTGTGGAAGTCCCAATGAAGCTCCTAAGAAGCCTATGAACGGGGCTTGGTTGCAGTTCGCGGTAGAAGTCAGTATTTGGGTTAGGACATCGAGCTTATAAACTTGTGAGTTGTATGTTGAAGTTGACTGAAGCCCTTTTTGGGGTGTTCCAGTCTCGGTGAAGGAGTTGGATATGATCTGTCCTGTGCCGTAAAGTCCGAAGTTGGCTGTGTTCAGGGTGTTACCGATAAATGCTTCAGCCATATAGAACAAAGCGTTTTCGGTGTCATATTTGGCGTATTGCGTTGCTGCACAGCCTATATTTGTGTTTGCTGGGAGATTGCATGTGGCTTGTGGTGCTATTCCTGTTATCGATGTGAAGAGCATGTTGGAGGTTGTAAGAGTATTGCCCGCAATTCCGAGATAAAATGTGAATGGCGTATTTGTCGCCAGCAGTGTATTCGCTCCAGGGATGAGCACCCACATTTTGACTGTACTGCACCCAGACAACGTGTTCATCGGTGCGAGTTCGTTAGATGTGCACCCCTCAATCCATGACGTTTTTATTGATCCGTTATAGACAAAAACCTCTGTGTTGTTCATGCTTGTGGTAATGTATGGCTGAAGTGCCACGGCGTTTACTGTAAATGGAATCTGTGAATTAGGCAGCATGTTTGTTGATTGGACGTTGTTCGCCGTTATCGGAAGGTACCAGAGAATGTTTGTCGGAATTGTTATTGGGTCTATCAGTGTTTTTGAATAGTTTGCGTTGCCCGCACTGTTAAAGATTATCTCCGCTTGGTGCGTAATTGGTATCTTGAAGTTCTGCTGCACATTGACTGAGCCTGAGAATATTGTGGTTATCGGTGTCAGTGTCGTTCCATTCGTTAGGTCAAGCACAGAGAAGTTAAATGACGCTTGGTTGTTTTCGAGAAGCGATGCCTTGAATGTTATGTTGAGGGGATAGTACCTTTGGTTCGTGAGCCCATAATGCCCTCCAAGTATGGGTACATGGACAATGGCTGGAGTAGTGGCGTTTGTGCAATACGGAACTGGAGAGATACTTAGATAAATGCAGGGTGCTGAGGGCGCTTTTATCACGTTGGTAGTGTAGAATGAGAGTGTGTTGCTGGTGTTGTCGAAGTATGAGTATTTTATGTTATTGGTGTTCGCATTGAAATATCTGCCTGAGGTTATGTTCTTCAAAGAGCCATAGGTGAGAGTCTGCGAAGAGTTACTTATCAACGCCATGCTTGTTATTGCATTTGTGCCTACGCTTATGCCTGCCTTGCTAAACTGGTTGTATATGCTTGTTATATCGTTGGTGGTGAGCTGTTTTATCATTCCGTTGTTCGTGAGCGTTATGTTTATGCTTGTCTTGTTCAGCGTGTTTGCGAGGTTTGCGTAGAATGCGTTGAAGTCAAAAAGAGTATGAAAGTAAATGTTGGTGTTTCCGTTGTAGGTTATGAATGTGGGTAGGCTGTTGAAGATGTAGATTACTCCCCTCCATTGGGGGCTTGTTGGAGAGAAGGTGAATGCTACAGTGTTTGGGAGGTAGGGGGTTGGAAGACTATTAAAGCTGATTGTATTTGAGGTTGAGGTAATTGTAACAGCATTTGATGAACTAAGAGATGCTGTCGTATAGCTTGGTATCGTAACGCTCCAAGGCAGACCTTGAGGCAATCCAACAACTGTGAAGTTGGCTGTGCCCGCGTTTGATATGCTTGAAAGCATGGCTAAGGCTAAGAGCATCGGAAAAATCAGGCTTAATTTTGATTTTATCCACTCACCACATTTGAACTTGGACCTCCGCCCCTAATATTGAACACATGCTTTTTACTGATGACAAGCACGAGATAGGCGATTGAAAACAATGCGGTTAGATATGGTGCGTAATCGCTTAGGTAGATTGTGCTTGGGTAATGAGCTATGATATTTGCAAATCCAGAGTTACTATAGAACCAGTGCGATAGATCTGCCAATACTATTGTTATAATTATCAATGGAATCAAAACCAGCAAGCCAATCGGCAATGTTTCGGGGTGTGCGTTTTCATACAAGGCAGAAATCATTACCCCAACTATCAAAATAAAATACATCAGGACGATTACGGTGTCCCCCGAATAGTAGAAAAACGAATCACCAAGCCTATTGATTGCATTTGCATTTGTATAATTGCTATTAGTCCCCTTGAGCGTTTGATTATATACTATTGGGCGCATTTGGCTCCACATCTCGCTGAAAATAAGGAAAACTGGAAAGAGGACTAGAAAACAAATTATACCTACGACTAGAGGACCCATAAGCCCTTCCATGTTCTCATACTATTATATGTGTGTGGATTTTTATATCATTCGTTCAATTTATCTGTCCATAACGGGAAAGCCCACAGGCTTTAGCCGTGGGTAGTTTACGCATAAGCCAGATTCTTACGCTGTATGGCTGAAGGGAGATAAGCCAAAGCCCGCTGTGGCACTGCCTCCGTGCTTGGTTGCGAGCCCGTAGTGATAGTGCTTAGAAGATTCTGGATTAAGCTCCAATAAGTTGGTGTATCTATCATTCCTGCGTCAAGCATTGAATTTAGGCTTTGATACAATGATTGAACCTGTGGAATCGGTGAATTTGCTAGTATCGGTGAAATAGGCAGCGTAGAGCTTATCGAAGGCCCCGAAGCCAAGCCCATCATGCCTGCCTTCATAGGAAGCTGCTCATAGGTTGGAGCTGCCATAACCTGCAATTCTTCTGGGCTTAAAGCTCCTGAAAGCCTAGCTGAAGCTGGAAAAGTATTGATGGCTGCTTCTGGGCTTTGGGCTAATAGGCTTGCATTCTGCGTTCCATATTGGGCTGCTATGAATGAATCAAATAATGCTTGAGCTTGGTCTGATGGCATTGAATTTATCAATAAGCGTAAGTTCTGTGGCAGTTGGTTTATCAATCCCTGTGGCGTTGTTCCTAAGTTTGTAGCGTAAGCCTGAAGTACATCAGGGCTTAATGGATCCAATGTTATAGCTTTCTGTGTTGGCGATGTTGTTGGAAGTGCTGAAGTGTTTGGGGGAAGCTCTGGTGTTGTTGTAGTTGTTTTTGGGGCAATATTCTCAGGATTTACAGTAATATTTTGTGCTTGAAGTTGAGATGCTTGTTCTGTCGTAAGCGTCGAGGGTCTGTTCAATAATCCTAATAAAGCTGGGCTGCTTGGCAAGCCTGGCTGATTGGCTGGCTCGAAGGCTGGGCCGAAGCTGAGGCTAGGGTGATAGACTCCTATTGGAGTTGAAGTTGGCTTGGGCTGGGTTGAATATGATGTGCCTCCTGTCGTGGCAAGCAATAATATTGGGTAAATCGGTTTCTTTGGCGGTGGAAGGTAAGGAGAGTATGGACTATAAGGGGAGTAAGGCGAATACGGGCTATAAGGGCTATATGGGGATGCAGGGCTATAAGGGCTATATGGGGATGCAGGGCTATAAAGGCTATATGGGGATGCAGGGCTATAAGTTGAGAGTGAGTAAGGGCTGTAAGGCGAATAGGGGCTTGCTGGACTGTAAGCACTTCTAGGACTATAGGGTGATCTAATTGATGAGTATGTTGGGGCTGTTGAGTATGCTGAATAGTATGGATTATATGAAGGAGAGTAGGGCGAGGTAGTGGAAGGTAGAGAATAGGGAGATGCAACAGCATCATAACCACTTTGCAAATATGCGGATAGAATGCTCCTAGGCTGCGTTGAGAATCCTGGAGATGAAGCTATTGATTGTGCCATCTCGCTAGTATTGCCTAATGTATCTAATGCTTCCTGAATTGCTTCAGGAGAGATATAGGTTGCCCCTGGTTTGAAAGCTAGGAACTCATTAAGCTGTTCTTGGCTTATTGCACCTGTTGAATACAACGAATATGCAAGAGAATTAAGGCTTTCTATCGTATCTGCATATTTGCCTTGGACACCTGGTTGGTTTTGATAATACAAAACATACTTTGCAGCTTTTAGTGCATCAAGGGGTGTCTTAACCATTCTGCTTGGGGTTGGAGAGCCTAAATCCAACGGGGTTGTATCTCCTGCTGTTGCTTTTGCTACAAAGGCAGCCCTAACCACAGGATTTAGATTTTGGTTTAAGTATTTTACTGCTTCGGGATCATTTACATAACTTGGAAACTTCTCGACAAAATTATTCCAATCTTCTAAGTTATAGAAGCCTTGAGGGGATACCTCCTCTGCCAATTTTCTTATAGCTTGGTTTGCTAATGATATTTCTGGTACTCCTGCTACTTCGGTTTTCTCGGTTGGTTTCTCTACCAATCCAAACTCGGCACCCTTTCCAGGTCCTTCGGGACCAACTTCTCCCTGTATTTTACCTTCAAATATTTTCTCTGTATATTGTCCGTTTTTATCCAACCCATATACTGTCCCATCATCTTTTACAATGAATTGGGCTTTGCCTAAAGCTGAATTTATCTCATTGAACCAATCGGTTAATTCTGGGACTGCGATTTCTGCTTTTACCTTTGCTATCGATGTTTCATCAGTAGCTCCCGTTGGATTTTTCCATGTTGCATCTAAATCTGCTCCCTGTCTTAGTGCTGGAAGTTGATCTTCTATTGGTGTGATTTCAAGTAGATGACGGGCTTGCTGTTCAGCTATTGATGAACCATGAACTTCATCAAACAATCCTTTAGCCTCTTTTATATCGCTAGCCAACATGTCCATAACAGTTTCCCATTGGGTTGAAGTTAATGTTTCTGGTTGTTTTAAATTTAATGTGAAATCAAAGGGATTATTTACTTTCATGCCTTTTACTGTGTATGCAATATATTTTGCAAGATTAAAGCTCTGGGCTGTATTCTGCTCAAAGGTTTGGGCTATTGAAGCTTTTATCATATCATAATTTTCTTGGGGAGTATATGGCCCTCTTAAATTGCTCATAAGTGCACTACTAACTGCTTTGTTAAATGAAGGATATTGTTCTGCGAGAATATCTGCTTTTGCATTTAAGGCGTTCTGATAATTTATTGCATCTATAGGGGATGCAAACTTCTGGGATGATGATACCTGCCCCTGCCCTAGGTTAGAGGTTTGATATGCCCTTAAAATATCTTCGTATGATGTTGTTGAGGTTGAACCTGGCAGTCTTGGCAATCCATTTTCAACTGATAAAACAGGCTTCTCGCCAAGGAATAAGCTATATCTATTGCCAGGGCTAAGCATTTTTGCTAATCTTTGGTAAGATAGTTCTCCTGTTTGTGCTCCTGATACCGCATACTCTCCTATATGGGTAAGATAATTGTATAAATCAGGGTCGCTTTCTTTTAGGCCTGCTACTGCACTTGCTATATCACCCAATGATAGCACATCAAATGGATTATTTATGCTGGGTGCTTTGAATAGAGTTGCCAAATTGGTATAATCGTTAGTGAATGGTGTTTTCCAACTAATAGATAAGCCTCTATATTCGGGGTGCGTTGGATCTAAGAACTTAATATCTATTGGATTTGCTTCTGAGCCTGCTGCCAATGCTAAGCCTAATACTGCTGCTTGCACATCAGTTGATAGAGATGCTAAGCCCTGCCCTGTAAGCAATGATATAATATTCTGTGCAGTAGGATAAGATATTGTGCTACCTGCAATTTTTCCTAAGTATGGTGCTAATGCTTGAGAAACACCTCCGTATATTGCACCTGTTCCATAAGCACCAGCTAATTGCGGTAAGGTTGGGGTTTGTCTCGCACCTGTTGATTGTGCAGCCTGAATAAGTGCCATGAGTTGCCCGAAATTCATTGCAGATAATATTGTTGGGGGTATATTTGAGAGAAGTTTAACTGCTGCTGGTGTTAATTCAAATGCTGCTTTCTCTGCTCCTGGCCCATATTGAGCTTGATTGAGAGCTTCTAGTAATGCTGTTACTCCTGTTGGTATTTTTGAAAGTGCAGGAGCTAATAGAGTAGATAACGCAGGCTGTGCTATACCACTTACAATTCCCGCTTCAATGCCTGGAACTGCTGCTGCTCCATACGATTGTGGGGTTCCAAGCCCCTTTCCCGATAATACATTTGTTAGAAGGTTAGTAAGCTCTGTAACTGTTAAACCTGATTGAATGCCTTGCCGTATTGTGTTTAAAACTGGAACGCTTGTTAAATAAGGTGCAACATAAGGTGCTGCAACTACCGCCGCCCCTATTCCAGCTCCACTAATTAAGCCTTTTAAAGCTAATGATGCTTGTTGTTGTGGGCTTAATGGACCTATTGGAAGCCCCGATACTTGTTGTGATAATTGGGTTTGAGTAATAGGATATGTTAATTTTATCCCACCTAATAATCCTGATTCTTGCAATAAAGCCCTACCTTGAGGTGTTGATGCGTAATATTGATATTCCTCAGTAGTTAATGGGGTTCCTTGGGGTTTTAAAGGTAAACCATAAGCCCATTGACTATATTGATTTGCTAACCAATCTGCTTGATTATATAGTTCTTGCCCTGCACCCTGCCCAAATCCATATATATCTTTGCCTGCTTGATTTAGAAAACCTCTTACTTGATTTAGAAATTGGGGTGCATTTTGTAAAATAGAAATTGGGTTCATTATCATTGGATTTGGAGAAGGTTTAAATATTTGTGTGGTATTAATATTATTAGCTGATGTAGATGGCTGTATCTGAGGCTGTAATCCTAGGTATTGCAATAGTTGCTGCGTGGATTGGGCTAGAGTTGGATAAGAAGTATATCGCCCCCCACTTTGTGAAGTGGATTGCGAAACTGAAGGCTGCCCAATCTGCAAAGCAGCAGAAGGATTAGCAAAGTAAGCTGCATTCTGTCGTTTTATCTGTTCCATAGTTGTAAAATTTCCTTCTCTTAATGAACCTATCTGCCCTGCATTGTTTTTATAATAAATCTGAAAGCCCTGCCCCTGATTCAATGCTGAAACCTGCTCAGGATTCAGATTATTTATAAAATTAGTTATCGTTCCTGAATCTAAGCCCGTTTGTGCCAATGAGTTGTAAATATCTCCTGTTCCCAGCTCCGCACCTCTCTTTCCTGCCTGTGCTGCATAAGACGCAGCATATATCCCCTGAGCTGGCGTTAAGTTGAATTGATTTGTGGTTGTTGTTGATGGTGCTGTTGCTGGAGTTCCTATATATAGAGCTATCTGCTGGCCTGAATTAATGAAGTCTGCTAGGTTAGGATCCCAATTTATACCTACATAAGAAACCTTTGGTGTTTCTCCTCCTGCAAAGGCATTGTTTATCAATGTGTTATAGTTTGCCGAGGTATCAATATAAACAGGCGTATTGTCTATTAGGTACATTCCTTTCCCTGGAAAAGCGTTTGTTGTAGGATCTAACTGTGTTGCTGTTTGAGTTGCTGGAGTTGTAACACTACCCTTTTGAATATCTATCGTTGAACCTGGTGGCAACGTATCAATTAACGAATATTCCTGATTAGGATATTGCCCTGTTGTTGAGTTTGCAAAATAAACTCCCCATGCCTGATCCACTGCTGCATTTGTATTTGTTGTTGTTTGAATGTATGGAGTTGTTGTATCGTAGTTGATGTTATTGACGCTAACCCGATAGGTTCCTGTTGGAGATTGTGAGAATGTTGCAGAATTGCCGAAAGCTGCATAATCTAAAGTAGGAGTTATGTTTCCTGTTAAGCCTGCCTGCCCTAGCATCTTAACCGCCGATAAATTAGGGGCTGTTGATGGCAGAGGAGGAGTAGTGCCTGAAACTGTTAGGCTTGGTGGCTGCACGCTTGAAAGATAGCCCCCTACATTGTTCATTCCTGGCTGTGCCATATTCGGCTCGCCTGTTGAAGGGTTGTATGAAATGCCTAATGCCTTATAGAGAGCTTGTTGCTCAGCCCATGTAGCAGCGGTAAAGCCCAATGGTATGTTTGTCGTAGCCGAGGCTGTTGTAGGAGGGGCTTGAGCCGAGGGAACTATAGCTGGCGTACCTAGTAGATTATTTACAAAATTTGCCCCCGATGGAGAAGCAGAGCTACCTCCGAGCCCTCCAGGTACTAAAGCATAAACAGGCTGGCCTCCAGAAGTGCCTAATGATTCTGTTGTTGGATATACTGTTTGCGGAGCTCCTTGTATAGCTGAAGCCTTGGACTGATCCCCTGGGCGAGGGAGGTTGGCTGAAGCTCCTGTACCCGAAGCAGAAACTGGATTGCTTGAAGTGTCAGGCACTGACTCATCCATATATTACTATTTATAACATAAACCTATTAAACACTTTGCTTTTTGGGGCTATGTTCCGAATGGGTAGCCATGATAATGTAATGGAAGTATCCAACGGAGTGGCGGAAGTATCCAACGGAGTGGCAATGATTGTGGAGCTAAGCTGAACAAGCTGCTTATGCTATTCGTTGTCATTGGTGAAGTTGCCGAATCCGTTATATAAATGCAATATATCGTATTGGCTTGCGGATATACCAATGCAAATGAGATCGAATTCGCATATACGAATAATGACTGCTCTAGCGTAGAACTTGAACTACACGAGGTTGGGGAGGAATATAGCTTGGTTAGGTATCCTGGTGATCCTCCTGACCAATCCGAGCTTATTATATAGCCCAAATCTTTGAATACTGAAGGATTCAATGGAGCTATGCTTGGGATTCCGAGTGCTGAAGATACTGTTATTGAATTGGATGCGCTGCATACCACATTCTTTGTGGTTGCAGAATCTACCGAGTTATAAGAATAGGTAGTTGTTGATGTCGGTGAAACTGAAAGGGTTGCACCAGAACCTATCGAAGTTCCTGCACAACTTGCCTGCGAGAAGTAACTTATAGTGTATGGTGCTGTGCCTCCCGATGGGTTGCCCGTAAGTGTTGAACTCTGCCCGATGTCAATTATGGTATTTGATTCTGTTAATGCACCTGCAATCTGTGCGGTGTGTACTACATAATTTGCACTATAAGCACTTGCAAAACCATTCCAAAGAACATTGGCTTTTGTTGGCGAGTTGGAAGTATCTGCACTTTTAATGTAAAATGTCCAAGTATTTGTCTGACCTGCTGCTCCTAATTGGGCAATGCTATTGGCTATTGTGTCTATTGTAACAGAATTAACAGCATTCCAAGTCCAAGTAGTAGTAGCACAATTACCGCCAGTCTTTGTGCCTGTTGCTGTAAAACTCTGATATTGTCCTACATTCACTACAGCATTGGTAGGGCCAGTAGTTATAGATACACCCGTGGGGGTGCAGGCTGCATTAGCCAAGCTCGGCAACATAGCCAGAGCTAGCAGCATGAGGAGGAGCAGCTTGAAGTTCTTGAGTGACATTCTCCCACTTCTAAAGAGTGTGGGATTTCCCGTCATAATATCATATAAGTTTGAGGTCCAGCTCTTCCATAGTGTCCCTGCCCTTGCGCAGCACTTCGCTGGCTTTCTCCCTGAGCAATAGCAGGAACCAGAGCAATAGCATGAAGAATAAGAATGTTAGTAAGCCGAGCCAGATATAGAAGAATGCGTTGTAAGTTGTTAGCGGTATCACCTGCACCTGATTCGTAAGCGATGATAGTGGAAATTGGAATGTCAGGCTTGCAGTTGCATTTGACTCTACTACATTATAAGCAGCGTATGTTGCTACTGTTGAAGGTTCTAAAGCCCAAAGAGCTGGCATTGTAGCAATCCAGAAGGCTATGCTGGCAAGTAGCAGGAAAAGAGGTCTGAGGCTCTGTTTTTTTATGTCGCTTGGCAATAGGATAAGAAATATTGTGATAAATATGATGGATGCAGAAAATAAGGCTAAGAAGAGAGCTAGCATATACTCTAACCTAGCTTATATTATGTAGGTAAAATATTAAACACTTTAGCGATAGTTCTGGTAAACTACCCACGGCTAAAGCCTGTGGGTTTCCTTTTGAGATTTAGGTGACCTCCTCCCACCCATAAATGATGTGGGATTTCCCGCTATGCAGAGTTAAACTGAAAACAGTAGCTTGACAGCTCTAAGCTGTGATGGGTAGAATTACTTTCCTAGCATTCCACCGCTTGTCCCTATGCCTCCGCCCCTCAAAGCCCCTAAGACTGCTAGGATTACAGCTATGAACACTAGTGCAAACACTGCCAGTTGCAATGCTCCACCGAAGGTGTTCGGTAGTGGTCCCGCATACTTAGTGAAGTTCACTGATGCGCCATAAAAGCCTGGGATTTGATTTGCTGGTATAGCACAGTTACCTCCTGCAATACAACCTTGGGTTGTCATTTGGTTTGCGGTCTGTGCGTAGCCCTGATAGGTCAGAGACAATATGAGCACAAGAACGAAAATACCTATGCCTACATAGATAATTTGGTCCATGCTCTCTGAGATGCTTGCCATTTTGTTTCACATTTTTTCCTATATACTTTACCTTGACGATGCCTTACATCGTGAAGTATGGAACCTAGATCTAATGACCTAGCATTCCACCGCTTGTCCCTATGCCTCCGCCCCTCAAAGCCCCTAAGACTGCTAGGATTACAGCTATGAACACTAGTGCAAACACTGCCAGTTGCAATGCTCCACCGAAGGTGTTCGGTAGTGGTCCCGCATACTTAGTGAAGTTCGTTGCAGCTCCCGTAAACCCAGATAATGATATTTGGTTTGCGGCCTGTGCGTAGCCCTGATAGGTCAGAGACAATATGAGCACAAGAACGAAAATACCTATGCCTACATAGATAATTTGGTCCATGCTCTCTGAGATGCTTGCCATCTGCTCACTGGAAATAGTTATCTCAGCAAGCTTTTTATATCTTTTTTATTTTCTTTAGATTCGTTCAATTATTAATTATTAAATGTGCAAAGCCGCTCAGCTTATAGAAAGCCAGCACCATCAAGCCCGCACCTATTGCAGACAATATTAATGCTATTTTTGGGGACAAACCACCGAAGTATTCTATGACTCCAGCTAGGATAAACACCACCGAGGCTAAGATAGTGAGGATAGAGGGATGCCTTTTTTCAAATAATGGTTCTGGATTGTATATCTGATGTGATTCTGCGCTTGGAACTTCTGGTTGCTCAATGCCCTGCTTGAGCTTTTCTATTTCTGCTTCAAGAGCTTTCAGTTCTTGCTTCTCTTCCTTAATCTCATGCTCTTCTTTTTTCAATTCTTTTTCTATTTGTTCTTGCTCTTGCATTTTATCACCTAAATCTCAAAAGGAAGCCCACAGGCTTTAGCCGTGGGTAGTTTACGCTAGAAAAATGACTTGATGTATTGCAGTGAATAGATTATGATTGCACTCATGAAGAATATTGCTACCATAATCACTAAAAGTATTTTCTCTGCCGTTTCCATGCAACTAACCTCAAGCATGATTATTTATTATATTCCTATGCCTATTAATTTTTCGTGTCGCACTCCTGGAGATGTATCCGTAGGCTTTGAATGCCTCATTGGGCGGAACTTCTAGAGCTTGCATTAGCTTGTCTGGTCGCTTGTGAAGGCTTGTGTAATGCTCTTTACATAATGGGGTATCGTAGGCGTAACCATATATTGGACGCCAACAATGCTTTATCTTGCATCTGTAGTCTACTATTATCTCACTCTCTCTTTCTACAATTTTCAAAATTCTTATATCCTTCTGCCGTTTTCGTGACCTCCTCTCACTTCTAAAGAATGTGGGTTTTCCCGCTATGCAGAGTTAAGAATAGCCCGCCAGTCAGCAGACGGTCTATGGTGTTTGTGCAAAAAGGTCGCTGGCTGGTTTTGGGCATCATAATCTCCTCTGCTTTTCATCAAGTTGTTTGGGCTTTCTTGGAAGCTTCCTATTCTCGCTTGAAGCCCTTAAACTTTCGTACATCCATTGAACGTGAGTGTTTATATTAGCTGCGAAGAAGCTGAGCTGGCTGGCTATCTGCTCGTTATGTTGGAGTTGGCTTTGCTGGCTGGCTATCTGAATCTCAGCCAAGTGCGTCAAGCCTGCTATGTCCTGCCTGTGCTGCATCTCGTCCATGTAAGGCCTTATGACTCCATCCTCTATGCCCTGCCCCCAAAGCCTGAGCTGCTCGTGGTTCTTAACCCTGTTTGTTTCTATAACTAGCTGTGGGGTGGCATCAAGCCAAGTAGTGAGCTTTCCGCTTGCATCATAAGCCAAAGGCACATAACCATGCTTCTTTCCGTATTGCTCGATTGCATCGTTGTTTAGTATGGCAAGCTCGTAGTAAGCTACAAATGCGATAGGCTGATGGCCAATGGTTTCCTGCACCCTTATATTGGTCTTGGCTAGAAAGCTTGTCAAAGCGTTTATATTGATATTCAAAGCCTTAGCCCTTATCTGCTCGGCTGTAATGCTTATCGGCTCGGTAAAGCTTGGCCCCCAGACTATCAGCTTTTTAGAGCCTATCCGCATGCTTAAGCCTTGCCAGCGCAGCGTATAGCTTGGGTGCTTGGGGTTGCCTGTCCTTTTGTAAGGTATGCTTAAGCTTGAAAGCGTGGCTTCTGCTCGGCTATAGCTTGTCGGGAAGATTAAGTAATGCGCTCTGAAAGCGTTTAGGTTGGTAGTTTGCTCTGGAACAGCTTGAGGCATGCCAGGCTCCTGAGCAGAAGCGTTTAATTGCTTAATGCTTTCTAGCTTTACACTTTTACCTGAACACGTGTCATTATTAAAATCATTTAGCTGGCATGAGCCTTGCTCTGTGATGTGATATAAGCCCCTCTCATCCTTCCTTAGCAGGCCCTTTTTAATTAGCTTCTTGGCATAGCGATAGGCATTTTGTATAGATAGTTGGCAGGCATTGGCTATCTTGCTTAAAAAGGCACCCTGAGGCTCTTGGCTGGTAACGTAGGATAAGACATCAGCATCCTTTTGGTGCAAGGCTTTCATATCATCACGTATTTACATATAGCTTGACTAAACTGTTTTATATACTTTGCTACTAAACGCTTTTACTTAGCTTGAAGCCTGCTTTGCATTTTTAAATCAAAATTATGAATAATAAAAGTGCAAACTAAGAAATAAAAGTGCAAGTGAAATCTAACTATTGGTTTTTAAGGCTTAGTTCAGTAAAATCATTATGGTAGAACCAGAAAATATCCCAGAGTCATATGAAATTACTTGGACATTAAAAGGTAGCACTCGTAAAGAACTTAAAGATAAAGCTGTTCTCAAATTTTTGAGCGAAAAGGGCGGTTATTGGAAAGATGGTAAAAAGTATGCAACTAAATATAAGTATTATGTTGAAACTCTGGCTGATGGAAGACGGATATATCTTTTAAGACCGACTTGGAAAAATAAAGGGATAGATTTTCAGGTTTGCGTAGAAAAGATGAAAGATGGAAAGGATGCAAAACCAAGCCATCAAGACGTATTTAATGATTTAAACTTGAAAACCAAAGAAGACTCGGAAAAAGAGAAAAGATTACTTAAATTAATAGACAGAGTATGGAATTGTGAAGATCCAGAGGATATTTTAAAAGATAATCATTTGGAGTTCAAATCTGGTTATTCTGTAGAAATGCTACTTAAAATAGTTAAATGGCTATTCATAGAACAAGATATAACTTATTGGAATTATGATGGTAGAGGAAAACTCAAAAGGACAATTGATGGAGATGAACATAATTAGTAATAACTAATTCGTTTATCTTTCCTCTACCCTTTGCATTGCAGTTAATCATTCTACTTGCTTTTACTATATTAATTTTATACCCAACATATAATTTTTTTATAAATTCAGAATCACTATTAGATAACATTACTTTTGCACCCTTTCCGTCTAACTTTTTAAACAAATCTGAAAGATTCTTTTGCTCTTTATCTAAAAAGTCTTCTTTAGTATAAGTCGTAAAACTCGAAGTTTTAGAAAGAGGATAATATGGCGGATCAAAATAAACAAAGTCGTCTTTCTCTATCCTATTATCTATCTCATAAAATTGTCCTACCTTTATCTTTGCCTTTTGTAGTAGTATTGATATCTCTCTTAGTTCTTTTTCGTTAACTATTGCAGGATTTTTATAACTGCCAATAGGCACGTTAAATTCTCCCTTTGAATTTACTCTATATAATCCATTAAAGCACGTCTTATTTAGGTAGATAAACCTTACTGCTCTTTGTAAGTTAGATAGGTCTTTGGGGTTCTCTGCACGAACTTTATAATAAAATTCCTTTGAGTGCATTTTCTTGAACTCTTTAAGCCGATTAATTAATTCTTCTACGCTGTTTTTTATTACCTTATAGGCATTAATCAATTCCTCATTACTATCTGATAGATAAACCTCCTTAGGTTTATAGTGCTTGATTATGTAGAAGGCAATAGCACCGCCGCCAACGAAAGGCTCGAAGTATCTGTTTATCTCTTTAGGAAAATATTGCCTAAACTGATCTATAAGTTGCTTCTTACCGCCCGCCCATTTAACGAAAGTTGGAATACCATTCATCATAATAATCATGCAACTAAACTATTAAAATCTGGTCTTATCCCTAATTCGTGCATCTCCTCTATCAATACGAGTATATTATAGGATATGAATTTGCATAGAAGCTCATTAACTTGTGATGTGTGGTTCTTTGATTTAAGTGTCTCTCCAAGCTTCTTCTTTATTGATGAGAATGTGCTCTCAACATTAGACCTCTTATGATAGTGCTGTAAAAATTCCTCTTTGTTAAATTCAAAGTAATGGAACATCTTACGCCAGATGTGGCTATTTCCTTTAGGTTTGCTTGTAAAGTTATCTTTGAATGGAATGTAAGGCACACCGCCTAAGTTATCAATAAAGGCAAGGTTATCTCTGCTCAAATATCCTCTATCTCCATAAGCTTCTTTTATATTAAATCCATTTTCTTTTGTTTGTTGCATTAGCGGTATAAATTGCGGAGAATCCGCACCGCTTTCATCGGTTATCTCTATTGCAGTCACTATATTGGTTTTAACGCCAACGCAAATATGGGCTTTAAGCCATTTATGTGATTTCTTTAATCCATATTTACCTTCACAATAAGCACCAAAGGAACGTGTCCTAAATCCACTACTATCAACTCCAAAGCCGCTTTCTATCGCTCTTAGTGGTGCGGATGTTATTGCTATGAGATTATGCAATATAGGTGTTATGTCAGTTCTATTCAAAAGCACAGACATAGTATTAAAGTGCGGCATGTCTTCTAAGTATCCCTTCTCTTTTGCTATACTAAATAAGGACATAGACCTTCTGCTCGACATTTGCGAATAGACCTTCTTTATAGCTACATACAACGCTATATTAAAATCAAGATGCGGTCTTCCGTGTATTTGTATTGGCTTAGGATCTGCAACTTCTTTAACCAAATCTGCGAGTAGTTCATCAAAGAGCTTACCCTCTGATGTTTGAGCCTTATTATAGACACTCCAAGCTTGCTCATAAGTTAGCCTAACTCGTTCGTTTTTAATCCCCTCTGGCTTATGCATCTCTATATCCAGATAATAACGGACTGCGTAAGCGTGCTTACAGGTCGCATTATGAAGTTCTGAATCTGGACAATTACATATAAAGGTGTCTGAAACCTTATAGAACCCCATGTTGCTCTGGGACTTGACAAGCCATCCATCTTTTGTCTCTTTAACCTGTTTTTGTTGTGCTATTTGATAGCCCTTTACTTTTCTTGTATCCATATAATCACTCTTTCTGTATAGAATATTGATAACAAGATATATAAAGCTTTCTGTATAGAAAGCATTTAATAGAAGGGTATTTATACCTTTCTGTATAGAAGATTATTGGTAAAATGAAAACTATTGCTACTTTTAAGGTAAAAATTCATAAGACTACTGATAAAAAGAAACTCAAAGGAGGAATGAAGGAATATGATTATGGAGCTATAAATATAAGAGCTCCAGAGCTTGCTAAATATGTCAACAAAAAGGTAAAGGTAAGGGTTGAACTTGAATAATTATTTTAGAACTAAATTCTTTTTACCACTAAATATATCATTTATGTTCTTTTCTATTTCCAAAATTGTTTCTTTCATTTTTTGGAGAGAAGCATCATAGTTTTTGTTGAGCTCATCTAAAAATGATTGTTGTAACTGCGTGCCCCTTACCTCTATATCTCCAGTCTGTGGATTACTAATACACCACAATGCACCTAAATCTGTTGATTTACTCCCTACACTTACGACTCTTTCTGCGGATTTTTTAGCCCAATAAACTTTTACTATTGCTTCACTCATTGGCGTAGACCAAGCATAAGGTTCTTTAGTTATTTCTGGTAAGGACATAATATTTCCTATCCCTATTATGCCAAACCCATCTCCATCTAAAACTTCTATTTGCTCATCCTCTTCTATTAAGTTTATATGAGGAATAAATTGTTTATCATTTTCTAACACGTCAAATCCTACGACAAGAAACTCTACTCCTAAAGAGTATTCACTTATTTGTTTATCTATTTCTCTCCAAAATGATTCTGGATATTTATTTAAATTCATATAGAAAGTATCAATTTTTAATCCACGTGAGTTAAGTATTTGACTATCTATCTTTTCTTTTCGAAGATTTTTCATTACGTTTTTTATGACTTCTGATATTTCCATTATAGTAAACTTCTTACCTTTAGATATTTCCTTATCGAGTATTTCCCCGACCTCTAAAACTATTTTATTTGCATTATAGCTATCACCAGCATTAAGTATCACACAATTTTTAGTTTTTGATGACGCTAATCCAAATTTTGCTCTTGCTTGCTCAAATGTTAGTCGCCCACCTACTGTTACCATTCTATCAGCACAAAAAACGATACCTGCACCATTATTGCAGATTGCACTTAAACAGATAGTCATAGGCTTAACCCCCCCTATCATTTTCTTTTTAAAAGTTAAAAATCTATCCATAGTTATCACTATTTATCATAAATTTGACTTTTTGTGCAGAAAAAGGACTTTTTGTGTAAGATTGCTTTTTTGTGCAAAGCCCTTGAAGCCCTAAAGCCTCAAGCTCCTCCTTGAAGCGGCTACTTAAAACCAAAGGCTTCAAGAATATGTAATGCTGATGTTTAGCCAAGCTCTTGCAAATCTTGAGTTTAGTTGCTTGGCTTAGCTTTGAGTTCTTTACTTGAATAACATAGCCTTCCATTCCTCTGAAAGCTAAAATATCAATCGCCGAATGACTGCCTGCCGATCTGATGCATGTGAATCCTTTGGCTTCTAGCAAGAGCTTGATTTCACGCTCAGCCCTGTAGCCCTTTTGGTATTTGTTAATCATGCTAATCATCTTTTAGCTTGAGCTTATTCATCACTTGAAGAAGTTTTGCGAGTTTTTCTTTAGTATCAATAACAACTCTAGGCAGTTCAAAATCTATTGAAACTGTTAGATTAAATCTTCCAGAGACCCGAGCATCGTCATAGACCCAAGCATTGTCATAGACCCAAGCATCGTCATAGACCCAAGCATTGCCAAAGACCCAAGCATCGTCATAGACCCAAGCATTGCCATAGACCCAAGCATTGCCAAAGACCCGAGCATTGCCAGAGACCCAAGCATTGCCATAGACCCGAGCATTGCCAGAGACCCAAGCACTGCCAAAGACCCAAGCATCGTCATAGACCCAAGCATCGTCATAGACCCAAGCATTGCCATAGACCCGAGCATTGTCATAGACCCAAGCATCGCCGTCTTGCGATAGGTTCTTCTCTTTTTCAATATAGCCTCCTTTCTCACCTTTCTTGAATATTGAGAAATCCATAAGGGCTTGTATTCTGAATAATTTAGTGCCTTCGAGCGTTTCTTTTGTTTCGTTCTTTAGAAGTTTGTATTTTTTTGTCGGCATTTTAATCATCTTTTAGCCAAGGGCTTGGACTTCCGAGCAAGCACCGCAGTTGTGGGCAGCTGTTCGATAAGCTGGGCATGCTAATCCTATTTTATCCTAGCTTGGGCTTCTGCATCCTCTGATTTGAAAGCCCAGTAATCTCCGTCCCTTTCCTGAATCTTGTAGCCCTGCTTTTCATAATGCCTTATTGCCACATCAAGCGGCAAGCCCTTTTTAGGTTCGATTTTTATTTCCATTTCAATCCCCTTTCAAAGCATTAACAGAATCCCAGAGCCAGCCCAAGCCCTGAGCCAGCACATGAGCAAGCAGATAAGCTAGGAATATGAAGGGCAGAGCTAGGCAGACGAGGAAGAACTCGGCTAAGCGGAGGAGCTTATATTTTAGGGATTTCGTCCAAACAACCTCTTCAGTTTATTCCAAAATCCATTGAACTCACCAACTGTCCAAGCAAGGTACAGCGTTATTAAGAAAGCCGTAAGGATCGCCAAGCCCACCGTGATTATCAGATTTGGTGGGATAGAGATTGGAGCTGCTTTCATGCTAATCATCTCAAACATAAACTCCTGAAGCGAGCTTATCGTTATACCAGTAAGACCTGCTTATCTGCTCCTGAAGCTGCCTCTCGCTTTGCTTGGAGCTTGGGGCGAGCTCGTGCTTGGAG
>Ga0315281_10005074_pt1 | contig 18927 bp, 21 predicted proteins | sample YL17G07_0_MG_FD_204540 | JGI IMG/M metagenome (GOLD analysis project Ga0315281, IMG submission 204540) | Sediment microbial communities from Yellowstone Lake, YNP, Wyoming, USA - YL17G07_0 | ecosystem: Environmental > Aquatic > Freshwater > Lake > Sediment | place: USA: Wyoming | collected... | reverse complement strand
CCCGCGCTTGACATTTAGCAATTTGCTTTTGAAGCTTCAAATTTTGCGCTGTGAGTTCACGCACAAGCAATTTGAGCGCCGCATTGCTCGCTTGGAGAGCCCGTTCTTTGGGGATAGCCATTCTTTATCGCCTAGGAGCCACGTATTTTCGACGCATTGAGAATGGCTTCCAGTACTGCGCCCGATTTGGCATCTGCGTCTTTGATCTGGGCAATGCGCTTGCGAAAGCTCGGAACGTACATGCTATACGGAATTGGGAGGATTGCCGCCAAAATCGTATCGGCAACGATAAGAACCCCTGCTATGACCCAGCTCCAAGAAAAACCAATGAAAAGCACCGTGCCCCACTTGGCGATGCGAAGGAGCCACACGGCGGGAAACCACGCGGGGAGTAAGAGCTTACCGATCATCGGGGAAACGTCTGCTTCTCTAGAGATTAGAAGAGTTGCACGCTGCATCCCGAAGGCGGCGAATTCCAAAAGGAAAATAGCGATGAATGCCCCAACGAGAATTTCGTGGCCCACATCGGCTCCTAACGCCTTGCCGCTCAGCCGCGAGCGGCGCTCACGAACGTTTCGAATCAACTCGGAAGCTTTGAGCCGCTCGTCGCCTGCAGCGGCGTGTTTGCTGGTCTCATAGATCAGCTGATTCTGCGCCGGGGAAGAGGGCCGAAGCCCTGCCCCGAGGGTACGCCGCACTGAGCACGCTCCGCGCCGCTCCCGGTGCAACAATCGCCGGCGCTGAAGGCCCTCCCGAGAAGATCAGGTGGGCGCCATCGTAGTCCGCAGGCACACGCAGCACCTTGTAGCCTAGCGCGATGATCATCGTCGAGTATGGCGATCGAGCAACGAGCCGCGGCTCTCCCGAACTCTCGACGGCGCAAACCCCAGGCTTGGAGATGTAGCCGGTGACTATCACTCCAAGTGCATCCGGATCAGGCGTGCAATCCACGAGGGCTCTCTTCGAGTCCTTCGCCTCTACCGGTGCATATCGATCCAGGCCATACGCCTGCACTTGAAACAACACTCCGTCGTGCACGACGAGCGGCGGAAGGCTCCCGATCACAACCGTCTTGACCTTGCCTGTTTGTGAGAAGTGCGCACGGCCATCTGGATGGTAGCTGAATTTCACACGACTAGAGGTCGTATGCGGTATCTCCTTCCGCTCCACCGAGACCACTCCATCCACTAGCCGACCGACTTGGCGGAGCAGTATTCCGTCGGTTTCCGAGAAGTAAGGCAGATACACGTACACGCTGCCATCATTGCCGAAGCCGACAGAAAATATCTTCCGGCGCCCGACGACCGACGAGCGGACGGTGACAACGTGCAACTCTCCGAAGACAGTCGTTGGGGGCATCACGTCGAGTCTCTCGGAGACCCAGCTAACGTCGTGTTTTGCGGCGGGCCGGCACGGTGGTCAAAAGTGGCACGGCGCTTCCGGCCCGTCCGCAACAACTAAAGTTGGGCGTCTGCTCGTGCACGGACCCAGAAGCGGTCGTCATACGGAAAGACCTTCCACGCTCACGAGACGAGCGGTGCTGCATTCGTCTCTAATTGATTTGACCCCTTGGTACACGGGCCCGTAGTAGAACGACTCCCACGCCGCAATCGAGGGGAATTCCAAAAGTACGATTCGTCGCGGACTCCAATCGCCCTCGTAAACTTTGTGCGGCCCGCCGCGCGCGAGATAGCGCGCACCGGCTTCATCGAGCGCAGGCTTCACTTGTTTCATGAAGTCTTGATATCGGTTGGCATCGCGAATGTCGACATCGAAGATCACGTATGCGGCCATGGTTCTCCTCCCCAAAGAAACTGCGATCACTGCGTGTGGCCTGCCCCCTTGTGAGACGCCCAACTAGTAATCATCTGCGACGGACCAATGCTAGAACCATATACCAGCAGATGCAAATATCTACCCGTATATTGCGCCATCTGCCGCTATACAGGTCCCATCCCCACCGCGCCGGCAGCGCGGAAGCTCGACGAACCGGCGTCCGGTCCCGAGGTCACGCTCCGCGTCCCACTATCTCTCCCGATGATTTCGCCCCGGTTGCGCAAATTTCGCCGGTTTTCTTCACGGAAATGCGCGCGCCGACAAAAGGGCGCACCATACAAAAAGGGCGGCTGGAGCCGCCCTTCCCTCACCCCGGCCCTCTCCCGCAAGCGGGAGAGGGGGAGCATCAGGCTTCAGATCAGACAATCAGCGGCACGATCAACAGCGCAACGATGTTGATGATCTTGATCAGCGGATTGATAGCCGGCCCGGCCGTGTCCTTGTACGGATCGCCGACCGTGTCGCCGGTCACCGCGGCCTTGTGCGCATCCGAACCCTTGCCGCCGTGGTGCCCATCCTCGATGTACTTCTTGGCGTTGTCCCAGGCTCCGCCGCCCGTGGTCATGGAGATGGCCACGAACAGGCCGGTGACAATGGTGCCCATCAGCACCCCGCCGAGCGCCTGCGGCCCCAATGCAATGCCGATCACGATCGGAACCAACACCGGCAGCAGCGACGGCACGATCATTTCCTTGATTGCGGCTCGCGTCAGCATGTCCACCGCCAGGGAGTAGTCGGGCTTGGCCGTACCCTCCATGATGCCGGGGATCTCCTTGAACTGGCGCCGAACTTCGACGACCACCGAGCCCGCGGCCCGGCCGACTGCTTCCATCGCCATGGCGGCGAAGAGATACGGCACCAGGCCGCCGATGAACAGGCCAATGATCACCATGTGGTTCGACAGGTCGAAGCTGTAGCTCTTGCCCGCGGCCTCCAGCGCGTGGGTATAGTCGGCGAACAGCACCAGGGCGGCGAGGCCCGCAGAGCCGATCGCATAACCCTTGGTCACCGCCTTGGTCGTGTTGCCCACGGCGTCAAGCGGGTCGGTGATGGCACGCACGGAATCGGGCAGATCCGCCATCTCGGCGATACCGCCGGCGTTGTCCGTGATCGGACCATAGGCATCGAGCGCGACGATGATGCCGGTCATCGAGAGCATCGAGGTCGCCGCGATGGCAATGCCGTAAAGGCCCGCCAGCTGGTAGGCGAGCAGGATCGCGGCGCAGACCGCGATCACCGGCCACGCCGTCGCGCGCATCGACACCCCCAGGCCGGCGATGATGTTGGTCGCGTGTCCGGTCGTTGACGCCTGCGCCACGTGCCGCACCGGCCCGTACTCGGTCGCGGTGTAGTACTCGGTGATGACCACCATGAGCGCAGTCAGGACCAGGCCGATCCACGCGGCGCCAATGAGGTTCCACGCGGTGATCATCTGCTTGCCGCCGGCAAATTCGAACGGCACTTCCTTGAGCACGTCGCCCATGATCCAGAAGGTGATCGGAATGTACGCGATCGCCGCGAGGACACCGGCCATGATGAGACCACGGTAGAGCGCGTTCATGATCTTGCCGCCTGGCCGCGCGTTGACGAACCACGTACCGACGATCGAGGCAATGATCGAGAAGCCGCCGATGACCAGCGGATAGATCACCGCGGCCGCCGACGTGGTTTTCACCATGAGCGCACCGAGCAGCATGGTGGCGATGATGGTGACGGCATAAGTCTCGAAAAGGTCCGCTGCCATGCCGGCGCAGTCGCCGACATTGTCGCCGACGTTGTCTGCGATCACCGCCGGATTGCGTGGATCGTCTTCGGGTATCCCCGCTTCCACCTTGCCGACCAGGTCGGCGCCGACGTCGGCGCCCTTGGTGAAAATGCCGCCGCCAAGACGGGCGAAGATCGAGATCAGCGAACCGCCGAAACCCAGACCGACAAGCGGATGGATGATGTGGACGAGATCGGCCTTGTCGGCCGCGTTCGCATAGAGAATGGCGAAGTAGCCCGCGACCCCGAGCAGGCCCAGGCCCACGACCAGCATCCCGGTAATGGCGCCGCCACGGAAAGCGATCTTGAGCGCCTCGTTCAGGCCCGTGCGGGCAGCCTCGGCCGTACGCACGTTCGAGCGCACCGAAACATTCATGCCGATGTAACCGGTGGCACCCGAGAGCAACGCGCCGATCACAAAGCCTGCGGCCGTATAGCGATCCAGGAAGACGCCGATAGCCACCGCGAGGATCACGCCGACGACCGCGATCGTCGTATATTGGCGGTTGAGATAGGCCATCGCCCCTGCCTGCACGGCCGCAGCAATCTCGCGCATGCGATCGTTGCCGGTCGGCTGGGCCATGATCCACTTAACCGAGATCGCGCCGTAGGCGATCGCGATCACGGCGCAGATGAGCGCAAACCAAAGTCCAGAAGCCATGATTCCTCCGCTGTTGGGGACCGCTTGACCGCCGGCCCTGGCTATTTTTTGAAGCTTTGAATTATAGCAATGCCGCAGTACGGTTTAGGCGAGCGCCGAAAACGCCCGCTCCCGGATCTCCTCGACGCCGCCGGTCCCCGAAATCTTCCTGTGCCTCGGCGCGCCTGGATCGCCCTCTCCGGCCCACTTGTTGTAATAGGCAATCAGCGGCTCGGTCTGGGAGTGATACACCTGCAGCCGTTTGCGGACCGTTTCTGCCTTGTCGTCGTCGCGCTGTATGAGTGCCTCTCCGGTCACGTCGTCCTTGCCCGGGTCCTTGGGCGGATTGAACTTGACGTGGTAAGTGCGTCCGGAGGCCAGATGCACCCACCGCCCACCCATACGCGCAACGATTTCATCGTCGGGCACGCCAATCTCGAGTACGTAGTCGAGTTTGACACTGGCCTCCCGCATCGCCTCGGCCTGAGGAACGGTGCGAGGGAAACCGTCGAAGAGATAGCCGCGCTGGCAGTCCGGCTGCTTCAGCCGCTCCTTGACCAGCCCGATGATGATGTCGTCGGAAACCAGAGTGCCCTGGTCCATGACTTTCTTCGCGGCAACGCCCAGCGGTGACCCTGCCTTGATCGCCGCACGCAGCATGTCGCCGGTGGAGATCTGCGGAATGCCGTACTTGGTGGTGATGAAATTGGCCTGGGTGCCCTTGCCTGCGCCAGGCGGTCCAATCAGGATGAGCCTCATGTGTGTCCCCTTGCGTGGTTGATGCGATCGTGGCCGATTCGAAGCGCGTCTCCTAACCAGCGCACTGACTCCCAAAACTTACCGCTTATCAGGCAGCCGGTCAAACCACGCGCGGGCGCGTTGCAGGTCCTCCGCCGTGTCCACCCCCGGATGCGGTGCATCGTGGCGCACCGCGACCGCGACGGCAAAACCGTGCCAGAGCGCACGCAGCTGTTCGAGCGCCTCGAACTGTTCCAGTGGCGAAGGCGCAAGCCGCGGGAAAGTCGTCAGGAACCGCGCCCGATAGGCGTAGACGCCGATGTGCCGGTAGCACGGAAGCCCGGGCGGCAAATCGGCGGTCGACAGCGCGAACGCGTCCCTTGCCCAGGGAATTGGCGCGCGGCTGAAGTAGCGCGCATAGCCCTCGTGATCCAGCACCACCTTGACCACGTTTGGATCGAACATCTCGGCGGCGGAGTGTATCGGGTGACAGGCGGTGGCGATCGCGGCCTCGGGCGCATCCGAGAGCAGACCGGCAACCGCGCGGATCAAACCCGGCTCGATCAGCGGCTCATCGCCCTGAACGTTGACCACGATATCCTCGGGTTCGAAGCCCTGGGATTCGACGACTTCGGCGATGCGATCGGTACCGGTGGGATGGTCGGGCCGCGTCATCACAGCGGTGTAGCCATGCTGTTCGACCGCCTCGCGGATTCGGTCATCGTCGGTGGCGATGCACACGCGCAGCGCGCCGCTTTCTCTTGCGCGCTCGGCGACGCGCACGATCATCGGCTTGCCCGCTATGTCCGCCAGGGCCTTGCCCGGCAGCCGGCTGGACGCAAAGCGCGCCGGTATCATTACGCTGAAGTGCACGCGGGACATGCCCGCCTACTCGATATCCTCGCTGGGGTCGAGCCTGCGCGCCTCGTCCTCGAGCATGACGGGAATATCGTCTCGAATCGGATAGGCCAGACGATCCGCCTTGCAGATCAGCTCGCCCTCGGCCCTGCGGTAGACGAGCGGCCCCTTGCAGATCGGGCAGACAAGAATGTCAAGCAGGCGTGCGTCCATGGAGCCTCTTTGAAAGAAAGTCTGAGAAGGCGGGATCGAGCATCGCATCAACGCGCAGGGCGACCAAGTCGGATCGGCCGGAGCGCCTGCATTTTACCGCATCCTTTTCGGTCATAAGCACGAGGTCGCATTCGGGGAACTCGAGATCGGCCGCGGAGTATGCGTGGTGGTCCGGGAAGGCATGGCATACGGGGTCGAGCCCGAGCCGCTTGAGCAGGACAAAAAACCGCTGTGGGTTGCCAATCCCCGCAACGGCGTGAAGGCGTTTGCCCGAGAGCTCGGCCAAGGCTACTGCACGTGCGGGATCGTGAACAAAGTAAAAGCCCCGCGGCTCCAGGCGCATCCCGAACGCCGTGGCTGGGCCCCCGTGTCGGCTCCCCTGCGGCCCAGGCCCCTGCTGTCCAGACCGAACCATTTCGGAGTCGGCAAGCTCGCCATTCAAGACGGTTGCATCGACGGGCCTGTCGGCCGGCTCACGCAGGGGCCCCGCGGGCAACAACAGGCCGTTGCCGTGCCCGCGCTCGTCCTCGACCGCAACCTCGATATCTCGCCGAATACCGTAATGCTGCAGCCCGTCGTCGCAGATGATGACGTCGCGATCCGAATGCTCGCCGAGCATCGTGACACCGGCGGCTGCGCGATCGCGCCCAATCCACACCGGGCAGCCGCCGCGCGTTGCGAGCAACAGCGGCTCGTCGCCAACGCGTCCGGGGTCGTCGTCACCAAGGACTGCGCGCGGTCCCGCGTCCGCGCCGCCGTAACCGCGGCACAGGATCGCCGGTCGCCAGCCTTGCCGCTGCAGTTCCGCGGCAAGCCATAGAACGAGGGGGGTCTTGCCGGTTCCTCCCACTGTCAGGTTGCCCACGACAATCACCGGAACGGGAAGCCTGACCGAAGAAACCACGTTCAGGCGGTACAGCAGCCGGCGCACCCGCACCACAAGCCCATAGACAAGACCGAAGGGATACAGGAGCAGCGACACGGGGCTCAGCCGGTACCAGTGCCTTGCCGCGAACCCCGGGCTCATCGTCGAACAGCGAGCCGCGTTAAATGGGGTCAGAGTAACATTTCCACGGCGGCCGTGAACGCGCGTAGGTCCTTGGCGGAAATGTTACTCTGACCCCATTTAACGGGTCGCCTGCTCCACGGCAAACGCGACCTGCCCGTAGCCGGCCCGCCGCGCGGCGTCCATCACGCGGATCACCGATTGATGCGTGGCGCTGTTGTCCGCATTGATCACCACGATGGGGTCCTTGATGTTTGCCCCGGCGCGGCGCAACTCCTCGGCCAGCGCGGCGACGTCGCGGAATACCACCGGGTTGCGCTGTATCAGATACTGCCCGCTGACGCTGACGACGACATTGATCTCGTTCGACCGCTCGAGCTGCTTCTCAGCCTCAGCTGTTGGCAGGCTGATCTGCAGTTCGGCGAATTTGGAATAGGTGGTCGTGAGCATGAGGAAAATGATGATCACGAGCAATACGTCGATCATCGGGATCAGGTTGATCTCGGGATCTTCCTTGGTGCGCCCGCGGAAATCCATAAGGGGTGTCAGCCCTGCCGCTTCGGCGGTCCGCCATAATCGAAGCGCTCGCCGTGCACGACGTCAACGAGCTTGCTCGATTGCTGCTCCATCTCATGCACGAAGCTCTCGACCTTGCCGCGGAAATGGCGGAAGAAGATCATGGCCGGGATGGCGATGACCAAGCCGAAGCCGGTGTTGTAGAGCGCAACCGAAATACCATGCGCGAGCTGCGTCGGGCTGCCGCCGGTCGGACCCTGCGAGCCGAAGATCTCGATCATGCCGACCACCGTACCGAACAGGCCCATCAGCGGGCTGATCGAGGCGATCGTGCCCAGCGTGGTAAGGAAGCGCTCGAGCTCGTGCGTCACGCCCCGTCCCGCCTCTTCGACAGCGTCCTTCATCACGGGGCGCGAACTCTTGTGATTGCGCAATCCTGCCGCGAGTACCTGCCCAAGGGGGGAATCCTTCGCGAGCCCGGCCACCAGTTCCGCCGTGATGCCCTGCTTTTGGTAGGCCGCAACGGCTTTCTCAAGCAGGCCGTCGGGGATGATTTTATTCTTTCGCAGCGTGATGAAGCGCTCGATGATGAGTGCCACCGCGATGATCGAGGCGATCAGCAAAGGCCAGATCGGCCATCCTGCGGCCTTGATGATTTCGAACAACTGCTTCCCTTTACACGGCGACGGCCGTCACTTTAGCTTGCGCACGCCGTTTCAGCAAGGCGGCGGTGCTGCCATCCGGGCGCAGTTCGCTGCCCTTCCCTATCATAGAACTCGTCAGTCCCGCCAAGCCATTCGGCCGCCTCGCCAGAGAGGCAGTACCTTTATCCACATTTCCTGTGGATAAGCGTGTGCATGAAATGCCGATTGCGTCGCTAAGTCGATTGCGCATAAGGACTTTTCCCACTTTGGTGATTTTTTGTACGTGTAGAAATACACATACAAATCATTAGCTTAGAGACACTTTCCCCCTTGGACGCCATTGAGCTACGGGCGAACGCCGCCCGGCCGGGGGGCGCTGTGGATAGGTTAGAATGCATCCATGCCCAAAGAACCAGATTTGGCGCGGGTTTCCACGGGGTCTCACTCGGAGATTCTGACCGTTTCCGCGCTGAACCGCAGCGTGCGGGACCTGCTTGAGCACCGCTATCCGCTGCTCTGGGTTCGCGGCGAGATTTCCAATTTCATGCTTGCCCGGTCCGGCCACGCCTACTTCTCACTCAAGGATGAGGACGCGCAGGTCCGGTGCGTGATGTTCCGGCACCGAAACCAATATCTGGACTGGGTTCCGCGCGATGGACTCAAGGTCGAGGTGCAGGCGCTGGTTACCCTGTACGAGCCTCGCGGGGATTTCCAGCTCGGCGTCGAAACCATGCGCCAGGCAGGTCTTGGCGCGCTGTTCGAGGCGTTCGTTCGCCTGCGCGACCGGCTGCAGCGGGAGGGACTTTTCGATCCGGAGAAGAAACGGCCGCTGCCGGCCTTTCCGCGGCGCATCGGCATTGTCAGTTCGACCGATTCAGCTGCCCTGCGCGACGTGCTCACCACGCTTGCGCGCCGCAACCCGGCGATCGAGGTGGTGATCTACCCTGCGCCCGTGCAGGGTGAGGGGGCCGCGGAAAAGATCGCTGCCGCCATCGAGCGGGCGGGCGAGCGCGCCGAGTGCGAGTTACTGATCCTCGCCCGCGGCGGCGGGAGCCTCGAGGATCTGTGGGCGTTCAATGACGAGCGCCTTGCGCGGGTCATTCGTGCCTGCCCGGTACCGATCGTCACCGGCATCGGCCATGAGACCGATTTCACCATCGCGGATCTCGCCGCCGACAGCCGCGCACCGACCCCGACGGCGGCTGCGGAACTCGCCAGCCCGTCGCGCGCCGCACTGCTCGAGCGCGTCGGCACCTGCGTCGACCGGCTGCACCGCCGCCTGGGACGGGACATCGAAACCCGGATGCAGCTTCTCGATCACCTTCAGCGGCGCCTCGTGCACCCGGGACGCCGCCTGCAGGCGCAGCGCGACACCTTGGCCCATCTGCTTCAAAGGCTGGCGCAGGCGACTCAACGCGGGCTCGAAGCGCGCAGGTGGCGCGTCGCGGCGCAGCTTCAGCCGTTGCGCTTGCGCGCACCGAACTTCAGCGAACTGGGCTCGCTGGTTGCGGCGATCGCGTTGCGCGGGCGTACGGCGATCGCCGCGCAACTGGAACGGACGGGCTCGCGCCATGCCGGCCTCGCCGCGAGCCTTGCGCATCTCGACCCGACCGCGGTGCTCGCCCGGGGCTTCAGTATCGTGTCGCGCCACAATGGCGCGATCGTGCGCGACAGCGCCTCGATCGATATCGGAGAGGAGCTCTCGCTTCGCTTCTCGCACGGTAGCGCGACCGCGGGCGTCAAGAGCAAACAGTAGGCGCGGGAACCCACGCCTCGCCCGGGGTTATTACCGGCCTTGCGCTGAGCGGTGGTTTAGGTCGAGAATTGGCAGCTGGCCGTTCCGGCCAACGAAAATCGGGAGACATAGACCATGAATAATCCGCTTGATTCGCTCTGGGGAACGATCATCCTTGGGCTGATCCTCACCCTCATCCTGCATATCGCCGTCAAAGCCGGGTTGGGAGGCTGACATGGATTGGATACCCGCAATTTCCCGTTGGATCCATTTTCTTGCCGGCGTGATGTGGATCGGGCTGCTGTACTACTTCAATTTCGTCAACGCCCAGGCAGCGAAGGCGGCCGCAGCCGACGGCACGGGCGCCGGCATCGGCAAGCATGTGATGCCGCGCGCGCTGCTGTACTTCCGCTGGGCGGCCGTGGTCACCTGGCTCGCCGGGGCGGCGCTGCTGGGATCCAACTTTGGCGCCGCGTTCATGCTGCAAAAATCCCACATGGCGATCGGCACCGGCGCCTGGCTCGGCACCATCATGCTGTTCAACGTCTGGGTGCTCATCTGGCCGAACCAGAAGAAGATACTCGGAATGGTGCAAGCCACCGACGAGGAGAAGAACACGGCGCGACGGGTCGCATTCCTGACATCGCGGACCAACACCATGCTCTCGATGCCGATGCTCTACTTCATGGCCGCGGGCGGGCACACCCAGCTGTTTTTCGGCGGCTGAGAGTCGGCAACAATACGAGGGCCATCTCTCGTGGCAGTGCCCTGAACAAGGCGCTGTCACAGAAGTTCTTTTTGTTGCAGCCTTGAAGTTGTAGCCTCGAACGAAAACGGCCGGATTACCCGGCCGTTTTTTCTTCCCGCGCGCCGCCCCTATTCGATCTCGACCTCGGGCAGCAGGTCCGCACTGAGGTGGGGCGCCGTGGCGCCGAACAGGTCGCGCTGCGTGTCCGACTCGTCCGCGTCTTCGGTCCGGCCCGAATGCGTGTTGCAGAATCGCAGTGATCTGGGATAAGGGAAGAAATCCTCGATCTGACCGCTGCGGATCGTTTTCTGCGTTTCCTGCCAGAACTCCGGTTCCAGAAGATCGGCGTGGTGGCGCAGGAAAGCTACCCTTATGGCCGGGGACGCGAGCAGGAAATGGCTGAATTCCTCGGGGAACACGTCGTGCCTCCCCACCGAGTACCAGGCCTCGTCCGACATTTCCATCTCCGGATTCGGCGCTTCCGGGATCCGCCGGAAGTTGCAGTCGGTCAGATACTCGATTTCGTCATAGTCGTAGAAGACCACCCGGCCGTAGCGGGTGATGCCGAAATTCTTCCACAGCATGTCACCGGGAAAGATGTTGGCGCTGGCCAGCTCGCGAATGGCGTTGCCGTAATCGCGCACCGCCTGATCCACCTGCGCGGGCGTTGCGCGGTCCAGATACAGGTTCAGCGGCTGCATGCGCCGCTCGATGTACAGGTGCTTGATGACGATGGTCTCTCCCTCGTCATCCAGAACGGAAGGCGCGGTCCGGTGCAGTTGCTCCATCAGTTCGTCGCTGCAGCGCGATCGCGGCAACGCCACATTGGAGAACTCCCAAGTGTCCGCCATCCTGCCCACGCGGTCATGGTGCTTCACCAGCAGATACTTGCCCATGACAGTAGCGCGGTCCACGTCCTTTGGCGGCGCGATCTCGTCGCGGATAATCTTGAACACGTACGGAAACGACGGCAGGGTGAACACGAGCATCACCAGGCCCCGTATCCCGGGGGCGATGATGAACTGATCCTGCGAGTGCCGCAGGTGGTGGATCAGGTCGCGGAAAAACATGTTCTTGCCCTGCTTCTGCAGCCCCAGCATGGTGTAGAACTCGGCGCGGGACTTCCAGGGCATGATCGAGCCCAGGAACTGAACGTAGCCGGAAGGTACCTCCATGTCGACCATAAAGTAGGCGCGGTTCAGGCTGAACAGCAGACCGATGCGCCAGGCGTCCAGAACAATCGTATCGAGGATGAGTCGTCCGTCGGCGCCGTGAAGTACGGGAATCGCAAACGGGTGCTCGTGGTGTCCGTTGACCATCTTGCCGACAATGTAGGCGCCTTTGTTGCGATAGAACGCCGCGTGCAGCATCTGGAACTGCAGGTTCGCCTCGGCCTGGGGCCAGCCGCCCAGGTGCCGCTCGATCGCGGCGAGCGCGTAATCGGTGTCCCGATCGAGGTCCTCGAACGGGCGCTGCCAGCCGAAGTCGACGATGATCCGCCGGAAAGTGTCTCGCAGCCCCGCCCACGTCGGGTAATAGCTGCGATAGGTCGGGGGGTCAGACTCGATGTATTCGGTGGAAATCGCCGGCCGGAAGAATATGAAGTCGTTGTTGAAATAGGTCCGATGCAGGATCTTGCACGACACCGAGTTGAAAAAGGTCTCGGCCAGCTCCGGCTGCTTGTGGTTGGTGAGCAGCCCGATATAGAGCAGCTTCGCCTCCTGCCAGGTGTTGCGGTCTAGAGATTGGGCGTGGAACTCGTCGCGAAGCCGTTCGACGGTCTCGATGACCCGATCATCATAGAACTGGATGCGCTCGCGCACCGCGACTTGCACCGCGGCCCAGTTGCCGGCCTCAAAACGCGCCTTGGCCCCGGCGCTGGATTCGCGGAACAGGCGGTAGTGTTTGTCGAAGCCTTCGATCAGTGTTCGGGCGATTTCCTGCGCGATCTGGCTTTGGCCGACGGATAGTTCCATGAATCGTCTCTCCGAAGTGCGGGGAGAATTCTAGCATCGAAGGATGCGGCTCCCGCCTGACCTCCTGCACGTGACCGGCATGTAACCCTGGCAAAAGGGGGGTATTTGAAGGATAATTTCGTACCTGAAAATCGCCCGTTCGGCCACCACGTGAAAGCATGTGCGTTTCCGCAGCGGCATTGAAGATCCCCATTCAGACCATAGAACATCTTGAGCAACCCGACCACGGAACCATGCATTCCTGATCCGGCTGTCGTCCGGATGTCCAGGGCGTTCGTGCGTGGATCCGCCGGCCCCGGCCGGGACTGCCCCAACCCCCTACCAAAACCGAAGATGGAGCTGGCATGAACGCGACCTCGAAGATAAAGATCCCCCAAAACGGCAAGCGAATAGACCCGTCCAAGCCGATGCCGGACAACCCGATCATTCCGTACATCGAAGGTGACGGCACCGGCGTCGACATTTCGCCCGTCATGATCAAGGTGGTCGATGCGGCCGTGCAGAAGGCCTACAAGGGCGCCAAGAAGATCCACTGGATGGAGATCTATGCCGGCGAGAAGGCCACCCGTGTCTACGGCGGCGACATGTGGATGCCTGCGGAAACGCTCGCCGCCGTGAAGGATTACGTCGTTTCAATCAAGGGACCGCTGACGACCCCGGTCGGCGGCGGCATCCGCTCGCTTAACGTCGCGCTGCGCCAGGAGCTCGACCTCTATGTCTGCCTGCGTCCGGTGCGCTACTTCAAGGGCGTGCCTTCCCCGCTCAAGGAGCCCGAGAAAACCGACATGGTGATCTTCCGCGAGAACTCGGAGGACATCTACGCCGGCATCGAGTGGGCGGCGGAAACCGACAAGTGCAAGAAAGTCATCAAATTCCTGATCGAAGAAATGGGAGTCAAGAAGATCCGCTTTCCCAATACGTCCGCGATTGGCATCAAGCCGGTCTCACGCGAAGGTTCGGAGCGGCTGATCCGCAAGGCGCTCGAGTATGCGGTCAAGAACAAGCGCCGGTCCGTGACCCTGGTGCACAAAGGCAACATCCAGAAGTTTACCGAAGGCGGGTTCCGCGACTGGGGTTATGCCTTGGCGCAGCGCGAGTTCGGCGGCCAGCCGATCGACGGTGGCCCATGGCTGAAGCTGCCGCAGGGAATCGTCATCAAGGATGTGATTATGGACGCCTTCCTGCAGCAGATCCTTCTTCGCCCTGCGGAATACGATGTAATCGCGACCCTGAACCTGAATGGCGATTACGCTTCGGACGCGCTCGCCGCGCAGGTGGGCGGCATCGGCATCGCGCCGGGAGCCAACATGTCCGATACTGTCGCGAACTTCGAGGCAACCCACGGCACGGCGCCGAAGTACGCGGGCCAGGATAAGGTCAATCCGGGCTCGCTCATCCTCTCGGCCGAAATGATGCTGCGCCACATGGGCTGGGACGAGGCGGCCGATCTCATCATCAAGTCGATGGAGGCGGCGATTGGCGACAAGGTCGTCACCTACGACTTCGCGCGCCTGATGTCCGGGGCGAAAGAGGTATCCTGCTCGAAATTCGGGCAGGCCATGATCGACCGCATGTAGGGCTGACCATAGGTCGCTATTGTGGCGGCGGCGCCGTGTCGAGTCCCTGGAGTTTCGCGCCGGCGCGGATTCCCTTACCCGCGAACCAGCCTTTGCTCATCTCCAGCGCGAACCGGGCCGGCCGGGCCGCGCAGTGCGAATCTTCGGTATGCGGGAGCATTTCCGAAATGCTGACCACCTCGCCGCCTTCATCGATGAAGGCCACCGAAAGCGGCAGCGGCGTGTTCTTCATCCACATGCAGTGCCGTTCCGGCCATGCGAATACGAACAGCATGCCCTGATTGGGACCGAGCGATTCCCGGTACATCAACCCGCGGGCGCGGGTCTCGAAGGTGTTCGCCACCTCGGCCCGGATGACGTGAATTCCGGCGTTGAGGCGGATAACCGGCAATTCGCCCCGCACCGGCAGCGGTAGGAGGACCGTTGCCCAGGCCAGCACGGCCGCCGCCAGGCTTCGCGTCTTCATGCCATTCACCCGCAGAAAACAAAAAGGCAGGGACTCGCCCTGCCTTGCCTTCGTCCGTAGAAGACTTATTTCTTCTCTTCTTTCTTGGCGTCTTTCTTGTCGGTTTTCTTCGCTTCAGTCTTCTTCACTTCGGTTTTCTTCTCCTCTTTCTTCTTCTCTTCAGCAGCGACCGCGTTCAAGGTCACGGCGGCGAACATCGCGGCCACAAGGATCGAAATGAGCTTCTGCATGGTTTCCTCTCTCTATAGTTAAGGATTTAGTTACGACCAGTCGGTAAAAACCAGTCCCTCCCAATAACGGCCCGGTCTCCACGAGGTTGACAGGGCAGCCGGCATTCTAAACAAAAAGCCCGGCAGAGCGCAAACCCCTGCCGGGCTCTTTTTACAAATAAATCAATTAGCTGGCCTTTGCTTTCTTGGCCTTCTTGGGGGCCTTGGTCTTCTTGGCCTTTGCTTCTGCTTTGGGCGCTGCGGCTTGGGCTTGCGCCGGCTGGGCGGCCGGGGCAGATTTGGCCGGCGCGGCGCCCTGAGCGGCCGCAAGGCCGGACATGCCGGCAATCATAACTGCCACCAGGATCGATAGTGCCTTCTTCATGGTTTGTCCTTTCGAGTTGAAATAATGGCGACACCGCAACGTGTCGTGCCACCTGCCTTAACGCATCCAGCCCGTCCCGGTTGACCCGGACCGCTCGGCCCAGGCCGCCTGTCCTCCCGTCTCGGCTAGAGGTACCCCGGGGTCGCGAGGCCGATGTCGTTCTGCGCCGGGAATGTAGGCAACAGAAAGCCGCTCAAGCGGCCTTTCTTGTTATCGAAGCTTGTCGGAAAACCGCCCGCTTGACCGGGCGGATAAGACCATGCGCCGGAGCCAGGCGGCCGGCGCACATTATTCTGCTTTCAGCCCGCGGCCTGGATGTTCGAGGCCTGCTTGCCCTTCGGGCCTTGGGTCACCTCGAACTGGACCTTCTGACCTTCCTTGAGCGTCTTGAAACCGCTCATCTGGATCGCGGAGAAATGCGCGAACAAATCCTCGCCACCGTCATCCGGGGTGACAAAGCCGTACCCCTTGGCATCGTTAAACCACTTCACAGTACCTGTTGGCATAGAACCTTCCTGACAAAACAAATAACACCGGGAATGACCCCGAACGATGCCTGCACTTCAAGACCGCAGAGGGACTTGCAACCTACTGGCCGCTTGAGAACAAACACAGCACGGCTTTTACGCGCTTTGCCCAACGGCGTCAAGTAACACTGCCCTACCCGCGAATCGGAGACCAGGGGCGCGCGTTCCGCGCGGGAACAAAGGTTGCGGTACGCTGGCACAACCATTACATTATGAACACGCATACGATTTGCGCTGCGGAGGTAAATGTTCAAACTTTGGCCTTGTGCCGGGGAATTATGCCGGGATTCGCGGTCTAATCGGCATGCCAGGCGTGATGTACCGGATTGAAATTGAATATGGGAAGGTATGGGAACCCGGTTACGAGAGGGAACTTTACTTGAGACCAAGAAAAGCAAGCTCAAGCCCCCTCCCCTTTTCAAAGTCATTCTCCTCAACGACGATTACACTCCAATGGAGTTCGTGGTCGCCGTTCTGCAGACGTTCTTCGCGTTGAGCCGGGAAAAGGCCACACAGATCATGCTTAAGGTCCATCGCGAGGGAATGGGAGTTTGCGGGGTCTACCCCAAGGACATCGCCACGACCAAGGTTGAACAAGTTGTTGCATACGCCCGCAAGCACCAGCATCCGTTGCAGTGCGTAATGGAGGAAACGTGAGGGTCCGACAAAGGAGCCGAACGGTTGGAGCCCCGTCCCCCAACCCTGGCCCGCTTGTCCCCGGCCCCCTTGTGTATATCCCCCAAGTTAGAGGACTAAGACAATGATCGCGCAGGAACTCGAAGTCAGTTTGCACATGGCGTTCGTCGAGGCACGCCAGAAACGGCATGAATTCATCACCGTCGAGCACCTCCTGCTCGCGCTGCTGGACAACCCGACCGCCGCCGAGGTGATGCGCGCCTGCGCGGCGAACATCGAGGAGCTGAGGAAAGCGCTGACCGATTTCATCACCGCGCACACCCCGACGGTTGCCGGATCCGAGGAGATCGACACCCAGCCGACGCTCGGATTCCAGCGGGTCATCCAGCGTGCCATCCTGCATGTGCAGTCCTCGGGCAAGAAAGAAGTCACCGGGGCCAATGTGCTGGTCGCCATATTCGGCGAAAAGGATTCTCACGCCGTGTACTTCCTGCACCAGCAGGGAGTGACCCGGCTCGACGTAGTCAATTTCATCTCCCACGGGATCACCAAGTCGCCGCAGGGGGGCAAGGAATCCAAGGGCGAGCAGGAGCAGCAGGAAGCCCAGGGCGATCAGGAGCAGTCCGGGGGCGCGCTCGAGACCTATACGACCAACCTCAACGCCCAGGCGCTGGTCGGCAAGATCGACCCGCTCATCGGCCGGGAGCGCGAGCTCGAGCGCGTCATCCAGACACTGTGCCGGCGCCGCAAGAACAACCCGCTGCTGGTCGGAGAGGCCGGTGTCGGCAAGACGGCGATCGCCGAGGGCCTTGCCCGCCGCATCGTCGAGGGCCAGGTCCCCGAGGTGCTGGCGCAGTGCCAGATTTTTGCCCTCGACATGGGCGCCCTGCTGGCCGGCACCAAGTACCGTGGCGATTTCGAGCAACGCCTGAAAGCGGTGCTGAAGCAGCTCATCGACAATCCGAACTCGATCCTGTTCATCGACGAAATCCACACCCTGATCGGCGCGGGGGCGGCCTCAGGCGGGACGCTGGACGCCTCCAACCTGCTCAAGCCGGCGCTGTCCTCCGGCGCGCTGAAGTGCATCGGGGCGACGACCTACAACGAATACCGGGGCGTATTCGAAAAGGACCATGCCCTGTCGCGGCGGTTCCAGAAGATCGACGTACCCGAGCCGTCGATCGAGGAAACGGTGCAGATCCTGCGCGGACTGAAATCGCGGTTCGAGGCGCACCACGGCGTAAAGTACAGCGCCCCCGCGCTCTCGAGCGCCGCGGAGCTCTCGGCACGTTACATCAACGACCGCCACCTCCCCGACAAGGCGATCGACGTCATCGACGAAGCAGGAGCGGCGCAGAAAATCCTGCCCAAGTCAAAGCAGAAGAAGGTCATCGGCAAGATCGAGATCGAGGAGATCATCGCCAAGATCGCACGCATCCCGCCTGCTTCGGTATCGCAGGACGACCGCGTGGCCCTGAAAAACATCGACCGCGATCTGAAGGCAGTCGTCTTCGGGCAGGACAACGCCATTGACGCATTGGTCTCGGCAATCCGCACGGCGCGCTCTGGCCTGGGCGATCCCCAGAAGCCGATCGGGTGCTTTCTGTTCTCGGGTCCGACCGGGGTCGGCAAGACCGAGGTCGCCAGGCAACTCGCCTATTGCATGGGCATCGAGTTGCATCGTTTCGACATGTCAGAATACATGGAGCGCCATGCCGTATCGCGCCTGATCGGCGCCCCGCCCGGCTACGTGGGCTTCGATCAGGGCGGATTGCTCACAGAGGCGATCAGCAAGAAACCCTACTCGGTGCTGCTCCTCGATGAAATCGAGAAGGCACACCAGGACATCTTCAACATCCTGTTGCAGGTGATGGACCACGGCACGCTCACCGACAACAACGGGCGCAAGGCCGATTTCCGCAACGTGATCATCGTCATGACGACCAACGCGGGGGCGGAATCACTGAACAAGGCCGTCATGGGATTCACCTCGAAGAAAGAGATCGGCGACGAGATGGTCGAAATCAAGCGCCTGTTCTCGCCTGAGTTCCGCAACCGTCTCGATGCGACGATCTCGTTCCGGTCCCTGGACCACGACGTCATTCTGCGTGTAGTGGACAAGTTCCTGATGCAGCTCGAGGCGCAGCTCCACGAAAAAAAGGTGGAGGCGATCTTCACCGACGCGCTGCGCGAGCATTTGGCCAAGCGCGGCTTCGACCCGCTGATGGGCGCGAGGCCGATGAGCCGGCTGATCCAGGACACGATCCGGAAAGCGCTCGCCGACGAACTGCTATTCGGTAAGCTCTCGGGCGGCGGCAAGGTCACGGTCGACGTCGACAAGGACGGCAAGGTCACCCTCAAGTTCACGGAAGAAAAGGTCGTCGAGACCGCCTCTGAAAGCTAGGACATCACCTTCTGGGAAGGCTCGGAACAGGGGAAGGGCCTCTAGGGTA
>Ga0315281_10005073_pt1 | contig 18928 bp, 13 predicted proteins | sample YL17G07_0_MG_FD_204540 | JGI IMG/M metagenome (GOLD analysis project Ga0315281, IMG submission 204540) | Sediment microbial communities from Yellowstone Lake, YNP, Wyoming, USA - YL17G07_0 | ecosystem: Environmental > Aquatic > Freshwater > Lake > Sediment | place: USA: Wyoming | collected... | reverse complement strand
CTTTCCGCGCGGCGCCGAACCACTCGCCTGCGCCCAGGCGATGGCGCATTGGCTCGGCATGTGGAAGTTGCGCCTGATTGGCGCTACGATAAGTCTTTCGGGGTAGTGCCCCTTGATACCTCTTCCGACGAGGTGTGTTTCCTCATGAGCATCGAGCTTCGTCACACAGCGCCGGTTGCAATGCTTTTCTTCCTGATCCTGCCCGCGGCTCTCCCGGCCCGAGACCGCGTGCAGCGGGTCGCGGGCACGCCCAATAACCAGTGCCTGGTGATGAACGGCCATCCCGAGTACTGGGTGGACGGGAAGCCCTTCTTCGAGCACGCCGCGGCTTTCTTCTATCATCGTATTCCCCGCGACCGCTGGGCGGAAGAGTTGGCCCGCCTCAAAGCAATGGGCATCAACACCATCGATCTCTATCCCATCTGGAACTGGCAGCAGCCAGAAGAGGACATCGTGGATTTTGAGGGGCGCACCGGCCCCAGACGCGACCTCAAGTATCTGCTCCGGCTCATCGAGGTGATGGGGTTCAAGCTGACTTTTCGTCCGGGACCATTCTTTTGCAGCGAGTGGCGCAACGGCGGTTATCCTGACTGGCTGCTGCGCCGCGGCGAATACCGCATGTCCGAGCAGGCCGTCCTGGAGGGCCGCTATCCCCGCCTCTCCGCCCTCCAATACGATGAGTCGGAACAGGCCGCCAGCGAGTGGCTGGAGAACGACACCCACTTGAAGTACACCCGCCAGTGGTACCGCGACGTCCTCTCCCTGGTGAACCCGCTGCTGGCCGAGAAAGGCGGGCCGTTGATCAACATCCAGATCGATGATGACCAGGCCGTCGGCCGGGAGAATTACAGCGGGCCGACTTTCTGGAAGTACATGGACTTGCTCCGCAAATACGCCAAAGCGGCCACCCACGACACGCACATTCCATACTACCTGAATGGCGCCGACATGCGCGTCAACGCCGAAGCAAATACCGCCACCTCCGAACCCTTCTGGAACACCGGCCAGGACTACCAGATGTCGGGCGCGGGCAGCTATTCGACAGTCTTTGAGGCGGCCAAGAACAAGTTTCTGACCGAGATCCTCAAGACCGAACCGCTCTTTGTACCGACCATCATCGAGTTCCAGGCCGGATGGCTTCTGGATGAAAAGGACACCTACGCGCGGCCGACGCATCCTACCAACACCCTGATGGCCACGCGTATGATGTTCCAGAACGGCCTCAAGGCTCTGAATTACTATCCCGTGAACGACAGCCTCTACCCCGCCGGCTACGAGGCCCCCTGGGGCAATTACTTCTACACCTGGGAAGCTGCGGTGAACTACGCGGGGAAAGAAACCGGGCGCGCCCCCTACGTGCGCCGGAACGGTCGGCTGCTTGCCGGGATGGGGCCTTTCCTCGCCTCTTCGCATTTCGCTGCGGACGCAGGCTTGGTTTATCCGATGGCGACCTTCCCCCAGGCCGAGCTTAGGGCGGAGGAAGCAAACTACGTCGCAGATGTTTCCGCCCGCGTCCTCTGGTCGGGCGTCTATGACCATTACAATTTCGAGCTGGTGGACTCCGACCACACTCCCCCGGAAAACTTCCAGCGGTATCAGGTCTTGCTGCTGCCCAACCTAGCGAGCACGAAGGAAGAGCTGAAGCGTTTCCCTCACCTCGAGCGATATTCGGAGAAAGCCCAGCGGCTGATGGCAGATTACGTGGCCGCCGGCGGCACCTTGGTCGTCTTCCCGTCGTTACCCAAAGGGAAAGTCTTCGACGACCTGCTGGGGCCGCTGGGCGAGGCCCGCCCACTGCCCGGGAACGCGCCGCTGAAATGGGCCGATGGCACAACAACGCTTGCCTTGGGTTCGCGCACCGTCTTGACGCTGCCCAAGAAGCAGCGGACGGAGGTCAAAGCCTTCGCGCGCGACAGCCGGGGAGGCATCGTGGGCGCCCGATTTGCCCACGGCCAGGGGCAAGTCCTGTTCTTCGGCGCCGACTTTTCGCGTTGGTCGGCACCGCCGGGGACGGTCCTGTCGTTGGGAGAGGTAGGAACCGCAGGCGCGCGAGACTACGCGGAGGAGGTCCAGAAGGCCGCCCGGCCGGCACTGGCTGCGCTCCTGAAGGAGGCCAGGGCCCATCGCAGGGTATATCCTGAAATGGAAACGACGGCAGCACGGGACCTCGGCCTTTACGTAACCGAACTGATGGCCGATCCCCGCGAGCAACTCGACCTTGAGCAGGCCCAGTACGCCTTGGTGGGCATCACTAACTTCAGCGTCGAGGAGGCCCGCAGCGCCGAGATTACGCTGACCGACCCGCGCGCGGAGAACTTGGCGCCCGGCGCGGCGGGCCATTACTTCCGCCTGCCTCGCCTGACGGTGCCGCCCCGCGAGTCGTTGATGTTGCCCATCCGCATTCCGCTGCACAACTCGTTTTGGGAAGTCGCTCCCGGACTCGTGGCGGGGGATGAGATCTACTACGCCACGGCAGAGCTGTCTCGTGTCGCTTACGACGGGACGACCTTGCAGCTTGAATTCACCGCGCCCACTGAGGGTGAAGTCGCGTTGCGTTTGGCCGAGCGGCCCCAGGGGGCCCGGGTAGACGCCGCGGCTGCAACAGTTCAAGAAGACACTGAGCGACGTCTCTACATCGTCAAGATTCCGAAAGGAGAGCCGCCGCACTTCGTGCGCACGGTCGAGCTCAGCTATCCCCGCGAAGGCCCCCACATAACCATTGACGCGCGGGGCACGTGGATTGCCGGAGAGACTCGGGCAGTCCGCCTGCGCGTGGAGAACCCACGGCTCACGGTCCTCGAGGGCGAACTCGATTTCGTCGCCGGGACGATCTACAAGCCGGACAATCCGCCGCTGAGCGTGCACATTCCCGCCCGCTCCTGGCGCGAATTCAGCTTTCCCGTGGAAATCCCGGCGGATGGCGCGGAGACTCAGCCTGTGGAACTGGTGGCCAGCCTCCGCGAACGCGGCTCTTCCACCACCTGGGGCTGGCGGTCAGAGGTTAGTATACACCGTCCCTTCGACTACTCGCTGGGCCCCCTCCAGTACTTCCCGCTGCGCGAGGACCAGCCGATCCCCCTCGTGCACCCAACCCTTGCCAGCCTCGATTTGCCGGGTGAGGCCAGGTTCCAGCTTAGGGTCAAGAACTGGCTGGACCACGAGCAAATTGTGACGCTCGCGACTGCGGGCGCTGGCCTCACCCTCACTCCCGCTTCCTCTCAATTGGTGTTGCCGGCGCAAGGCGAGACGACCGTGGAACTACGCGCCGCCCCCACGAAGGGTTCGGGAGCCTATCGCTTCGAAGTCCGCCTGCACGCCGGTCTCTACCGGGTGCGCGAAGACGTGCTGCTCGCCGCGCTCGGGGAGGGCGAGGCGATTGCCTACTCGCTTGACTACGACCGCGACGGCTTTGACGACATCGTCCTCGAGAACCGGGCGCTCCGCTGCTTCCTCAGCCCCCACGCGGGTGGAAGGTCGTTCGCCCTGACCCTCAAAGAATCGAATGCCAATGCTTTCAATTCCGTGGGCGGAATGCGCGACTCCTTCGCGACACGCTTCGAACCCGAGGATATGAAAGGCGTGGCCGAATGGACGCGCCGGAACTGGTTGGGGCTTTACAATCGGCCCTATTCGGTCCAAATCGTCTCGAGCGCCGGGCCGCAAGCCGAGGTGCGACTCGATTACACCGCACCCGACATCTACCCGAAAGGCGTGAAGCTGGAGCGGACGCTTATTCTCGCCGGCGACCAGAACGCGATGATCGCCATGACCAGCGTGACTCCTCGTGGAGTCGAGAAACCCCAAGCCTATGTGCTTGAAACCTCGGTGCCCTTCCGCCGCTTCGACGAACCGAATTACAACCAGTGGTTCGCACCCGGCCACCCCCAGGAAGAATTTGTTCCTCAAAGGAGAATCGAACTGGGCGTGCGGACAGGTTACGCGGGCACACTCAACAAAAAGACAGGCGAAACGTTCGCGTTGATGCTGCTGACTCCTGTCGAAAAGAGTCAGTGGGTCGTAGAGAACCACTCGGCCTTGCTGCGCGCCATCTACCCCGCCTTCACCGCCAAAAATCAAACCTACAGCTATCGCGTGGGCTACTACTTTGGGAAAGGGTTACCGGAGGAGATTGAAAAGCTCTTCGCAAGGTTGAAGGCGGGCAAGTAGAGACGTACCGCCGCAGTCTTCTTCTTGGTTGGCGCAGCACCCCTGAGGCCCGCGTGGGGGCTCCATCAGGTCAGGCGAGGCAAGACTCCTCCACCAGAATGGCGTGGAGTTCCCGCGGCCCATGGACACCACGAATGAGGATCTGCTCGATGTCGGCAGTCCGGCTGGGCCCGGTGATGAACACGACCGAACGACCGAGCAACGGCTCAGTAAGGTCGCGGGGCACGGGAAGCCGTTCCAGGAGTTCCTCCAGGCTTCCGACCAGTTGACTCCGTCGGTAGAGCGCCACGTGGACGGGAGGGGCAAGGGACGCTAGTTGCGCGCCTTCGGTCACGCTGCTCAAGACCAGGGTCCCTGACTCAGCCAAAACGAAATCGACACCGGTAATTCCCACCCCGGCCGAGAAGGCTTGCTCACGGAACTGTTGCGCTGCCTCCGAAGTCGCCTCCCGACCACTCTCCACGGGCCAGACCGCAACAATCTTCCCCAAGGCCCGCACTTTCTCCTCCAGGCTGAGCTGAGCGAGCAAGGGATTGCGGGAAAACGCGACAGAGGTCGCCCCGGAAGCCGCGAGCAGGCGGCGGAGGGTCTCTTCGAGTCCCTGGGAGGTCGCCGCACGATAGGCGCAGCCAGCCACCTTCTGAAGCTCCTCTTCGAACTTGGAAACTAGTTCGGACGGGAGGATAGGGGGCAAAACGTCGCCCAACTTCGGCACGTCGGCCCCGAGGCCGGGAACGGAGGCGGGGCTTCCTGGCGGGTGCCTCAAAGCTTCCCGGATTCGGGCTAGCATCTGGTCACGTTTCGACACCTGTTAGCCTCCGCAGCAGTATCTATCATATTTTCCATAGAGATGGAACCGCCTGCGCCTGTCGTCAACCTCACTTTAACAAAAAAAGCGTTTACAAAGCCCAAAAAAAATGGCAGAATCGAGCAACTTCTGTGCCTCTCCAATCATCCGAAGAGGCGAGAAAGAAAAGGGCTACCTCAAGAAGGATGATTTAATGGCAACACTGGTGAAAGCACGAAAGTCTCCGTATCGAAACCTCTTGCTGAGGAAGCGGCAGGAGCTGCTCGCCTCGACGAAGAATGCACCCGAGGCCTTGGCCACCAGCCTGCAGACCCCGGATGAGGTGGAATTCGCGATCAGGACCGCGCAGCAGGACCTGACGGCAACGACGGCCGAACTCCGGTCTCAGATGCTCAAGGAAGTTGAAGGCGCACTCAAGCGGGTTGCCAGCGGTACCTACGGCGTCTGCGAAGGGTGCGGCGAAGAGATTTCCCCCAACCGCCTCAAAGCAATCCCCTGGGCCAGGTATTGTCTCACCTGCCAGGAACTGCGGTCGAAGAACTAGGCGTTTCTCTCCTCCCAAACTGAAAGTGGACAGAGTGCCCGAGGGGCACAGCCCTTCGGACGCCCCGTGCCAGGGATGCCGAGGGGTTAGCACGCCCGTCGCTGAGCTTCTCTTTTCCCAAGGGCTCAGTTTCGCTTCCCCCGGCTCCCGCCGCGTTTGAAGCGCCACGTGCCCATTTTGCGTACAACCCCTTGACGTCCAACGGACTGACCCCATCGTTATCGTTACCCTTCCGGAGTGTGTGGACATTAGGCCCATGTGTAAACGTCTAGCCGGGCATTTGGGCGGCAAATTGCTGTGCAATTCTGCCCGAGTCGTCAGAACTCTCAGGCAAGGGCGTGGTGAGGTGCGGGGCGGCGCTTGGCTTGGGCGACCCTCCGCCGACTGCAACCAAAGGAGTGAAGTTGAATGGCTTACGTAATTACTGAACAGTGTACGAAAGACAACAAGTGCGTTGAGGTTTGCCCGGTTGACTGCATTCATCCCCGCAAGGATGAGGCTGGCTTCGAGGAAGCCGCTCAACTTTACGTTAGTCCCACCGACTGCATCGACTGCGGGGCATGCGTCCCGGTGTGTGAGGCCTCGGCCATTTTCCCGCTCGACGAGGTGCCCGAGCAATCCAAGGCGGCTATCGAGAAGAACGCGCAGCATTACGCGTAGGGGGCCGCCTGCGCCTTTCCGCGAGGCCAGCGGGCGACACGGACCGCCGCTTCTCTCCCGCTCCATATCGGGCAGGCATGCCATCTCCGCCGCGCCGGCCTTTCCCTCTTCTGCCTTGGCGGTGTCATTTCCAACCGCGCCCGCAATACTTGTTGTCCCTGTTACAGATTTCGGCTAGATTCCCACTTTCGTCACATCGCCTTCGACTGGCCGCGACAGGTGAAGTCGGACTGGCGATCTCGAGCGCGCTGTTCCGGTGGGGCATTCTCATGAGAATCACGGCTGTTGAACCCTTGGTACTTGGAACGAGCTGGCGGAACATCGTCTTCATCAGGGTTAAGACGGACGAAGGGCTGGTAGGCATTGGGGAGTGTACGCTGCAGAACCGCGAGGAAGGTGTGCTGGGCTACCTGCAAGGCGCGGCACGGCGACACGTCATCGGCTCCGACCCCTTCAACATCGAGGACCTCTGGCTGCGCATGTACCGCAACGATTTCTGGCGCGCCGGTGTCATGGCCACCACGGTGATGAGCGGCATCGAGATCGCCTGTTGGGACATCATCGGCAAGGCAGTCGGCCAGCCGGTATGGCGCCTGCTGGGTGGCCGCTGCCACGAGAAACTCAAAGCCTACGCCAACGCCTGGTACACGGTCGAACGCAAGCCAGAGGAATTCGCCCGCCGCGTTAAGGTCGTCCTGGAAAAGGGCTACAAGGCGTTGAAGGTTGACCCCTTCGGCCCGGGCGCTCTGGAAGTGACACGCGAGGAAAAGGTCCGGTCGGTGGAGCTGGTGGCCGCGATTCGCGACGCCGTCGGCCCCGATGTCGAGATATTCGTCGAGATGCATGGGCGCTTCAGCGCCGCCACCGCCATCGAACTCGCGCGGCTGCTCGAACCGTATCAGCCTGGCTGGATCGAAGAGCCCTGCCCGCCGGAAGACATCCCCTCACTCAAGAAAGTCGCCGAGCACGTCAACCTGCCCGTGGCGACCGGCGAGCGCTATTTCACCCGCTACGGCTTCCGCGAAGTGCTGGAATCCGGCGCGCCGGACATCATCCAGGCCGACATCATCCACGCCGGCGGGTTCCTGGAAATGAAGAAGATCGCGGCCACGGCCGACGTGCGCTCGATGATTATGGCGCCGCACAACTCGAACGGGCCGGTCGCGACAACGGCGAGTGTCCACTTCGACTTCTGCACCACCAACTTCAAGGTGCAAGAATGCTTCGATGATTTCTCGGAGACCTGGGTGCGCGAGGCCGTGCCCGGCTGCCCTGTGCCGCGCGACGGCTACTTCTACCCGCCCGAGAAGCCTGGCCTGGGCATCGAACTCAACGAGGATCTCTTCCAGGAGCATCCGTACCAGGAACGGTTCTTCAACCTGTGGAATTCTGACTGGCACCTGCGCGGGTTCGGAAAGCAGTAGGCGAGGGCTTCGCCCTCCCCTCTTAAAGGGGACGCAGGGTGCCGCAGCGCCTGGAGGTTGTCCACCATGAAACCTTCCCGACGACGATTCCTGCAATCCGCGCTGACGGCCCCCCTGCTGGGAACGCTCAGCGCTTCGAAGGCCCGCCTGCTTGCCGCGCTGCCGATTGCGCAAGGCCAGGAACTGTTTGAGAACCCGCTCATCATTCGCTACGACGCGGACTGCTTCACCATCCACGGTCGAGATGCGTTCATCTTCAGCACGGCGTTCCACTATCCGCGCTGCCCGAAGGCGCGCTGGCGCGATCGGCTGCTAAAGTGTCAGAGGGCGGGCTTCAACACCATCGAGACTTACGTCTTCTGGAACTACCACGAGCGCGAGGAAGGCCGCGCCGACCTCGGCGAGTTCGAAGAGTTCATCAAGCTGGTGAAGGAGATGGGCTTCTGGATGATCGCGCGGCCGGGGCCCTACGTCTGCGCCGAATGGCAGCGCGGCGCCATCCCCGACTGGGTGGCGGCCAAACGGTTTCCCCTCCGCTCGAATCATCCCGAAAGCATCCGGACCTCCCAGCACTGGTTCGATCAGGTGTTGCCCGTCATCCAGCACCATCAGATAACGCTCGGCGGGCCTATCATCATGGTGCAGATCGAGAACGAGTACGACTTCTGGCAGCTCCCGGATGCCGACAAGCGTGAGTACATCCACGCGCTCGCCCGCATGGTCTGGAACGCGGGCCTCAGCGTCCCCGTCATCACCTGTTGGACAAAGCAGGCGCGCGAGAACTCCGACCCCGACATGGCGCGCCTCATGGACACCTGCAACTTCTATCCGCGCTGGAACATTGTGAAGGAAGTCCCGCCCGCACTTCAGAAGCTGCGCCAGGAAGAGCCTACGTCACCCGTGGGCGTGACGGAACTCCAGGGCGGATGGTTCAGCCAGTTCGGCGGCAAGCTCTCGGTTGAGCAGGAAGGAGTGAGCGGCGCGCAACTCAACATGATCACGAAGACGGTGATCGAGCAAGGGGTCACCTATTTCAACTACTACATGGGCTTCGGCGGGACCAACTTCGATTGGGCGGCGAAGACCATGACCACCACCTACGACTACGCCGCGCCCATCCGCGAGCCCGGGGGCCTGTGGGAGAAGTACTACGCGGCACGCGGAATCGGGGCCGCGCTCGGTATTGTGGGGAACGTGCTCATGCGCGCCAAGCTGCTCGACGGCGTCGCGCAGTCCACCAACCCTAAGGTGAGTGTCAGCGAACGCGCCAGCGGCCGCAGCGCGGTGGTTTTTGTGCGCGAGAACGCCAACGCCGAGCAGCACTTCAAGATGACTTTCCAGGACCCGGCCAGTCCCACCAAACGCACCATTGCTGTGCCGCGGGAAGGCGAATTGGTGATCGGCGCCCGGGAAATGAAGATGCTGCCGGTGCAAATCCCCATTGCCGGCAGCACGCTGCGCTCCTCCACCGCTGAAGTGCTAGCCCACGGCCTGCTTCTCGACCGCCATCTCCTGATCGTCTACGAGGAGCCGGGACGGGTGGCGGAAATTTCCCTGGCCACCGAGGCTGAACCCAAGATCGAAGGCGACTTCCTTTACAACTATTGGGACCCGGAGTACGAATCCGTGGTCATCGGCGTGCGCGTGGAGAAGAAAGAACAGATGCTTTTGGTGAACAACCACCTGCTGGTCGTGGTGCTTCCCCGCGAGCGCGCCCTGCGGAGCTGGACGGGAGAATTTCCTTCCGAGGTTGTACCCGGCGCGGAGGAACCCAAGCCGATGCTCGTCCCGTTCCTCACCGACAGCTACTTGATGGCCGGGAGCGGGTCGGCAGGCAAACGGATCTGGGCGGAGCTGGATTTTCTGCCGGGCGAGCACTCGCTGACCGTGTTGCTGCCGCCGCAGCCGCGCAAGTGCTTCGTGAACGGCCTGCCGATGAGCTTCCAGTACGAACGCCCCTGGCGCACCGCGCGCCTGGACGTGAGTACCCCACCGCTTCCCTGTCAACCCATCACCCTGAACCAGGTTCTTACCTGGACGGAGAAGTTTGATCCAAACTCGGGCAATTGGTTGAAGAGCCCGCTGCGCGCGCTCGAAGACCTCGGGGCCGTTCCGTATGGCTACATAAAGTACCGCGCCCAGTTCTCCTACCATGGCGAATCCAAGCTGTTTGTCACCACACTCGCCGACGACGCGAAGAAGGTCTTTGTGAACGGCAGCTTGGTGCCGGAAGCGTCCAACGCCAACAAGAATGTCGAATTCTCGCTATCTAAGTATGCGGCGCCAGGCGCTAACACAATTGAGGTTGCCTACGAGCGCTTCGGCAGCCCAAACTTTGGTACTGGCCTCGGAGAGTTGAGTGGCATCGAGTTGGTGCGATACGGGGAAAACCCACAGGCAGGATCCACGATTGATACCTGGCAGATCCAACGCTTCCCTGCTCCTATGCGGGGGCGAGATATCGATCCCGAGTTCGGGCTGGGGTTATGGAAACCCACAGAACTGAATGAAATCGCAGTAGGGAAGGAACTGGTCCCGGCGTTCACTTGGTGCCGCGCAGAGTTTACGCTGGAGCTACTACCCGCAGGGTGGGCGACTCCGTGGAAAGTCATCTTCGAGGCCGAGCGCGATGCGCTGCTCTACCTCAACGGCAAGTTCGTGGGTCGCTACGTCACCCTCGGCCCGCAAAAGGATTTCTATTTGCCTGAACCCTATCTGGCCTTCGGCGGCAGGAAGAACATTCTCACTATTCTTCTGGCCTACGCCGACCAGCCAAACTACATTCGCACCTTGCGCGTGGGGCCTTATGAAGAATTCTGCGCGCGGCGGACGCGCGTGGAATTCGAATGGTGAACTAGCCGAGGGCCAACCTGAGGTATTGACTCCGGCTTCCAACTGACGAATTGCGAACCTGACGACTTCTTGCTTCAGGGGCCACTTATGAAACTCCGACAGAACGTCTCATGCATTGCGGGACAAGTATCCGGCTTGCAGGAGTGAGAAGATTTGGTGTAACATTCGGTCGTAAGTGTCATAATCGAACTCTGAAGATGTGGATGGTCCCACTGTAGGGGGGAATCCGCAATCCCCGATGCTACGTTCTTAGGTGTGCACACAGCAATCGACTCACCGCTTCATTCGCGGAGCCTGAAGGAGGACCTTTCCCTTTTCGAGGGCCCAAGCGACAACTGAGATGGAGGTTGCACCAATGCGAAAAAACGATTTCTCGAGGGTGGGCATTCTCCTTGTTTTGGTGTCCATAACACTCCTCGTATCGGCCTGCACGCGCACCAAACTGGAAGTGCGCGCTGTCCCCCCCCAAGCCTATGTCTATTTGGACGGGACGCCGATTGGCGATTCCGGTCGCAGCGGCGACTACAATGTTCGCCTGCACAGCATCAGTCCGGGCGAGCACACAGTGGGCGTTTATGCGTACGGCTATAAGCCGGAAGTCCGCAAGGTTACCATTCCCGAGCAGGGCGGCATCCGCCTGGACATCCCCATGACCCCTGTGGGAGGCGTGGTTTCCGGCCCCTGGGGCCGCATTCAAATTGAAGGAGGCCGGCATTCAGCGGTGTTGCTGAACGGCACGAGTCCCGAGTATCTGGTCGGCAACGCAGACCAGTTCAACCACGATGTTTTCTGGAAGCAAGAGCTTCTGGTCCCGCCGGGCACGCACCAACTCACCTTATTGGACCGTACTACGACGGTCTGGTCGGGGCCGGTGCCTGTGGGCGCCAACGAGCGCGTCATCGTGAACATCGGCAAAGGCGGCGAGCAGAAGACCGATGCCTGGCCGCGTGGCCAGCAGCTCAGCAGCGTGCCACGATTCTCGGCGGGCATGGCAAGCTCCACCGTGGCGGTAGGCAAGCCCACGGCGCAGATATCGTCCAGCCCTGGCCAGATCGCTTGCGCGGGCTCCTCTCGTCTCACCTGGTCCTCTACCGACGCGGTGGGCGGCCAGATCAGCGGTTTGGGGGACGTGGCCGCCTCGGGTGAACGCGAAGTTCAGCCGAAGGAGACTACGACCTACACCCTTACGGCCACCGGACCGGGCGGAAACGCCACAGCGAATACTACGGTGAACGTCGGCAAGGCCGTCCAGGCATCGCTTACGGTGTCGCCGGAAGAAATCCGTTACCGGCGCAAGGGTGACAAAGTCCTCGAGCAGGGAACGGCCACGCTGGCTTGGTCGGCCGTGGGCGCTGACTCCGCGTCTCTCGATCCCTTCGGTTCAGTCTCTGCCACCGGCAGCCGCACCCTTCAGGCAACTCCGCGCAAGACCGACCCGGGTCCAGTGGACGAAACCCTCACGTATACGTTCCAGGCCGCAAACGCCTGCGGCGGCACGGAAACCCGGACCGCGACATTGCGAATCACGGGTGTGATCGAACCTGCCATTACGGCGGTGGAAACCACGCTCGAAACAAGACTCGCGATGAACAGCGTCTACTTCCCCACGGCTCTGCCCACCAAGAGCGCTCCGGAGGGCGGGCTCGTCAAGAGCCAGCAAGGTTCTCTCACGGAGCTGGCCGACAGCTTCAAGAAGTATCTTGAGTTCCGGCCCGAGGCGCACCTGATTGTCCAGGCGCACGCGGATGCTCGCGGGTCGCGCGAATCCAACCAGGCTCTTTCAGAACGTCGCTCGGCACGCGTCATGCGGTTCTTGACTGAACAGGGAGTTCCCGAGTCCAGTATCGAGACCGTCGCGTACGGCAGCGAGCAGAACCTCGATGCCGCAGCGGTCAGGGAACTCGTGGACCGGAACCCTAACCTCACGCCGGAAGATCGCCAGAAACTACTCAAGAACTGGCGCGCTATCGTCTTGGCCAACAATCGGCGCGTGGACATCATGCTCAGCACGACTAAGCAGCAGTCCGCTCGTTACTTCCCGTTCAATGCTGAGGACTTCAAGGAACTCATGAGCGAACATGCGGCGGCAGCCCGCGCGGCCAAGAAACCGAAATAGCTTCGAAGCTATTGGGAAATCGGCTGTGGTGCCGGCCCTCCGGACCCGCCCAGGTGAATCGCGGCGGTTGCCCGAGGGCCGCACGTTTTTGTGCGATGGGGAAATGCAGGTTTCCCCCAAGGGGCGCAGCCGAGGCGTCCAGATTGGAACCACACCACGTAAGGCAATCCTCTCGCGCCGACGCCTTGGCCCCGCGACTCAGGTCTCCCCAAGACTTAAGTCGCCTTCAGCTCAGACGTGCAGTAGGCGCAGCGCGTGGCCCTGAGCGAAAGGCTGGAGAAGCAGTAAGGGCACTCTTTGGTCGTGGGCGCGGCTGGCGCGGGCTCAGGTTGACGTCGCATCCTGTTCACCTGCCGGATGAGCAGGAAGACCGCGAACGCCACTATCAGGAAATTGACCACGGTGTTGAGAAACACCCCATAGTTGAGCGTGGTTGCGCCGGCGGCTTTCGCCTGAGCCAGGGTAACGTATTGTTCCCCCCTCAGGGTGATGAACAGGTTGGTGAAATCGACTCTTCCCAACAACAGCCCCATCGGCGGCATCAGGATGTCGTTGACAAACGACGTGACAATTGTGCCGAAGGCCGCGCCGACGATGATCCCCACTGCCATGTCGAGCACGTTCCCACGCATCGCGAACTCTTTAAATTCCTTCAGCATTCTGCAACCTCCTCCTCTTTGGAGTAGCTTGGAACCCAGAGGCTCTCTCGCCGGCAAAATCTGACACCACACCCAGCGCGTTGCTTGCCGGCGCGGGCGGGGACGCATGCTAAGCTATCTCTTCCGCCCGGTCAACCGACCCCAGGAAGAGCGGGTTGCCGATCAGGAACTCCTCTGAAAAGCCGCGTGATTCCCAGATCGTCCGCCTTTGACGACCGCGGCTCACGCCGCTGGATGTGGCTGCCATTAGGCACGGTGTGATATTATCTGAACAAGATCCAACTGTCTCCGTTTCAGCAAGGTGGCGCATGAGCAAGAGGCCGCGGATTCGACTCACTACCTCAGATGGCATTCAACAAGCCGGTCGCCGGACTATCCGCCTCGCGATCATCGGTTTCGGAACGGTGGGGAGCGGAACCGCCAAGGCCTTGCTTGACCACCAGCACGAAGTGGAACGCCGGTTGGGCTGCCGCCTGGAACTGAAAACGATCTGTGACGTCCAGGCGAAGGATATCTCGTGGCTCGGCCGCGCCGTCGAAATCACCCGGGACTGGAAGCGAGTCATCGCCGATCCGGAAGTGGACATCGTGGTGGAACTCATCGGCGGGGTCACCACGGCACGTACCGTTGCCTTCGCGGCGCTCGATGCCCGCAAGCACCTGGTGACGGCCAACAAGCAATTGGTGGCGGAACACGGGGTGGAACTTGCCGAGCGCAGCCGCGCTGTGGGAGTGAGCCTGGGGATCGAAGCGTGCGTGATGGGCGGAGCACCTCTGCTGCACGCCGTCCGCGAAGGCCTGGCCGGCGAGCACTTCGCTGCCGTCTATGGCATTCTGAACGGAACTACTAACTACATCCTGACGGAGATGGAACGGCGCGCGTGCAGCTTCCGCGAGGCGCTCGTCGAGGCCCAGGAAAAGGGCTATGCCGAGCGAGATCCCACCTTCGACGTGGAGGGCTACGACGCGCGCTACAAGATCGCCATCCTGGCCATGATCTGCTTCGGCCAGGCAGTGCGCGTGGAGAAGATCCCGGTCGAGGGCATCAGGCGGATTGACGAGGTGGACTTCGCCTACGCGCAGCGGCTGAACCACACCATCCGGCTGATTGCCGCGGCCCGGAGGCGCCGCCAGGGCCGCCTGGAAATCTTTGTTCGGCCCATGATGATTCCGCAGGCATCGCCGCTGGCCGCTGTCCTGGGTTCAATCAACGGCGTTCTGTTGATGGGAAACAAAGGCGGCAACACAACTATGACGGGCCGGGGCGCAGGTGGGGAGCCAACAGGCGTCGCTGTCCTCTCCGATGTGGTCGAGATCGCGCGATCCATGCTGGCAGGTGGGGCCCCGACCAGCCCGCTCGGTTATACCACCTGGCACCCGGCGAAGATCGCCCCGCCGGAGGAGAGCGACATCGCCGCCTACCTGCGCCTCGCGGTGCGAGACCGGCCCGGCATCCTGGCGAGAGTCTGCGGAATTCTGGCCCGCCACCGCATCAATATTGATTCGGTACTGCAAGAACCTGCCATGCCGAAGAAGCACCTGCCCTTTGTGATGACGCTCGAACCCACCCGCGAAAAACACGTCACTCGGGCGGTTGCCGAAATCGCGCGCCTGCCTTTCCTTGCCGAGCCTCCTCTAATGATGCCTTTTGCCGAGTTGCCGTAGGGGCGAGATTCGTCAGGATGGATTGACGTTCTTGTTGCCAGTCGAAGCGGCGAGCATTCCGGTCGCTTCGCTGTTTCCCGGCGCGGAGGGCGCGGCGTCGCTCAGTTGCCCCTGCGTAGCGCGGGCGAGTGCCGCGATAGGAAAGGCAGTTCTCCGCTAGGACTCGATACCCTGCCTATTCGGCCAGCTCGAAGCTGAAGACGCTCTCGGGGCCGACCTTGCTTCCCGCGGGCGGCGCTTGTGCAGCGATGGTTCCCTTGGGCGTGACGTCCGAGGCGATAGGGGTTATCTGGCCAATTTGGAACCCGGCTTTCTCCAGCTCGCGACGGACTCCGGCGAGCGGCTGGCCAACGAAGTTAGGGCACACATACGCGGGAGGGGTTTCGCCCTGCGAAACCAGGAGATTCACCACGGGGCTCAAGACGTTCGCCGCTGATGCCGGAGGGTCTTGGGCCACCACTTGGTCGGGCTCGATACCCGGCCAGGGGACCGAAGCCACGTTGCCCACACTCAACCCGCGTTGAATCGCGGTGATTTGTGCGGCGCGAAGGCTACTGCCCATCAGGTTCGGCACCCTGACACGCGGCGGCCCCAAGCTGACGAGCACGTGAACGTGCTGACCCACCTTGAGGCGCGTGCCGGCGGGCGGCTGCTGGGACACCACGTGGTTGGCGGGATACTGCGTACTGAACAGCTTGTCCTCCACGGTCAACTCCAGGCCAAGCCCACTCGTCACCTGTTGCGCCGCGTCCAGGGGTGCACCCACGAGGGTCGGCATGGTTTCCTGATGCCCGTGGATGCTCAGGCGAATGGTGGTGATGGCGCTGATCAGGGCGACCGCCACCAGGACGGTGAAAAGCATGAAGAGGCGGAAGAGAGTTCGAATCCGCTCGCGCAGGCTCATGAGAAGTACAAATAATGAACCATGCATGATGAATTATCAAGTCGCGGGAACCCCACCGGCCACAGTCCGTCGTTCGTCATTCACCATTCACAATCCATATGTTCCCACCTCCTCGCTTGACCCGCTCCGGAATTCTTGGTAGCGTGTGCCCTTCGAAGCGGAACCTGTGGCCTATCACGCTGATGTCCTCAGGAGGGGCCGGTGTGAGGTCGGTGGTCCGGAAGTTTGCTGGACGGACGACGGGGCGGAGCTTCATTCTTACACGGTGCTGATCCGCAGCGGTGGCAAGGTGGCAGTCATCACCACCGGCCCCCGTCCCTCCTCACCGCACTCCACGCCCGCTGGACGAGCAGCTTTCGCCAGCGCGGCACGCTCGTGCCTCACGAGAGGGAGGCGCCGGAAATGGCGCTGGGCCGGATGGGCGTCACACCCACTGACGCTGCGATTCCGCTATACGACCCTGAGGTGCTCGAACGCTTGTCGAAGGGCAATGTCGCGTGAACCCCGGGGCAAGGGCACCGAAGCCTCGCGTGGCGCTCTTCGTTACCTGTCTGGGAGACCAGTTCTTTCCCCAGGTGGGGGAATCTGTAGTTCGGGTGCTCCGGCGGCTGGGGGTGGAAGTGACCTTCAACCCCGCGCAGACCTGTTGCGGCCAGCCCGCCTTCAACACAGGCTACCGTCAGGAGGCGCGGCGGGTAGCGGCGCGCGTCCTGGACCTGTTCGAGGACGCCGACTATGTGGTGGCGCCCTCGGGCTCTTGCACCTCGATGGTGCGCGTTTTCTATCCCGAGCTCTTTGCCGGCGACCCAGAACGCCTCCGCCAGGCCGAGAAGCTGCGGAGCCGCTTTCTGGAGTTCTCAGAGTTCCTGGTCAACATCCTGAAAGTCGAGGAGGTCGGCGCCAGCTTCCCCCACCGGGTGGCCTATCACGATTCCTGCCATTTGCTCCGTGAGCTGCGCGTAGAGACAGAACCGCGCAAGTTGATCCGCGGCGTGCGGGGCGTGGAGTTCCTCGAACTCCAGGACCACCAGTTGTGCTGTGGGTTTGGCGGCACCTTCGCCGTGAAGTTTCCGGAGGTTTCCGTGGCGATGGCCGAAGACAAGCTTCGCGCCGTAGCCGCGTCTGGAGCCGAATACCTAGTGGCCAACGATTCCAGTTGCCTGATGCATCTGGGCGGGCTGATCCACCGCCAGGGCTTGCCGCTGCGCATTATGCACCTGGCAGAATTGCTGGCGAAGCAAGAATGAAATTTGCCGCGGCGCACTACGAGCGTCGAGGTGATTAACAATAGAACGCGGCGGTGATAGATCGCCGCTACAGACAATGAGCGAAACCCGAATCGGAACCACGGATATCCACGCCCGAGTGCGGGCAGCACTCAAGGATGCGCACCTCCAGGAAGCCTACCGCTCCTCGACCCTCCGCCTGTACACACACCGCTTGCAGGCCGTGAGCGAGGTGCCGAGCTTCGAGCGGCTGCGTGACCGCGCCCAGGCCCTCAAACGCCAAGTGATGGAGCATCTCGATTACTACCTGGCGCAGTTCGCCGACAACGTCGAGCGGCGCGGCGGGCACGTCCACTGGGCGGCCAGCGCCGAAGAGGCCTGCGGCATCGTAGGGGAAATCGCCGCGCGCGCGGGCGCCTCCGAAATCGTCAAAGCCAAGACCATGCTCAGCGAGGAGATCGGGCTGAACCGGGCGCTCGAGGCCGCAGGCATCCGCCCCTTCGAGACAGACCTGGGCGAGTTCATCGTGCAACTCTCCGGCGAAGGGCCGGCGCACATTGTTGCCCCGGCGATGCACCTGACCCGGCACGATGTCTCCGACCTGTTCGTCCGGCACCTCCATTCCGAGCCCACCGCTGTCCCCGAGCAGTTGACGGCCATCGCGCGGCGCGCCCTGCGGGAAAAGTTCGCACGGGCGGGGATGGGAGTGACCGGCGTAAACTTCGCCGTGGCAGAGACCGGGACGGTCGTGCTGGTCGAGAATGAAGGAAACATCCGCTTCTCCACCACCGCGCCGCGCGTGCACGTGGCGCTGGTGGGCATCGAGAAAATCATCCCGCGGCTGGCTGACCTGGCGGTTTTCCTGAGAGTCCTGGGCCGCTCGGGAACCGGGCAAAAGCTGACCGTCTATACCTCCCTCCTGACCGGTCCCCGGCGCCCAGGCGAAGACGGCCCTGAAGAGATGCACGTCGTGCTGGTGGACAACGGCCGCGTCGAGACGCTGGCGAACGAGAAGATGCGCGAGGCGCTCTACTGCATTCGCTGCGGCGCCTGCCTGAACGCCTGCCCGGTCTATCGCAAGATCGGCGGACACGCTTACGGCTGGGTGTACAGCGGGCCGATTGGGGCGCTGGTCACGCCGCAGTTCCTCGGTCTGGAGAAGGCACGCGAACTGCCCTTTGCCTCGTCATTATGCGCCGCCTGCCGCGACGTCTGCCCCGTCAAGATCAATATCCCCGATTTGCTGCTACACCTGCGCGCCGAGGCGCAGGAGCAAACGCCCGCTCCACGGCTGCCGCGCTCGCCCATTAGCGAGCGGACGGCAATGCGCCTCTGGGCGTGGACGATGGAGCGGCCCTGGGCGTATGCTCTCGGCAGCCGCCTAGCGCGCCTTGGCCAGCGGCTCTTTGCCCGGCAAGGATGGATTCAGAAAGTTCCGCTTTCCCCGCTTTCCCGCTGGACGGAGGGCCGCGACTTGCCGGCTCTGGCGCCTAAGTCGTTCCGCGAGCGGTGGAAGGAGATCTCAACGAGCTCTCAGTAGCCAGTTGTCAGTTGTCAGTGGTCAGTTGGCCCCTCTCAGTCTGCGGGTGTGCAACGGACGACGGACGATGGACAACGGACAGCAAAGAGGAGGAGTGCCATGCGTCAATCATTACGATTCCCTCAGGCAATTGTTCTGGTCAGCCTTTTCGCTGCCTGCGTTGGAGGGACAAGCAGCTCCGTCTGCAGCGCGGACGGCCCCCTGCCTCCGAAGAATCTGAGATGTGAATATCTCTCGAATCCCTTGGGCATCGATGTGCGCCAGCCGCGCCTGGCCTGGGTGCTCGAGCACACGGCACGCGGGCAGAAACAGACCGCCTACCAGGTCCTGGTTTCCGCCCGGCGCGAAACGCTCGAGCAGGAC
>Ga0315281_10005071_pt1 | contig 18929 bp, 17 predicted proteins | sample YL17G07_0_MG_FD_204540 | JGI IMG/M metagenome (GOLD analysis project Ga0315281, IMG submission 204540) | Sediment microbial communities from Yellowstone Lake, YNP, Wyoming, USA - YL17G07_0 | ecosystem: Environmental > Aquatic > Freshwater > Lake > Sediment | place: USA: Wyoming | collected... | reverse complement strand
ACCTTTTATCAAACTGAGAGAAAGTTTTTTATTTTTTAATCCCTCCCAACCTCCCTTTAAAAAAGGGAGGAGATAAATGACTCCCCCTTTCGTAAAGGGGGATAGAGAGGGATTTCTATTGAGCTAATTATCCAAGGGAGAAAAGCCATGAAGAAGATAAAGAAAAAGGGCTCTCTGTAAATTCTCCGAAAGGGGTAGCTGATCGTCCAGAGGATAATTTATTCCTGATTATAATTTTTACCTCAGCTCTGAAAAAACACTTGACTTTTAAAAAAGAATTTCCCATAATTTAGCCATTGTAAGTTGTAAGGAGTAGTTGTTTGGATCATAAAAAAAGCCACAAAAGTTTGAATTCCATACTTTTGTGGCTTTTTTAGTAAGGACCAAAGGCTATTACAACTTACGTCAGTTCAGAGAAGAAAGGAGGTGAGTTGTAGTGGCCAAAGGTCGTGTCAAATGGTTTAACGAGAAGAAAGGCTTCGGATTCATTTCCAGAGATGATGGAAGTGATGTATTCGTTCATTTTTCAGCTATCAAGAAGGATGGGTTCAAAACCCTTTACGAAGGCGATGAGGTAGAGTTCGAGATCTCAGAAGGTCCGAAGGGTCCACAGGCGACGGACGTGACGGTTCTGGCCTAAGTGGAAACTCGTTAGGCTAAAAGAGAAAGAGACCCCAGGTTTTATCCTGGGGTTTCTTTTTTAAATCCCCCCTTCTCCCCCTTTACCAAAGGGGGGGAAGGGGGGATTGTGCGAGAGGTAGAAACCCATGGGAGAGATTAAATCCACCTTAGAATTGGCGATGGAAAGAACCAAAAAATTTGCCATCTCTGAAAAGGAAAAAGAAGAGATTAAACAAAAGGAAGTCTTGCAGAAGGCCACCAGCCTCTTTCACCGATATCGGGAAGGACACCTCTCCTTGAATGAAATCTTGAAAGAGATTGAGAAAATGGAGAAGAAGACAGCGGCGACGGTGAAAGAACTCCTTCTCTCCCAATGGATCGATGCCCTCTCTCTGGGCGAGGGCGACGAAAGGATCCTCAAAGGGATTGAATCATTAAAGCAACGCAATATCAACGAGGTAAAAAAGCAATTTCACCATCTGCTATCCCAGTATCAAAGAGAAAAGGAAAAGGTCAAAGAGGAGGTGAGGGTTCAATTCACAAAGGACTTGAGAAGAGATGGCATCTACGGGAGCGCAGTGGAACCCAAACTCGAAGGGGGCGAACTCTGGAAAAAAGAAAATGAGAAATTAGATCTGTCCTACAAGGCCAAATTGGGAGAGATCAAAGAACAACTGAGGGTTTTATAAATAGGCATAAAAATTTTGGCGTATGAATTCGAAGTTCTGAAGCACCATCTCTCTCCCCATCACTAGCTCTCCATGACCTGGCAACAAGATCTCCGTATCCAAATGGGACATCCTCTCAATGCTTTCCTTTATTAATTTGGGATCCCCTTCCAGAAAGTCTGTCCTTCCAATGCCCCCATGAAAAACGAGATCGCCGGTGAAGAGGACCTTCCTCTCCGGCCAATAGATCGTAAGAGAGCCGGGAGAATGACCCGGGGTCTGGTAGATATGAAAGGTTTCCTTACCCAAATGGAGTTCTCCCTCTTTCAAGTAAAAATCGATTCGAAATTCAGGCATGGGTTGTCTCATCATCTCAAAGAGGAGTTTCCCACTCTCAAGAAGGTAGCGCTCCTCCTCCCGGTTCATCGCTATCTTGACCGGTTTATCTTTAAAGACTTCGAGGCCTTCAAAATGGTCTGGATGAGAATGGGTCAGGATGACCAGATCAATCTCTTCCGGAGAAATCCCCTCTTCTTCCATCTGATGAAAGAGATTGGGAAGATAACGAGAATGGCCCGGATCAATGAGAACCGTTACCTCACCACGGATCAGATAAGTGTTGCAATTATTCTCATAGGGATCGAGCCACAGGTAGGCATAGAGGTCTTTTTCCAGCTTCATTCACTTTCCTTACTTCGGCAAGATAAAATTCATTTTTTGATTTTTTCTATAAAAAATCCCTCCTTAAAAGGAGCGCATATCCCATCCCACCACCGGCACATAGGCTCGCTATCCCCAGGTTCACATTACCCCGTATCATCTCGTGAATCAGAGTAACAACCAAACGGCTTCCAGTTGCTCCAACGGGGTGGCCGAGCGAGATGCCGCTTCCATTCACGTTTACCTTTGATCGATCCAGCTTCAGTTCCTTTTCGCAGGCAAGGTAATAAGAGGCGAATGCCTCATTGATTTCGATTAAACCAATATCCGATAAGTTTAAATTCGCCGTTTTGAGTACCTCTTTAATCGCCGGGATCGGCGCCACCCCTGTCTTTTTAGGTTCAACGGCCTTTATGGACCATGGGCCAACTTGAGCCAATGGGGTAAGGTTATATTTATTGCAAGCCTCTTTTATCGCTAATACAATGGCTGCAGCTCCGTCATTGATGCTGCTGGCATTGCCCGCCGTCACAGTTCCATCGGCCGAAAAGGCAGGTGCAAGTTTTGCTAATTTTTCTTGAGTCGCATCTGCTCGTGGGTGTTCATCCACGCTTGCCAGCTTAGACTTCGAACCTTCCTTTACCTCTATCGGTACGATCTCGTTGGTGAAATGACCTTTGGATTGGGCTGTAAGCGCCCTGTGATGAGAGAGCGCTGCAAGTTCGTCCTGTTCTTCGCGAGTAATACGATATTCCTTAGCAAGAAAGTCTGCAGCCAATCCCATGCCTCCCATGATGGGATCTTCTTGCATTCCCCACCACAATTGATCAATGGCCTGAGCATGTCTAAGACGTTGTCCCCATCGCGTGGATGGTAAAATGTAAGGTGCATTGCTCATGGATTCCACTCCGCCCACCAAGGCTGTCTCTGCTTCACCCATCATTAATGCAGAAACACCACTGATCAGGGCCTGCATGGCACTGGCACAGGCACAATGGATGCTGAAGGAAGGTACCTCTGGTGGGATGCCGCATGTAATAGCAGCACCTCTGGCAATATTGGGATTGAGCGGTGAGAGGGTGTTCCCAAAAATGACTTTGCCGATCTTATCCATCGGCAAGCCTGAACGTTCAATCGATGCCTTAATAACCGGAGCAACAAGATGAGTGGGGGTCAGCGACCGGAAAATACCTCCGAAATCGCCAATGGCTGATCGAACAGCGCTCACGACAAAAACATTACGATTCATGAATACCTCCTGTAAAGTGCTCCGTGAACTATATACTCAACACATACAAATCGGGATTTCTTTCCTTCATGCCTTATAATCAAAAAATCCCTTCCCTACCTTTTTGCCCAAGTGCCCTGCTTTTACCTTTCTTCTCAGAAGAGGAGAAGGCCAATATCGTTCTCCAAAGGCCTCTTTCTGATTATCCAACTCTATAAATACCCAATCTAACCCAACTTCGTCTGCCCAATACAAAGGACCCTTTGGCATCCCTGCACCAAGCTGTAGGGCCTTATCAATATCGACCTCGCTGGCAATACCCTCATCAAGGCAACGAATCCCTTCGTTTAGCATGGTCCAAAGCAATCTGTTTGATAGGATTTCACGCTCCTGTCTATTCAGTGAAGGAGAAATATCGCCTGTTTTTTGGGGTGGCCCCGATCCCACTTTTTTATAGGTATAGACGCCTTGTCCCGTCTTCACTCCAAGCTTTCCGGAAGTCACCAAATCATGAAAAAGGGGCGGAATCTTGAACCGCATCCCGTAAGATTCATAGAGAGTCTCATTGGCATGATAAACCACATCCCATCCGGCCATATCCCCTAATGTGAATGGCCCCATGGGCATTCCCATCTCAACGCTCGATTGGTCAATGTCCGCAGCCCCATATCCCTCTCCCAACATCCAAAATGCTTCGGTGACATATACCCCTAAGAGACGGGCCACTAAGAATCCAGCACATTCCTTCAGACGGATGGGAACTTTATTGAGCTTCTCACAAAAAGCCATGGTCGTCTTAACTGTTTCCTCAGAAGTCTCAAGGCCTGGAACCACTTCGATCAACCTCATCACATGAGGAGGATTAAACCAATGCATTCCGATAAACTTAGTCTTTCTCTTCGTAAAACTGGCCAATTCTGAGATGGGAAGGGCAGAGGTATTACTGGCAAAGATAGCCTCAGGCTTGCAAAGTCGGTCCATCTCCGGGTAGATCTCCCTTTTGATGGCGATATCCTCCGGAACAGCTTCAATAACAAAATCAACTCCATCGAACCCTTGATAATCAACTCTTCCCCGGATCAGCCCAATCCCTTTTTTCACATCTTCTTCTGTCATCTTTCCTTTATTCAAAGCAAAGGCATAAATGCTGTTCACTTGATCTTGGCATTTCCTTATCAAAGCTTCATTCAATTCCTTAAATAGGACTGAAAAGCCAAGACTCGAAAGGGTATAAATAATCCCCGCACCCATTGTGCCTCCGCCTACGACTGCTACACTACGAGGGTTCATTTCTTTCTCCTCTTTATTCCATGAGGAATTTCTTTAAAAGACGGCTCCTCCTGTTCGTCCTCAGAGTAGGGCGAACGTGTAGACATCGACATCGAACAAAAATAGGGGCTGGGAATAGAAGACCTATTCCCAGCCCCTCCCGTTATTTTACAACCCGAGGTTTCACCCACTTTGTTACGGGAATAAAGACCATCTTCTCTGTATCGCCCTTTACGATTTTTGAATAGTCCGAGGGCTTGTGTATGGTTGAGGTATAGGTCATCGGGGAGAGCATTCCACCACAATCAAAGTCTTTCAGGGTTTCGAGAGCATCGACAAATTTTTCAACGGTCACATTTTTCCCCGCTCGCCTCAATCCTTCCACTAAGATCGCCGTGGTCGTATACCCTTGAATATAGAGAGTAGGCAACTTCGGTGAAGAACCGTATTTCTGGGCGATTTCTCTCAATTCTTTCCCACCCGGAGAATCATCGTTCCACACACCGAACATGGACCCTGCGTAATAAGTCTTTGCTCCTTTGCCAACCGCCTTAAGGATCGAATCATCAGCACACCATGTGAAAGTGAGATAGGTGGGAAAGTAATCAAATTTCTCGGCGGTCTTAATGAAATTTATAATCCCTGGGGCAAGGGTAAAGATGATCACATACTCGGCTCCTGCTTTTTTCATTGACAGTACCTGTGAAGACGCATCCACGGATCCCATGGGAAGCTCAATCTCTCCAACAGAATCCACTCCATAGGCTTTGAGCCGATCCTTACTGGCTTTTAACCCCTCCTTCGCCCATTCCACAGGCCAATAAACAATTCCTGTTTTGGGGGCTTTCACCTTTAAATCATTGATCACATAGTCTATTAATACCTCAATTTGATTGGAATAGGTGGAACCATAAGAGAAAACATACCTTTTATACGGGGTGTACATAGGGACCAACATGCCAGGAGGGATGACAGGAACTTTCTCTTTTTCAATTTTCGGCAAGAGTGCCATGGTCTGAGGAGTTCCCCCACAATGGAGAATAGCAAGCACCTCATCTTTCGTCACCAATTTCTCAAAGGAAGCGATGGCCAAGGGAATTTTGTATTGGTCATCCTCATGGATAAGATTAATTTTTCTACCGTGTACTCCTCCCTTTTCATTGATATACTTTATGTAATCTGAAACCCCCATCAACAAATGACGTCCATAGTCAGCGACCACTCCTGTGGTATCCGTTATGATTCCAACCCGAACGCTATCCGAGGTGATCCCCCTCAAATCTTGGGCGACTGTAGGGGAAGTCATCAATAGAAAAAACCCTATTACAAGACATAAGCTTATGGATTTTACCTTTTCCATCTCTTAACCTCCTTCAAAATAGTTTATATTTTTGATCTGCTCTTCTATCTTATTTTTTACTCACCCCCCTTCAGATGCTTTGTCTAAACAGATTAATAGGTGAAAGGCCAACTTTTAAAAGAGGTCTTGATCCTCTGCCAGATCGCAAATAATCCCCCAGATTCAAATATCAGAAAAAGAATGATTAACACTCCATAGGTGATTACTTTAAGCTGCTGGGTAAATACCAGACCGCTTAAATGGAAACTCTTGCTTAAGAACCCAAAGAAAATCCTTAACCATTCGGGAACAATACCGATAAACATGGCTCCTAAAATTGAGCCCAGAATGGAACCCAAACCTCCAACGATGATCATGGCGAGGTACTCGACAGAAAGAAAAATAGTAAAATATTCCGGATTGACATGGGTGGTATAATAGGCAAACAAGCTCCCCGAGATCCCTGCGTAAAATGAGCTGATCCCGAAGGCCATCACCTTATACCGTGTCAGGTCAACCCCGATGACATCAGCAGCGATGTCTCTATCCCGGATGGCAACAAAGGCACGACCAATTTTCATTCGCATCATGTTTTTTGCTGCAAATCCAAGCAGAAAAAGGATGATCGTGATTAGAAAATAAAACTTTCTATCTGAATCTACATTAAATCCCCAAAACGTAATCGATGGGGCAGCCATTCCTAATGCCCCGTGGGTTAAGTGATCCCACTGGAAAAGGATGTATTGGACGATGATTCCAAAGGACATGGTGGCCATGGCCAAATATAATCCCCGCAACCTCAAGCAGGGGATGCCGACCAATATACCAATGAGCGTCGCAATGATCCCTGAGAGGGGAATGATCACATAAAAAGGGAAACCGGTTCTTTCCCCTAAAATAGTGGTCACATAAGAACCTATCGCCAGGAAGGCAGCGTGCCCTATCGAAATCTGTCCAGTGTATCCGGTTAAGATATTTAGGCCAATCGCCCCGATGATATAGATTCCTGTCAAATTGATCATATAAAGCGTGTATCTTCCCACCATAAAGGGAAAGACGATAATACTGATCAATAGGAACGCCATCCAACACTTGACCCATATCGTACGAAACAGACTGAGATCTTCTTGATAAGTCTCGATAAATGTTTTGCTCCTTAGAACCATAGATGGTACCTAAACCCTTTCGATTTCCTCTGTCCCGAAAAGGCCATAAGGTCGTACAATGAGTATGATGAACAGTAGGATGTAGGCCGAGATCTCTTTGATGCCACTCAAATATAGATCCAAATACCCTCCCACCAGTGTCTCAAAAACTCCTATGATCAGACCGCCGATCAACGCCCCCACAATACTATCGAGTCCTCCAAGAATAATAGCGGGAAAGACTTTGACCGCAACAAAGCTCAGGTTCAAATTCATCACCATGACATTCGCTAGTAAGATACCTGCAATTCCTGCAGTGGCTGCTGCAATAGCCCATGACAAAGAAAAAATCTTTTTTACATTAATCCCCATCAAGAAAGCCACGATTTGTCGATCGGCGGCGGCTCGCATGGCTATCCCCACTTTCGAATGCTTAAAAAATAGAAAAAATATCGCCATCACCGCGCAGGAAATGATGAAGGTCCATAAGTGAGCATGAGAGATGACCACATTGCTGAAAACGATGGGTTTCTGAGGGAAGGGAGATGGAAACATGACATTACCAAAACCGAATACCATCCCGGTCAGAGGTCTTAAGATGATACTCAACCCCAGAGTAATCATCACCACTGCAAAGACAGGTTCCCCAATCATCGGACGGAAGATAAATCGTTCAATCAATAACCCGACCACCGCACAAAAAACTAAGGTTAAAGGGAATGCGATCAGAAAATGGACATGAAGGCTTTCGATCAGAACAAGACAGAAATAGGCAGCGATCATTAAGATCTCACCGTGGGCGAAGTTCAGGATCTTCGTTGCCTTATAAATGACGACAAATCCTATGCCGATCACGGCATAAACACTCCCGACAGATAGGCCGCTTACGAACAATTGCAGGAGATAATTCAGCTCACCAGACATATCTTATCCATTCGCGAAGGGTTCGAAACTAAAAAGACTTTTGGGTTCCCTTTCATTTATATAGTGTTTCAATAAGATCTCCGTACTTCTTTTCAATCATCTCTCTTCTCACCTTCATGGTGGCTGTTAATTCATCATCGTCCCGATCCAGTTCTTTTTCGAGGAGGACAAACTTTTTGATGCTTTCAATCCTTGACATCTCCTTATTGGCCTTGTCCACTTCCCCCTGGATGAGTTTGTAGACCTCAGGATCTCTTGAAAGACTTTTAAATGTAGTAAAAGGAATTCCTTGTCGTTGTGCCCAGTCGGCCACATTATCCAAATCAATTTGAATCAAAGCAGTCAGGTAAGGTCGCCTATCCCCAATAATGATGGCTTCTTTGATAAAAGGACTAAACTTCAAACGATTTTCAATCTCAGAAGGCGCTATATTTTTCCCTGATGCGGTGATCAAAATCTCTTTCTTCCTATCCGTAATCTTCAGATTGCCTTTTTCATCAAACTCTCCTATATCCCCTGAATATAGCCACCCTTCTCTCTTTGCGGTTTTTGTTGCCTCTTCGTCCCGGAAATATCCTGTGAAGACGGCTGGACCCTTCATCAGAATCTCACCATCGCTGGCAATCTTATATTCCCAACCAGGGGTGGGTTTCCCTGTGGTTCCAATCTCAATATCCTCTCCTACCGGCATAGAGAATACACCCGTACACTCGGTCGACCCATAAGCCTCTTTGACCATCAAACCAATGGAGTGAAAAAATTTCATGATGTCCTTGGAAAGCGGGGCCGCTCCCGAGACACATTCCCTTACCTGTAATAGACCGAGTCGATTTCGAAGGGGTCTGAAAACAAAAAGATAAGCTAATAAATAAGCAAGTCTTGAAAAAAGACTCACCTTTTGTTTGGCTAGTCTTCGTTCCGCTACCTCTCGACCGATAGGAAGAAATTGATTGTAAGCCCATTTCTTTACTGGATGAGCATCTTGCATTTTGATCGTCACGGCAGAATGTATTTTTTCTAATATGCGAGGAACCGTTAAAAAGATGGTTGGAGAAATTTCAGTCATATCCGCTTGCAAGGTATCGATGCCCTCAGCAAAATTAATGGTACTGCCGCTTTTCATAGGAATGAATAGAGAAAATAGCCTCTCGGCGACATGGCAAAGTGGTAACACAGAAACCAGAGAATCGGCTCGGCTGATCGGGAGAACCTTAAAAAAGCTATCCAATACTGAAGTGATGTTTCTGTGGGATAACATCGCTCCTTTTGGGGGTCCCGTCGTTCCAGACGTATAAACAATAATGGCCACATCATCAGATTTGGTATGTTCGATCATTTCCTGGAAAAGCGAGGGACTCTTCTCATGGATACTCTTTCCAATTTCTTCCACTTCACGGAAGCTAATGATGATGGGATCATCATATTTTCTAAGCCCTTTCATATCGATGACAATCATTTTTTCCAGAAAAGGGAGCTGATCTTTAATCATGAGGATCTTATCAGCTTGTTCTTGATCTTTCACAATGACAAATTTAGATTGGGAATGATCCAGGATATACTTTACCTGAATATAGCTATTCGTGGGGTAGACACCCACGCTGATTCCTCCTGCTGACTGGGTGGCCAAATCTGCATAGAGCCACTCTGGGCAATTGTCACCCAAGATCGAAACTCTATCGCCCTTTTGAAGCCAAAAACTTTTAAGGCCAAGACAAAAATTTCTAACGTGAGAATAATACTCATTCCATGATATCCGTCGCCAAAGTCCTTTTTTCTTCTCCCTTAACGCGGCGGCTTCTCCTAACTCCTTGACTCTATTCTGAAATAATATGGGTAGGGTTAACTCCATCATCTCTTTCTCACAAAGAGTTAGTCTTCTCCAAGGTATGCCTTAATGACCTTAGGATCACTTTGAATTTCTCTTGGATTCCCTTCGGCGATTTTGATGCCAAAATTGATCACACAGATTCTATCTGCGATGTCCATCACGACTTCCATGTTGTGCTCAATCATCATGATGGTTATCCCCATTTCTTCTTTGATATCTAAGATGAAACGAGCCATATCCTCTGTTTCTTCTGTATTCATGCCGGAACAGGGTTCGTCCAACAGGAGGATTTTGGGGTCCATGGAAAGAGCTCTTCCCAATTCCACTCTTTTCTGAATCCCATAAGGAAGCATCCTGACAATCTTTTTCCGATAGGCCTCGATTTCAAGAAATTCAATGACTTCTTCGACTCGATCCCTATTGACCATCTCCTCCTTCAAACACTTTCCCAAATAGAAAGACCCCCACAGGATACCGGATTTAATAAATTGGTGTCTTCCCAACATGAGGTTATCAATGACCGATATATTTTTAAATAATTCGATATTTTGAAACGTTCGGGCCACTCCCCTTTCTGCAATTTGATGAGGTTTAAGCCCAACAATATCTTTCTCATCCAAGAAAATATTCCCTGAAGAAGGTTGATACACTCCATTGATGATATTCAGAACGGTCGTCTTTCCCGCGCCATTGGGACCAATTAAACCGAACAATTGATTCTCCCCAACGTAAAAGCTCACCCCATTGAGTGCTTTGATCCCGCCAAAATTAATATTTAGATCTTTTACCTCAAGCTTAGGCATGAACGTTTACCAAGGAATTTGACTTCAGGAAAGCCACCTTTTTCTTCGCTTATAGTGTTTAATATTTGCAAAATTCTTTTTTTTCTTATCATCTGTCAACCCAAGATAGAATTCTTTCACATCTCTGTCTTCGATTAAGACTTCACTCTTTGCGTCCATGACAATTCTTCCATTTTCAAGAACATATCCATAGGTAGCGGTATCCAGAGCCACCTTTGCATTCTGCTCGACTAAAAGGATCGCTGTATTTTCCTCTTTGTTAATCGTCTTTAGAATGTCAAAAATTTCCCTGACGATGATTGGTGCCAAACCTAAAGAAGGTTCATCCAACATCATCAGTTTAGGTTTGGACATCAATGATCTTCCTATAGAGAGCATCTGTTGCTCCCCTCCACTGAGATATCCTGCCAACTGGGAGTGACGTTCTCTCAGGATCGGAAAGTATTCATAGACCTTTTGCAAACTCGACTGAACCCCCTTCGTATCCTTTCGAGTATAGGCACCCACTTTTATATTTTCCCCCACCGTCAGTTCAGGAAAAACACCCCTCCCTTCGGGAATGACTGAGATCCCTTTTTTCACAATTTCTTCCGGACTCTTCCGGTCGATCCTATCTCCATAAAACTCGACCATCCCTCCCTCAATCTCCCCATCCTCAAGCGGAAGGATTCCTGCTATCGCCTTGATAGTGGTGGATTTCCCTGCTCCATTAGCCCCGAGGAGGGCAATAATGCTTTTTTCAGGAACCTGTAGCGAGATCCCCCTTAACGCAAGGATGACATCGTTATAAACAACCTCAATATTATTCACCCTGAGCATGTTTCACCCAAATTCCTGCTCGCCTCTTTAAAAATCAGAATCTTCCAAGAAGTTCCCTCGCAATGATCATCTTTTCGATTTCTTTTGTCCCTTCCACAATCTCAACAATCTTTGCATCTCGATACATCCTCTCGATTCCAGACTCACCGAGGTACCCGTAACCTCCGTGAATCTGAAGAACTTCATCAATGACCTTCACAGCAACTTCTCCTGCATACCACTTTGCTATGGACATGACTTTGGGATCGATCTTCCCATTGTCCGCCATCCAGGCTGCCTTGTAATATAAGCCCCTGGCTGCTTCAATCAAAGTGACCATTTCAGCCAATTTGAATTGAATTCCCTGAAAGCTAGCAATAGGACTTCCAAATTGCTTCCTCTCTTTCGCATATTTAATGGCTTTCTCTAATCCACCCTGAGCAATTCCAACTCCCTGAGCCGCAACGGTAATTCGGGTCCGATTAAAAACTCCCATTAATTGTTGGAACCCTTCTCCCTCCACAGATCCTATCAAATTCTCTCTGGGAACCTCTACATTTGTGAATCTTAGCTCTGCCGTCTCGGAAGCCCTTGTTCCAAGCTTCCTCTTTAACTTACTTGCCTCAAACCCCTTTCGATTTGTTTCTACTATGATCGCACTATGGCGTTTGTATTTTGAACTTTCGTCTTCGTTTGTAAGGCAGAAAACAACTAAAAAATTGGCAAGCGTTCCATTGGTTATGTACATTTTATTCCCGTTCATGACATAATTGCCTCCATTTTTTTTAGCCGCTGTTCTAATGGAAACGACATCACTTCCCGCATCAGGTTCAGTGATCGCCATGCCCATGATAGCCTCCCCTTTTGGGAGAAGGGGCAAATATTTCTTTTTCTGTTCTTCACTACCGTAGAACAGAATAAATTCTGAACCAAGCGTTGCAAGAATGATATTCCCACAACCCGGATCAACCCTCCAGAACTCCTCAGCAAGGAGTCCATTTTCTAAAAAGCCAAGGCCCAGCCCTCCATATTCTTTTTTGATAAAAACTCCAATAAATCCAAGCTCACAGGCCTTCTTCCAAAGTTCTATTGGGAATGTTTCATTGAGATCACAGTCTTCAATAAATTGGGGGAACATGCCTTCAGCAAATTCCCTTGCTGCCATACGAATTTGTTTCTGTCGATTGCTCAATTCAAAATCCATCTTTTTCTCCTTTAATCCCTTAATGATTTCATTGATGGCAGAATTTTTTAACGTTCGCCTTTCTTTCCCTTGAGAAAAGCCTTTATCCCATCCTTTTTCTCCGGGGTTTCGAAAGGTTACCCAAAAGCTCCGCCTCTTTTTTCTTTCCCCCCCTTACTTCACCGCCATGGAGCTCCTAAGAAGAGTTATTTTTTAGTTTGATTTCACTCCGGAAATGATAAGGTTTCTGAACTGCTTTGTATAAGATCGTAGGTCGATTGTCTCTCGATTCATTTCCTTTTGAAGGAGGACACCATCGTGTACCCCTATGATCACCCAAGCCATCATCTGAGGGTCGATCTCTTTTTTAAACTCTTTGGTTCGCTTACCCTCTTGCAATATCTTTGTGATGAATTCACTCCATTTGCGATAGACCGAATTGAGATAGGGCTCTAACCGGTTACGGGACCCACACATTTCTGCAGAAATCATCGTCATGAAAAGGCACAAATCTGGATGCTCCCCTGCGAACCAAACGTTGAAGCGCATCATCTTTTGAAACCTGTCCGATGCACTCCCACCCTCTTTCCCCACATAGTCAATCATGCTGTTCAGGTATTTCTCTTCGAAGAGTTTGATAATTTCTCGGGCCAGATGTTCCTTTGTTTCAAAATGGCAGTAAAGGGCCCCTCGAGTTAGCCCTGCATCTTTGGTAATTTCAGCAACAGAGCTCCCTTTATAGCCTTTCCTTACGAAAAGCTTCATCGCTGCTTTTAAGAGTCTTTCAGGGGAATCTATTTTCCTTTTGGAGGCCATTGAAATTAATGATGAACGTTCATTTAGTAAAATGATGAATGTTTATTTAGTAATTATAAAAATTTTTGTCAAGTTAAAAATTTATAAAAAGATTAAGATGAAAGATTCCCTCTTAGAATAGAAAAAGAGAGTGCGATCAGGGGGGATTGGATTGTCCTGATGTCTCTTACTTGGAACCGTAATGGTAAAAACCCTTACCTGTTTTTTGGCCCAGATTGCCGGACTTAACCAACTCTGCCATCTTCTGGCCTGGCTTGAAACGATCTCCATAGACCTTCGTCAAACCCTCCAGGGCGTGATACACGACATCCAATCCAGACATGTCAATGAGTTGGAAAGGACCGATTGGATGATTAAAACCGAGCCTCATCGCCTTATCAATGTCTTCAATCGAGGCAATCCCCTCTTCGTAAATTCTCATACATTCGGCAACCAGGGCGGAGATGGCCCGGCTGGTAACAAATCCCTGAGCGTCTTTACAGACGACGGTCTCCTTCCCTATTTTCTTGGAGAAAGCCACGGTGGTCTCTAAGGTCTCCTGAGAAGTTTCCGGAGTGACGATCACTTCAATCAATTTCATGACCTGGGGGGGGAAAACCAATGGGTGCCAATCACCTGCCTGGGACGACGGGTGCTACTCGTCAGAGAACCGATACTCAGCTCTGAGGTATTGGAGGCAAATAGGGCTGAAGGCTTGGCCGTCTTATCCAGTTCCGAAAAAACCTTTCTCTTTAATTCCAGATTTTCTGGAACGGCCTCAATGATGAAATCAGCATCCGCCACAGCGGCTTTGAGGTCCTCCGTAAAAGTCATTCTGCTCCATATACCTTTTGCATCTTGTTCTGATAGTTTTCCTTTATCGACTAATTCTTTCAATTTTTTGTCTATCCTGGTTTTCGATTTGTTCAAAAAGTCTGCGGCGATATCCCTGATCGAGACAGTATATCCTCCCATTGCTACTATTTGGGTGATACCGGTTCCCATCAATCCAGCCCCCATCACCGCTATTCTATTCAATTCCATCTCAGATATCTCCTTTCAGACGATTCCCTTTTTTAAATGTTTCCTGGCAGAGAATCCCATATCAGGACGCCCTGCCAGGATGCCCTCAATTTATTTCATCGCCTTTGGTTTTCGCCAATCCGTGAGTGCCACCAATCGTTTATTAGGCCCATCGGTCTTAAATAATTTCACCATTTCGCCCGGTGCATGACTTTTGGGAGTGTAGGTAACGGGTGGGAAGACCCCTCCTGTACTATATTCTTTTAATGTTTCAAGAGCCGCTTTCAGGCTATCCGGGGTTAGATCTTTGCCTGCCCGTTTGAATGCCTCTCCAAAAAGCATGGATACGCCGATGCCATTAATATAGAGCGAGGTCATACCGATCTCAGTTCGATTATATTTCTGGGCAATTTGACGGACCAATTTAATACCAGGAGACTCATCCGACCACGCCCCGACGAAATTCGCCCCTATAAAGTTTTTCGCTGCCTCCCCACAAGCCCTGACGAGCGCATCATCCGTCGCCCAATTGAACCCAAAAACGTGTTTAGGCCAGTAATTGTATTTTTCCGCAGTCTTTAAAAAGGTGATCACGGGTGGCATCACATCGCATGTGATCACGTAATCCACCTTGTTCTCCTGTAAGGTTAAAACCTGGGAACTTGAATCGACGGCTCCGGTCGGCAGAACCAGCTCGGAAACGAGATCCACTCCATAGGCTTTGGCCCTCTTTCGGATAGCTTCCAGACTCCCTACCCCATATTCTTTTTTAGCATAAACGACTCCTATGCGAGGATTCTTCTCTTTGAGATCATTGAAAATATAATCCACCATACATTCGTATTGAGCTTCATAAGTAGCCCCCATGGCAAAGATATAAGGTTGGAAAGGATCGTAAAACTCCTTCATCAAGGCATTGGGTATATTGGGAGCCTTGTATTCGTTGATCGTCTGCATATTGGCGATGGTCTGATTCGATCCCCCTGTCGTGATGACGGTTAATACGTTATCGCGGGTAATCAATTTTTTGAGGGCGGCTACAGATTTGGGAGCCTCAAATTGATCGTCTTCCCAAATGACGTCAATCTTCCGCCCAGCCACTCCTCCCTGGTCATTGAGGTACTGTAAGTAATCGACCATCCCCTGCCCGTTTGGAAGGCCCAGGGCCGCCACAGGGCCTGTCTTGACAAGAATCAGTCCAAGTTTGATCGTGTCCTTTGTCACTCCTCGTTGAGCAAGACACGGTGCGGCCATAAGACAAACCAGAGAAAAAACCAACCACCCCATCCACATTCCTCTTAACTTCATAACGCACCTCCTTTAATGGAATATTTTTAAACCATCTACCCTTTACACCTCACTAAGCACAACCGGGTCCAAAAATATTTTGGTTATTGAAAAATCCAAAATCCCTGCCTGCGGCAGGCAGGGATTTTGTGCTTCGAATTTAGAATTTCCTACTATGCCCTTCTAACATTATATATCAATAGGTATATGGCCAATTTTTAAGAGAGGTTTTAATTCGCCCCCAAATCCCGTTGAGGCCTGCTGGCTCAAAGATCAGAAAGATCATGATCAGGAGGCCAAAAGCAGCAATGTTCCACTCTTCATCGTATTTTCCCCCTAAAGCAGGAATCAGAAGGGTTAACAACTGAGAAAGGGACTTAATCAACTCCGGGACCAAGATAATGAAGACAGCTCCGAAGATGGAACCCAGAATGGTTCCTAATCCGCCCACAATAATCATGGCCAGATACTGAATGGAGAGAAGCAACGTAAAGTGTTCTGGATGGATGTAGCCCATGGTATAGCTATACATCGCTCCTGCAACCCCTGCGAAGAAGGAACTGATGGTAAAGGCCATCACTTTGTAGGCCGTAATATTGACTCCCATGATTTCCGCTGCAATATCTCGATCACGGATAGCGATAAAGGCTCTGCCGACCCGTGTCCGTATGAGGTTCTTCATAGCAAGGATTGCCAAAGCAGTGAGTATCAATAAAAAATAATAGATCTTGTGATCCGAGTCGAGGGAATAGCCAAAAATTTCAACACGGGCCACATTGATCCCACGGACGCCTCTCGTCACCTTTGTCCATGTAATGACCACAAAATCGACTACCACGCCGAAGGCCATGGTGGCCATGGCCAGATAAAGGCCTTTGAGTCTCAAACAGGGAATACCCACGCCAAATCCCACCAAAGCCGCCATCACTCCACTGGCAGGGAGACAGATCCAGAAAGGGAGACCTAATTTTGTGGAAAGAATGGCCGTGCCGTAAGCCCCAATGGCCACGAAAGCGGCATGGCCCAATGAAATCTGCCCGGTAAATCCAGTGAGAAGATTGAGCCCTAAAGCCGCCACCACTGCAACGCAAGAAAGATTGATCAGATAAATCATATAGGGATTGCCCCAGAGAGGCAGGGTGGCTACCATCACCAGGAAAAAAGATATCCAGACACGAATCCATATCGTCTGAAAAAGTTTGATATCCTCATAATAACTTTCTCGGAATGTCTTACTTCGAATGACCACTTTAAACCCTTTCAATCTCCTCTTTTCCGAAGAGGCCGTAAGGCTTGATCATCAGGATCAAGAATAGAACCACAAAGGGTGTAACGTCTTTCACCCCACCTCCAATAATCTGATCTAAGTATCCTCCAGCTAAATTCTCAATGACACCAATGGCAAGCCCCCCGATAATCGCTCCGGGGATACTTTCAAGGCCTCCCAATATAATGGCTGGAAAGGCACTGATGGCCGTAAAAGTCAATCCAATGTTGACCACCATCACGTTTGCAAGAAAGATACCAGCAATGGCAGCGGTCACAAAAGAAATCCCCCAGACCATCGCAAAGACGCGTTTCGTGCTAATCCCCATCAACAAGGCGGTTTCTTGGTCATCGGCGGTACCCCTCATGGCCAGACCCGTTCGAGAATATTTGAAGAATATGAAAAAGAAGATGACCAGTATGGCCGTGGAGATCATGACCCATATCTGAGTCATCGAAAGAGTGACTCCAGCGAGGTTCATAGGCGCCTTTGGAAAAGGGGAAGGAAAGACATAATTATCATGGCCGAAAATAATGCCAGCCAGGCTTCGCAAAAAGATGCTGAGCCCGATGGTGATCATGACCACGGCAAAGATAGGTTCGCCGAGCATCGGCCTTAGAACGAACCGCTCGGTTAAAACACCCATCAGGGCAGCGATCACAACCGTTATCAAAACTGCGGGCAGGAAGGAAAAGTGATACTTCGCCATCAGGAAGTAGCAGATCAAGGAGGATATCATGATGATTTCACCGTGGGCAAAATTGAGGATATCCGTCGCCTTGATGATCAGCACAAATCCCAGGGCGATCAGGGCGTAGAGACAACCCACGGCAATGCCGCTGGCGAATAACTGCATAAAGAATAATAATCCTGATTTCACCGTGATGCTCCTTGTCTGAAGGCTAATACATGGCCTCAATGATCTCCTTGAACTTTTTCTCAATCACCGCTCTTTTGACCTTCATCGTGGCTGTCAGCTCTTCGTCGTCCGGATCCAGCTCTTTCTCCAATATCTTGAATTTCTTAATCGTCTCAACACGGGAGAAATGTTTATTGACCCCCTCCACCTCTTTTCCAATCAATTTGTAAACCTCAGGGTGTGTCGCCAAGCTTTTGTAAGTCGTATAGGCCATTTGGTTGTTCTGTGCCCAGTTCGAAACATTTTCGAGATCAATCTGGATCAGACAGGAAAGGTATTTTCGCCGATCCCCGATCACAATGGCCTCCTTAATAAAAGGACTAAATTTGAGTTTGTTTTCAATCTCCGATGGCGCGATGTTTTTTCCACCGGCGGTGATGATGATGTCTTTTTTACGGTCCGTGAGGTAAAGAATCCCTTCTTTATCCACCTGACCGACGTCCCCCGTGCGAAGCCAGCCGTCGACGATTGCTTCTTGGGTGGCTTTGGGGTTTCCATAATAGCCGACAAAAACAGGGTCGCCTTTCTGAAAGATTTCCCCATCCTCACCTAATTTAAATTCCACACCCGGAATCGGTTTGCCTACACCACCGATTCTGATCTCATGGTCTTTTGGCATGAAGGAGATTCCGCTCATCTCCGTCATTCCGTAACTTTCCCGAACCGGTACGCCGATGGAATGGTAGAACTTGATCAGATCAGGTGAAAGAGGAGCGGCCCCACTGGCGAAGATACGGGTCTGCAAAAGGCCCATTTGATTCTTAAGAGCACGGAAGAGGCAGAGATAGGCAATCCAATGGAGGAACCTCCAAAGCAGTGGCACGGGTTTGTTCTCCAATTTGTATTGCGAAACCCGCTCACCGATGGGCACCATGGCCTTAAAGACCCATCTCTTAAAGAAGACTGCATCCTGCATTCGAATCATGATATTCGAATGCATCTTCTCCCAGATGCGAGGAACATTCAGGAAGGCGGTGGGAGAAATTTCTTTCATATCCTCTTGGAGGGTGTTGACGCTTTCAGCAAAATTCACCGTGTATCCAATATACATGGGGAAGATCAGGGAAAACATCCGCTCCGCGATGTGACAGAGGGGGAGAACAGAGACAACAGAATCATTCGGCCTAAAGTCCAACACCTGCGAAAGCCCTTCCACCATGCTGATCATCCCT
>Ga0315281_10005070_pt1 | contig 18932 bp, 21 predicted proteins | sample YL17G07_0_MG_FD_204540 | JGI IMG/M metagenome (GOLD analysis project Ga0315281, IMG submission 204540) | Sediment microbial communities from Yellowstone Lake, YNP, Wyoming, USA - YL17G07_0 | ecosystem: Environmental > Aquatic > Freshwater > Lake > Sediment | place: USA: Wyoming | collected... | reverse complement strand
TTCGAGACGCGCGCCAACAGTTCAATCAACTCGTGGAATTCATAGCGCAGGCTGCGAGAAGTGATGTCGTGATGGCAGCCATACACGATAGCATCACGAGGCGAACAATAAGGAGTGATTACCCGTCTCTTCAAGAACAGGTCATCTGGGGAGCCGCCGGTACCGATAACAAAATTTCTGAACTTGAAGCTATGGCACAAACTCAGCTTCAAATAATTTCGGCTGGCAACATACTGTTGATCAAAAACTCAATGCCAAGCTTCTACGACCGGGCAGAAGCGTTGATCCAGAGCTTGCTCAGTGAGCCATCACCCAAGCGATCGGTAGAATTCGACAGTTACGCTGAGCCAGGAGCCAGCGATGTGGGAGCAGAACCTACGAGAAACACGGTGCCAGTGTACATTGACGGCGAGCAGGACGGTACGATAGGGGCGGTGAAGATTGTTCTCCAAAACACGAAAGCAAATTTGGAAAAAATGAGAACACTTTCCGAGATGACTGAACCATCATCCAGCGAACTTCAAGATGTAGATATAGATGAAGGGCTCAAACAAAAGCTCGGAGCCGATACTCGAGGTTTCTTGGGAATCGATCGCGAGCGGTTGTATGAATTATTGCCTCCAGCGCCAATCAGAGATCAACCTGGGCTTTCAGTATTTCATAATTTTGAAATATCGAGGGTGAGCCACGAGCGAGAGGATCCAGCTGGCAGACTGTTTGGCCAAAATGCGCCGCCGACTCCAATACCGCTGTGGTTTATAGGATTGACGCTTTGGTATGCTCAATGGGAAATCACCCTCGAGCTCGCAAATGACCCGGTCGAAGAAATTTTTGATTTCGCCAATCCAACTTTACCTAGGTCGCACGAGCTTGCGGAAGTTTTAGGCAACAAAGTCGTTGTCGATGTTCACAAGCCACTCGCGTATCGCTATGAAGCGCCGAACAGATCTTTCAGTTTCAAGTTGATAATCATCAGCCTCAGGGGATTTTCAATCGCGCAATCGTGATCGGTGTCGGCCAGTCATTTTTTGCGTTTTTGATGGGAGTGTTATGCAAAGTTCTAGGATTATCTTGTGCAACTTTTCGACCTCGTTCTTGGCAAGCATAAGTTCTCTGGAAAAGGTGTCGATTTTCGTCAGTATTTCGTGCTGAATTTCTTTCAGCGCCTCTTCGAAGACCCGCTTCACCTCAACCCCCAGTCGCGTCGTCCGCGGTTCAAGTTTCGCCTCGCTGAACTCTGCAGAGACACGGTCGATTATCAGTTGCACTTGCTCGCCAGGCAGACCGATGCCAGTGAGCACATCGTAGATCTCCTCATCTAAAAACCCCTCTCGCTTCATCGACCGTACGATATCCGAAGCCGCAACGCCGCCGTCTGTCATTTCACCCGCCGAGGTATTGGTGGAAGGTCATTTAAAAGGCGAAAACGCGCGGTGATTGATGAATAACAGCAGCGCCAACAGGAATTCTATTTTTAACCTCGCTTCTGCCAGAGTATCTTTCCCTGTACTTCAATTTGAATAATTCTATGATAGGGAATTTCGACATCTCCGTCTGGTGACGCGACACGCATGAAACTGTGCCCCAGCTCTATGATGTCCACACCATCGATGAGTCTGATATTTTTTGGTGCACCGCGGTGGACGATCGTAATTTTTGAATCCTGCAATGTGAACTTCGAATGCCATTTCAGCTTGTTGAGCGTTTCTCTGGCCCCCATGTGAATCAAATCCATGTCAACTAGATGAATTGCAAGGCATTTAGAATGCATGCGCGCGCGTTCTTTTCGACAAGTGGGCCATGGCCCGGATAAATAGTTTGCACATCAAGCTTGAGGAGCCCTTCGATCGAGTTGTGTAGCGTTGCAGCATCTCCGGTCGGCATGTCCGTGCGCCCAACGCCATCGCTGAAAATAGTATCTCCAGAGAACAGAAGGCGCTGCTTTGGCTCGTACAAACATGTGCTCCCCGCAGTATGACCAGGTGTGTGCAGCACTCTTAGAGTCAGCTCGCCCAGCTCTATCTTGTCCTCCTCTCGCAGTTCCCTTGTCACATCTATCGGCCCGAGTTTTTCTCCGAACATATCAGCACATGTGACAATGCTATCGCCTTTACGCAACATATCGGCCTCAAGCTCATGGATGCAGACCTCGCAGCCAGCCGCCTGAACGAAATCGTGGTCGCCGCCGATGTGATCGTAATGGCAATGGGTGTTTATGAGGAGTTCGATGTCGTTTGGCTTCAGATTGAATTTGCTCAAATTTTGCTTGACCGTTTCGAAGTTCATCCCCGCGCCCGCGTCGATGAGTGCAATAGTTTTATCGATGATCAAGTAGATGTTCGAATCAAAATTTTTGCCGCCAATTTGGTGGATTCTCATGCGGGTCACTTGTTATAAATATAACAATTAAGTTATAACATTTTTCAAGCCGACCTCTCGCGTGATTTCGAGGGCTTTCTCGAATTCTTCCGCCTTCAACCTACGTGAAATCTCTGGATATTCATGAGCTTTGGCCTCGGGGCGATACTGATCCATTAAATTAACCCTAACCATGTCGCCCAAATTTTTAGCTATCCACTTCAGTACGGGGCGAGTGCAGCATTCTACGTTCGCGGGCAGCACGAGCTGACGGATTATCAGCTCAGCATCTGCAAAAGCAAGTTTGTGATTGCGCGTCACAACCTCCCAATAGTTGGGCACTTTCGAGTATTTGAGCGCGCAGGCATCATTGCCGTATTTGAAGTCCGTCAGATAGACATCCTGTGTACAAGAAAGTAGTTTCATCGCCTCAAGCGACATGTAGAAGTTCGAGTTCCAAACGCTCGGGACGCTTATTTCGCACTCATTTAGCGCGGCGAGGATGTTATGAAGGTTCGGTGTTGGTTCTCCACCCACCCAATTGACGTTTCGCGCACCTTCTCTCCGAGCACCTTCAGCGAGCTTAGCTAGCGTCTGAGGTGAAACTTCCACGCCAGCTTCAGGAAACTGTGAAATATCCCAATTTTGACAATATTGGCATTTGAACGTACAACCGTTGAAGAAGATTGTGTAGCTTGGTACTAGCTCTGGTTCTTCCCCGTAGTGCATAAACTCGGATGCCACCCGCGACCGCTCGCCAACTCCGCAGATGCCACGCTTGCCAGCCGTTCGATCGACGCTACACCCCCTCTCACAGAAGTGACACGATTTGAGGATTCGTCGCGCCAACTCAACCTTGAGATCGAGAAGTGAAGGTTTTCGCTGTTCTAGATTGTCTAACTTTACTTTTCCAGAATCGATGTCGGTGATAAGCTTGTAGAAATCCTTCAGCCCACGTTCATGGGCATTCCACAACTTTTCGTCGCTAGCTGAAAGTTTGGTCGATATCGGCACGCGCTTGTTCACCAAAAATCTAGCTGGAAGTTGCCCCTCCATAACTGCGAAATACCTACTAAGCGATTTTCTAGCTCGCGCATCCTTGAGCACAGCGACGGAATCGGGCCTGGACACTCGCCACAATCTTGCCACCAAACTATTTTTAATCACCCTGCTAAAGTGGTTGTCGCAGGGAATGTTATGAAAGTCATCGCTGGTTCTGCATCTGAGTTGCTGGCTGGCCGCCTCGCGAAGGCGCTCGGGTGCCATCTAGTAAAACCTGAAAGAAAGCGTTTTCCTGATAGCGAGACCTATCTGCGCATTCCGGAGGAGGTCAAAGGAGAACATGTGATAGTCGTGCAATCGACTTGTTCTCCGACGAACGATAATTTGATAGAACTCTCTTTACTCCTCAGCGCTGCAAAGGACCTCGGAGCTGGACGCGTTACTGCAGTCGTGCCATACTTTGGCTATGCTAGGCAGGACAAGCGCTTCAAGCCAGGGGAGGCGATAAGCGTTCGCACTGTATGTAAAATAATCGAAAGCGCTGGCGCGGATGATATGTTCACGGTGGACATCCACGAGGACGGGATAATAAAAAATTTTGCAATTCCAGCATACAACCTTTCTGCGATGCCTTTGATTGGTCGTTATCTAGCTAAACTCAATCTACACGCCCCAGTTGTGCTCGGCGCGGATCAGGGTTCTTTGGTTCGAGCCCGTAGGGCAGCTGCCGAAATTTCAGCTGCATATGATTATCTTGAAAAAACTAGACTTACCCCGACCGAAGTAGCTACGAAAATCAAGCACCTCAACGTCGCTGCCAGAGATATCGTCCTCGTGGATGATATAATCAGCACTGGGGGCACTGTTGTGGAAGCGGCCAAAATTCTCAAGAAACAAAAAGCCCGCAAAGTCTACGCCGCGTGTACTCACCCCGTGCTCGTTGGCAAGGCGCTGAGGAGGATACTTGCTGCAGGTGTTAAAAAAGTGATAGCCACGGACACAATCGAACACAAGACGAGCGTGATATCCGTCGCGCCTCTAATTGCGGAAGCGATCAGGTAGGGCGGCATATGAAGCGTTTGATGATGGTGCTCTCCGGCGAGCATCCAACTTTGCCGACTGCAGAGGCGATGGCTGCAATAAAGGCGGAGCATAAATCCTACAAAGTGGTAGATCAGCTAGACCAAGTCCTCATCGCCGAGACGAAGGCCGACCCAGAGGTGCTTGCTTCACGTCTAGCTATGTGCAGGGAGATATGTTGGCATCTTTGCACAGCTGAGGTAAAAAGGCCCATCGATGTTCTTCAAGCGATAAGCAGCTCCGATATCGTCGACCTGCTTCCTCACGGAAAAACCTTCGCCGTCCATATGAGGCGCGTGAAAAGATATCTACCTGATATCAACCTGCCCGTGTTGGAGAAGAGGATCGCCGACTTGATTATGAGCGAGATAGATTTCAAGGTGGATCTGACGCACCCCGATGTCGATATTATAGGAATTCTCACGAGCGATTACTGCGTCATAGGTGTTTCTGCTGCCCATGTTGAGAGGACGAAATTCACGCTTCGACGCCCAACGATGCGGGCCGCTTTTCATCCATCGACGCTCATGCCCCTGCTCGCGCGAGCCATGGTCAACCTCGCGCGGACGCCGAGGCACGGTACATTGCTTGACCCGTTCTGCGGTGTGGGTGGCATTCTGATAGAGGCTGGCCTGATCGGTGCCAAGCCGATAGGTGTGGATATAGAAGCAAAAATGATCGATGGCGCTAGACAGAATCTGGAGGCGTTCGGTGTGAAAGATTATCAATTGCTCGTCGGAGACGCTCGTCATTTGGACGTGCCAGAGGTCGACGCCGTAGCCACCGATCCGCCGTATGGGAGGCAAGCGACGACTGCCGGGGTCGAATTGAAAGACATGTATGGGGGCGCGCTGCCATCGATTGCGCAAGTTCTAAAGCGAAAAGGTTACGTTTGTATCACCTCGCCCGCGGGGCTAGAGCTTGAGGGTATTGCTCAGAGTGCAGGTTTGCGGATGATCGAAAAACATGAACAACGCGTGCACAAGAGCTTGACGCGGCGCATTTACGCGTTTCGGAAGAGTTGATATGAAGCTTATTTTCCTTGGAACTAGCGGCAGCATCCCAACGGCTCAGCGCGGCTTGCCCGCGATAGCTTTGAAGCGCGATCGAGAGCTCCTGTTGTTCGATTGTGCCGAAGGAACGCAGCGTCAGATGGCGCTCGCTGGGTTGAGCCCGATGAGATTAAAAGCAATTTTCATAACACACCTTCACGGCGACCACTTTTTGGGGCTGGTTGGTCTCATACAGACGATGTCGTTGATGGACCGGAAGGAAAAGCTCGAAGTGTATTGCCCACCCGATGGAAAAGAGCGTATCGAGAATTTTCTGCGCGTGCCCTACTACACGCTGACCTTTGAAGTGCATGTGAAGGAGCTCAAGCCCGGAGATGAGTTGCGCCGGAGTGGTTATAGCATAAAAACATGCGGAGTAGACCACCCAATTCCAGCGCTCGCGTATGCTTTGCTCGAGGATCAGCGTCCAGGGAAGTTCTATCCTAAGAAGGCCTTGGCGTTGGGCGTCAAAGCTGGCCCAGATTTCTCCCGTCTGAAATCGGGAAAAAGCGTAAAGCTGCTGGGTGGGCGCATTGCGAAGCCAGAGCAAGTGATGGGACCGCCCCAGCTAGGGCAGAAGATAGTTTACGCTGGAGATACCCGACCGTCTAAAAGCATGATCAAATTTTCCAAGGGTGCTGATGTGCTGATTCACGACTGCACGTTGGCGGACGAACTGGCAGAGAGGGCTGCCGAAACGGGGCATTCTACGCCGGCTGAAGCGGCCAAGATTGCAAAGCGGGCGGAGGTCAAACAGCTTGTGCTCGTCCACATAAGTCCACGCTACAAAGATGACTCGGTTTTATTAAAACAAGCGAAGCAAATTTTTTCAAATGTCGAAGTCGCGAAAGATTTGATGGAGTTAGAAGTCAAAATGCAAGGGGCTCAGAAATAGGGAGTCAAATAATCTATTATTCAACCCTCTCTTCATCACCGCCCCGATAAGTTGTTGTTTTAGACCTAAATAAAATTATCTAAGCCCTTCGAAACGTATGCTCACACCAGGAACCTTCTTGCGCCTGGTGAGCTCGACAAGAAGTGCGACTACTGGTTCGACAAGACGGCTGTTGCATAGTGGTCCACCGTCTATTGCACGCACGCCTTGAATTTTTTCAGCCAGTTTCATCACTACGCGTTTAGCCTTCTCGTCATCTCCGCAGACGACGATATCGCACTCGATCGGTTTTTTGAGGTCTTGGAGGCGAGCAGCGCCAACAGTTTGAAAAGCAGAAACCAATTTGATGTCGCGAGGGGCGAGCTTCTCCAGCTCCTCTGCTGCTGAGCCAGCTTCGCATGGCTCGACGGACACCATGCCTCTCCTAAATTTTATTGGCACGACGACGCTGAGGAGTATTTTATTAGCAGTTAGAGCAGGTGCTATCTCTTCGACGATTTCTTTCATCGCCTCGAACGGGACGCTCAACACTACGACGTCGGCTATGCGGGTCGCTTTCAAATTGCTCATCCCGCGAATTTTTTTTCCGACTTGTTTGCTCATTTCAGCGGCAGCTTTTTCCGCTTTTTCACCCCAGCGTGAGCCGATTATAACATCCTCGCCGGCGATAGCCCAACGCATCGCCAAGCCGCGACCTTGGGCACCGGTGCCGCCTATTACTGCAATCATCTTGTCACCTACAACTTTAGACTATCAACAAGCGACAAATACTTAACGCCGCGAGGTTCTGTGATGAAGCAAATCCTTTTGCGTTTAGTATCTTATTTCCTCTATCGGTTTGCCTTCGCGCGTGCGCGGTGCGAGGTAATCGATCAGTCGCTCTATGTCCGAAGCCTCGATGGTCACGATGATCGGCCCGAGCGGTGACTCGTCATTTGTGAAGCTGACCTTGCTGACGGTCGCGACCTGTTTGTTAAGCATAAATCGTACAGTATTGTCCTGCCTTCCAGCCCTCATGACTTTTCGCGCCGAGTCCAAGATCGCTTGAAGGCGGAGCAACTGATGCAACCTATCGAGGGTTCTGACATCTGACGATTCTCCAATCAAATAGTTGTTAGCTCGGTTCAGCTGCAAAGTCGGGAATATCCTCTTTATGGCTGCCTCGACCTTCGTTTGGTCTTCAGTGGCCCTGACCTCCGTTTCGACGCGTAGCTTCAAGTCTTGTCCCCGATTAAAGATTTTATGAGTTTTGCTGCTTCTTTGTGGAGTTCTGCAAGCGTGTTTTCGTTTACGACGATGTGATCTGCTAGAGCGAGGGCATCTCCCAGCCCCCAACTGAGTTCGCGTCTATCCTTCTCTTGAAAGACTCTTAGGCCAGAGGCGTCGTCTTGCCTGCCGCGCGCCGTTATCCTCCGATAGCGCGTATTCTGGTTGGCCCACATGCCGAGCAAATGGAAGCGTTGCTTGAACGCATTTCTAAATTCTTCAACTTCGGCGATGCCTCTTATGCCATCGATAAAAACAGCTTTCTTTCCTCTCCCGCTGCGCTCTATCAGAGGGACGCATCTTTTTGCGATGGCGGCGAGGCCCTCTTTTCGACGTAGTTCGTTCGCGACAATGCCGACGTTGGTTTCGTTTATCTCAAGCCCGCGGCGCTTGACTTCTTCCCAGACAACATCACCCATTCGAACGCAGGGGATATCTAAACCCACCGCAACTTTTGCGACCTCGGTCTTGCCAGAACCCGGCAGACCGACAACGCCAATGACAGCAAAGTCTTTCATATTTCGACCACGATCAGCGTCGTGGTGTTCGTGACGCCTGGAATATTGCGTATGTCGCCGAACACAGCCTTCGTCAGCTTCTCTAGGGAGTCCACCTCCATGCGCGCGACTATGTCGTATGGGCCAGCGACGCACTCCGTGGATTTTACCCCATCAATTTTTTTAATTTTTTTGAATATTTCCGCAGTCTTTCCGGGCTCCACAGATATCAAACTGTAGGCACTAACCATTTCCTACACCTCCTCAAACTACTTGGAATTCGGCTCTTAAAAGTTAGCTCTGTAGTCCGCAAATCGCATTATTTCAAAAATTCTTTAACTCCGCGGAGCCCGATGGTCTTGAGCTCCTCCATCTCAGCTTGTGTCCGCCCTTCCACGACTATGCGCCCCTTTGGTTCAGTGCCGGAGACGCGGATTAAAATCCAGCTACCATTATTGCGGTTGACTCGAAGGCCGTCTATTTCGAGCAAATCTCGCACTTCACTGACATTCTTCGGCAAGTAGTCGCGGATGCCCTGCATAAACGCAACTTTTTTCTCGTCTGGGCATGCGAAGTCTTCATGATAAAATGGGTAATCTGGCACATCGGCCGCGATAATTTTTGATATGGGTTTTCCTTCCGTTGACATGATTTCGAGGAGCTTCGCGGCTGCAAGGACGCCATCTATCCAGGGCCCGAAATCCAAGAAGATGATTTTTCCTGGTTCGCCTGCGAATACAGCGCCATGCTCCTGCATCGCCGCGTGGATGTTGCCGAGGGCGGTACGGATCGTGCTACCTCCGGCCTTTGCCACGACTTCCTCTATAGCTACTGAGGTGTTTATGCTCGTGATCGCTATCCCTCCTTTTTTGGATTCTATGGTGCGTTTGGCGAAAAGAGCGAGGAGGGCATCGTGTCTGATGAATTTCCCATTTTCATCTATAGCTGCGACCCTGTCAGCGTCGCCATCGTGAGCGAGCCCGATGTCCGCGCCCACTTCATGAACCGTTCGCATGAGGTCTCCGAGGTTCCACGGTTGAGGTTCACCTGGATGTCCAGGAAAATGTCCATCCAAGTGTGAATTTAGTGTCACGACTTTACAGCCGAGTTCGCGGAGCAAATAAGGAGTGACCAGCGAACCAGCGCCGTTCGCGCAGTCCACCACGACTTTGAAACCGCGCTTCACTTTCACAGCATTCTTGATCGCCTGTACATATCGTGGGATCGCATCGTAGCGCTGCGCTCTGCCGAGCTCATCCCAATTTGCCTGCTTAATCCGCCCTCCAAACATGATTTCTTCGATGGCGAGCTCCTCGCTCGGCAAAAATTCCATGCCCATAAAGTTGTAAAAGGCCACGCCGTTGTCTGGGGGCGGGTTGTGGGAAGCTGTTATTATCGCACCAGCCTTGGCCCCAATGTCGCGGGTCGTGAATGCCACACATGGCGATGGCGCGACGCCAATGTCGATCACATCACAACCACCAGCGAGTACCCCCGCTGTGAATGCATGTCCCAACGTCTCTCCAGATGTGCGGGCATCTCTCGCGATGACGATCTTACCTTCGCCTACATAGTTTGCCAGCGATTGCCCCAGCTTCAGCATGAGCTCTGGCGTGACTTTCGTCGCTATTGGGCCACGGATGCCACGGGTACCGAAAAGTCTTTTAGCGCTCATCTTATCGCCCAAGCAACTTGGGGATGCCAAGCTCTTCTAACTTAACTTTCGTCGGCTTTCCGTTTCGATCCCAGCCACGAACCGCATAGTATTCATTGAGCATTTGATCGAGATCCTCCCTGCGTAGGTGTACCCCCTTGCTAGGTCCACGCGGCAGCACCTCCGTGAGCAACCTCGGCGGCAGGGTATCGTCTTTCCTCGTGATACCTTCGCGAATTGCAATCAGGCGCTCGACGTTGTAGATGCGCTCGCCAGCTTCCAAGAGTTTTTTTGAGTTGAAGTTCCAGCCCGTCATCGCAGTTATTATCCTAACCATTTCATCGATACCAATTCCGCGGGATCCGAGCACACAAACACCCATTGAGTCGATTACCGCCCGCGCATTCTGTAGCTCAAACACTAGTTTTCCTTTGCCATCTGGTGAGAAGCGGTCGTACTTTGGTTGCATCACCTCCACTCCAAGCGTCCAAGCTTTAAGATGGCAGCCACCTCGGCAGGATGTTGCATAAGCTACCCCCATCCCCCAAGCTCCCCGCGGGTCGTATGCCGGTAGCTCCATACCTTTCACGTGCATGGCGAAGTTTTCCGTCCCATGCTTGAGGCGCTTCGCCATCTCACGCACTCCCTCGGCGAGCAAATCACCGATACCTTCGCGGAGAGCGATTTTTTTGAGCAATGGCAAGAAAACTTCGTGATCGCCAAATTTGAGTTCGAGCCCATCTGTATCCCTTTTTGTGAGCAAGTCTCGTTCGTAGCATTCCATAGCGAAACCGATTGTGTTGCCAGCAGAAATCGTGTCGATGCCATATTTGTCGCACCACATGTTCGCAGCGGCTATCGCCTCAAGATCGTCGACGCCGCACTGTGCACCGAACGACCAAAGCGTTTCGTATTCTGGCCCCTCGACCATCGTACCAGCATACTTGCCATCCGCCACGATGCTGTATTTGCCACACGCGATCGGACAACCGAAGCAGGCGGTATCGCGTTTGACTATTTGCTTCCGCATGGTTTCAGCGTTGATTTTTCCTGCCCCTTTGAACACTCCTTCTTGAAAATTCCGCGTCGGCCATATTCCTGCCTCGTTTATGGGGTCAACGAACTGTGTCGTTCCCCACTTCGAGAAGTTTTTGACGGCTTCGCTTTCTTTCATATTTGTGCGCAGTTCTCGGACGAGGGTCGACAAGCCTTCTTCATCTGCCACTTCGAATTTACCATGGCCCCGAACGGCAATTGCCTTGAGATTTTTTGACGCCATAACAGCTCCAGCACCACCTCGGCCGATGGAGCGGATGTCGGATTGGATATTTGCATATTTTACTAGATTTTCTCCAGCTGGTCCAACGCACGCGACTCGGACGCGGTTGTCCTTGAGTTCCTTCCTTATTTCCTGCTCGGTTTCGTCGGTCAGTTTTCCCCAGAGTTTTTTGGCGTCACGCAGCTCCACATTACCATCTTGGATGCAAAGATAAACTGGCGATTTCGCCTTGCCTTTGATGACTATCCCATCGTAACCCGCGAATTTTAGCTCTGGACCAAAAAATCCGCCCGAGGAGTTGCAGAGATACATCCCAGTTAAGGGAGATTTTGTGACGACGGCCCAACGTGGGCATGCGGGCAGGAGTGTGCCGTCAGTGGGGCCGGTCATAAAAATAAGGATGTTTTTTGGACCCAGCGGGTCTACTCTAGGCGCGAGTTCTTTGTAAAGGATCGCCGCCCCGAGCCCGCGGCCACCCAGAAAAGCTTGAGCCAATTGTGCAGGTGTCTCGCGCTCCTCAAACGAGCCCTTGCTAAGATCAACATACAATAGTTTGCCCGTGTATCCAAACAACTTATCCCCCGCCTTTTTTCAGCACAGCACTTTAAATAAACTAAGCAATGTGGCAATAAGTGTTTAATTACTTGTACATTTAGATAATTGGTGATATCATGAAAGTTAAGGTCTACTTTGCATCTTTCTGCCCATACTGTGCAATGGCTAGAGAGTTCCTAAAAAAACACGCCATAGAATTTAAAGAAGTAGATGTCCAAGAAGATCGTGCAGCAGCGATCGAGATGATCAAGAAAAGTGGGCAAAATGGAGTTCCAGTTATAGACATCGATGGGAAGATCATCGTCGGCTTCGATGAGCCAAAGCTTAGGGAGGCTTTGGGCATTGGACGCTGAAAAGCTCAGCCAAGTATCGAAACGGTACGCCGAGTCGCAGGGGTTCATACTTAACCCAGATGAAGAAATCGTAACTTTTGTGATTCAAGGACTCCTACGTAACGAGACAAAATTTGGCTATAGATATTGCCCTTGCCGCGCGGTCACTGGGGACAAGGAGCAGGACAAGAAAATTATCTGCCCGTGTATTTACCACAAGGATGAGATTAAAAGAATGGGCCACTGCCACTGCCGGCTTTTTGTGGCTAAAAAATCCTTATGATCTAATCAATTTTTATCTCGAGCCCAACAATTTTGCTCTCTTTCAACATGAACACCTTTTTCTCGATGATTTGGTTTTCAGAGACACCAAGCACCAGCCAAGCCACGTTTGGCCATAGTTTCATGATTTCAGCATCCACTGCACTGACATATGCGCGCATGTTTGGATGCGAGTGGTAAATGCCGATGAGATCGAGCCCTTTTGCTTCGGCCGCGTCTAATGCTCGATAGACGAGTTCGGCATCGGCTTCGAAGGATACCTCGGACTTGTGCACGTTTTCTGCTTGAACCACCTCTTTCACTTCGAAAATTCCCTTCCCCATTTTTCCAATTAACAGGCCACAGCATTCAAGTGGAAAAACTTTCAACGCGTGTTTTTCGATTGATTCAAAATATCGGTATTTAATTTTGAGCTTCATCAATTTAACCAACCATCGGAATTGTCAGCAACGAGTGCGGGATGACTAAAACTTTCGCATTTTTTCCAGCAATCTTAAAAGCTTTGGCAAGTGCCTCGTCGACGGTCTTTGCGGAATCAAAGAACATTTCCTGTAAAACCTTTGGTGGAATGCCCGATCCCACGACTATGACTTTCGCGTGCTCGAGGACCTTCGCCACCATGTACGCACGTTGTTCGCCAGCCTCGAACCCGATTTCTTTACCTTTTTTCACAGCTTCGCTTGGTGTGTGCGAGCGCCTGAGCAAGTTCTCGAATGCGGCGTTTCCTGTTCCTTCAGGACAGGGAGTGGCCAGTATAATTATTCCCCCTTCTTTTACGGCTGGCTTCGATGCGAAGTAAGCGTAGGTGAAGCCGCGAGACGATTGGTAGAGATCGACGTCCTTCGGATGTCCTACTCCGAGCACGAGGATATCGGCCCGCTCCGGGACTTTTTGGACGTAGAGTTCGCACGCCAGCTTTGTTGCTTCTTCAAAAGATGCTGTCGGATCGCCGGCGAAGCATCGCACAAGCTTATGTCCGGCATCAAGCACGACATTTACCGCAAACTTCAGATTTGTTTTGCCCGCTATCTCAACGAGTTCTTGATGGAATGGGTTTCCTTCAAGACCACACAGGCGCGTGCCCCTTGCATCGATGAATTTAGGCTGGTGGACATGCGTGATGGTGTGAATTCCCGCAGCGCCAACTGCCACCAACTTGCGCCCGCCGCTGAAGCCAGCATACTGATGTGGCTCGACCACGCCCACGGCGATCACAAAGTCAGCGCTCGCCACCTCACTATTGATGTGTATAGGCCCGCCAGTGCTCGTTTTACCCAAATACACGAGTTTTTCTTCATTGAACGGTTCGTTATTTAAAACTTGAACTCTATTTAACACACCAAATTTTTCCTGCATCTCTTCCTCGGTCATCGGTCGGTGTACTCCAGTGCCAACCACAACAACGATATTTTTTAGATCAACGCCCGCAGCTCGTAGGTCATCGATCAGAATCGGTAAGATAATATTTTCCGGGCATGCTCTCGTGTAATCAGTCACTATGATTGCTATTTTTTTGCCGGATCCAACAAGTTTCTTCAGTTCCTCGTCGCCGATTGGATTATCTAATGCACGCCTGATCTCAGCGGTCGGATTTTGAGCTACTTGTGCGTGGCTGGGCTCGATGATGCCGATAAGATTTTCCTTTGGAACATCAAATTGAATGCGACTTTTGCCGAAAGGTAAAGTCACTTTAACCACTTTGTCACCAGAACGACTTATTTATGGTTGAAGTTTAAATCTGCCTAATGTGGTCGCATGCGGAGCGATGAAATAAAAGAAGGTTTGGAGCGAGCGGGACACCGGGCGTTGCTCCACTCATTGGGTGTGACCAAGGACGAACTCAATAAACCATTCATTGCGGTTGTAAACTCATTTTCAGAAATTGTACCAGGGCATGTACATCTGCGCAGGTTAGCAGAGGCGGTCAAAGCTGGCGTTCGCGCTACAGGCGGTGTGCCTTTCGAGTTCAACACAATAGCGATATGCGACGGTTTGACTCAAGGCCACTCGGGCATGTGCTATTCGTTACCTTCCCGCGACTTGATCGCAGACTCAATCGAGCTTGTAGTGGAGGCCCATAAATTCGATGCGATGGTCATGTTGCCATCCTGTGATAAAATCGTGCCAGGACATTTGATGGCGACAGCTCGTCTCGACCTCCCAACGATAGTCGTGACGGGCGGGCCAATGTTGCCTGGCTATTGGAGGGGTCAAAAACTGACACTCGTCGATGCTCGCGAGGCCGTGGGGCGCGTGAAAACAGGAAAACTCAGCGAGCTTGAACTTGCGGAGATAGAGCAGGTCGCGTGCCCGGGCGCAGGCAGCTGTGCGATGATGGCTACGGCAAACACCATGGCGTGCGTTACGGAGGCTCTCGGCATGAGCCTACCATATTGTGCGGTGACCCATGCAGAGGACGCGGCGAAGGACAGGTTGGCCGAGGATAGCGGACGCCAAGTCGTTGAACTTCTGAAGAAAAATATAAAGCCGAGTGACATAATGAAGCAAGAATCTTTTGAGAACGCGATAACTATAGACGTTGCGCTCGGTGGCTCCCTCAATACGGTGCTCCATTTGCCCGCGATCGCTTCTGAGCTAGGAATAAAAATATCTCTCGAGAAATTTGACGAGATAAGCAGACGCATCCCACATCTATGCGCCCTGAAACCAGCTGGACCGCACACAGTGCTCGACTTCGCAAAGGCTGGCGGCGTGCCGGCGTTGATGAAGCAGCTCGAAAGCATGCTCAACCTCAGCGTCCTTACTGTGACTGGAAAAATGTTGAACAAAAATATCGAAAGGGCCAAGGTGTTGGATACAGAGATAATCAGACCTCTCTCGAAGCCGATAAGTTCTGAAGGTTCGATCGCCGTCCTCAAGGGCAATTTGGCTCCAAATGGTGCAGTAGTGAAGCAGGTCGCGGTCAGCGCTAAAATGAAAAAGCACGAGGGCCCAGCCCGCGTTTTTGAGTGCCTTGAAGATGCTGTGAAAGCGCTGGGAGCCAAAGAGATCAAACGAGGCGATGTTGTTATCGTTCGTTATGAGGGGCCAAAGGGTGGGCCCGGGATGCGCGAGCAACACATGCTTGCCTCGCTGCTCATGGGAATGGGGCTCGGAGAATCGGTTGCGTTGGTGACCGATGGGCGATTTTCAGGATCGACTCGTGGTCCGATGATAGGCCACGTTTCTCCCGAGGCTGCTGAAGGTGGGCCCATCGCAGTTGTTCAGGATGGAGATCGTGTTCGAATAGATATTCCGAATAGAAAGCTGGAGCTGTTGGTATCGGATGAAGAACTACAGCAGCGCTTGCATAGATGGCGGGCCCCGGCTAGAAAGCTCAAGGGCTACTTGGCGAGGTACGCCAAAATGGTGGGAGCAGCCAGTGAAGGCGCCACGTTACGGTAGGCGTACAGTAGCTCGACGATCCGTCGGGAAGTGAAGGATAAAAAGCGTTATTTGGTGGCTTCGGTTTTCCATCGCATCTTTCCTGATAGCTCTAGTCTTGAGCGTGATTTTTCATCCTACTTCATACGTTCTAGATTACTCCAGAACTTGTGCACTCATATCCTCAATTTTTGGCAGCGGCACAATCGCTTGCTTCAGAAAAGTTCGTCTGCGCATTTTACCATTTTAATTTAAGTTTATCATTATTTAATTTACTGAAAACAAAGAGTGCCACGTGCGTTTTCTAAAATAACGACATTATAAGATAACCCGCCCCGATCGCGAAAATCGGGATAAATATATACAATAGTTCTTTTCGTTTGAGGAGGCCCGCAGTGCCGCATATCATCGCTCCAACGTTAAAAATGAGGGCCCCAGTAGATCTGTAATCTGCCACTTTACCGTATGAACTAGCCGAATCTATTGCTTCTTCGTAGGCGCCGTAATATGTTTGCGCTCTATTTTCTGCATTTTCTGCAACCTGCCCTTTGAATACTGACATCGAATAATTCAAATTCCCCACGTTTTCTAAAATAGCTCTATTCTCGTTATCGGTTGCTTTCTCCGCGTACGCCCAGTACATCGCTGCCTGTGTGAGATATGTTTGTTGTTCTACCCGCGCGGTAGAGGCTTCCGTCGCGGATTCCAACCGCAACATCATGAATCCAAGGGCCGCCGTTTTTTGATCGCTTGCTGTGCCCCCCCCGCTTTACTGGAGGTGATCAAAGAGACTGTGGCAAACAATGAAGCGATTATGGCCAGCAGTGCTGCAACATTGACCGCTTTGGATGCCATCTGCGACTCTTTTACCATGCAATAACCGATTTATCGCTAGCGTCAGCGGTTTTAAAGTTTGGGTTGTTCAAAAATAGTATTAATGGGGCGGCGCATAATCAAACAACGAGGTGAGCAATTGGTCAAAGCTGCGGTTATAACAAAACCGAATGAAATTGAAATACAAAATTTCTCCACGCCAAAAGTTGCAGATGATGCGATTTTGGTAAAAATTAAAGCGTGCGGCGTTTGTGGCACAGATGTCCACATCTTTCGTGGCCACCAGAAGACGACGCCATTCCCTTTGATACCGGGTCATGAATTTTCTGGCGTAGTTGAGGAGCTGGGCAAGAAAGCAAATGAGAGCTTGGTCGTGCACAGCGGAGAGCTAGCCGAGGGGGATGCTGTCACAGTCGTGCCAGGTCTGCCATGTGAACGCTGCTATTACTGTAAAAACATGCCTCACTATCCAAATCTTTGCACGAGTCGCTTGGTCTACGGCGGGTCGCGCACATCTAAAAATCCACCTCACCTCTATGGGGGTTTCGCCGAGTACATCTACATAGAGCCGCGATCATGGGTCTATAAACTGCCGAACGGCATGCCGTTCGAAGTGGGTGCGATGGCGGAGCCCATGGCGGTGGCAACGCGGGCACTCGAACGCGCTTTCATGCCAAGTATACCTTTTGCTGGCAAAGGATTTGGGATTGGCGCGACGGTTTTGGTGCAGGGTGCCGGGCCTATAGGGTTGTTGGCGATAGCAGCTGCTAAGGTCGCTGGCGCTGGCAAAGTCATCGTGATCGACCGCGTCGACCAGAGGCTGCGCATGGCGAAGCGCATGGGTGCTGATGAAGTTGTCGACATGCGCGAGTTCAAAACCCCTCAGGAGCGGATTAAACGTGTGCTAGAATTGACGCACGGTGTGGGCGCGGATGTCGTCATTGAATGTGCAGGCGTGCCAGCAGCACTTCCGGAGGGCATAGAGATGACCCGTCGTGCAGGCAAGTATGTCGAGGTAGGGCACTTCACAGATCCAGGTGGTGTTGAAATTCATCCGCATATGATATGCTTTAAGGATATTGACCTCCTCGGAAGCTGGGTCTACCCGCTGACGCAGTTCCGCGAGGCTCTGGCAGTTTTAAATTCAGGAAAATTCCCATTCGCAGAACTCTTCACACACAAGTTCAAGATTGCAGATGCTCTGAAGGCGATAGAAACTTCTGAAAAAGGCGAGTGCATAAAAGCTCTGATAACGCCTTAATGTTTGGCTAAAATTTTAACGGCTTCAATGGCGACATCGATCGCTTGGTCTATACCAGCGTGTGGATCTTCTATTTTCCCAATTGGGCCTATCATGGCGAGTGCAGCGCCAGCGCGCCATCCATTTATACTGCTGATGGTGTAGAGGGTCGAGCACTCCATTTCGGTAGCTAGAACGTTCGCCCGCTGCCAGATTTTCCATCGAGCGCGTGCTTGCTCACCAAGTGGTACCCGTTCTGGCTCCTCGGAGTAAAAAGCGTCTTTTGATACCGTCAACCCCACATGATGTTTAACTTTCAAGCGCCTCGCCGCCTCAACTAGTGCATTGGTGACTTCAAGATCGGCGACCGCTGGATAGCTGAGAGGTACGTAATGTACAGAGGTACCATCCTCCCGCACCGCCGCGTTAGCGATGACGACTTCACCCGTTTTGACTTTGGGGCTGACAGCTCCGGCAGTACCCACACGGATAAAAGTGTTGGCGCCACATTTCGCAAGTTCTTCGATGGCGATTGCGGTTGATGGGCAGCCTATTCCCGTGGAGGTTACACTGATCGGCACACCTCCAACTTTACCAGTAAAAGTACGAAACTCGCGATTGTAAGCGATTTCTTTTGCTTCATCAAAACGCTTCGCAATTATTTCTGTCCGCGCTGGGTCGCCGGGCAAAAGCACATAACGGGCGACCTCTCCAGGTTTCACGCGGATGTGATATTCCATGCCTTCCTTTGGTTTGTATTCACGAGCCAATGAATCACCCTTTTATAATATCTTTAAGCATTTTTATGTTTTTAGTAGATCAAGATTGCTTCACGTATTTTTGTAGGCGCTCTTGCCCAAGTTCGCTAAACCTTTGTTTGACCAATCTTTTCAGCTCTTGTATACCCTCACCACTTTTAGCAGAAATCGGTACTATCGTATCGAGCCACTGTCGCCATGGCGACGGTAGCCCCAGTTTTTCACATATTTCATCGAGCATCATGTCGCGCTCTTCTGGATAAATCAAATCTATTTTGTTTACCACTACAATTGGGTGAAGTTCCATTTCCTGTAAAAACTGAAACATCTCGATATCCACCGGCACTTGTTTGCGTCGCTCCCATCGCTCGACAATCTGGTTGAACGCGCGAGCATCGATCACTTCTAATACAAAAATAATGTTTTCGCGATTTTTTTCGACATAGCGCACTATCTCTGTTTTT
>Ga0315281_10005069_pt1 | contig 18935 bp, 19 predicted proteins | sample YL17G07_0_MG_FD_204540 | JGI IMG/M metagenome (GOLD analysis project Ga0315281, IMG submission 204540) | Sediment microbial communities from Yellowstone Lake, YNP, Wyoming, USA - YL17G07_0 | ecosystem: Environmental > Aquatic > Freshwater > Lake > Sediment | place: USA: Wyoming | collected... | reverse complement strand
GTGGTTATTTAATCAGGCGCTGATATTGTTTGGGCCTGGGCAGCCCATTTATAGTTTGAAATTTTCGCCAAGATAAACTTTTCTCACGCTTTCATTATAGACGATTTCATCAGGCTTGCCTTCAGCCATTACCGATCCTGCATTAATGATATAGGCGCGATCACATATACCCAATGTTTCCCGCACGTTATGATCGGTAATCAGCACGCCGATGCCGCGTTCTTTGAGAAAACGCACGATTTTCTGGATATCCAGCACTGCAATAGGGTCAACTCCCGCGAATGGTTCGTCGAGCAAAATAAAGCGCGGGTTGCTGGCCAATGCACGGGCAATTTCAACGCGCCGCCGCTCGCCGCCTGACAGGCTGATCGCGGGATTGTCGCGGATATGGGTAATATTCAGGTCGTTCAGCAGGGAATCCAGACGGGCATGCAGTTCATCGCTGCTGTATTTTTGCAACTCAAGCACCGCCTGGATATTTTCGGTGACAGTGAGGCGGCGGAAGATGGAAGCTTCCTGCGGCAGATAGCTCAATCCCAGGCGGGCGCGACGATGGATAGGGTAGTGGGTAATATTTTTATCGTCGATAAATATATCACCGCCATCGGCGGCTACCAGCCCGACGATCATATAAAAACTGGTGGTCTTACCCGCACCGTTGGGTCCGAGCAGTCCGACGATTTCACCGCTTTTGACGGTCAATGAAACATCTTGTACCACGGTGCGTGAGCGGTAGCGTTTTTTAAGAGAGGTAGTACGTAATTCACTCATGGTTGCGGAGCTGTCTGGGTAGCTGAAGGTTTTGCGGGATTGGGAGTTGTTTCTGTTTTTTGTTCTTTGGGCTGTATTACAATCGTGACACGTCCCTTGTTGAGGGTGTCTGGATTTTTCTCGCTGGCACCGAATACCTGGAATATACCGGTCTTTGTATTGTAGATAATGTGCTCACCGCGTACATCATCGCCATCGCGTTTTACGCGTGCTTGTCCGTAAATATTGGCGATTTCTGCGCTAGTGTCATATTCGATACGCTCGCCATAGCCATCTGAATACTCATTGACACCGTCGCGTTTTTGGCGGAAATGTGCCGGTTCACCGGTGGCAGTCATCTGGCTGTTGCCTTTTTGATCTTGAGTCACCACGATTTTATTTGCTTCGATAAGCAAAGTTCCCTGGTGCATTTGCACATTGCCATCGAAAGTGCTGGTCTGGTTGGGGTCGTCGACCGTCACCCGGTCTGCCTCCATCTGTATCGGTTTTTCACGATCGGCACGCTCGGCATAACTCAAGGTTGCATGGCCGCACAACAGCAGGCAGAGCAATAGTGAAATTTTATTTTTTGACTGGTTCATATACTGATTTTACTTTGGACAGGAGTTGGACTATATGTGTCTTATAGTCCAATTCCATACCTGTCGCATTGATGTTGGTGCGTGCGTCAACCAGTGACACTGCCTGGTCGCTATCCGCTATGTTTTTATTGGGGAGGACATGCAAATAATTCGTTTTGAAAGTAAGTTCGCTTTGTTTTGCATAGGGGGGGCGCACGATGTTGACATCATCGCGTAAAAATATTTCATCACCCTTGTGCGATATTTCACCATTCAATGCAAACATGCGCAAAGGCGGGCGTTCCGCCGTCAGGCTGACAAGCTGCGGGGCTTCCAGGAATGTTGTGTCATTATCGGGGTAGTGCACCATTTTTTTTGCCGACATGATGAAGCGAATTTTGCCCTTGTCATCCAGGGAGGTGGCGGTAAAATTATCGATTACATAGTCCGGGTCATGGCGCAAGCTGCCGTTTGTAGCCGTTGTCGGCGCTTGCACCTGTTGGTTGAGCCAGTAGGTTGCCGCCAGCAGCATAAGCAGCGGTAACAAGGGAAGCCAGCTACGCAGACGTTCTTTTATAATCATGACAAGTATGGCGCCAGTAGTTTATCCAGCGTGCCCTGTGTGGACATGATGAGTTCGCAGGTTTCGCGTACCGCGCCATGGCCGCCGTCGCGCTGGGTCAGGTAGTGCGCATGGTCGCGTACCGGCTGCGGCGAATTGGGGACGGTGATGGATAAACCCACGCGTCGCATCACCGGCAAATCCACCACGTCATCACCCATAAAGGCTGCGGCATCCGGTGCCAGATTTAACTCCTTGAGCAAAGATTGCATCGCCCCCCATTTGTCTTCCACGCCTTGATACAGCCGGGTAATGCCGAGATTTTTTGCGCGCAGCTCAACACACCGCGAGGTGCGTCCGGTAATGATGGCGAGTTCAACGCCGGAAGCCTTGAGCATTTTCAGGCCATGGCCATCGAGCGAATTGAAACGCTTGAATTCTTCGCCGGTGTCGGTGAGATATAGGCCGCCATCGGTCAATATTCCGTCTACATCAAAGGCGATCAAACGAATTGCTTGTATGCGTTGAGCTAACATCTATCATCCATATCAAATAACTTTTGCGCGCAATAAATCACCCATATTAAATGCGCCGACCAGTTTGTTGTTTCCATCCACCACCAGCATCTGGCTGATATTTTTTTCTTCCATCATGCGCACAGCTTCCACCGCGAGCGCATCCATGTTAATGCAGCGCGGGCTGCGTGACATGACTTCGCTGATCGGCGTGGTTCTGAAGTCCGCATGCTTTTCCAGCGTGCGGCGCAAATCGCCATCGGTATAGATGCCCAATACGCGATGTGTATCATCCACGATAGCAGTCATGCCCAGGCCCTTGCGCGACATTTCAAGTATCGCATCCGACAGCATCGCGTTTTGCGCTACCGCAGGAATTTTTTTGCCGCTGTGCATGATATCGTGCACATGCGTGAGCAAACGGCGTCCCAGACTGCCACCTGGGTGCGAGCGCGCAAAATCTTCCTTGCCGAAGCCTTTTGCATCGAGCAAGGCCATCGCCAGCGCATCGCCCAGCACCAGTGCGGCAGTGGTGCTGGTGGTCGGTGCCAGCCCCATCGGGCAGGCTTCCTTGTCCACCGATCCGTCCAGATGAGCATCTGCTGCCAAAGCCAGACTGGATTCAGGATTGCCGGTCAGGCTGATCAAGCGAGCGCCCTGGCGTTTGATCACCGGCACGATGGTCATCAGCTCCTCACTTTCGCCGGAATATGACAGCGCGATAAATACATCGAGCGAAGTAATCATGCCCAGGTCGCCGTGACTGGCTTCGCCCGGATGCACGAAATAGGCCGGTGTACCGGTACTGGACATGGTTGCGGCTATTTTGCGCGCAATATGACCAGACTTGCCCATGCCGCTGACAATTACACGCCCCTCGCAGGAAAGAATAATATTCAGCGCGCGCAGAAAGTGATCATCAACGCGTTGTGAAAGCGCCTGTACGGCAGCAGCTTCAATGTTGATAACTTCGCGCGCAAGTACTAGAGCTTGGGGTGTTGCGGTCAAGGCTTTGGATGATGGGATAGATGGTTTTTTCATGTGGTGCGTATTATACCGTGCGTCTGCATTGATGCGAAATTTTGAGTTGTCGAAGATTTCAGGCATTATCAGGCCGGGAATTGAATTTTTTTGAATAACCGCCTCTATGCATAACACCCTGCAACTTGTGTTGATTTTACTTGCTGTCGCCGTGTTGGTGGTGGTGCTGTGCCGCCTGTTAAAGCTGCCGGTAACGCTGGGTTATCTTATAGTAGGGATTGCTATCGGCCCGCACGCGCTTGGCTGGATTCCCGATACGACTCAGGCGCGCCATCTGGCAGAATTTGGCGTGGTGTTTCTGATGTTCAGTATCGGTCTGGAATTCAGCCTGGCTAAATTGCGCAGCATGAAATTTATCGTGTTTGGCTTGGGCGGGACTCAGGTGCTTTTTACCATGGCGGGAGTGGCCGCCGCAAGCATGATGGCGGAGCTTGACTGGCGTGCAGGTGTGGCGCTAGGCGGTGTGCTGGCGATGTCATCCACTGCCATCGTCAGCAAAATGCTGGTTGAGCGCGCCGAGCTTAATGCGCCTCACGGCCAGTTGATCATGGGCGTGTTGCTGTTTCAGGATTTGGCCGTGGTGCTGATGTTGATCATTATTCCGGCGCTTGCCAGCCCTGCAACTGAACTGGCTAGTATGCTTGCGTTTGCGCTGATTAAGGCAACGCTGGTACTGGGTATATTATTGCTGTTTGGTCAGAAATTGATGCGGCCATGGTTCCATCTGGTTGCACGGCAAAAATCGTCCGAGCTGTTTATGCTCAATGTGTTGCTGATTACGCTGGGTCTGGCATATTTCACCGAGTTGGCCGGCCTGTCGCTAGCCCTGGGTGCCTTTGTCGCCGGTATATTGATCGCCGAAACAGAATATCGCTATCAGGTGGAAGACGACATTAAGCCGTTCCGCGATGTGCTGATGGGCTTGTTCTTTGTGACGATAGGCATGCTGCTTAATCTTGCTGAAATGCTGGTCAATCTGGGCTGGGTGTTATTGCTGCTGCTTGTCTTGCTGTTCTTCAAGGCCACTGTTGTTGCCCTATTGGCGCGTTGGCACAAGGGCGATTGGGGGGTAGGTATACGCAGCGGCTTGGGATTGGCGCAGGCCGGTGAATTTGGTTTCGTGTTGCTCACCCTGGCGTTTGACACAAAATTATTGCCGCATGCAATTACGCAAATTGTATTGGCTGCGATGCTTTTGTCCATGCTGGCAGCTCCCCTGCTAATTCAGTATGCTGAAGTGATCGTACGTCGCCTTTCGCCGGATGAATGGATGAGCCGCGCGATGCAAATGCACCAGATTTCGGTGCGCACCATGGCCACCAACGAGCACATCATCGTGTGCGGTTACGGTCGCAGCGGGCATGCGCTGGCGCAATTCTTGACGCGCGAGGGCATCCCCTATGTGGCGCTTGATATGGATGCGCGCCATGTGCGGCAGGCAGTGCTGGCAGGCGAAACCGTGGTATATGGCGATGCGAGCAAGCGCGAAGTGCTGCTGGCCGCAGGGCTGATGCGCGCAAAAGTGTTGGCGATCACTTATGACGACGAGCACTCCGCTTTGAAAATCCTGCACCACGTCAGATCCGCGCGGCCCGGCTTATCGGTGGTGGTGCGCACCGCGGATGAAAGTCATGTTGAAAGCCTCAAACAGGCGGGCGCGACCGAAGTGGTGGCTGAAGTTCTGGAAGGCAGCGTGATGCTCGCTTCGCAGGCGTTACTGTTGTCCGGCGTGCCATTCAATCGCGTGATACGCCGGATTCAGGAAAACCGCTCGCGCCGCTATAGCGTATTCAGGGGCCAGTTTCACGCTGCCGACGACAATGTGGGTGAAATGACTGAAAGTTTGCAGGCACGTTTGCATAGTGTGCTGCTTGCTGAAGGCGATGCGGCTGTTAACAAAACACTGCAAGAGCTTGACTTGACCGGCTTGCATGTCACGGTCAATGAGGTGCGCCGCAACAGTTTGCCCGGCAGCAAGGTCATCAGCCAGCCTGATGGAAGTTTGGCATTGCGCGAGGGCGATGTGCTGATGTTGCTGGGGCAGCAAGTGGCGTTAATGGAGGCGGAGAAAAGATTGCGCGGGGGTTAATTCTGAGTATTTTTACAGTCAAGTAAGATTATTATACATAGCGACATAAGTCGTAGCGAGCGGATGAAGGGCAAGGCGCACGGCGCGCAGGAGCCGGAATGTATATAGACTCTGTCGCTTTGCGACCCCGGACTCCGAGCACCGCGCAACGCAGCCATTCATTCGCGCAGTAGACTTATGTCGCTATGTATAGATTAAGAAAATTTACGCGAAGCGACATACAAAAATTTTATCGGCTTATAACATTCTCGATTTGTCACCGGTTATAAAATTCCGCAAGGGTGCATCTATACCCTTCCCCAATGCAATTACCTTGAACAACTCCCCCATTTCAGAGGGGCTGGTGAGCTTTTGAATCTGTGAAGAAAGAGGCAGATATTCGCGCAGATTGTCAGGCGAAACATCACCGATCAAATCGGTGATTCCGCCATTGATTAAGAAATGCGCTTGCGAGGTATAGCCGAGCAGGTTTGCGCCCTGGTCGATCGCGTTTTCGGCAATGGCGGTAAAGTCTACATGCGCCGTGATGTCCTGCAAACCGGGGAAGAAAAACGGGTCGTCGTGCGCATGGTGGCGGTAGTGGCACATCAGGGTACCGCTGCTGCGTTGCGGGTGATAGTACTCGCGCGCGCCGAAACCATAGTCGATGAATAACATGGCGCCCTTGCTGAGCCTATTACACAGGCTACTGACCAGACCGCGCGCAGCGAGAGAGATTTCGCTGAGATAATGTTCGGGAACATTGATTTGTTGTGCCAACTCAAGCAGGGAAGGTGTTTCAAGCTGTTTGTCGCGCCAGATAAAACCTTTGCCTTTGCTGGTTACGCCACGTTCAAAAATATTTGCATCTGCCCAGTGCAAAAGATGCACCGGCAGCGCATCAAGTACTTCATTGCCGAATACTGCACCTGAAATTTCTGCGGGGAGTGCGTCCAGCCACAGAATACGTGAACCAAGGTGCGGAAGATGTTGTTGCAACAATGCCTGCTGGCGCTGGCGCAGGTCGGCGCTTATTTCGAGTATGGAGTAGGACTCCGGCAGTTGTTGCAGGTGTTCGAGTTCAGTCAATATATCCAGCGCCAGTTTGCCGCTGCCTGCGCCCAGTTCCAGGATATGCGGCGCAGACGCAGACATGACTTCGCCCAGTTGGCGCGCTAAAGTCCGTCCAAACAGCGGGGATAATTCAGGCGCTGTGGTGAAATCGCCTGCATTGCCAAACTTGCTCGCACCGGCGCTGTAGTAACCCAGACCCGGTGCATACAGAGCCAGTTCCATATAGCGCGAGAATGGAATCCAGCCGCCTTGCAATTCGATGTCATGACGTATCAATTCGCATAGTTGTTGGCTATGTTTTTGCGCTTCAGGACTGGGTAACGGTAGTGAGGACATGAACGGTATGTGTTAAATTACAAGCTGCGAAGTTTAATACTAAAAACATCATCTGTGGTGTGGTTGGGTTGTATTCAAGGATGCGATGAATGAGTGATGCTATGCAAGGCAAAGTGATCCTGGTAACCGGAGGCGCCAAGCGTGTCGGTGCGGCGATCTGCCGCCGTTTGCATGCAGCCGGTGCAAATATTGCAGTGCACTATCGTTCTTCTGCGGGGGAGGCGTTGGCATTACAGGCTGAGTTGAATGCAAAACGAGCGAACTCGATAGTGTGCGTGCAGGCCGATCTGCTTAATCTGCACGATTTACCGCGTATGGTAAAGGACGCGGTGCAGCATTTTGGACGTCTCGACGGACTGGTGAATAATGCATCCAGTTTTTATGCGACTGCGTTGGCGCAGGTGGATGAAACACACTGGACCGACTTGATGGGCACCAACCTGAAAGCGCCTTTATTTTTGGCGCAGGCAGCAGAGGATGAATTGCGCAAATGTAGTGGCGCCATCGTCAATATCGTCGATATCCATGCCGAGAGACCGATGCAGGGGCATTTGCTGTATAGCGTGGCCAAGGCCGGGCTGGTGGCGTTGACCAAGGCATTGGCACAGGAACTCGCGCCGCAAGTGCGCGTGAATGCGGTGGCGCCGGGGGTGATTATCTGGCCGGAACAGGGCGATTGGGATAATGAAGCACGGCGTAAACAGATCGTCGAGCATACCTTGCTCAAACGCGAGGGCGAGCCGGACGACATCGCCAAAACAGTGCAATTCCTGCTGAGCAGTGCGCCGTATATCACCGGACAGATCATCGCTGTGGATGGTGGTCGCAGCATCAATTTGTAATAATGATGAAAATCATAACCCCTCCCAGCCTCCCCTTATCAGGGGAGTGCTCGGTTCCTCCCCTGATAAGGGGAGGTTAGGAGGGGTTTAATCTATGAAAGAAATTATGAATGCAATAACTCAACCCATCCATTTCGAGTATCGCTCGACCAACTTCAATCGTTTGCGCGGCAGACTGGAGCAGTATGTCGGCAAGGCCATCGGCGATTTCAATATGATCGAAGAGGGCGACACGGTGATGGTGTGCATGTCCGGCGGCAAGGATTCGTACACATTGCTGGAAATTTTGCGTGCCTTGCAGAAGCGCGCGCCGATTAACTTCAAATTGATTGCGATGAATCTGGACCAGAAACAGCCGGGCTTCCCCGACCACATTTTGCCGGACTATTTCAAATCAATCGGCGTGGAATACCATATCGAAACGCAGGATACCTATTCCATCGTCAAGGAAAAAATCCCCGAGGGCAAGACCACTTGCTCGCTGTGTTCACGTCTGCGCCGCGGCATTATCTACAAGGTTGCAGGAGAACTTGGTGCCAACAAGATTGCGTTGGGACATCATCGCGATGACATGATAGAAACGTTGTTTCTCAACATGTTCTTTGGTGGCAAGCTCAAGGCGATGCCCCCCAAGCTGGTGACCGACAAGGGTGACCATGTGGTGATCCGCCCCCTGGCCTATTGCGCCGAGAAGGATATTGTCACCTTTGCGCGTGCGATGGAATTTCCGATTATTCCGTGCAATCTGTGCGGTTCGCAGGAAAACCTGCAGCGCCAGAACATCAAAGAAATGTTAACTGCGTGGGAACGTCAGTATCCAGGGCGCTCACAGACCATTTTCACCGCGATGCAGAATGTCAGACCTTCTCACCTGATGGACAGCAGCCTGTTTGATTTTAAAGGTATCAAGGTGGGTGATGTGGTGGACGAGGGGGATGTGGCGTTTGATGAGTAAGTATTTCTATTACTGAGTTACGTCGACAGCAATTTTAAAAACACATTTGCGGATTTTCCCGGTACTCACCAAGGGAGCATGCGCATCATCTGGAAAGAAAATGCAGAAAGTGTTTGCTGGGGTACTGATCCAGCTTTCGGCTGCATCGTTGAAAAAGCGTATGTCACGTTCATCATTGTATTCATCAATCGGCTGGCGACAATTCGCCAGCGGCTTCCAGCCCATTTCATCGGTGCCTTCCAGCACCAGTTGAATGTCGATGTATTTTCGATGACATTCCAGCTTGGCTTGTTCCCGAGTACGCCCCTGTTCTGCTTCCACGATGACGAATAATTGCTTGTCGATGATGGGGTGAATGCCAACAGTTAGTGCATTCAAATCGGTGTTGCGCATGTAATCGAAAACACGCGGGAACAGTGGGTGCAGTTTGACGTAGCGCTCAGCTTGAGAGAGGGTGGAGAAGACCATAGAGAGATAGATAAAAAATTATGAATTATCCATAAATTTCGATGCAGTATTTTTCTTCCTGAAAAAGTGCAGCATAAATTTGTTCATTATGTTTAAGCAGGCTGCGCAAAGTGGATGCTTTTGACTGGTTGCCAGTTTTAAGCCATATTACTTTGGGAGGGGCACCATACAATGTACCAAGCTCATGGAAGTCGGAATCGCGGGTGACAATGATGAAATCGTTTGTTTTTGCATATTCCCAGATTTCTCGGTCAGTTGAAGTCTCCAGTTTGAGCAGTGCTACTTGCGAACTGCCAGGATAGTCGGTTTGTAACAATGGTATGAGACGCCGTGATAAATTCTCGTCGAGCAACAACTTCATGCTGCGTTGAGAGTGTACAGATTATGTTCGCGATTGGCAGCGAAGGCGAGGCACGCGGCGATGTCATCTGCTTGCAATTCGGGGAAATCTTCAATAATTTCGGCAGACGTCATACCCTCGGCCATCATTTCCAATACTTCATATACCGTAATGCGCAGGCCGCGTATGCACGGTTTTCCACCGCGTTTTCCTGGCTCGATTGTAATTATGCTGCGGTAGTCCACTGCGGCCTCCATAGGGATAAACCAATGCTGTGAATTATGCGATTAAATTTTGGCCTAAGCAACCAAATAATCAATGCAACTAAATAAACCGTGCGATCATTCCTTTAGTCATTTCACCTTTCAAGGGTATCTGAACACGATGCCCGCTACCCGGCGCAACATTCAATGATGCGCCATCCATACCATGCATTTCAGTCACTTCGACAATTTGGTTGCCAGTCGGGTGTATCACTTCCAGCTTGTCACCAACCTTGAATTTGTTTTTGACATCGATCTCAGCCATGCCATTTATACAACTCACAATGTCGCCCACATATTGTTGACGGAAACTTTCGGAGTGGCCGCGCATGTAGTTCTGGTGCTCATGGGTGTGATGGCGTTCATAGAAGCCATCGGTATAGCCTCGGCTGGCGAGCGCATCCAGTGCGCCCAGTAGCTGAAAGTTGAAGGCGCGGCCGGCTACTGCGTCATCTATCGCCTGGCGATATACCTGTGCAGTGCGAGCGACGTAGTAGATCGATTTGGTGCGGCCTTCGACCTTGAGCGAGTCGATGCCAATTTTGGCGAGGCGTTCGACATGCTCTACCGCGCGCAGGTCTTTGGAGTTCATGATGTAGGTGCCGTGCTCGTCTTCCAGCACGGGCATCAGTTCGTCCGGGTGATCGCCGCGCGAGATAAGGTAAGGCTGATCTGCCAGCGGGTGGCGTGGGATGGAGCCGCAATCGGACAGTGCGCTTTCACTCAGTGCCTTGTCAAAATCAAAGTCCAGTATTTCAGGTTGGCTGTTTTCCGCCAACCCTCTCCCGCAAACGGGAGAGGGGACGATTGCTCTCTCTCCCGCCTGCGGGAGAGAGTTGGAGAGAGGGGGGATCTTCTTGATGTCGCCGCTGCCATCTTCCTGCGCATTCGCTACTTTGTAATCCCAGCGGCAGGAGTTGGTGCAGGTGCCCTGATTCGCATCGCGGTGGTTGAAGTAACCGGAGAGCAGGCAGCGGCCGGAGTAGGCGATGCACAGTGCGCCGTGCACGAATACTTCCAGTTCCATATCCGGGCATTGCTGGCGGATTTCTTCGATCTCGTCCAGCGACAGTTCGCGCGACAGAATGACGCGTTCCAGTCCCATTGTTTTCCAGAATTTTACTGCGGCAAAATTCACCGTGTTGGCCTGTACTGACAAATGAATCGGCACTTCCGGCCAGCGCTCGCGTACCATCATGATCAGGCCGGGGTCGGCCATGATCAGTGCATCCGGCTTCATCGCAATCACCGGCTCCATATCCGCCATATAGGTTTTAACCTTGGCGTTGTGCGGCATCAGGTTGCTGGCGACGAATAATTTTTTTCCTAGCGCATGGGCCTCCTGAATTCCGATTTGCAATTCATCCAGCTGGAATTCATTGTTGCGCGCACGCAGGCTGTAACGCGGTTGCCTGGCATACACCGCGTCTGCGCCGAAGGCGTAGGCGGTGCGCATTTTGTCGAGGGTGCCGGCGGGGAGTAATAGTTCAGGTGCGCGCATGATATTTAAATCCAGATTAATTCTTGAATCATGAAAATATTGTAGGAGCGCAGCTTGCTGCGCGATTGTTTCAATGAGCTATCGCCCGATACCCAAAGGGTACAAGAACCTCTGCGAGGTCAATCGGGCTCCTACATGTTCAATTTATAACGATATTTCTATAGTCCTAATCGTTTCCAGATTTCCAGGCTGGGTGCAGCCTGGTTAAGGGTGTAAAAATGCAGTCCGGGTGCGCCACCGGCAAGCAATCGCTCACCCATTTTGGCCACCACATCCATGCCGAAAGCCTGGATAGATGCAGTGTCGTCACCGTAGCTTTCCAGCGTCTTGCGTATCCAGCGCGGAATCTCTGCACCACAGGCATCGGAGAAGCGTGCCAGCTGCGAGAATTTTCCGATTGGCATAATGCCCGGCACAATAGGAATGGTGATGCCCAGCTTGTGGCATTCATCAACAAAGTAGAAATAGCTGTCGGCATTGTAGAAGTATTGCGTAATCGCAGAATCGGCACCGGCTTTAATCTTGCGTTCGAAATTCAGCAGGTCATCGCGTGGCGATTTGGCCTGCGGATGAAACTCGGGATAGGCAGCCACTTCGATATGGAAGTGGTCGCCCGATTCAGAGCGGATGAACGAAACCAGTTCATTCGCATACTGAAATTCACCGGTAGTGGCCATGCCCGAGGGCAGATCGCCACGCAACGCGACTATACGTTTGATGCCGATATTTTTGTAGGTTTGCAGTATCGCACGGATGTTTTCGCGAGTGGAGCCCACGCACGACAAATGTGGTGCGGCAGCGTAGCCATCGGCTTGTATCTGCTGCACGGTTTCCAGTGTGCGGTCGCGTGTGGAACCACCGGCACCAAAGGTGACCGAAAAAAATTCCGGTTTGAGAGGAACCAGCTGTTTGCGTGTTGCGTTTAATTTTTCCACGCCTTCTGCTGTTTGCGGCGGGAAAAATTCAAAGCTGATGGATAATTTTTTTGACATGATGTAATGACGTCTCCGCTAGGGGTGCAGATTTTTTTCTGTGGGTGATTTTTTATCAAAGAAGATCATCGCCAGCACCGAAGAAAAAATACTGTATAACAATGCTCCTACTATGCCGACCCAAAAACCGCCAACCTCAAAGCCCTTTAATACTGATCCTGCGAACCAGAATAGCAAGCCATTGATGACCAGTATGAACAGGCCAAACGTGATCATGGTAACAGGCAGGGTGAGCAGAATCAGCAGCGGGCGCAACAGTGTATTGATCAGGCCAAGTATCAGCGCGGCAACCAGCGCGGCAGTGAAACCGTCCACGTGAATGCCGGGCAGCACATAGGCCACTGTCAATAGTGCCAGCGCGTTGAGAAACCAGATTAGTAGTAGTTTCATAACAGTATCCGATAAATTGTTTGCAATAAGGCAAGAGGGGCGGAATATATCCGCCCCTTTGCATATTACGCCGTGTAGCCCGTTAAATCTTAATAACGATAGTGATCGGCCTTGTATGGGCCTTCCTTCGGCACATTGATGTACTTGGCTTGTTCGTCAGTTAGTGTGCTGAGTACGGCATTAAGTTTCCTCAGTTGCAATACAGCAACTTTCTCGTCCAGATGCTTGGGTAAGGTATATACGCCAATCGGATACTTGTTGCTGCCTTTCTTCGCTTCGGTCCACAGCTCGATCTGCGCGATGGTCTGGTTGGCGAAGGAGGAGCTCATCACGTAGGAAGGATGACCTGTACCGCAACCCAGGTTGACCAGACGACCTTCAGCCAGCAGGATGATGCGCTTTCCATCAGGGAAGATGATGTGATCGACCTGAGGCTTGATGTTGTCCCAGGTATATTTTTTCAATGATGCAACGTCGATTTCATTGTCGAAGTGGCCGATGTTGCACACGATGGCCTGGTTCTTCATCTTTTTCATGTGTTCATGGGTGATCACATGGTAGTTGCCAGTGCAGGTCACGAAGATGTCGCCGTGTTCAGCGGCGTAATCCATGGTCACCACGCGGTAGCCTTCCATTGCAGCCTGCAATGCGCAGATAGGGTCGATTTCTGTTACCCAGACCTGTGCGGAGAGTGCGCGCATAGCTTGAGCCGAGCCTTTGCCCACGTCGCCATAACCGGCGATGATCGCAACCTTGCCTGCGATCATCACGTCAGTGGCGCGCTTTACTGCGTCTACCAGTGATTCGCGACAGCCATACAGATTGTCGAATTTAGACTTGGTCACGGAATCGTTCACGTTGATGCCAGGGAACTTCAGTTCGCCGCGCTCATGCATCTGGTACAGGCGGTGTACGCCGGTGGTGGTTTCTTCAGTCACGCCCTTGACTGCGGCAAGACGTGCAGAGTACCAGCCCGGGTGGCTGGCCAGACGCGCCTTGATTGCAGCATAGAGGAATGTTTCTTCTTCCGACCCTGGCTTGCTCACCAGTGAAGGGTCTTTTTCTGCGCGTGCACCGAGGTGCAGCAACAGCGTGGCATCGCCGCCGTCATCAAGAATCATGTTGGCATGCTGGTCGTTTGCCCATTCAAAAATGCGGTGTGTATAGTCCCAGTACTCTTCAAGATTTTCGCCCTTGTAAGCGAACACCGGAATACCGTCCGCTGCGATAGCGGCGGCAGCGTGATCCTGTGTTGAGTAGATGTTGCAAGACGCCCAGCGTATTTCCGCGCCCAAAGCGGCCAGCGTTTCAATCAGCACGGCGGTCTGGATGGTCATATGCAGCGAGCCAGCAATGCGTGCACCCTTCAATGGTTGTGCTTTTGCATATTCGTCGCGGATAGCCATCAGGCCTGGCATTTCTGTTTCGGCAATGGCGATTTCTTTGCGGCCGAAAGCGGCCTGATTGATGTCGGCGATTTTATAATCGGTGAATTTGCTCATTAAGTACTCCATTCAAGTTAACGGGTATTTCTATAAATCCAAACTTCGTCGCGATACGGCGTTGCTCACAAAATTTAGTCGCTTACATATTGAATATATGCTGCGCTCGTAAATTTTCCTCGCGCCTTGTCTCGCTTAGAAATTTGAATTTATAAAAACACCCTAATGAATGGGCGCGGTTGCTACGATGACGCCATCTGCCCGAGCCTGACAAGCTAACCAGAAAGTCAGCCGCTGCAGCGCCCCTCGGGAGATGGAAACTTTTACTTTAAACCGGCTTCAGCGCGCAGAGCAGCGGCTTTGTCGGTGAGTTCCCAGGTGAAGCCCGGCTCTTCGCGACCAAAGTGTCCGTAAGCAGCCGTCTTCTGATACACAGGGCGCAACAGGTCTAACATTTGCACGATGCCCTTCGGACGCAGGTCGAAGTGTTTTTTCACCAGTTCGGCAATTTTATCGTCGGATATTTTACCGGTGCCATAGGTGGTTACCCAAACGCTGGTAGGTTGTGCCACACCAATCGCGTAGGAAATCTGGATCAGGCATCGTGTTGCCAAGCCTGCAGCCACAATATTCTTCGCAACGTAACGGCCAGCGTAAGCAGCAGAACGGTCTACCTTGGAAGGGTCTTTGCCTGAGAATGCGCCGCCACCGTGGGGTGCAGCACCACCGTAGGTGTCAACAATAATTTTACGGCCAGTCAAGCCACAGTCGCCCTGAGGGCCGCCGATAACGAAACGACCGGTTGGATTCACCAGAAATTTGATATTTCCCTTGATCAGTTCCTTGGGCAACACTGGCATGATGATGTCTTCAATTGCCGCTTCGCGGATGGCTTCCAATGTCATTTCCGGCGCGTGTTGGGTGGATAGCACTACGGTGTCGATAGAATGTGCCTTACCATCGACATATTTGACTGTGACTTGCGATTTTGCATCCGGGCGCAGCCAGTTCAACCGGCCGTCGCGGCGCAGTTGCGACTGGCGCTCGACCACGCGGTGTGCCAGATAAATCGGCAATGGCATTAAAGTGTCGGTCTCGTCACAGGCATAACCAAACATCAGGCCCTGGTCGCCAGCGCCCTGATTCATGAAGTCGTCGGAAGCGCGATCAACGCCCTGCGCAATGTCAGGGCTCTGTTTGTCGTAAGCCACCAGTACGGCGCAGCCTTTGTAATCGATACCGTATTCGGTGTTGTCGTAGCCGATGCGTTTGATGGTGTCGCGCGCCACGTGGATGTAGTCCACGTTGGCAGTTGTGGTGATTTCGCCAGCGAGTACGACGAGTCCGGTGTTAACCAGGGTCTCTGCGGCTATCCGAGCATGCGGGTCTTGCGCTAGAATAGCGTCAACGATGGCGTCGGAAATTTGATCCGCTACCTTGTCCGGATGACCTTCAGATACTGATTCGGAGGTAAAAAAGTACTCGCTCATGTCTCTTGGCTCGCTTATTAAAAATTGAAAAGTCGCGCATTATAACAAAATCTATCGTTTTTCTTCTATGACTTCACTTTTAGTTGTTTGGTCGTTTAATTTAATGGCTCGTCTGTCATTAGGGGTATTGCATCGTATAGGCGTGTTATTGGGTTGGATCACCTATTTGCTGTCGGGTAAATATGCGGAACGTTTGCGTGAGAATCTGCAAAATTTCGATGCGAATCTTCATCCTGCCACCTTACAAAAGGTGCTGCGCGCCAGCGTAAGCGAGGCGGGCAAGAGTATTACCGAGTTGCCGTGGATATGGCGGCGTCCGCTTGCCGAGGTGTTGTCGAAGGTGCGCAATTGTTACGGGCGAGAGTACTTTGATGAGGCGCGACAGAGCGGCAGGGGCCTGATTGTACTAACGCCGCATATCGGTTGTTTCGAGATTATAGGTTTGTATGTGGCGGCGGAAATGCCGATGACATGCATGTATTCCACACCTAAACGCGCCTGGATGGATAACATCATTCGCAGTGGCCGCCAGCGCGGGAAAATGTTTTTGGCGCGGGCTGATATTGGCGGTGTGCGCACCTTGTTGAAGGCCTTGAAGCGTGGCGAGGCAATTGGCCTGTTGCCTGATCAAGTGCCCTCTCATGGCGAGGGTGAATGGGTTGATTTTTTCGGGCGTGCTGCTTATACAATGACATTGGCCGGGCGCCTGCTCGAAGCGAGCGGCGCGCGCGTGTTGATGTCCTACGTGATACGCAGGCCGCATGGCGATGGCTATGATATTTATTTTGCACCATTGGATCTTCAGCCGGGTACAGCAGTGACCCGGCAAATCAATAGCGCGCTGGAAAAAATCATACGCACTTGTCCCGCCCAATATTTATGGAGTTATAACCGTTATAAAGCGCCACCCGGTTCGTTGCCGGTGGAGAATAACAAGGAACATCAATGATTGCGCGGCTGGGTGTGTTTATATTGTGGCTGGTGCATTTTTTACCATTTCGCTTGATTGTTGCGATGGGTAACGGTTTGGGTGTGGTACTTCATGCGGTGGGTAAGGAGCGCCGCGAGGTTGCGTTAACCAATTTGCGTTTGTGCTTTCCGGCGATGTCCGAAGCACAACGCAAACAGCTGGTGCGAGATCATTTCAAAATGTTTGCGCGCGGGTTGCTTGAACGAACTATCTTGTGGTGGTCGAGCGGCGAGCGCATACGCAGCCTTATACGCGTTGAAGGTGCCGAGCATTTCGAGGCAATCAAGGATAAGCCTTCCATATTGCTGACGCCGCATTTTGTCGGCATGGATGTGGGGGGGCAGTGGATTGCGCAGCACAGCGACACGGTGTGCATGTATGCCAGACAGAAGAGCATATATTTGACCGAGTTGTTACTGCACAAACGCGCGCGCTTTCGCAATCAGCAGCTTTATTCACGCCAGCAGGGATTGCGCCCTATTCTCAAAGGTATGCGCGAAGGTCATCCCTTTATCTATCCGCCGGATCAGGATCAGGGTGTCAAGGATGGCGCGTTTATCCCATTTTTTGGTGTGCCAGCCGCTACCATGACTTCGCTGCCACGCATTGCGCAGATGACAAACGCAAAAGTGGTGCCCAGTATCACGCGTGTGCTGCCTGGAGGCGAAGGATATGTATTGACGTTTTACCCGGCTTGGGAGAATTATCCCAGCGGGGACGATGTGGCGGATGCGCGCCGCATGAATGAGTTTATCGAGCAGCGCATACTTGAAATGCCGGAGCAATACTTCTGGTTGCATAAACGCTTCAAGACGCGGCCCGAGGGGGAGACGAGTTTTTATCCTGAATAGCCCTCTCCCCCGCCCCTCTCCCACAGGTGGGCGAGGGGAGAGAACCATTGTCACTGCATCTGTTTTGCGCCCCTCTCACACTTGTGGGAGAGGGGTTGGGGGAGAGGGAAAATGAAATATCACGACCTGCGCGACTTTATCGCACAACTGGAAAAAATAGGTGAGCTGAAGCGAATAACAGTGCCAGTATCTACGCATTTGGAAATGACGGAAATTTGCGATCGTGTGTTGCGCGCACAAGGCCCTGCCATTTTGTTTGAGAATGTGGTCGGCCACAACATGCCGGTTCTGGCGAACCTGTTTGGTACGCCGCGCCGGGTGGCGCTGGGCATGGGGGAGGAAAATATTCAGGCGCTGCGCGAGGTTGGTAAATTGCTGGCATACCTCAAAGAACCTGAACCTCCCAAAGGATTGAAAGATGCGTGGGATAAATGGCCAGTATTGAAGCAAGTGCTGAATATGTCGCCCAAGGTGCTGTCGAGCGCGCCGTGTCAGGAAATTGTGTGGGAAGGGTCAGATGTTGATTTAAACAAGCTGCCTATCCAGCATTGTTGGCCGGGCGATGTGGCACCATTGATTACCTGGGGGCTGGTGGTGACGCGCGGCCCGAACAAGCCAAGGCAGAATCTGGGCATCTATCGCCAGCAGGTGATCGCACCCAATAAGGTGATCATGCGCTGGTTGGCGCATCGCGGCGGTGCGCTGGATTTTCAGGATTGGTGCAACAAATATCCGGGGCAACCCTATCCTGTCGCGGTTGTAATTGGAGCAGATCCCGCAACCATACTGGGCGCGGTTACACCGGTGCCCGATTCTTTGTCCGAGTATCAGTTTGCCGGATTATTGCGCGGCGCAAAAACTGAATTGGTAAAATGTACGGGCAGCGATTTGCAAGTGCCAGCCTCGGCGGAGATTGTGCTGGAAGGCGTGATTTATCCCGGTGAGACGGCATTGGAAGGCCCTTATGGCGATCATACCGGCTACTACAACGAGCAGGAAACTTTTCCGGTATTTACCATCGAGCGTATTACCATGCGACGTGACCCTATCTATCACTCCACTTATACCGGCAAGCCGCCCGATGAACCCGCGATGTTGGGTGTGGCATTAAATGAAGTGTTCGTGCCCTTGCTGCAAAAACAATTCCCGGAAATTAGCGATTTTTACCTGCCGCCGGAAGGGTGCTCGTACCGTATGGCGCTGGTATCGATGAAGAAGCAGTATCCGGGTCACGCCAAGCGTGTGATGTTCGGTATCTGGTCTTACCTGCGCCAGTTTATGTATACGAAATTCATTATCGTAGTGGATGACGATATTGATATTCGCAACTGGCAGGAGGTGATTTGGGCGATTACCACGCGTGTCGATCCCTCGCGTGACACGCTGCTGGTAGATCACACACCGATCGATTATCTGGATTTCGCCAGTCCGGTATCGGGCTTGGGCAGCAAGATGGGACTGGACGCGACCAATAAATGGCCGGGCGAGACTCATAGGGAATGGG
>Ga0315281_10005068_pt1 | contig 18936 bp, 17 predicted proteins | sample YL17G07_0_MG_FD_204540 | JGI IMG/M metagenome (GOLD analysis project Ga0315281, IMG submission 204540) | Sediment microbial communities from Yellowstone Lake, YNP, Wyoming, USA - YL17G07_0 | ecosystem: Environmental > Aquatic > Freshwater > Lake > Sediment | place: USA: Wyoming | collected... | reverse complement strand
TCCTCGAACTGATGACTCTGATGCGCGGCGGGTCTTTTGACGTCGGCCTCGCGACCGACGGAGACGCCGATCGGATCGGCGCCGTCGATGAAAAGGGTTTGTTCGTCAACCCTCATCAGATTTTCTCCCTCATCCTCAACCATCTCATCGAAAAAGGAGTCCGCGGCGATGTCGTCAAGACCGTCTCGACGACTTCGATGGTCGACCGCATCGCGGCCAAACACGGGATCAAGGTTCACGAAACGGCGATCGGCTTCAAACACATCTGCAGCAAGTTTCTCGAAATCTCCCCGCTGATGGGCGGCGAGGAATCAGGAGGGATCGGCATTCCCTCCCACGTCTACGAACGGGACGGTCTCCTCTCCGGATTGCTTCTCCTCGAAATCATGGCCTCCAAAAAAAAGCGCCTGGGAGAGCTTCTGCGGGAGTTGGAAAACGAATTCGGCCCCCTCGCATTTATCCGGGAAGATCTTCATTTAAAACCGGAAGACATCGATCGCGTTCGCAGCGAACTTCCCAACCTCAATCCAACCGATCTCGCAGGAATGAAGGTCGCACGAATCAACAAGAGCGATGGCACCAAGCTCATTCTCGACAACGGCGCCTGGCTCCTCCTAAGAGGCTCCGGGACGGAACCCTTGATTCGCATCTATGCCGAGTCCGCCAGTCCCGCCCTCAGCAAGGCCTTGATTCAAGAAGGGAAAAACCTCCTCCGGCTGTGACCCGATATTAATCCGAAACGAATTCGTTGTTGAATCGATACCAAATCGGCTCTACGCTTAAAAGTCGGTCCAAACTAAATTTATGGAACCTCAAAATCTTCGCATCAAGGGCGCGCGACAGCACAATCTCAAGAACATCGACGTCGAGATGCCGCGCAACAAACTCATCGTGATTACCGGGCTTTCCGGGTCGGGCAAGTCATCGCTTGCCTTCGACACGATTTACGCCGAGGGGCAACGCCGCTATGTCGAGTCGCTCTCGGCCTACGCCCGCCAGTTTTTGGAGCAAATGGGCAAACCCGACGTCGATTCGATCGAAGGACTCTCTCCGGCGATCTCCATCGAACAAAAGACGACGTCCCACAACCCGCGGTCGACCGTCGGTACGGTCACCGAGATCTACGACTATCTTCGCCTGCTCTTCGCGCGTATCGGACGCCCGCATTGTTTCGAATGCGGTAAGCCGATCACCAGCCAGACCGTCTCGCAGATGGTCGACCAGGTCATGAAGCTCAAGGACGGCGCGAAGATCCACGTCCTTTCGCCCATCGTACGCAACCGTAAAGGCGAGTACACCAAGGAACTGCAGCAGCTCAAAGGCCAGGGCTTCGTGCGCGTGAAGGTCGACGGCGAAGTCAAAGAACTCGACGAGGAGATCAAGCTCGACAAGAAGAAGAAGCACAACATCGACTTGATCGTCGACCGGTTGATTTTGAAGCCCAAGATCGAGCAGCGTCTGGCGGATTCGCTGGAGACGGCTCTGCGGCACGCCGAGGGGCTCGCCAAGGTCGAGGTTCTCGGCGGGGATGTTTTAACTTTTTCTGAAAAATTCGCCTGCATCGATTGCGGCATTTCCTATCCGGAGATCGAGCCTCAGCTTTTCTCTTTCAACAGCCCCATCGGCGCCTGTCCGGATTGTAACGGCCTCGGCACGAAGATGTTTTTCGATCCCGATCTGATCGTTCCGAACAAGACGCTCTGCCTCCGCGAGGGGACCATCGTGCCGTGGGAGCGACGCGCCTCGGAGTTCTATTGGAACATGCTCGAAGGCCTGTCGAAGCATTATCAATTCGACCTCGCCGCTCCGTGGGAAAAACTTCCCAAAAAAGTCCAGAACGTCATCCTCTACGGCACGGAAGACGACCGCGTTCAGGTCACCTACGATTTGAATGAAAAGAAAGAAACGTTATGGAGCCAGTTCGAGGGCGTCATCCCGAACCTGGCGCGGCGTTACAAAGAAACCGACTCGGATTGGATCCGCGAAGACATCGAACGCTTCATGAGCATCCGGCCCTGTCCGGGCTGCCATGGCTCCCGCCTCAAGAAAGAAAGCCTGGCGATTAAAATCGGGGGCATTTCGATATTCGACGCCACGAAGCTTTCGGTCAAAAAATCCCTCGCGTGGTTCAACGCGCTCAAGCTGAATAAAAAAGAATCCGAAATCGCCGAGCGTATTTTGAAGGAAATCCGCGAACGTCTGTTGTTCATGGCGAATGTCGGCCTGGATTACCTCACGCTCGACCGGACGGCGGGCACCCTCTCCGGCGGCGAATCCCAGCGTATCCGTTTGGCGACTCAGATCGGATCGTCTCTGGTCGGCGTCTTGTACATTCTCGACGAGCCGTCGATCGGTCTCCACCAAAAGGACAACGACCGCCTCCTCAATACGTTGACCCGTCTGAGAGACATCGGAAACACCGTCCTCGTCGTCGAACACGACGAACAGATCATGGAAAGCGCCGATTACATCATCGACATGGGACCCGGAGCGGGCATCCATGGAGGTTACGTCGTCGCGGCGGGAACTCCCTCCGAGGTCTCGAAGAATCCGAAGTCCATCACGGGACAATATCTCTCCGGCAAGATTCAGATTCCCGTTCCGGCAAAGCGCCGCGCCTCCAGCGGCAAGACCATCAAGATCATCGGCGCTGAGGAAAACAACCTGCGCAACGTGACCGTGGAACTGCCGCTGGGGCTCATCATCTGCGTCACCGGCGTCTCGGGTTCCGGCAAGAGCACGTTGATCAACGACACCCTTTACAAAGGGCTCGCCCAGCGCCTTTACGGATCGAAGGAGCCCGCGGGAAAAATGACCGGCATGGACGGGTTGGAAAACATAGACAAGGTCATCAACATCGACCAGTCGCCCATCGGACGCACGCCACGCTCCAACCCGGCGACCTATACCGGCCTCTTCACCTTCATTCGCGATCTTTTCGCCGAATTGAACGAAGCCAAGGCGCGCGGCTATAAGCCCGGACGTTTCTCGTTCAACGTGAAGGGCGGCCGCTGCGAGGCCTGCGAGGGCGACGGCATCATTCGGATTGAGATGCACTTTTTGCCGGACGTCTACGTGGAATGCGAGGTCTGCAAGGGCAAGCGCTTCAATCGCGAAACTTTGGAGATCCTCTATAAAGGCAAGTCGATCTCCGACGTGCTTACGATGACGGTCGAACAGGCCCTCGAGTTCTTCGACCATATCCCGGCTCTCAAACAGAAGCTCGAAACCTTGAACGAGGTCGGCTTGAGCTACGTCGAACTGGGCCAATCGGCGACCACGCTCTCGGGCGGCGAAGCCCAGCGCGTGAAGCTCGCCAAGGAGCTTTCGAAGCGGTCCACCGGACGCACGCTCTACATCCTCGACGAACCCACGACGGGACTTCATTTCGCCGACATCCAAAAACTTCTGGATGTCCTGAACCGCTTCGCCGACGGAGGCAACACCGTGGTGATCATCGAACACAATCTCGACGTCATCAAAACGGCCGATTGGATCATCGACCTGGGACCGGACGGCGGAGACAACGGCGGCAAGATCATCGCCCAAGGCACGCCCGAGGAGGTCGCCAAGACCCCTCAATCCTACACCGGCCAGTACCTTAAGAAGATCCTGAATCCCAAGGGTGACCGCTATGCACGGGCGGTTTAGGGTGTTACACTGGCGTGGTGCGGGGAAAATTGCCAAAACGTTTTTTTGATCTTGTGAGTCTTACGATAGCCGGCGTTTTGTTCGCCGCCCCTGCCTTTGCCAAATACGCGCCGCCTCCGATCCGGGCCGCAAGATCGGATTCCATCGCCCAAGGCGTCACGGCCGCCGTCTATATCCATCCCTCTTCCGGGGCCCAATCCTCTCCCGATCAAGCGATCAAGCGGGCCTTCGATGAGGCGAAGCGTCTTTATAAGGACCTCGACGTCAAGTCGTCCGGCGAAGTCGGCAAGATCAATCAAGGGGCCGGCGGTAAGTCCGCGGTCAAGGTGAGCCGGCCGATGCTCTTGCTGATCAAAGTCGCCCAGCAGATTTCCGCGTGGACCCAAGGATTCTTCGACATCGTCCAAGGGGCTTCGGGTAAATCCCCGAACCTGCTTGTGGACTACGACAAGGGCGAGGTCCAACTCCCGAAGAAAAAATCGTGGCTCGATTTTGCCGGCATCCGGAACGGTTACGTGGTGGACCGCATGGCCGGCGTTCTCAAATCTCAGGGCTATTCGAACTTCATGATTCAATCCGGCAGCGTGACCCGCACCATGGGACGCGACGGCTCGAATTACTGGCGCATGAGCATCCCGGACGTCCACGGCTCGAAGAGCGGTCTCTGCCGGGTATCTCTTGAGTCCTCGAGCGTCGCCACGGTCAACATTCGGAATTTGGGAACGCCCGCCAAGACGGACCTTCGGAGCGTCACCGTGATCACCCGCAACGCCACCAACGCCTCCGCGCTGGCCCGTACCGCCCTTCTCGCCGGACGCGACCGCGCCCGTGCCATGTTCGTGCCGCTTTCCGCCGAAGGATTTGGCGTCATCTTGGAAGACCAATTCGGAAAGATCCAAACGATCGGCGACGTCACCGCCGCCTGCTTCGAAGAATAACCTCAAAAAAGTCCGCAACCTCCACCACCCGGCGCCGAATCATCGGCCAAATCGAACATTTCTATTCAAATCCGAGGAGATCTTCATGATGACGAGCGCTGCGACGATCGTGCCGGCTATTCAATCCGAACTGGTCGAATCCCTTTTCTCGTCCCACCTATTCCGGGACGGCGAACTGCCGAACCTTGCGATCGCTAAAAATCCGGCGGACGGGTTCGATCCGACGCGCCTCGCGGACGGCACCGAGGCCCTCTGGATCTCGAATCCCGCGCAATTGGGAATTCCGGTCGGGGCTCGACTCTCCCCTCTCTGGCAGAACGGCCTGGGGCTGATCGTCTTCCGAAACGCCCCTCTGCAGATCGTCGGGGGTATTTTCGTAAACGGCGCCATCCGGAATCCGTGGAATGAGATCGGGAAAGACGCATTTCAATGCCTCGGCGGCATCATGCTCTTCAGCGACGATCCGAAGGAGATCAAATCGGCCGAGCAACTGTTGGCCGATGCGATCCGCAAATCGAACGCCATGAAGGATAAGTTTCAATTCATCGATTTGAACCTCGAGGACGAACGAATTCCGGCACGGACACTTTTGGGGGGCGGCAAGTCCTCGGCGGCCCATCCGGCGGGCGAAAAAGGTCGCCGCGACGCCGTGCGCGTCACTGCCTCCGTAGCGGCGCCCATCGGCATCTACATCAGCGGTTCGGATCAGAACATGACGGGCGCGCTGTGCACGTATTTCGCTGAATGCGCTCCAAAAAACTTCATGGGGGCGGCGAATCATCCAATCCCCACCTATGGCGGGATGGCGGACCCCAGCCCCTGGACGGCGTTGGGCGTTTATCATGCCTTCAAGACCGTCAGGAGAAAGATTTTCAATCAGGTGCGCATCCCCGTTTTCTTCCAGGGGGCCGGCAATGTCGGCATCCCGCTCGTGAACCACATCCGCAAGGACGGCCACCCAATATCGGGGATCATTGACACGCGGCTGGAGGCCCTAGAAGGGATCCGCGCGATGGGCATCGACGCCCCCCTCTTCCTGCAACTGCCCGATGGGGCGCCGGAACCGGACCGCAAGAGGCTTCAAGACGCCAACATCCGAGTCGTCCGCGGTCTCGTCGAGGCGCTGCAACAGGCACCCGAGACCGTCGTGTTCTCTCCCAACGCCGGACCTCATCCGATCACCATGGAGGTCGCCGAATACCTCGCCTCTTCCAAGGTTCGTGCCATCGTCGGCGCCGCCAACAACGTCCTCGACACAGTGGACGGATCGATCGAACCCGTGGCGAATTTCCTTCAGGAACATGGGATTTACAGCGGCAACGACTCCGAGACGAATCAGATGGGCGCGCTTTCCGTGACCGTCCAGAGGATCGGAATGAATCGGGAACTGTTGGAACGCGCAGCCCAGGGCGTCGGCGCCAGGACCCTTCAGGCGATCGAGGCCTTCAGCCGTGGGATTCCGCCGCAGCTCGCCCGAGACCGAGCAGCCGCCAAACGCTACAACCAAATGCTCCTGGACGGCCGCGCCGTGGGCGGCTATTTCCAGAACGGTGGCTAGAGCGACTCTTTCCTTTTTTTGCCTGATCCTTGCTTGGACTTCTCCCCTTCAGGCCTCCGAACGCTTCGTCCGGTCCCAACTCCTCATGGGCAACGTGACCGTCACGATCACAATTGAGGATAAAGCATCTCGTCGGGAATTGGCCTTCTCCGCCATGGAGAAGGCCTTTGGAGACGCGCGCCGCATCGAAAATACGGTGAGCGAGTGGCGTCCGGAAAGCCAAACGACACGCCTCAACCAAAACGCAGGCAAGGCCCTGGTTCCGATCGGACACGATCTCATGACCATTCTCGAAAAGGCCCAGGAGATTTCGGAAATGACGGACGGCGCGTTCGACATCACCTTCCCTTCAAAAAATAAGACCGTCTCGTATCGAGACGTCGTCATGCTCCCCGAATTGGGCCTCGCCTACCTGCGTCCCGGAGTGACGATCGGCGTTTCGAGTATCGCAAAAGGTTATATCGTGGATCACATGAGCGCGATTTTGAAAAAGGGGGGCGTGCGGAAATTTCTTGTGAATGCCGGAGACCTTTACGCAAGCGGGCGATGGAAGGTGGGCCTTCGCGATCCCGGCAGGCCCGGGAGCTCCGATTCACTTTGCGAACTCACGGTTCAAGACAGAGCCGTCTCCACGTCCGGCGACACCGAGCGCGGCCCGCACATCATCGATCCCAAGACCCATCAACCCGCGCCGGACCGGGGAAGTGTGACCGTCATCGCAAAGACATCAACGATGGCCAGCCCCATGGCCACTGGCTTCTTTGTTCTGGGAAAAGAGAAGGCCGAAAAGATTCTTGCGGAGAAGCACAATTTTTCCGCCGTGTTCATTGAAAATGGTGGGGAAAAGAAAGGGGGAAAGGATGGGAAGATCGACGCGCTCAATCCTAGCCGAGGACGTACGTTCCGCTGCCGTCCGTTTTGACGCTCAGAAGTTTTAGACCGGGGAACAGTTTTTTTCGCAAGACGATGCTCAAGGCCATGATGGCGCCCAAGAGAACGAAGTCGATCCCCGTTCCAATGAAGTCGCCCTGAAACCGGGCCAAGATGTTCACCATGCCCATCCCGCAGAGGATCGTGAGCAGCCCATACATCCCGCCGGTAAAGCGGTTGACCTCGAATGCGAACGCCAGCGGAACCAGGAGCGAAATCAGAGAAAGGACTCCGGCCAAGGCCATGCTGCTGGCGGAGAGCACTACCCAGACGCCAACGGCCTTCAAAAGTCCGGCCAGCACGAGGAGGACGACTAAGACGAGATTGAGTCCCTGATATTTCTTTCTTTCCTCAGCCTTCGCAATTCCAGCGATCGCCGCCGCCAGATGCACCGGTTTAGGGAACTGTTCCTTGTACGTCTCGAATACCTGCCGGCGGTCTTTTCCGTCTTTGACGTCCTTCTGCACCGCACGAACCAGTTCTCTCTTCGTCATGGGATTTCCTCAATATCCGGCCGGTGCCGTTTCGGCGGTCCGTTTCGGCCGGTTCAATTGATATTTTTTGACGGCCTCTTTGTGTTCTTCTTCCGTCTTCGAGAAGTAATGCGTCCCGTCGTTCTTGGAAACAAAATAAAGATAGTCGCTCGGAGCGGGATAGAGGACGGCCTTGATGGATGCGGCGCCGGGATTGGAGATCGGCGTCGGAGGAAGACCGGCGTTCACGTACGTATTGTAGGGCCCCGGCCGGATCAGATCCTGACGCGTCAAATTGCCGTTAAAATTCGGAATTCCATAGATGACCGCCGGATCGGTCGCAAGCGGCTTCCCGATCTTGAGGCGGTTTAAAAAAACCGAGGCGACCAGAGACCTCTCGTCTTTGTCCGCCGTTTCTTTTTCGACGATCGAGGCGAGCGTGACCAGCTCATTCAGGTCCATGCCGGCCTCGCGGGCGCGGGCCTCAAAATCCCGAGCGTAAACTTCACGGAACCTCGCCACGAGTTTGCGGATGACCTCTTCTTCGTCCTTCGGTTTGTAGATCTCGTAGGTATCCGGAAAGAGATACCCCTCGAGGCTCGTCCCCGGCAAGCCCAGCGAAAGAATGAGCGTGAGATCATGGCATTTCGCAATAAAACGATCCGCATCGACGAGCTTCAACTTGGCCAGATTCGTGGCGATGTCTTGGACGGTCCACCCCTCCGGGATCGTCACGCGCCTCGTCGCAAAGTCCCCTTTCATGAGTTGATCGAGAACCTCGGAAGGCGTCACCCTCGGCTGAAAGACATACTCGCCCGCCCTAATTTTCGAGGCGTTTCCCTTGAGCAAAACGTAGGTGCGAAAAAGAGGGATGTTTCCGATCACGCCTTGATCATAGAGAGTTTCGGCTATCTTGCCGAATCGCATCCCCCTCTCCACGACGACGGTCTTCGCCTCGTTCGACTCCGACGGAGTCGCGACGAACACAAAAAGATTGGCTATGAGAATGCCGCCCAAGAGGACGAACGCGGCGATAACCACGAAGACGGCGCGCCGGATCTTCATAAGGACTCCGTCTCCGATGTCCCGCGTTGGGCATCGAGATAACCCTGGAGGATTTGGACGGCGGCCATGTGATTGATGAGTTCCTTTCTCCGCGCCCGGGACAGATCGGCCTCCAAGAGACTTCGCTCGGCGGCCACCGTTGAGAGGCGTTCATCCCAGAATTCGACGGGCGAATCCGGGATGACCTTCTTCATCTCCTCCACGAACTTGCGGATAGCGCCGGCCTGAGGCCCTTCCGTCCCGTTCATGTTCAGGGGCAGACCGACGACGATCTTTGAAACTTCTTTTTCTTCGATCATTTTTTTCAATTCTCCGCAATCCACGTCCGTCGGCCCCCGGCGGATGGTCTTGATCCCTTGGGCGATCCATCCCATGGGGTCGCTCAGGGCGACGCCGATCGTCTTGGAACCCACATCCAAGCACATGACTCTCATGCGACTCAGAGTAATACTATCTGGTTGCGGCTGGCAAGCGAGAGACAGTAAGGAGGGAGTCATGGCGAATGCGCGCGCCCGTGCCGTCATCACCGGACGGGTCCAAGGCGTCTGTTTTCGAATGTACGCTGATGAGGAAGCCCGCGTCCGCGGACTGACGGGCTGGGTGCGGAATCTCCCGTCCGGTCAGGTCGAGGCGGTCTTCGAAGGCGAGAAGTCCGTTATCGAAGACGTGATCGCCTGGTGCCGCAAGGGCCCGTCGGCGGCCCGCGTAACCGCTGTCGAAATCGTCTGGGAGACTTATCACGGGGACTTTACTGATTTTCGAATCGTATGACGTCCAAACGCATTCACCATAGAGTCAATTATCCGGAACTCAACCACCCGGAACTCAACGAAGGCTGGTGGAACTTTTTCGTCGACCACAGAGTGTTTCCGGAAATCTATTTCTCCGGCGACGACTTGGATTCTCTCAAAAAAGAAGACGTTTCGAGGATTGAAAAGGAAATCAGCCGGCGCCACCTGGGTCTGTCACTCCACGCGCCTTTTCTCGACCTTTCGCCGGGGGCCTTCGATTCCAAAATCCGTGACGTAACCCTCCAAAGACTGAATCACACCCTGGAAATCGCCGAGGTCCTTCATCCCAACATCGTGAACATCCATGCCCATTACGAGAAACACCGCTTCGGTTGGAAAATGGATCAGTGGATCGACGAAGCCAAAAAGACGTTCGAGCCTCTCGTTCGGCGAGCCGAAAAGGCGCGTTTCATCCTAACGATCGAGAACACATTTGAAGACGAGCCGACCGTCATCGACCGGCTGCTGGAGGCCTTCGATTCGAGCGCCCTGCGAGCGTGTTTCGATAACGGTCACTTCCATATGTTCCACAAGGTCCCCCTGAAGGCCTGGTGGGAGGTCTTAGGCAAGCGCATCGCCCTCCTCCACCTCCACGACAATCACGGGACCCGGGATGAGCACTTAATTCCCGGCGATGGGAATTTTCCCTTTCCGTCTTATTTCAAGCTCCTGCGGGAGTTCCCTCACGAGATGACCTACACGATCGAGTGCCGCAATCCCTCGGACGCCAAAAAAGCCGTGAGGATCATTCGCCGATTTTTGGACGACAAGCCGCTATAAAATTTAAGGAATTTTCATTTGACTGAGGGGCCCCCTTCTCTATAGATTGCGCCCACTCAAAGGGGGCACTTGGTATGACTTCAAAAGACATCCGGAACACAATCTTGTCTCTCATCGTTCTTGTTTCCATCGGCGCCTTTCCAGCGTGCGAGGGGGGCGGCGGCGGAAAAACCATCGTCAAAGTAGGCAACGCTCGGATCACGGAGGGCGATCTCGAAACTCTGGCTCGCGTCAACCCCCGTTTGAAGCCTCGCTTGTCCACCCCCGGTGGAAAAGAGAAGGTCATCGACAACTATATCGAACAAGAGATGCTCTACCAAGAAAGCGTCAACCGAGGCCTGAATCGTTCCAAAGACCTGAAAGACAAGATCGCCCTGTACGAGAAGATCCTTGTCGCACAGGCCCTTTTGGATGACGAACTCGGCAAGAAGGTCAAAGACTATTACGACAATCACAAAGATGAATTTGAGCGCGTGAAGGTCTCGCATATCCTGATCAAGGTCGCCGCCGATGCAAAGCCGGCCGAACAGCCTAAGAAGGATGTCAAAGGAGCCTCCGATAAGGACAAGTCGAAAAAGCCGGCGGCACCCGTTGCGCCGAAGCGCTCCGACGCCGATGCATTGAAACTCGCCGAGGCGGCGCGCGACCGCATCAACAAGGGCGAAGACTTCGCCAAGGTGGCGAAAGACGTATCCGAGGACGATCGGACGAAGTCGACGGGCGGGGATCTGGGCTATATCACCATCCACGACAAACGGCTTGAGCGTTGGGGATGGTTGCCCTTGGCTGAGAAGGCCTTTTCCATGAAGGCCGGTGAGGCCTCCGAACCGATCAAGGTCACCGATGGTTACGATATTATTAAGGTGGTCGAGGAAAAGAAGGTCCAACCCTACGAAGAGGCCGAGGCCGGAATCAAATTCCGCCTCCAGGCCGATATCAGGACACAGATGCTGGATGACCTGAAGAAGAAGTACAAGGTCGAATACGCCGACAAGAAGGACGCCGGTCCGGCGCCGACTGGCTTGCCGGCTGCACCCGAAACCGCGCCCGCGGTACCCGGGCCCACATCCGCTAAGCCGGTCGAGTCTCCGCCGACGAATTAGTACTCAATTGAATTTGTCAGGAATCTTGACTCTATCTCCCACAGAGACCGAGTGCCGGGCGGCGTAACCGCCCGGCACCTCGAGGACCATGGTGTAACTTGAGTCGGGGGTAAGAATCTCCTCCGAGTAGGGCACTGCTTTCTCGATCATAGAAACGATGAGCCCATCGCGAATGAAGATCATATCGAGCGATGACGGCGTGTTCTTCATCCAAAAGGAGTTTTGGGTCTCTTCCGGAAAGATAAAGAGCATCCCCGTTCCCTCCGGGACGCTATTGCGAAACATGAGGCCACGCTCGCGCGCCGCCGGGGTGTCCGCCACCTCGACCTTCACCTGCAGATCTTCGCCGTCCGCCTTTTGAAGGGTGACAACGGGACCGGAGTTCTGACAGCAACTAATCACCGTTGCGATCAAAATCAGCCCGATCTGTTTTTCAATTTTGTGGATCAACTACGAATGCCTTTGCCTATGGGGTTTCCGGTGCGAGCGAATTAACCTCTTCGTCATTTTCGGCGAGCTTGGCGAACGCCACGACCTTTTCGCCGTCCTCGAGATGGATCAGACGGACGCCTTGAGTGTTACGGCCCATCGTCGAGATTTCCTTCACCTTCATGCGGATGACCTTGCCTTGGTTGGTGATGAGCATGACGTCATCGTCGTCGGTCACTTGCTTGACGCCTACGACGGGACCGTTCTTGTCGGTCGTCTTGACCGTGATGATGCCGCTGCCCCCACGGGATTGGACGCGATACTCGTCGACCTCGGTCCGTTTTCCATAACCGCTCTCGGTCACCGTCAGAACCGTCGCCTTCTCGTTCAAGACTTCCATCGAGACAACCTGATCCTTGCCGTCGAGGCGGATACCGATCACGCCGGTCGCCGTTCGGCCCATGGTTCGAACGTCGTCTTCGGAGAAACGAATCGCCTGCCCTTCTTTTGTGGAAAGAAGGATCTCCTGCTTGCCTTCGGTCAGCGAGACTGCAATCAATTCGTCGCCCTGCTCGACGGTGAGGGCGATGATGCCTCCCGCACGCGGATGGGCGTAGGCCGAGAGATCTGTCTTCTTCACGACGCCGTTCTTGGTGGCGAAAACGATATTCTTACCTTCAACGAACTCCTTCACCGTCAGAACCGCCGCAATACGCTCGCTATTGGCCATTTGGACGAGATTGCTAATCGACTTACCCTTCGCGGTCCGGCTGGCCTGCGGGACGTCGTAAACCTTCACCCAATTGACCTTGCCGAAGCTCGTAAAGATCAAGAGATAGCTGTGGGTGGACGAGATGAAAAGATCGCTGACAAAGTCCTCTTCACCCGTCGACATGCCGGTCTTGCCGTGCCCCCCCCGCCGTTGCGCGCGGTAAATGCTGATGGGATTTCTCTTGATGTATCCGCCGTGGGAGATGGTGACCACCATGTCCTCTTCGGCGATCAGATCCTCGATCGAAAGCTCCTCGGTATGGGCCTTGATTTCGGTCCGGCGCGCATCGCCGAAGGCCGTCTTAATCTCGGCCAACTCGTCCGCAATGATGCCTAGGATTAATTTTTCGTCTTTGAGGATCGTCTGGAGCGCCGTGATGATCTTCATGATCTCTTCGTACTCCTCAACGATCTTTTCACGTTCGAGGGCCGTCAGGCGCTGGAGGCGCATGTCCAAAATCGCCTGAGATTGAATTTCGCTCAACGTGTACGTCTTCATGAGGCCTTCCTTGGCCTCTTGAGGGGACTTCGACTTGCGGATGAGCTGAATGACGGCGTCCAGGTTGTCGAGGGCGATCTTCAAGCCCTCCAAAATATGCGCCCGCTCCTGCGCCTTCCTCAAATCATAGGCCGTCCGGCGGGTCACGACTTCTCTGCGATGCTCGATGAAGAGCTGGAGGAATTCTTTAATATTGAGAGTCCGCGGCTGACCACTCACGATGCATAACATGATGACGCCGAAGGTCGACTGCATGGCCGTGTGTTTGTAGAGCTGATTTAAGACGACGCCGGCCACCGTCCCCTTCTTGAGCTCGACGACGATCCTCATGCCGTCCTTGTCGGATTCATCGCGGATGTCGCTCACGCCCTCGACCTTGGCGTCGCGAACCAACTCGGCGATCTTCTCGATCAGGCGGGCCTTATTCACCTGGAAGGGGATTTCGTTAACGACGATGTTTTCCCTGTCGCCCCGGGCGACCGGCTCGATCAAGACCCTGGCGCGCATCTGAACGATGCCCTTACCGGTCGTATACGCCTCCTTGATGCCGTCTCGGCCATGGATGAAGCCCCCGGTCGGAAAATCCGGCCCCGGGATGATCTTCATGATCTCCGGGATCGTCATGTCGGGATTCTTGATCAACGCGATCAGGGCGTCGCAAACCTCGGTTAGGTTGTGCGGGGGTATTTTTGTCGCCATCCCGACCGCGATACCGTCGGAACCGTTAATCAGGAGATTGGGAACCTTGGAGGGGAGCACAACCGGCTCTTCGACCTGGCCGTCAAAGTTTGGAATGAAATCAACCGTTTCCTTGTCTATGTCCGCCAAGAGCTCTTCAGCGAGTTTCGTAAGCCTCGCTTCGGTATAACGGTAGGCCGCCGGCGGATCGCCGTCGATGGATCCGAAATTCCCCTGCCCATCGATCAGCGGATAGCGCATGTTCCAGCCCTGAGCCATGCGGACCAAGGCGTCATAAACCGCTAAATCCCCGTGAGGATGGTATTTTTTCAAAACTTCGCCGACGACGCCCGCACATTTTGAGAATTTTTTGTTTGATAAGAGCCCTTCGCGGAGCATGGCATAGAGGATACGCCGATGAACCGGCTTCAGACCGTCGCGAACGTCCGGGATCGCTCGTCCGATGATTACGCTCATTGCGTAATCCAGATAGCTCTCCTTCATTTCGTCTTCGATATTGACGGAAATAATTCCGGCTGAACGTGTCATATGTAAGTTCTGTTTTTGTTCAAAAATGCTCCAAAGTCAAACCAAAACTCGTGCCAACCAACCGCCCGCAAAGGCTGAAAAATCAAGGTTCAGCCGTTTTTTAAAAAAAAGATCAAAAACAGAAAGGAGCGCCGATTTTTTGTTGACAATAACAGGCAACTATTGAGAATAGGGCTCTGGCAGGCGACGTTCTTTGCAAAACCGCGCTGATGCTCACTTTGGTTGAAGCTCATTTTAGAAGCTTATTTTATTGATACTCGATTTGGGGGATGGGGCCTTTAGGGAATCCGGTAGCGAGGGAGGTTATCGGACTCCCAATACCCCATCCATTAACTAACATCAGTTCACACCTCGAGGAGGGGTAAACCTATGACCAAGGCAGAACTCATCGCCGCAGTCGCAAAGGACTGCAAGTGCTCCAAGGCGGTCGCCGAAAAGACACTCAACTCGGTGACCAACAACATCACGCGGGCTTTGAAAAAAAACGGCCGGATCGCCCTCACGGGTTTCGGCACGTTTTCTGTCTCCAAGAGACGCGCCCGCAAGGGACGTAACCCGCAGACCGGGGCCGAGATCAACATCAAGGCTTGCAGTGTCCCAAAATTCAAGGCGGGCAAGGAGCTCCGCAAATCGGTCGCCTAAATAAGAAGGCCAAGAATTGCCAAGAATTGTAAGACCAAGAACCCCCCATTCGCCTTCCGGCGAAGGGGGGTTCTTGTTTATTTGGATCATCTTGACAACAAAATCGCCTCAAGGATATAGGCCCCTGACTCATATGGCGAGAAGCGGTAATTGAAACTTCGACCAGTTCAAAAGGTCCCATCTCTCAAGGTTTCGACCGGCAGAGGCAGGGCTTTTATTCTTTTTATCTTAGATCCCTACGAGACCGCCTCCGGAAAATATAATTTCAACAAGGACACCTCTCATCTCCTGATGCGCGAATTGCATCACCGGGGTTACTCCGTTTTTTATGCCGACCCCTCGAACCTTTCCGCTTCCCCCTCGGGGATCACCGTCAAAACAAGACGCGCCGCCGTCCTGGACCAGGCCCCCTTCTTTTTCTTTCATGAGGAGGAAACCCTGCCCATCGATCGTTTTCGACTCGTCTGGATCAGGAAGGATCCTCCGGTCGATGCCGCCTATCTTTACATGACACAGATCCTATCTCTCGCCGGCCCCCGGACGGCCATCCTCAATTCTCCGCAGGCCCTTCGCGATTGGAACGAAAAGCTGATCATATTAAACTTTCCAAAGTGGATTCCTCCCACGCTCGTTACCTCCGACAAGCACGAACTCGCGGGTTTCGTCGAAAAGCATCTTGTCGCCGTCTTGAAGCCTCTGGCGGGCTTTGCCGGCCAGGGAGTCCGAAGGATTTTTTTTAAACAATCGGAAGAGATGCGGGAACAGATCGATAGCGTCACTCACGGCGGCACATTGCCCGTCATGGCCCAGGTTTTCTTCGAAAACGTGCGCCTCGGAGAAAAGCGGGTTTTTGTGGGGGACGGCCGGGTCTTGGGCTCTTTTCTCAAAATCCCTCAAGACGGCGGTTTTCTCACCAATCCCGATCGAGGCTCCCGGCTCGCCACGACGTCGCTCACGGCACGGGAAAAAAAGATTTGCGCCGCGATCGGCGTCTTCCTAAGAAAGCATGGCGTCTTTTTTGCGGGCCTCGACTTAATCGACGGTCACTTGACCGAGATCAATATCACGAGCCCCGGCCTTCTGTGGGAGTGGAACGAGATTGAAAATAGAAGCCACGAAAAGACGATCATCGATTTGGTGGAGAAGAGGTTCTTGAGACGATGAAACATTTCCTGTTCCTCCTCTTGATCTGCTGTCCTTCCGCGGCTCTCGCCTGGAATCTGAGCGACCACCGGGACATATCAAAATTGAGTCTTCAAGACGTGTCCGCGGAATGGGGACTCAACAAGCCCGTCGCCGTTCGCCCTTTGGATTCCCTCTTGGAAAAGATTCGTCCCCTGCGGCCCGAAATCGCGGATAGGTGGCATTTCTCTCATTACCTTCAGGTCAACCCAAAGATCGATCTCGGCCATGCCGAATCTCATCTCCTGCCTCAAGTTCCCTTGAAGGAACGAAAGGAAATGACGCCTCTCGAGATCCTCGGCTATTACTCGACCGATCCGGATGACGGCCGCGATCAGGATCTTTTCGTCAGAGATGAGAAGGGAACCCCCCAATACGCGTATCCCGATCAGAAGTGGTTCGGATTCGCTCGAGGTTCCAATTCTCAGGCCTTCCGCCACATCGAAAAGCCGCCGTTCCGCCTCGATCACCCGGTGGCCACCTTCGGGTTTCCCTTGCGAAAACTCGGCGAAGCCTCGCGCAGAGCCGAGATTTACCATCGCATGTCGCTCCTCGCCTTCGCCTTGGGCGAGGACTATTGGGGCTGGCGTTTCTTGGCCAACGCCTTCCATTATCTCGAAGACCTGCACCAACCCTATCATGCGGGCCAAATCCCTCCGAGCTTGATGAAGAAAGGCATTGCGGCGTTGTCTTGGGGACGGAAGGACTTGGGCTTCATCGGCACCTTTGCCCACATCGTCTCGAACTCACACCGATTTTTTGAGAGCTATGTCGAGAAGCCTCCCAAAGACTCTCTCGAAGAAAAGGCATCGGCTTTCAAGGCCTTGGGCGGCCAGGATCTCATCTCCTATCGGGGATCGTTCGAGTCTCTCGCTGTCGACGTTCGCGACGCCTCCAACCTCGTCTATGGCCGGCTCGCCGAGGACGTTTCAACCATCGCGGACCCGAGGCTCGCGGGATCCTATGAATTCCGATCCGATGAGAAATCCCAAGACGACCCTGCGCAGTTCGTGAACGAAGGCCCTGACTTCGCCGCGGCCGATCGGGACCTCTTTTCCATTGTCGCAGAACGCTTCGCCTCCGCGGGTCGCATCCTGCGAACGGCCGTCCATGCGATCTTGAGCGAAAAAGAGGCGGGCAAAGAAGCGAAAGAAGACCCGAAGTCCCTCCTGTCGGCTTTGGACGGCCTCCTCGGCCCCTCCCCCTTCCAACAAGAGAGCGAAGAGAACCCCTAATTCAAGGCGACATTCTAAAGATCCGCCGCGTATTTTCCGACGTGATCGCGGCGACCTCTTCGACCCTCATCCCGCGGAGGGTCGCGATCTTTTGGGCGACGAGTTGGACATAAGCTGGCTCGTTTCTCTTACCTCGATGGGGTTCCGGAGCCAGGAAAGGGCAGTCGGTCTCGATCAAGAAACGGTCCGACCGGACCGATCGGGCAGCCTCGTGGAGATCCGTCGCCTTCTTGAACGTCACGATGCCGGAGAATGAGACGTGGAAACCCTTTTGGGCGATGTACTCCGCCGTTTTGGCATCACCGGTAAAGCAATGAAAGACGCCGCCAACCTCCCAGGCGCCTTCCTCATCGAAGATTCGAAAACAGTCGTCGAAGGCGTCCCGGCAGTGGATCACAAGCGGCTTTGCGGTCCTGCGACCCAACGCGATGAAATCACGAAGTCTCCGCAACTGCACCTCCTGAGGCGAGTGCTCGTAGTAATAATCCAGACCCACCTCGCCGATCGCGACCACCTTCGGATTTTCAGCCATTTCTTCCAAAGCCTTTAGGTCTTCGTCGCCGGCGCGCATCTTGGCGACGTCGTGAGGATGAATGCCGATCACGGCAAAGATTTGAGGATACTGCTGCGCGAGAGACACCGTTTCGCGGCTGCTATCGATATCGGTGCCGACGTTGACGATGTGGGTCACTCCCGCGTCTTTGGCGCGAGTCAGAAGCTTCGGAATCTCGCCTTGGAAATCTTTAAAGTGGATGTGGGCATGTGAATCGATCAGCACTACACGGCCTTATCGATCACGATATCGAGAACCTTTTCTTGGGGATTGTAATTGAACTTGATCTCTTTGCCCTTCTCCGAAGGCAATTCCAATTCACGCAAAAAACGATCGGGGAAGGAGTTGGATACGCCGCACAGTCTTCGGACGCGATCATCCTCAAGCCAACCTTTGAACTGGATCTTCCCGCCTGTGGCATCGAGCTTCACGTCGAACTTGTAGTCGGGCATCTTGTCCGGCAGGTTCCATTTGTATTTCATGGGATGCTCCGGCACTCGCGCCGGCAAGGCCACACGAAAAAGATACTGATTCACCGTTTCTTCCATCGTGGTCGCCATCCCATAACGTTTCATGCGGTCCCAATAGGACTCTTCGCCGCGGCGGCGGGCCTCATCCCAACGAATCTCCCACGGTCGGTTGTCCTCAATGGGACCCGCATCGACCGCAGCTTCTTCGTGGGTCTTCTTTTTCTTTCCTGCCGGCGGCGGCGGCAACTCACCCTTGATCAGAGAAATCGCATCCACCGGACATACGTAGATAATATCCCAGGGATCGAACCTGCCCTTGGGCGAGGGCGCTATGGCCTTCGCGAGCGTGTGATCCGCGTTCATGATGAAGATGTCGGGAAAGTCGTTACAACAGGCATCGCACGCGATGCAGGCCTCGCTGACGGCATATTCTTCCATTGAGACGGCGGCTTCGGCCATAGACTCCCCTTCTTGGGCCTTTACTCTTCTTTCAGACAGCGCTTCTTGTCAAGATAGGAGGGCTAAATCAACCCAGCGGCCTTCGTGTTATCGCTCGTCGCGAAGACGGCCAGAGCGTTTCCGCCCGAGGCGGTCCCGTAACAAAATTGAATATCGATATTCGCCTGCCCCAACTTCTGG
>Ga0315281_10005066_pt1 | contig 18938 bp, 20 predicted proteins | sample YL17G07_0_MG_FD_204540 | JGI IMG/M metagenome (GOLD analysis project Ga0315281, IMG submission 204540) | Sediment microbial communities from Yellowstone Lake, YNP, Wyoming, USA - YL17G07_0 | ecosystem: Environmental > Aquatic > Freshwater > Lake > Sediment | place: USA: Wyoming | collected... | reverse complement strand
AACGGGTGAGGGCGGGCTATACATAAAAGAACTCATTACAGGAGATGAAGGCAGGACTAAACCTAACGTAGCCGAGATGCTAGAAAATAAAGTTAAAAAAATAAGTTTAGATGTAATGAAAATTCATGCAAAATTTTGAGAATAGTTAAATATTAAAGACTATAATAGTAGTTAAATTAGTGGTAATGTGGTAAAGAAATCTCGTGGATTCAGGGCGAAAACAAGGTTTAAGATACGCCAGAGAACAGCCTACAGGCCAGCTATAACAAAGTTTTTGCAGGAATTCAAAATGGGCCAACGAGTTGTAATAGTTCAAGAATCATCCTCGCATAAAGGAATGCCGCATCCCCGCTTCAAAGGCAAGATGGGAAAGGTAGTTGAGAAAAGAGGCAAAGCTTATATTGTAGAGATTTTAGATGGAAATATGGTGAAAAAGCTCATTTCGAGGCCAGAGCATTTAAAACCAATGTGATGTTATGAACATAATAACCGAAGAAATTATACCTGACGCAGAAGCGAAAAAGATACTGGAATCGAGAAAAGTAGAGCCGAAATACGAGCAGAAAAATGCTATAGAAATACTGAAAAAGTTTGTTGATACTGATCCTGAAAAAGTTAAAAAGCTGATAGAGGAACTGAAAACAATAGAAAGGCTGAGAGAAAAGCAGATTGTCGCTGTAGCAAATTTCTTGCCTGAAGACAAGGACGATTTGCGAGCAATATTGCACAAAGAATATACAATGTTTACACCCGAAGAATTGGACAAAATTCTAGAGGTTGTGAAAAAAGCGGTTGTTTAGTACAGGGTGTCAAACATGATGAAAGATGATTACGTAATAGTATTAGATTTTTTGGTTCATGGCAAGGCTTCAGATAGAAAGGCTGAGCCTATCGCTCAAGTTATCGGAGACAAGTACTTTAACCTTTTAGAGATTGTTATAAAACAGGATATCATAGTAAAGCCAAGAGACAGGATTTATATCGGAGAAAAGGAAAGGGAGCAGGTTGAGTATATACGAGGAAGAATAAACTACAACGAGCTGACAAACTTTGCAAAGGCTGAACTGGAGCAGGTGATAGCAGAAATTATAGCAAAGGATGAGAAGAGGTTTGTAAACTTTTTCAACATAGCAGGCCCTGTGACAACTAGACTTCATAGTTTAGAGCTGCTGCCTGGAATTGGGAAAAAGCACATGTGGGACGTAATAAATCAAAGGAAGAAGAAGCAGTTTGAGACTTTTGAAGAGCTGCAGCAAAGGATTGCGATGCTGCCCGACCCGAAGAAGATGATCATCAAAAGAGTGGTAATTGAAATGGAAGGCAAAGACAGATACAGGCTGTTCTCAAGCCAAATAGTATGAAAAACCAAAGGTTCTATAAATTTAAAAAGACCCGGAAATAAAGTGTTCTAAAGGTGGAAATATAGTAGTTGCAATAATGCTTGCTGCAGGTGAGGGAACACGTTGTTATCCATTCACACATCTTTCGCCAAAGATTGCGCAGGAAATATGCGGAATACCTCTTTTGGAATACATGCTGTCGTGGTTTGGCGGCACGAATGAAATAGAAAAGCTGTTTATAGTTGTCAGGGAAGATAAGACTGTCAAAAGGATAGGCAGGTATATTGTAAATAGAAAAGAGTATGTAGAAAAAATAATCAGCCTTTTTGGGAAGCTTGGTTACAATGTGAACTATACAAACAAAGATTTTGAAATTCATATGATACGGGCGAATGGGTGGGAGACTGGTGGGGATTTGCGCTTTGCACTACGGCAGATAGCTGATAAGATTGATATTGGAAAAGAGTTTCTTGTCTGCAATGGCGATTATGTTATTTTAAGAAAACTTGCAAATGGTAGTCTAACAACACAGATGAACCTTGCCGACATACTTGCCTATCACAGGAAATGCAACAAAGCTGTTGGAACGGTAGTGACAGATGCGCTGTTTCCTGTTGCAAGAAAGGATATAGCGAGGTTTGGCGTGGCGCAGCTGAGAAATGTGAAAGGCTTCAACGTAATAGAAAAATTCATAGAAAAGCCTGCGGCAAATATTTTCCCTGAGAATGTGAAACAAATGCCTGTGAATGCTGGCGTTTATGTTATGGACAAGAATTACATTTTTTCGAACATCGACCGTCTTCTACCGGACAAGCCTAAAACTAGGTTAGAAAGGACTGTACTGGAAACTCTGGCGAATGAAACTGCGAAAGATGAGAAAAATCCAAAGCTTGCAGGATTTCTGCTTGATCTGTTTGGATGGTTTGATGTCGGTACTTTGGAACAACTAATAGATGTGAGTGTTTACATAGCAAACAAATCCGGCGGCTACATATCGCCTCCAAAAGCTGGCGAGGGAAATGGAGCATAGGATTTTAATAACAGGCGGCGCTGGATTTGTAGGCAGCAATCTTGTAGAGCACTTTATAAAAAATAATCAAGTTACAATTTTCGACAATCTCTCTCGACCAGGCGGAGGAGCTGAGAAAAACCTGAAAATACTTTTGGAAAAGCACAAGGACAACAAAAATTTCAGGTTTGTGAAGGGTGATATAAGAGTTATAGGCCAGTTGGAAAAGGAGATGAAGGATGTGGATGTTGTTTTCCATGTTGCTGCGCAGACTGCCATGACTACATCGATAACAAATCCTGTGGAGGATTTTGAAATAAATGCTGCAGGAAGTTTTAATGTTTTGGAAGCTGCAAGGAAAGCCGGTTCTAATCCAACTATGGTCTACACTTCTACAAACAAAGTTTACGGCGATCTTACAAAAAAGAATGTTGAACTTGTTGAAAAGGATACTAGATGGGATTTTGCAAGCAAGGATTTTTCTAATGGTGTAGATGAAGAGTATCCGCTGGATTTTGAAGGGCCTTACGGATGTTCGAAAGGAATAGGAGATGCTTACTTCCTTGACTATGCAAGAACTTTTGGCATGAAGACAGTAGTTTTCAGAATGTCTGGCATTTATGGAATATCCCAGCATCCAACAGAAGACCAAGGATGGGTGGCTTGGATTGTTAGGCAAGCAATAGAAAAAAAGCCGATTACAATATATGGAGATGGCAAACAAGTAAGAGACATACTTTTTTGCGGCGACCTTGTAAAAGCTTTTGAAAAAGCTGTGGAAAATATAAAAAAAATAAAAGGCCAGCCGTACAACATCGGCGGCAGCAGGAAAAATTCCATGTCTCTGCTAGAATTGTTAGAGTTTATGAAAAACAAATTGGGAATACAACCTTCTAAAATAGGGTATGACGAATGGAGAAGGGCGGACCAGAAAGTCTACATAAGCAACACTGCAAAAGCGAAGAGAGATTTCGGCTGGGAACCTGAAACACCAATGGAAGTTGGCATAACAAACATGTTCAACTGGCTTAAGGGATTTATACAATGAAATATTGCCGAGTTACACGCTGGGGTTTTGAGTCTGTTCATGCTGTTAACAAAGATGAATTAACAATAAAGATGTTTTTGCTTTTAGACGGTGAAGCGACATCACTGCAGTTCCACAAAAGCAGGGATGAATTCTGATTTGCTATAACGCCTGTAAAAATTGTGAAAGGTGAAGATGAGATTTTATTGGAAAGTGGAAAAACTGCGAGCATACCCAGAGAAAAAAAACATAGGCTTGTTGGTATAGATATGTCATGGGTTGTTGAGGTTTCTTATGGAGATTTTTCAGAAGAGGATATTGTAAGATTGGAAGACAAGTATGGCAGGGTTTAACCTTCTGCATGTTTTGCTGCTATGGCAACAGCAATCCACAGCAGGCCGCCAACCATTACAAGTATAAGGGATATCTCCAGCCTGCTGGATATCATAGATGCGAATAATATGCATAAAGCGCCGAAAACCCAGAAGGTAACCAGCTTCCAATTCTTTCTAGCCCTGCGATAAGTTATCATATTTCTAATTTATCCGGCAGTATAAAAAAGCTTAGAGGTTGCGCGTCATACCCGTAACTTCCACTTCGCCGACTTCGTCTATAGCGCGAAGTTTGTTTTCCGCTGCATCCAACACACCACCTTCATCCGGAATGAGAATCGTAACAAGTATAGCAACCAGTCCAAAAGCAATAGGCTGGCGCTGCATGCGGTTTGGATTCAAAGCTTTTTTTATCTTTTCCTCAAGCACGTCAAGATTCACATCGATGGTTTTAGGCATTACCTTAAAGCCTATGATAACGTCTGCCATTAAATCACGGGCCCACGAATCCACAAGAACAAGTATATTTGTTGCTTGCCGTCTTGCAGTTTGAACATCTGACAATCTCTACCTCGCCGCAATTCGGGCACATGAACTTTACAAAATTACCCTTGGCGATTATGTTTGTCTTGCAGCTGCTGCATCTCATTGCCATTTCAACACTATCCTTTTATATTGGTTGTAGATTATTTATCTGTGAGGTTAATAAATTTATAGGTTACTGTTGCCCCCATCGGCTAGCTTGGATAGGCCGTGAAATTATTGCGGAAGCTTGCGGAGCTTAAAACCAGGGTTCAAATCCCTGTGGGGGCACTGGATAATATTTAAGAGCAGACTTTTTGAATAATTAGTTAGGTAGTATGCATCTAAAGAAGATAGAAGAAGCTTTGAGGCCGGACTTGAAAAAGTGCCTTGTTTTCCTTGCTATAATACTAGTTTTGATGTCTGCATGGATGAATGTTCTGATAAACATGCTTCCGGTGATGGTTGTAGGCACGCAGGATTTTTACAATATTTTTTGCGAATACAAAGTGTTGGCGACTAAAACGAACCTAAGCGATGTAGAAAGAAAGGCTGAGCAGCAAAGGCTTGACAAATTGATCAACTCATTAAATACAAAATATCAAGCATTCGAGAAATTTGATTTGTATCTTAGAATGGGAAATGCGCTTGTGCCATCCAGCCTTTATACCTGTGTCCTTGACAATGCAACAAAGAATATTATAGGCGATATGCAAACCTCAGAAAACTTTATCGGAATAGACTACCACTGCAATCCTTACAGCATATTCTCTTTCTTCAGAAACCTGATACTGGTATACATATTTTCATGCATCCTGGTATGGCTGTCAGAATGCAACTGCCATAAAAAAATTAGAAAGAGATAGTCAATTCTTTAAAACTATTTTCATAAAGTCGTGAGCAATTTTAAGATTATCAAAAACTTTCTTAGCTTCCTCTTCCAGCTCTTTCGTGTCTGTGTAACGACGGCTTATATGTGTCAGAATTAGTTGTTTTACTCCTGCCTTCTTTGCTATTTTCGCTGCCTGCTTTACATCTGCGTGAGATTTGCCTTCATCCTCCTCAAGAAAAGTGCCGTCATGAATAAGCAAATCTGCTGATTTGGAAATTTTCACCAAATTATCGCAAGGTTTCGTATCTCCTGAATATACAACTCTCATGCCAGGCTTGCAATCAGCAACCTGTTCAATCTTTACAACACGCGTTTTCCCATTTTTATCCTTGTATTCCGACTTGCCTGTACTCTTCAGCTTCTTCAGCCAGAAACCTCTTTTCAAACCCAGCTCTTTCAGCTTGTTCGTATCAATTCCCCACCTGTCCTTCTCGTTGAAGCAGTAAGCGACTGCTGGGATTGTATGGTATGCTGGGATAGAAAGTATCTCATAATCCTCCCCCTCGTCTATTTTATCAATCTTTTCTCCGCCAAATGGAACATTTACTGCAGTAACGGGAAAACGCAAACCAAAATATCCCAAGTCAACAATATCAGAAACAAACCGTTCAGCTTCAGGCCCGAATATTTTTAATTCTTTCGTCCTTCTCTCTAAATTCATTGTTTGAATCAGTCCTATCAGCCCAGCAAAATGGTCAGCATGCCAGTGGCTGATGAAGATTTTATTTATATCCATAAAACTTATTCCTGACTTCATCAGCTGCTTCTGCGTGCCTTCGCCGCAGTCAAACAATATAGTATCCTTACCTTCGCCGTAATATTCCAGAATAATAGCAGGATGATTTCTATCCTTGCTTGGCACTCCTGATACTGTCCCCAAAAAAGTTATCTCAATCACAACAAACTCTCCTTTTCAAAATATTTTTTCAAAAATATGCCGAAACTTTCATCCTGCTTGATCAGTCCCATAATTTTTTCATTCTCAGATATTATTTCAAATCCTTTCGGCAGCTGGTCTGCTATAAAGTTTGGTATCCCTTTTGCTTTCAGTATGTCAGAACTTTCTTTCAAACTGTTCAGCAGCTTGTCTCTTGCTGTCAAAAAATTCCTTCTCACTTCAACAGACCAGAAATTATTTTCAACAAACGGTCCTGCCACAGCTTGCTTAGCATACTTGGTCAAAAACCTTTCAGAGTCGTCTGCATCAAACACCTTCGGACCGACACGCTTCTGTATTATTGGCAGTTTGGAGACTTCCATTTCAAGCATAACTACAGCCAAGTCTTTTTCATTTGTGTATTCACCTTTTCTCAAAACAACAAACTCATTTTCTTTCAGTATAGTTTCTAACCTATCGGAAAACCTTCTGAGCTGCGGCCAAAGTATGTCTGGCACTACGGCAGGCGGCGTGAACTTTACCATAATTAGTTCAGTCCTCCTCAGCATTTGCTTTATCACCAAATCATTTTCTGTTATGGGTTCGAAAGTTTTTTTGAAAAACACGCTGCTGGATGGGTTGCTTAAAAATATTCTGGATATTTTTTTGAATGTGAAAAAGTTTTCTGCAGAAACAGCTGCTGCAGTGTTGCGAGTTTTGTCAGTCGGGTCTACCAATATCAACACCTGCTCTTTGAAATCCTTCCTCAGCTTTTGGCAATCCTTCTTTGTGTAAAAGCCTTCTATGTCTATAACTTCTCCTGGTTTCCACTGCTCCGCAGCTTTCATAACATTCAGAAAATTTTTATATTCTATTATCAGCAGCTCGCAGACATAGCCGGAAAAGCCTTCAGTCTTTGCATCAGCGCCGTATATGCCGTTTGCTGTTAAAAATTGTTTCAGCAGTCGAACTTCGCTAGAAGCTTTTGCAGGAAGGTTTTTTTCTATATATTTGACGTGAAAAGGAGTCCTGTCAACAGCAGATTTCATTTTTTCAGGGGATTCTACATCAAAGCATGGCACAATATCCACATCAACATCCTTCACGCAACCACAGACGTACGGATGTTGTGCATACTCTATTTTGTAAGTTCCATCTAACTTACCAATAACATTTTTTCCTATCTTCAAACCATATTCCTCGAGCTGCTTCTCGCTTAACTTGGATGAAAAAAGTATGAATACATCAAATTCTTTTTTGCCAGGCAGCCATGTATCTCTTGTTAAACTTCCTGCTAACATTACCTTTGCTTTGTATTTTTTTGCTTCCGCGTTGGCAACAGACAAAACTTTTTTCGCTAATTCCACTAGTTTCTTTTTTTCAGCTGCAGTTGGTGTTATGTTCTTCAAAACATCTTTTAGAACTTTTTGATAATTCTTTGCCATAAATATTCTTTGGGATTCTGACTTAAAATTATACATTTATTTCAAGATTTTAGAAACATACGGCCCGTCTTGAATATATCCAAACCTGTAGTAGTATCCTCTTATACCGACACCGCTTATTATAACCATTTTTTTTGCTTTAAATTCATCCTTTGCTATTTTTTCAGCCCTTTGCAAGAGTTTAGCTCCAAAACCTTTATGCTGCAAAGCTTCTTCATTATGCTCTCCAACAGGCACTAGTGGACCGTAAACATGCAGCTCTCTTATCAAAGCAGTGCTGCTTGTTATTTCTGGCCTGAACGGTTTGAAAGGAATGCGAAGCCTCAAAAAACCAATCAGCACGTCATGCTTTGTATCCTCAAAGCTGAGAAATATTTCTTTTCCACCCGAGGCGTCATAGTCGAGTCTCCTCATCTTCACATTGCCGTAATCTATCTTGATACCGCGCTCTGCTGCATGTCCTGCTTCCCTGTAGCGTATGTCCTGAATTTTTATTCCGAGCTTTCTTGCCCTTTGCTCTACAAGCTCGCGGAGATTGCTTTTTTTAACTCCTGCTTCTATTTGGTTTGAAGGTATGTCTCTTTGTACGCGAATAATGCGGCAGTATTTTGGTATGTATTTCATAGCTTTTGCAATTAAATCCGTAGCTTCTTCATCGTTTAGAGGAGTATACTGTCCAGCTTTCCACATATTGTACAGCTGCGTTCCTTTTATAACAAGCGTGGGATAGATTTTGAGCGAGTCGGGCTTGAACTGCGGATTGCTGAATAGAATTTTATACTGCTCTAAATCTTCCTCGGGTGAAGAAAACAAGCCAGGCATCATATGATAAGTGCATTTCAAACCACTGTCTTTTGCAAGCTGCGTAGCTTTTATTACTGCGTTTAAATCGTGCATGCGGTTTATTTTTTCCAAGACATTTTGCTGTAAAGACTGCACGCCTACTTCAACTCTAGTTGTTCCAAATCTAAGCAATTGGTTTATGTGTTGTTCGAAACAGTAATCAGCCCTCGTCTCTATTGTTAGGCCCGAGCAACGTAAAGCAGCAGTCTCGTTGGTTTTTATCGCTTCCTCTAAACTACGAGATTGAGACCCGTTCAATGCGTCATACAGCCTGCATACAAACCATTCTTGGTACGGTTTATCATGTGCAAGAAAAGTGCTGCCTATAATTATCAGCTCTACTTTATCCATCTCATGCCCCATAAGCTTGTATTGTTCCAACCTGTTTGTCACTTGAAAAAAAGGATCATACTTGTTGTTTATTGCCCTTTGTATAGCCGGCTCTAATCCAGTATAACTCTGCGGAGCATTCTCCCCTTTCGGACAGTATAAACATCTGCCTGGACATCTTACAGGTTTGGAAGAAACTGTTATTATTGTAACACCAGAAATAGTTCTTACCGGCTTCATAAGCAAAGCACTTTTCAGCTGCCTTTTTTCCTCGGAATTGCAAAATTGCAGTATCTGCACGTTTGCAGGTATGTCGGGAGAATCGTATTTTTTGCATATTTTTTTGGCTATCTTCTCTACATCTTTATGAGAAGACTTTTTCTGTTTTAGCAGTTCTGATATTATCTCGCGGCAAATATTTTTTTTGTGCTGCATTACTGGCCCTCCAAAGCTCATATTCTTTTTTTTGTTTGATACCATTTAGCTTTTGCCTCGCAGCTGTTTGAAGAGAACATAGTAACAATTTAGCTACTAAAGAATAGTAATATTTATATACTAGTCACTACCTAGAAGTGAATATGAATGGTCGAAGTTTCAACCGCGAAAACGTGGAGCAGGTTAGGTTTATAGAAGAGCAGCTGTTTGAAACTAAACAAGCTTTGTTCGCTGCTACCACAGTAAGACAGATAAAATTCTTACAAAGTAAACTGGATTATTTGAAACGGCAGGCAAAAGAATTGGAAGTGTGAAAATGGAACAATGTATAACGCAAGCAGTTTTTGGTGAACCTCTGAGCTCATTGTATATACCTTTAAAAATTGTAGGCAATGAAAAATTCCCATTTACAGGCATATCTGAAACAGGATATAGTCAAGTTGCACTGGTATGGAATGAAGCGGAAAGGCTGTTTGTAGAAAAAACTGAAAAATATCCAGTTCACGCTGAACATAGTTTGAAGATATCATATGTGCATATGGAAAAAGATAAAAATGGTGGTGCAAGATTGTATATACCTTCTGGCTTAAAGGATGAAGAAGATTTTCCTTTTGAAATACCAGGAAATGTTTTGTTGTCATTAGATGGCGAAAAAGAAAGATTAATATTAGAAAAATATAAAGGCGGCAATTGATTTCATTATATTTTGGGTATTTTTCTTATAGCTTTATGTAGACCAGATCCATACTGCATTGCTTTCTTTTGTTTCATAGCCATCTCAACAGGCAAACCAATTCCAGCTGCAACTTCCCTTATAGCATGTTTTCTTAGCTTGTCCCCAGCGTTTTTTATCTTCGTATTTACTGGCATCTGAACTGCAAATTCTATAAAGCTTTTTTCAAGAAACGGCTCTATATTTTTTACATTGAAAATAGCTGCGATTTTATCCTTCAGCATTTTGCTCTCCAATGCTATGACAACTTCTTTTTTTATCATGCTGTTTATAGCTTCATCATCTTCAAAAATCCTGCAGAATTTTTCATACCCGCAAAACAGCTCGTCTATGCCGCTTGCATTCAGAACTGTTTTTATCTTTTGCTCGCTAGCTAGCTTGAACACATAATAGTTTACTGCACAAATTTCCAAATCCTGGAATCTTGCTTTACCACAAACTGCAGAAACCTTTTCCATGTCTTTTGCAATTTCCTTCTCGTTTATTTCGTATGTAACTAGAGGCAGGCCAATCTGCTTGCTTGCTTCAATTGCAGCTTTCAAGTCATGCGAACCTTTCAAACCAACTGTTAACAACAGCAAGTCTTTGCCAAGATCCTTGCACACTTTTGCTAGAAGAGAACTGTCAACGCCGCCTGAAAATGCTATGCCAATTTTTTTCCGTTCTTTTGTAGCAGAAGAAACTGCTTTGTATATGCTTTCTTTCAGTTGATTGATTTCCATAAACAACGATTTAAAGTGCTAAAATATAAATACTATAAAAACCAATTTTGGTGTGGGTCTTGATAAAAGCTATTTTAGTTCTTGAGGACGGAACTGTATTTTCTGGTTCTGGCTTTGGCCATCCTTGCGAAGTTTCTGGCGAAGTTGTATTTAATACTGGTATGGTTGGTTATACAGAATCTTTAACAGATCCTTCCTATTCAAACCAAATACTCGTCCAAACTTACCCGCTAATAGGGAATTACGGTGTACCTCCTTATTCTATTGCTGACAGGTTCGGCTTGCCGTTGAATTTCGAATCTTCCAAAGTCCAAGTGAAAGGTTATGCTGTCTATTCACAAACAAAAAATCCAAGCCACTGGGCTTCTGTTAAAACATTGCATCAGTGGTTAGAAGAGCAGAAAATACCAGCGATAGAAGGGATAGATACTAGAGAGCTGACAAAAAAGCTTAGAATGAACGGGACGATGCTGGGAATATTAAAAGTTGCCGATGATATTGACGTGGAAGAGATGAAGCAAAAACTGAAAACTATGCAGGATCCAAACAAGTCGGATTTGGTGAAAGGAGTTACGGTTGAAAAGCCTGTTGTATATGGAGATGGTAAAACTACAGTGGTTGTGATAGACTGCGGATGCAAGTTTGGGATACTGAGAAATCTTTTAGCGAGAAATGTTAGGGTTGTAGTAGTCCCATACAATTATTCCAAAGAAAAAATTTTAGATTTCAATCCTGCCGGAATCGTTATATCAAACGGACCTGGGGATCCGAAAAAATGCGTTGATACTATCCAGACGACAAAAGAATTTTTGGAAACTGCCATACCGGTGATGGGTATTTGTTTGGGAAACCAAATTTTAGCACTGGCTGCTGGGGCGAATACTTACAAGCTAAAGTTTGGCCACAGAGGTCAAAACCATCCTTCTGTAGATATGTTTACTAAAAAATGTTATATCACGAGCCAGAACCACGGATTTTCCATAGACAGCAAAAGTCTGGAAGGGACTGATTTTGATGTTTGGTTTTTAAATGCGAATGACAAAACTGTTGAAGGAATAAAACACAGAAGCAAACCTGTTTTCGGAGTGCAGTTTCATCCAGAAGCTTCACCTGGGCCATATGAGACAGGATTTTTGTTTGACAAGTTCATAGAAGAGGTGGAAAAATTCCAAATAATAATTTAGTAAATGGTGCCATAAAGATAGATGATTTTATATATGCAAATGTTTATAATTACGATGTGAGAAGAGGTAAAATAAGAACTAAAAAAGAATTTATAAAAGAATTGAGAAAAAATTTCAATAAAAACAAAAATTTCTCAAACTATTCCAAATTAAGAAAAATTGGCAGGAATGATTTACTTTATGAAGCAGTTAAATTATTTGGTACTTGGAGGAATGCTTGTATAAATTCTGGTATAAAACCTTTAACTAAAAAATGGGATAAAGATGAAATAATAACTGAAATTAAAAATTTTTCAGATGAACTCAAAAAAAATCCGACTAGAAAAGACTTTATAAATTTAGGTAAAATAAGCTTGACCAGAGCTGCAGAAAGAAGATTTGGAAGTTGGAGTTCTGCATTAATTACTGCCGGATTAAAATCAAATAAAAGATATGATTGGAACAAAAAAAATGTGATTGAAGAAATAAATTTTATAGCAAAAGATTTGAATCATACACCATCCATGAATGACTTGAGGAAATTGGGCAAGTATGATTTGTTAAACGCTTTGTTCAAATTTTTTCCAACATATAATAAATTTTTACATGAAGCCAAACTTGATTTAATTACTGAAATGAACAAATGGTCTAAAAATAAAATTAAAAAAGAACTGATAGATTTAAATAAAAAGTTTGGTAGGACTCCTACAAGAAGCGAGATAGAAGAGATGGGAAGACTAGATTTAAAAATGGCTACTCTTAGACACTTTGGGTCTTGGAATAATGCAATAATCTCTGCTGGATTGAAACTTAATCTGGATGCTATAAAAAATGATTTCGGTAAAAGGTGGGAACATTTTTTATTAAGGGTTTTAAAAAAGAAATTTAGAAATATAGAATTTCATAAAAGATTGCCAAATAAAACTATACCTGATGCATTTTTACCGAATAACAATAAAATTATAGAGATTAAATCAAACGCTTCGGATCTGTCTATATATGACAGTATTAAAAATTATTCAAATTTCTGCAATAATTTAGAATTTTGGTTTCTATATGGAATTCCAATAACAACAAAAAATTCTAAGGTAATTTTTAGAGGACCAGATTATATAAAAAATGTCATATTAAAATTGGAAGATAAAATGCTTTTGAAAGATTTCATGGAACTGAAAAATAATATCAATAATAAAAATGAAAAGGAGGTGTCAGAATTCCTAGAGATGTGAATATTAAAAAAGTATTAATCTTGGGCAGTGGCGCAAAGTGCTAAAGCACGCGATATCAAAATCGGAGAAGCAGGCGAAAGCTAATTGCCGCCAATTCGACTACTCCGGTGCCCAAGCTATCAAAGCGCTGAGAGAGGAGGGAATAAAAGTTGTACTTGTCAACCCGAACATCGCCACGATACAGAGTGATAAGAAATTTGTTGACACGGTTTACTTCTTGCCTGTCAATGCTGATTTTATAGAAAAGGTCATAGAGAAAGAGAGGCCGGATGGCTTACTTTTGGGATTTGGCGGTCAGACTGCATTGAGTGCTGGTGTCGAGTTGTATGAAAAAGGAATTTTTAAAAAATATAATGTTCGAGTTCTCGGCACTAGCATTGAATCGATAAAGCGCGCTACAGACAGAGAGTATTTCAGGAAAATAATGATTGAAAATAATATACCTATACCAAAAAGCGGGGCTGCAAAAAGTATAGAGGAAGCATTGGAATGTGTGAAAGAGATAGGATATCCTGTTATGATAAGGCCCGCTTACATACTCGGGGGGCAGGCATCGGGAGTGGCTTATAACGAAGATGAATTTGTGGAAATTGTCAGAAAGGGAATTATCCACAGCAGGATAGGCCAAGTTTTAATTGAAGAGCATTTGGGCAAGTGGAAAGAGATAGAGTATGAAATAATGCGCGACAACGAAGACAACTGTACAATAGTTTGCAACCTGGAAAATTTCGATCCTATGGGAATACACACGGGTGATAGCATAGTTGTCGGGCCTTCACAGACTCTGAACAATAGGGAATATCATATGCTGAGGATGACTGGTTTCAAGGTTATACGGGCTCTTGGAATAGTTGGTGAGTGTAACATACAATTCGCGCTAAACCCAAAAAGCGAAGAGTTCAAAGTGATCGAAGTCAACTCGCGTCTATCACGCAGCTCGGCTCTTGCTTCAAAGGCAACAGGCTATCCAATAGCATATATAGCAGCAAAAATTTCAGTCGGATACAATCTGCATGAATTGACGAATAAAGTTACTGGTGTGACAACGGCATGCTTCGAGCCTTCAATAGATTATATTGTTGTCAAAATACCCAGATGGGATTTCCAAAAATTCAGAAAAATAAACAGAAAGATTGGAACGCAGATGAAATCTGTGGGCGAGGTGATGGCTATAGGAAGAAGTTTCGAAGAAGCTTTGCAGAAAGCAATAAGAATGCTCAACATAGACAGAGAACTGACAGATGTTGAAGACTTGCCAACTGATAGTGATGAAATAAAAAATATTATAGAAAATCCCACTGACCAGAGAGTATTTTACATTGTGAAAGCTTTGAAATCCGGCATAACGGTAGAAGAGATAAACAGACTTGGTGGAATTGATGCATGGTTTTTGCATAAAATAAAAAACATTGTCGAGTTTGAAAATGATATTTCTTTAGATGAAGAAAAAATCCGAAAAGCAAAAGAGCTGGGTTTTTCTGATAGAAAAATTGGTAGGTTGGTTGGGAAGAGTGAAAATGAAATAAGAAATTTCAGGAAAAGTGTTGGCATAGTTCCGGTAGTGAAGCAAATAGACACGCTTGCAGCAGAATGGCCTGCCACTACGAACTATCTCTATCTGACTTACAATGGAAAAGAAGATGATATAGTTGGGAAGAAGAGGAACGCAATTGTCCTGGGCTCAGGTTGCTATAGGATAGGATCAAGTGTAGAGTTTGACTGGTGCTGTGTAAATATGGCATGGGCTCTTAAGAAAAATATTGAAGAAGTGATAATGATAAACTGCAATCCTGAAACTGTTTCGACTGACTTCGACGTTCTGGATAAACTGTATTTCGAGGAACTCACATTGGAAAGAGTTTTGGACATAATTGACAAGGAAAACCCAATGGGAGTTGTCGTCAGCGTCGGCGGACAGATACCAAACAACCTTGCAATGAGCTTGTCTGAAAACAAAATTAAACTGCTGGGAACTTCTGCTGAAGATATCGATAGAGCGGAAGATAGGTATAAATTCAGTTTTCTGCTTGATAATCTGGGAATAAAGCAGCCAGAGTGGAGCAAACTTGAAAACATAGGAACGGCGAAGAAATTTGCAGAGAAGATAGGATATCCTGTGCTGGTAAGGCCATCTTATGTTTTGTCCGGCTCAGCGATGAATGTCGCATTTAATGAAGAGCAATTGGGAAATTACCTGGCAGAGGCTGCTATGATTTCCAAGAAATATCCTGTTGTGCTATCAAAGTTCTTCGTAAATTCAAAAGAGGTCGAAGTGGATGCTGTTTCTGACGGAGCGAATATGTTCATGGGTTCTATCATAGAGCATGTGGAAAATGCTGGCGTGCATTCGGGGGATGCGACGATGAAAATACCAGTTGATGGTATTTCTGAAGAAGTGAAGTCAAAATTGAGAGACGCTACGAAAAAAATTGCAATGGGATTGAGAATCAAAGGACCCTTTAACATACAATACCTAGTGAGAGATGGCGAAATATATGTGATTGAATGCAACTTGCGTGCATCCAGAAGCATGCCCTTCGTATCAAAAACTATAGGCATAAACTTAATGGATATCGCGGCAGATGCGATAATGGGCAAGACAATAGAAAATGGTGAAGGCGAGGCGAAAAAATACTGCATTAAAACACCGCAGTTCTCATTTATGCGACTGGAGGGGTCTGACCCTGTGACTGGAGTCGAAATGATTTCCACAGGCGAAGTGGCATGCCAAGGTGATAGCTTTGAAGAAACTTTCATAGAATCTCTAATAGCCGCAGGCTTTAAAATTCCAAAAAAAGGAGAACATATTTTGATTTCTACTGGCGAAAACAAGAAATTAATTATCCCAATGGCGAAAAAGTTATCTGACATTGGGTTCAAGATTTACGCTACTGAACATACAGGAGAAGCTTTGAGAAAAAATGGTTTAGAATGTGAAATTTTGTATAAAATTAGTGAAGAAAAGAAGCCAAACATTCTTGATTATCTGATAAATAAGCAAATCAAAATGGTGATCAACATACCCAAGGTTGGTGGACCAGAAACTAAAAAGGTTGTAGACGATGGATATTTGATAAGAAGAAAGTCTGTTGAGTTTGGAGTTCCTGTTGTAACAAATCTAGAATTCGCCCAAACACTGGCGAATGCATTGGAAAATTATTATCGGAGTGTTGACGATGTTTAAAGATATAATATCCATAAAAGACCTAAGCAAGGATGAAATACTTGCTGTATTGGAAAAATCTGAAGAGATGAACGAGCTGCTTCTCAGGGGAGAGTGTTTAGATATGATGAAAGGAAAAATACTGGCTACTTTATTTTTCGAGCCAAGTACAAGAACTAAGCTTTCATTCTCTGCAGCAATGCACAGGTTAGGAGGAAACGTAATAGATTTCGGTGAAACGCGAGCAAGCTCCATTGCAAAGGGTGAAAGTTTATCAGACACATTGAGAATGGTAGAAAAATATAGCGATTTTATTGTTATTCGACATCCTAAGGAGGGGTCGGCAAAATTTGCTGCAGAAATTTCTGAAAAGCCTGTAATAAATGGTGGTGATGGTTCAAACGAACATCCTACACAGGCAATCATAGATTTATTTTCTATAAGGAAATTCAAAGGCCAAATCAAAAATTTGAATGTAACACTTTTAGGTGATTTGAAGCATGCAAGAGTTGTTAAATCCCTAATCTATGGGCTGGCCATTTTCAACAATATAAATATCACAGCAGTGTCGCCTTCTGGCTTGGAGTTGGAAAAAGAAATTGTCCTGGATCTTGAAAAAAATTTTGGCTTGAAAATATTTCAGACCAATGACATATATGGTGGAATAAAGAATGCCGACATTTTATATGTTACCAGAATACAAAAGGAGAGGTTTTCTGATATTCGTGAAGCTGAAAGGATGCAAAAAAGCTACAAAATTACAGCTGACTTGCTGGAACAAGCAAAAGATAATATGATAATAATGCATGCATTGCCGAGAATTGACGAGTTGGATTATGATGTTGACAAAACTAAATTTGCAAAATATTTTGAGGAAGCTGCATTTGGCGTACCTGTGAGGATGGCGATATTAAGTTTAATGAAATAGCCCCGGGCAGATTCGAACTGCCGTCTTCAGCTCCAGAGGCTGACATCCTTGACCACTAGACTACGGGGCTGTATATAGATAAATTATGTCTTTCGAATAAGAATTTATAAATGTTTAATTCAATCTGTTTTTAAAGAATTCTTACTATAATATCATCAGTGAGAAGATGAAAATATTACAACTGCATTCGGACTTTATAGAATATGAACCTATAAAAAAAGAAATTGCAATTGCGGAAGAGGCTGAAAAGAAAAAGTATAGGTTTGAAGATATTTTGGTTTTATTTACATGCGTTGAGAAGGGGGATGATGATTCCGTTGGAAGAGATGCTATAGATGAAGTAAAATCTTTCCTTGAAAATTTAAAGTCGAACAAAATTTTGATATATCCATTCGCTCATCTCAGCAGCAACTTGGCCAGGCAATCTGAAGTCCTTGAAATAATTAAGGAAATGGAAAACCATGCCAAAAAATTAAAAATAGAAACTTATAGAGCTCCATTTGGATGGAATAAAAAACTATCAATTTCTGTCAAAGGTCATCCATTAGCAGAGCAGTCGAAAACTTTTCAAGCAGGCGAAGCAAAGGAAAAGGAAAATGTTTCAAAGGCATTGAAAGCTGAAGAAAAATTAAAGTCTGAATGGCTAATACTGCAGCCTGACGGAAAACTCGTTGCTGTGGATAAGTTTGATTTTTCAAATTTTAAGAATCTGGAAAAATTCAAGAATTATGAAACTTCAAAATCTCGGGCAGTGCAGCAGACGCCGCCGCATGTTACTCTGATGAAGAAGTTGGAGATAGCGGATTTTGAGCCTGGCAGCGATCCTGGAAATCTTCGATTTTATCCCAAAGGCAGGCTGATAAAATCTTTGCTCGAGCAGTTTGTGAGCAATATGGTCGTAGATTATGGCGGCATGGAAGTTGAAACTCCTATAATGTATGACTATAAACATCCGGCCATAGAAAATTATATGAACCGCTTTCCTGCGCGACAATATACTGTCCTGTCTGATGACAAAGAATTCTTTTTGAGATTCTCAGCATGCTTCGGCCAGTTTCTGATGAGCAAGGATGCACAGATTTCTTACAAGCATCTGCCTTTCAGGATTTACGAGCTTACAAGATACAGCTTCAGGCGGGAGAAGAGCGGTGAGTTGGTTGGACTGAGAAGGCTGAGAGCTTTCACAATGCCGGATGTGCATGCCATGTGCGCTGATCTGGAGCAGGCTAAAAAAGAATTTATGGTCAGATTTAAACTGTCGCAAGATGTTTTGAAAGAAATTGGAATTGAAAAGGAAAGTTATGAGATGGCTATTAGATTTACAAAGGAATTTTACGAAAAAAACAAGGATTTCATAAATTTGATGATAAAGTTTTTTGGCAAACCTGTGCTTGTAGAAATGTGGTCTGAAAGAATTTTCTACTTTGTTCTAAAATGGGAGTTAAACTTTGTGGATTGCCTCGATAAAGCTTCTGCTCTGTCAACAGACCAAATAGATGTGGAGAATGCTGAGAGGTATGGTATAACTTATACAGATGAAGATGGAAAGAAAAAGTATCCGATAATTTTGCACTGCTCTCCAAGCGGAGCGATAGAAAGGGATATCTATGCTCTGCTGGAAAAGGCGCATATGATGGAGCAAAATAAAAAAGTTCCTTCGTTGCCTTTGTGGCTGTCGCCAACACAAGTTAGATTCGTTCCAGTTTCAGACAAATTCATCAAGGATTCAGAAAAAATAGCAAGTGAGTTTGAAAAAAACTGTATAAGAGTTGATGTGGATGACAGAAAAGAGACATTGCAGAAGAAGATACGCAATGCGGAATTGGAATGGGTGCCTTTTATAGTTGTAATCGGCGAAAAGGAAATAAAATCCAAAAAACTTTCTGTGAGAATTAGGGATAGCGGCAAAGTTGAAGACATGAAAACTGAAGAGCTGATTAAAAAAATA
>Ga0315281_10005065_pt1 | contig 18939 bp, 12 predicted proteins | sample YL17G07_0_MG_FD_204540 | JGI IMG/M metagenome (GOLD analysis project Ga0315281, IMG submission 204540) | Sediment microbial communities from Yellowstone Lake, YNP, Wyoming, USA - YL17G07_0 | ecosystem: Environmental > Aquatic > Freshwater > Lake > Sediment | place: USA: Wyoming | collected... | reverse complement strand
GGTTGCGCAGCGACGTCGGCGATCCACCGGCGGATCCCCCGTGGCCACGCACGACCGCGTCCGCTCCGGTTGCGTCCGGCAACGCATCCTGGAGCTCGTACGCCATCTCGCCCGGGAACTCGGCGAGCGCGGTTGCCGGGAAGACGCGGCCGTGGAGCGACGGCAACTCACCGACCCGGATCGCAACCGCGATCGCCGCGGCAAACGCCGCCACGGAGCCGAAGACGAAGACGAACGTGTACCCGCCAACCAGCGCGGTGCCGAGCCCGCCGATCGCGGGGCCGAGGAGGATGCCGCCCATCTGTGCCGCGTTGTACAGGCCGAAGGCCTCGCCGCGCCGGTCGGCGGGCGTCGCGTCGGTCAGGTAGCCGCGCGCGGCGGGGTCGTACATCGCCGTTCCGAGGCCGGAGATCGCACGCAGGAGGATGAACGCGAAGGGGCCGGTCCAGATGGCCATCGCCCCGACGGAGGTCGCGGCCACGAGAAGGCCGGCGACCATGAGCGGCACCCGGGCCGTTCGATCGGCGATGTGCCCGAAGATGGGCTCCGCGACGAGGCGGGCGGCGGGCCAGGCCGCGATCACGATCCCCAGCAGCGCGACTGCGACGCCCTGCTGGGTGAAGTAGAGGGGCATCACCGGCAGCAGCGCCCCGAACCCGGTCCACAGGATGAACTCGGCGGCCAGGAGCGGCAGGACGCCGCCCCACCGCGCGGTCCAGGCGGCGGCGCGGGTCATCAGGCCGGAGGGTCGCATGGTGGATCCCATGCTAGACCGTTGCCACGTACCATCCGAGGCATGTCGCCCGTGACGATCGCCATCGCCGGCCTGGTCGCCTTCCTCGTCCTCGCTCCGACCCGGCGCCTGCACCTGTCCGGGTGGGGGCGAGAGGCAGTGACGACCTACTTCGTCTCGGCCTGGCTCCTGGGGATGGCCGTCGCCGTCCTCCCGATACCGACGCGGTTCCTCGTGCCCGTCCTCCTGGTCGCCTACCTGGCGCCCTTCCTGACGATCCGGGCTGGGCTGGGCCGATTGTTCGGCCGGCCGGAGGCACCCCCGCCGGTCGAGCCGAAGCGGCCGCCGATGAAGGACGTGACACCCCCCGATCAGCGGGACCGCTGACCCCATCGGCGGTGCGATCGACGCTCCCCTATCCTCGGGCAGTGCGACCCTTCAGCCCCGCGACGCCCTGGCGCCTGCGCCCCGATATCACGTTCCTGAACCACGGCTCCTTCGGCGCGTGCCCGGTCCCGGTCCTGGAACGCCAGCGGGCACTCCGGGACGAGCTGGAGGTCGGCCCGGTCGCCTTCCTGGATACCTCGTTCGAGGACCGCCTCGACGCGGCCCGGATGGCAACCGCGGCATTCCTCGGCTCGGCCGACCCTAGCCGGTCACCTGGAGGCCGGCGGCGACGCCGGAGACGGTCAGCCGCACGAGCCGTTCCAGATCGGGGCGACTGGCCGAATCCACGGGCAGCGCGCGAAGGCGCGCGATGCGTCCGACCTGGAGTTCCGAGAGGGTATCGATGTCGGGGTTCCGGAGCGCGATCGCCCGGGCGATCATCGGCGATGCCTCGAGGAGCCGATCCCGGCCGGTGATCGTGAGGAGTTCCTGAACGCTGCGCCCGTGCTCGGCCTCGATCGCCGCCCAGCGCCGGTCGTCTCCAGGGGCCGTGGCCAGCGCCGCATAGCGCCGGGCGACGGAGAGATCCGACCGGGCGAGCGCCAGCTCGGCGCCGTCAATGACGGCCGTGAAGTACGGCCAGGTCCGGTACAACTCAGCCAGCCGCGCGAGCGCGTCCCGCCCGCCATCGAGCTCCACCGCCTCGATCGCGGCGCCGAGTCCGTACCAGCCCGGCAGCTCGATCCGGGCCTGCGCCCAGGCGAATCCCCAGGGGATCGCGCGCAGGCGATCGATGCCGTCCGGGTCGTCGGCGGCGGTGGGCGCGACACGGGACGCGGGGCGGGAGCCGAGCCGCATGGAGGAGAGGATCTCGATGGGGGTGATCCGCTGGAAGAAGCCGGCGAAGCCGGGGTCGTCGTAGACCAGCGCGCGGTAGGCGGCGGCAGACGCCGCGGCGAGGCGGTCCATCAACGCGGCGGCGTCGGCACCGACCGGCGACGGGATACCGCTCGCGGTGACGCGATCCCCGGCCCCGGCGGCGATCACCGCTCCGGCGAGGAGCTCAAGGTGGCGAAGCGCGATGGCCGGGTTCCCGTAGCGGGCCGCCACGACCTCGCCCTGCTCGGTCACCTTCAACCGCCCGCGAACCGTGCCCGGCGGCTGCCCGAGGATCGCCCGGTCCAGGCGTCCTCCCCCGCGGCCGACCGATCCGCCGCGGCCATGGAAGAGCGTCAGGTGGATCCCGTGCTCGTCCGCCGTCCTCGCCAGGGCGGCCTGGGCGCCGTACAGCAGCCAATTGGCGGCGACGAATCCGGACTCCTTGTTCGAGTCGGAGTAGCCGAGCATCACCTCCTGCCGATCCCCGCGTCCGCGCAGGTGCGCCCGGTACCGCTCGTTGGCGAGCATCGCCCCGAGGACCTCGCCGGCATCCCGCAGCGAGGCGGCCGATTCGAAGAGCGGCACGACGTCGACGGCCGCGGCGGCCGGCCCGATCGCCGCCGCGGCCAGGTCGAGGACGGCGAGGGCGTCCGCGGCGGACTCGGTGAAGCTGATCACCACGCGGCCGGCGGCCCGGGATCCGAACCGGGCCTGGATCCGGGCGAGCGCCCGGAAGGTGTCGAGCACCTCGGTGAGCGTGACGCCGGGCGCAATCTCGCGATCGGGGACGTGCCCGCCCTGGAACCCGGAGGCCGCGGTCCGCGTGATCTCGGCTGCCGCGGCGCGGTGGACCTCCGCGTGCTGGCGGACCTCGATCTCCGCGAGATGGAACCCGAATGTTTCGACCTGCCAGCGGAAGTCCTGCACGCTGCCGGCCGCGACCCGGCCGAGCCCGACGGAGGCGAGCGACCGCTGGATCTCGACGAGCTCCGCGATGAGCTCCACCGGGTCGGCGTACCGACCCGTCGAGGGACCCGGCTCGCCCGTCAGGTGATGGCGCGTCCGTCGCAGCCGTTCCGCGATCGCCCCGAACCGACGACGGTACGGCTCGTCGGGAAAGCGGCCGCGAAGGGCCACGTCGAGCGCGGGGAAGGTTTCCGCGTCGTCAATGAGACGGAGGGCCAGCGCGCGATCCTCCCGTTCCCCAGGGACGACGACCGCGACCGTCTGCATGAGCCTGGTCGCGACGGCCTCGTGCCCGCGCAGAACGTGGTCGGCCTGGATCCTGGCGGTCTGCTCGGTGATCTCGGCGGTGACCCCCGGATGACCATCCCGATCCCCGCCGATCCAGCTCCCCCAGCGCAGAACCGCCGGGAGCTCGGCGGCGGCAGGCCCGAGCGCAGCTCCCAGCGACCGCTGGAAGGCGGGAACAACCGAGTAGAGCGTGGAATCGAAGAAGACGAGGGCCGTCCGGACCTCGTCGAGCGGGCTCGGGGCACCCGCCCGGCTCTCCGCGGTCCGCCAGAGGATGGAGAGTTCCTCGCGGAGCCGATCGTCGAGCGCGGCGGCAGCAGCAGCCGGCAGCCGCGGGTCGTCGCGCGCCTCCAGGATCCGGGCGACTCGCCCAAGGGCCATCAGCGCTGTGCGGCGGCGCGCCTCGGTGGGATGCGCGGTCAGGACCGGATGGATGCGCAGGTCGCGAACCGCGGCATCCGTCTCCGACCCGTCGGCAGGCAGGCGCCCATCCGTGCGGAGTGCACGAATCACCCCGTTCAGCGTGTCGTCGTGAGCACCCCGGGTGGATCGCCGGCCGCGCTGCTCGAGGACGCGGACACGGTGGCGCTCCTCGGCGAGGTTGGCGAGGTGGAAATGGAGCAGGAACGCCCGGATGACGACCTCTGCGCTGGCGTCCTCCAGCCCATCCAGCTCGCGCTCGAGATGGCGACGGGCCTCCTCACGACCGGCACGCGCCCCGACGGCACGCCGACGTGTCCGCTCCACGAGACGCCGGAGGTCGGGCCCGGCCTGCTCCGCGACGACGTCGCCGAGGAGCCGCCAGAGGCGGCCGATCTCGAGTCCGAGCGCATCCGGGCGGGTCACGCGGCGGTCTCCGGGCCACGGCCGACCCCGAGGCGCAACGTTCGCTCGACCGCCCCGCAACGGATTGCGCCCACGGTGGACCGTACCTTTGTATCGTGAACTCGATGAGCAACCAGGATCTGGCCCCCGCGACCGGAGCGGAGCAGGTGGAGCAGCTCCGCTTCCTGCATCGCGTCGCCCGCCTCGCCACGACCGCGCAGACCTGGGACGAGCTCCTCGAGACCGTGGTTGACGAGACCCGCGATGCCCTGCACGCCGATGTCTCCTCGCTTTACCTCCTGGACCGGGATGGAGCCTACCTCACCCTCGCGGCGACCAACGGTCTCGATCGCTTCCAGATCGGTCGGGCCCGTGTGCCGTTCGGTGAGGGCGTGACCGGCCGCGTGGCGCAGAGCCGCCGGCCGATCGTCATCCGCGACATCAAGGAGGACCCGCGGTTCCTGTGGGTGCGCGGGATCGACCAGCGCCGGTTCATCACCTCGATGCTCTCGGTCCCGCTTGCCTGGAACGACCGGACGGTCGGAGTCCTCAATATCCAGACCGAGCGCGATCGGGAGTTCACCGATGCCGACGTCGCCCAGCTCGGGGCGATCGCGGACCTCCTCGCCGGGATCGTCGAGAAGGGGCGCCAGCAGCAGGAGGCCGAGCAGCGGGCGGCCGAGCTCAAGGCGATCGACGAGGCGCGGACCGAGCTGATCGCGCTCGTGACGCACGAGCTGCGCACCCCGCTCGCGGTCGTGCGAGCGTACACGGACCTCCTGGCCGAGGAGCCGCCGCTCAACGGTCGCTCGTCGCGTGACCAGCTCCGGCGGGATCTGCGGGCCAGCTGGCACAATGGGACGACGGCCCAGATCGAGCGCCTGGATCGCCTGGTCGACTCGATCCTCGCCTCGGTCCGGGTGGTGCCCGACCAGCCGGCCGCTGTGGTGCCCGTCGACGTGGCCGAACTCGTCCGTGAGGTCGTCCGGGCCCTCTCCCCGATCCTCGGGCGCCACGAAGTCCAGTTCGTCGATGGGGTGCGTCTCCACGCCCTGGCGGACCCGCCACGCCTTCGCCAGATGCTCGAGCACCTGGTCGAGAACGCCGTGAAGTACGCGCCACCCGACACGCACATCCGGATCGACTGGCGGATGGCCGAGGGTACGGTGCGGATCGGTGTCGAGGATGAGGGACCGGGGATCCCGGTCGAGTGGCGGGAGCGGATCTTCGAGCCCTACGCCCGACGCGAGACTCATACCGCCCGGGGGTCGGGGATCGGCCTGTATGCGGCGAAGCGCCTGGCCGAATCGATGGACGGCCACGTCTGGTGCGAGCCGGCACCCGATCACGGGGCTCGCTTCGTCATCGCCCTGCCCGCCGCAGCCGCCGTCTAGGAGAAGACCGTGCCGACCGATCGACCGCTTCGAATCCTCGTCGTGGACGACGACCCCGCGATGGTCGGCGCCATCAACGCGCTCGTCGGCACGGAAGGCCACCAGGTGATCACCGCCTACGATGGCCTGACGGCCATCCGGCGCTTCCGGGACGAGCACCCCGACCTCGTCCTGCTCGACCTCGCCATGCCCGGTCCGGACGGGTTCACGGTCGCCGGCCAGATCCGGGCGGCGGGGTCCGCTCCGATCATCGTGGTCTCGGGCGAGAGCAGCGAGAGCGCCAAGGTGAAGGCGCTTGGGATCGGGGCCGACGACTACCTGGTCAAGCCGTTTGGACGGGCGGAGCTCCTGGCCCGGATCGCTGCCGTTATGCGGCGCGCCGGAAGGGCAGAGACCGGCGAGTTTGCCGGACCGGCGACCTTCGATCGGCTCAGCCTGGACACGGGACGCCACGAGGCCCGCGTGGGCGAGGCGCTCCTGATCCTGACGCCGACGGAGTACCGGCTCCTGGAGGTGCTCGTCCGCGCGAACGGCGACCTCGTGCCGCACCTGCGGCTTGCCCGCGCCGGATGGCCCGCCGAGCACGATCCGGACCTCCTCTGGCTCAAGCCACACCTGGCGCGCCTCCGCGCGAAGCTGGACGAGGCCGGGGGTCCGGCGATCGTCGCGGTCCGTGGCGTCGGGTACCGAGTGGAGCCGGCCGCGGAGCACTGACCCGCGGGTCGCCGGGGTCGTCGGGTCGCGGGGACGCCGGGGGGATCCGGGTCGCGGGACCCGGGGCCGGGGCCTGAAGCCGCCCGACCCTCGAGCCTAGGCCGGGATCAGGGCCCGGCCGAACGCGTCGTGCGGGAACTCGACGCAGCCCGTCCGGTGGCTCCGCGCGTCGCGCCCACCGAGGGCGCCGAAGTGGCGCCAGATGCCATCCTCGACCGCGCTTGGCTGCAGACGGCAGCCGCAGGCCGCGCAGGTGACCACCGTGACCTGTCCATTGCGGACGGCCGGCGGTGTTCGAAGCTCGTCGGGCTGCTGGAGCATGGTCGATCCTCCGGGTGATGGTCTCGGACGCTGAGACCGAAGTCTCGCCGGATCAGGCCCCTGCCGCGATGACAGGGTGGGGCCGAATGGGTTGCGGCCCGGTTACGACGGGCATCTTCCGCAGAGCGCGGGGTTCGACCGCGAGCGACGCCGACGCCGGTGCCCCGACCTCGACCACCCGCGGCTCCACGATCCAGATGGCCGCCAGCCCGGCCGCGCCATCGGCCAGGAGGTCGCCCGCGAGGGTCGAGCCGGCCTCGCGGTGGAGGTGGAGGAGGTGGTGGATCTCGGTCACGGTCTCCGCGTCGGCCGCGGCGTCCAGCGGTCTCGCCGTGACGCTGGACCCGTCGATCCTCCGGCGAACCGACCCGGCGGGATCGAGGATGAATGCCCGGCCCCCCGTCATCCCGGCACCAAAGTTCGGGCCGACCGGGCCCAGGACGAGGAGCGTCCCGCCGGTCATGTACTCGGCCCCGTGCGGCCCGATCCCCTCCACCACCGCGTCGGCGCCGGCGTTCCGGACGGCGAATCGCATCCCGGCCCCGCCCACCACGTGGAGCCGGCCGCCGGTCGCTCCGTAGAGGCAGGTGTTGCCCGCCAGGGCCGGCCGCGCACCTTCCCCGTGGGCCCCGGCGAATGCCGGATCCGGCGAGACGATGACGGTGCCGCCGGCGAGACCCTTGGCGACGTAGTCGTTCGCGGTGCCGGCCAGGCGGAGCTCGATGCCCGTCCCGAGGAAGGCGCCGAACGACTGGCCGGCCGTCCCGGTCAGTCGGACGCTGATCGGCGCCCGGAGCGTCCCACGCTCGAGCTCGCCGGTGAGCGCGGCCCCGAACGAGCGCTCGGCGGTGGAGACCCGCAACCCGTCGAGGTGGATGGCGCCGTGTCCGCGCAGGGCGGCGACGAGGCGCGTCTCGAGCGGCGACGAGGGTACCCGCTCGACGGTCCGGCCCGCCGCCGACGGCGATTCCCGCCGATCCGTCCCGGCGCTCCAGTGCGGCGCCCCGATCACGCGTCGGAGGCCCGGGCCGCTTCCCGCGGCCGGCCGCAGGACCACGTGCGCCTCACCCACGATCTCGCCAACCGAGCGCGCCCCGATGGCGGCCAGCTCAGCGCGCAGGTCCTCGGCCAGAGCGAGGGCGAACCGCTCGACCTGTTCGGGCGTGCCGCGGAACTTCGCCCGGAGGTCGTCGCGCTGGGTGGCGATCCCCGTCGGACAGGTGTCGAGATGGCACTGGCGAGCCATGTCGCAGCCGATCGCGACGAGCGCGGCGGTGCCGATCGCGAACTCCTCCGCGCCCAGCAGCGCCGCGATGAGCAGGTCACGGCCGCGCTGGAGCCCGCCGTCGACCCGGAGCGCCACCCGGTCGCGCAGATCGTTCCAGAGGAGCACCTGGTGAACCTCGGCCAGCCCCAGCTCCCACGGGACGCCGACGTGCTTGATGGAGCTGAGCGGCGAGGCGCCCGTTCCGCCGGCCCCACCCGCAAGGTGGATGTAGTCGGCGCCGGCCTTCGCGACCCCGGCGGCCACGGTCCCCACGCCCCGCGAGGCGACGAGCTTGACGCCGATTCGAGCGGTTGGATTGATCGCGCGAAGGTCGGCGATGAGCTGGGCGAGGTCCTCGATCGAGTAGATGTCGTGGTGCGGCGGCGGGCTGATGTAGGCCCGACCCGGCTGGCCGCGCCGGAGGGCCGCGATGTAGGCCGTTGCCTTGCGCGCCGGCAGCTGGCCGCCCTCGCCGGGCTTCGACCCCTGGGCGATCTTGATCTCCAGCTGCTCGGCGCGGGCCAGGTAGGTCGCCGTGACACCGAACCGGGCGGAAGCGACCTGCTTGATCGCCGCATCGCGCCGGCGCCCGTCCGGCCCCGGCGCGTACCAGGCCGGATCCTCGCCCCCCTCGCCGGTGTTGGCGGCGCCGCCGGCGCGCTGGATCCCGATCGTGAGGGCCTGGTGCGCCTCGGGCGAGAGCGCCCCGACGCTCATGGCGCTGACCACGAGCCGCCGCGCGATGGCGGCCGCTGACTCCACCTCGGAGACCGCGACCGCCCGGCGCCGGGCCGCGGGTCGGATCTCCAGCCGGTCGCGGATCATCGCCGGGCGGTCGCGGGTCACCGCGGCCCGGTAGGACGACAGTCCGTCGCCCTCGCCGCCGTGATTCGCGAGCTCCTGGATCGCACCGACGACCCGTGGGGCGAAGAGATGGAGCTCTCCGTCGCTCCGGAAGCGGGCGAATCCCGGGTCGGGCAGCCGCGGTTCACGAGGCGTGATCCGGGCGCCGGCGGCGCCGGTGGCTTCCGAGGCCTCGGCCGGCCCAAGTCTGGCGCCGCGGGTCGCGCCCGAGGTCGCGTCGAGCGCCAGCGCCATCTCCAACCGGACCAGCTGGCGCCGGGCGAGCTCCCGAAATCCGACCGTCCCCTCCCACCCGAGGGCGGCGGGGAAGCAGCGCGCCGTGACCTCCGGCGCCAGGTCGAGCGTCTCGAAGAAGGCTCCACCGACGTACGAGGCGAGGGCGCTGATCCCCATCCGGGCAAGGGTCTTGCGAAGGCCTGCCTCGAAGCTGTCGAGGAGATTGGCGATCGCCCGCGGAACCTCGAGATCCTCCGCCCCGCGGGAGCCGGCGATCTCGGCGGCAACTCGGACGGCGAGCCACGGGAGGACCGCGCGGGCGCCGGCCGAGAGGACCATGGCGAGCGCGTGGACGTCAAGGATGTCCGCAGATGCAGCGATGACGTCGGTCCGCCCGCGGACCCCGGCGTCCGTGAGCGCCGCATGCACCGCCCCGATCGCGAGGATCGACGGGATCGGGAGGCGCTCGGCGTCGAAGGCCCGATCCGAGACGACCACAGCGACCGCACCGTCGCGCGCCGCGGCGACGGCCTCCCCGGCGATCCGCCCGAGGGCGGCCGCGAGTCCGTCTGGCCCGGCGGCTGCGGACCACGTGGCGTCCAGCGTCACGAGCGGGCCGCAGCGGAGACCCCGAAGCGCCGCAGTCAGGTCATCGAGAGACGCCACGACCGGGCGATTCAGGCGGACCATCGCGGGCCGATGGGGCAGACCGCCGAGGAGGGGCGGGCGGCGGCCGAGGTGGACCCGGAGATCCAGCACGAGCCGCTCCCGCTCCGGGTCGATCGGCGGGTTCGTCACCTGGGCGAATGCCTGCTTCAGGTGGTCGGCGACGCGTCGATCCACGCGACCGAGTCCCGGCACGGGCGTGTCGTCGCCCATGCTCCAGAGTGGCTCGTGGGCCTCGGTGACCATGGTTCGAAGGTCCAGCCGGAGCCGCTCCGCGTCCAGGCCGGCGAGGTACCGGTGACCCGTGGACGGATCTGGTGCATCGATGATGCCAAGGGCCGCGGGAAGGACGTCCGGGACCGAGGGGCGCGGTCGGTCGTGTGAGGCCGGGACGCGCACGAGGCTGCGCCGCGCGACGGCATCGAACAGGATCCGGCCGCGGCCGGGCTCAACGACCAGCATCTCGCCCGGTCCCAGCCGCCCGAGCTGCTCAATCTCGTCGGGGCTGACCGGGATCGCACCGGCCTCCGATGCCACCGTAACGAGCCGGTCCCGCGTGATGGCGTAGGCGAGCGGCCGCAGCCCGTTGCGATCGAGAAGCGCCCCGACCGACCGGCCGTCCGTGAAGACCATGGCGGCCGGACCGTCCCAGGGGGAGAGGAATCCGGCGACCCGTCGCGCCAGCGCCACGGCGCCCGGGGCACCGTCGGCACGGAGTGCGGCCGCCTCGGGGATGAGCGCCGCGAGCGCCGCCGTGAGGCCCCACCCGGAGGCCAGCAACAGCTCCAGGACATCGTCGAGCGAGGCGGAGTCCGAGCCGCCAAACGCCACGAGCGGACCGCGCCGCTCGACCTCGCCCAGGAGGCCGGTCGGATCCGGGTCGCCGCGCCGGCCCCGGACCTCCTCGCGGTTGCCCCGGACCGTGTTGATCTCGCCGTTGTGGGCGAGGTGACCGAACGGCTGGGCCAGCCGCCAGGTCGGGTGCGTGTTCGTGGCGTAGCGCTGGTGGAACGTCGCGAACGAGACCGGGGCCGGATCCGAGAGGTCCGGGAAGAGACGCGCCAGCCGGTCGCCCGTGACGAGGCCCTTGTAGACAATCGTCCGACACGACGCCGACGCGACGGCGAGGTCATCGAGCCCGCGCTCGACGGCGACGCCGGCGATCCTCCGGCGGGCCAGCAGCAACCGACGCTCGAACGCGAGGTCCGGGATCGGACGACCGCCCGGGTTCACCGGGCGCGCCACGAAGACCTGCATGAAGTCCGGCCGGCTGGCATAAGCCGCGGGACCGACCACGGAAGGGTCCGAGGGAACGCGTCGCGAGGCCGCCCCGGTCAGGCCGACCTCCACGAGCGCGGCCTCGACAATCTCGAGCGAGCGGGCCTGCCTGACCCGACCTCGCGGCAGGAAGAGCTGGAGGACCGCGGGTCGCCGACCGATCGCCGCCTGGTCCCGAGGGCGCAGGTCTGCGGTCAGCTGCCGGAGCAGAGCCGGCTCGAGCGGAAGGGCGACACCCGCTCCGTCGGACGAGGCACCATCGGCCCCGAAGGCACCCCGATGGCCGAGAGAGGCCAATCCCGCCAGGGCGAGCGGCAGGACGCGATCCGCGGATCGCCCGCCGGCATCCGCCACGAACCCGACCCCGCAGGCGTCGTGTTCCGTGGACGGGTCGTAGAGCGGCGGCGGTGCGGAGCGGCGCGGCATCGGGGGTGGGATCCGGCTCGTCCGTCAGGCCTGGTAGGCGACTTCGCCGTGGAGGGCGAGGTCGAGCCCGAGCGCCTCGTCCCGGGCATGGACGCGGATCCCGAGGACGAGATCCACCACCTTCACGATGGCGAACGTCGCGACCCCGGCGAAGAGATAGGTCGCGACGACCGCGACGAGCTGGATCCCGACCTGGCGGAGGTTGCCCTCAATCGCCCCCGAGACGCCGCCGACCGAGGCGACCGCGAAGACGCCCGTCGCGATCGCCCCGAACGTGCCGCCGACGCCGTGCACCGCGAAGACGTCGAGCGCATCGTCGATCCGGAGCCGCGCCTTCAGGAGGGTCGCCGTGTAGCAGAGACCGCCCGCGATCAGGCCGATGGCGACGGCCCCGCCGGCGGTGACGAAGCCGGAGGCCGGCGTGATTGCCACGAGACCGGCGACCGCACCGCAGGCGGCCCCGAGAACGCTCACCTTGCGCTTGTGGAGCCAGCTCGCTCCCACCCAGGTCAGCGTGGCGGCACCGGCGGCGGTGTTCGTGACGAGCAGCGCGTTGGCGGCCTGGCCGGTCGCGGCGAGCGCCGAGCCGGCGTTGAACCCGAACCAGCCAAACCAGAGGAGACCGGCACCCAGGACCGTCATCGGGACGTCGTGCGGCTCCATCCCCTCCTCGGCGTTGACGGTGCGCCGACCGATGAGCATCGCGACGACGAGCGCCGAGACGCCGGAGCTGATGTGGACGACCGTGCCACCCGCGAAGTCCAGCGTGCCGAGATTGCGGAGCCAGCCGCCGGGCGCCCAGACCCAGTGGGCAAGCGGGGAGTAGACGAGCGTGGACCAGAGGATCGTGAAGATCACGAACGCGGCGAACCGCTTGCGTTCGGCGAACGCGCCCGTGATGAGGGCCGGGGTGATCGCCGCGAACATCAACTGGAAGCCCGCGAACAGCACGTGCGGGATCGTCGGTGCGTAGCGGATATCCACGGCGCCTGTCACGCCCGAGAACCCGAGAAAGTCGAGGTTGCCGATCAGGCCGCTGCCACCGTCCGGCCCGAACGCCAGCGAGTAGCCCCAGAGCACCCAGACGACGCTGACGAGGGCCAGCCCGAAGAAGCTGTGCATGATCGTCGAGAGGACGTTCTTGCGACGGACCAGCCCGCCGTAGAAGAGGGCGAGGCCCGGCAGCATCACCATCACGAGTGCGGTCGCGACCAGGAGCCAGGCGGTATCCCCGGTGTTGATGGCCGGGCCCTCGGCGGCGAATGCGGCCGCCGGCACGATCGCGGCCGTGAGCAGTGCGGTCAACAGGGCGGCGGCGAGCGGTCGCATCCGTAGTTCCTCCGTCCGGCCCGTGCACGGTCACGGGCCCTGGATCGGAGTCTCGCGTGCGGTGCCCGGAGGGCGCGCCCTCCTGCCGGCGCCACGTGCGCTGCGCTTGGGGTGCGAGAAGGGTTGCGGCGCGGTGACGCGACCGCATCTTCCGCGTGGTGAGCCCGGTGGGATTCGAACCCACGACACGAGGATTAAAAGTCCCCTGCTCTGCCGCTGAGCTACGGGCCCGTGGGAAGGGTAGCCGAGCGAGCGCGGCCGGGGCAATCCGCCGCTGCCCGGCAACGCCTCAGCCGCGGTCGTAGACCTCGGGGTTGACGGAGTTCGGCAATCGCTCGCCGCGGACGCCGGCGAGGAGGTTCCCGGCGGCCATCGCGGCCATCTTGCCCCGCGTCGCCTCGGTCGCCGAGCCGATGTGCGGCACGATCAGGCAGTTGTCCAGGGTCAGCAACGGGTCGTCTACCGGGATCGGTTCCGGATCGGTCACATCCAGCGCGGCCGCCCGAATCGTGCCGTCGCGGAGCGCGCGGTAGAGCGCCGCCGGATCCACGACCGGCCCGCGCGTGGTGTTGACCAGGATGGCGGTCGGCTTCATGCGCGCCAGCGCGGCCGCGTCGATCAGTCGTCGGGTCGAGGGGTTGAGGTCCACGTGCAGGGTGACGATGTCGGCCCGCGCCAGGAGGTCGTCCATGGGGACCCAAGTCGCGTTGAGCCCAGCCTCGATCGCCGGGTCGACACGCCTCCGGGACGCGTACAGGACGGGCATCCCGAACCCGATCGCGCGTCGCGCCACCGCCTGCCCGATCCGCCCCAGGCCGACGATCCCGAGGGTGGCGCCGTGGACGTCCAGGCCCAGCTGGTGCGTCGGGCTCCAGGTCCGCCAGGCGCCCGAGTGGACGAACCGCTCCCCCTCGGGGAGTCGTCGCGCGGCGGCAAGGATCAGCGCCCAGGCGAGGTCGGCGGTCGTCTCCGTCAGCACGCCGGGGGTGTTCCCGACCGGGATCCCGCGCCGGGTGCAGGCGGGGACATCGATGTTGTCGTAGCCGACGGCCATGTTGCTGACGACGCGAAGACCTAGCCCGGCCGCATCCAGGAACTCGTCATCGACCCGGTCGGTGAGCATCGTCAGGATCCCGTCACACCCGACGATCAGCCGCAGGAGCTCCTCCCGGGGCGGTGGCCCGTCGCCCTCCCAGACGTTCGCATCACAGGCGCTGAGAACCGCTCGGAGGCCCTCCTCCGGGATCGACCGGGTGACGAAGACGCGTGGCCGGGGCGCGCTGGCGCCCGGGGCGGGAGAGCCCCCGGTCATCGGATCACGCTCGCGCCGCGACGAGCGGCTCGACGACCGTCCGGATCCGGGCCAGGGCCTCGGTGAGGTTCGCTCGCGAGTTCGCGTAGGAGATCCGGATGTGGTTCCGTCCGACACCGCCGAACGCCGTCCCGGCGAGGACGCAGACCCCGGCGTCGCGGAGGAGCCGGTCGGCCAACTCGGCGCCGTCGACGCCGGTCGCGGAGATCTCGGGAAAAACGTAGAACGCGCCGTGCGGCCGGTGACATCGAACCCCGGGGATCGCATTGAGGCCGTCCACGATGAGGTCGCGCCGGGCGTGGAACTCCCCGACCATCGCGTCCACCGCATCCTGCGGGCCGGTCAGTGCCTCGATCGCCGCCAGCTGGCTGAAGATGGAGGTGCCCGACACGGAGTTGATGATCAAGCGCCCGAACGCCTCCATCAACGGCTCGGGGAGCACCGCGTACCCGAGGCGCCAGCCGGTCATGGCGTAGATCTTGGAGAACCCGTCCAGGATGACCGTCCGCTCCAGCATCCCCGGGATCGATGCGATCGAGACGTGCTCGCCCTCGTAGACGATCCTGCTGTAGATCTCGTCCGTCAGCACGATCAGGTCATGGCGGAGCGCGAGCTCCGCCATCCGGCCGATGTCCTCGCGGGTGAAGAGGCCGCCGGTCGGGTTGGCCGGCGAGTTGAGAACCAGCATCCGGGTCCGCGGCGTGATCAGCGATTCGAGCTCGTCCAGGTCCGCCCGGAACTCGTTCTCGATCCGGATCGGGAGCGGAATGGCCGTCCCCCCGGTAAAGCGCGTCATCGATTCGTAGATCGGGAACCCCGGATCGGGGACGATGACCTCGTCCCCGGGCTCGATGAGCGCGAGCATCGCGTAGTACATGACCGGCTTGGCGCCGGGCGTGACCACGACGTGGCCGGCGCTCACCGGGACACCCTTGCGCACCGAGACGTCCGCCGCGATCGCCTCGCGCAGCGCCGGGAGCCCGAAGTAGGGCGGATAGTGCGTCTGCCCCGCATCGAGCGCCCGCTTCGCCGCTTCGCGGATGTTCGCGGGCGTATCGAAGTCGGGCTCGCCGATCTCGAGGTGGATGACCGATCGACCGGTCGCCTCCAGCGCACGGGCGCGCGCGCCGGCCTCGAAGGCGGTCTCGGTGCCGATCAGGTCGATCCGTGAGGCGATTCGCATGCCCGAAATCGTACCGGCCCTAGAATTCCCGGGTGACGCGTTACTACGACATCGACGATGCCAATGCCGCGCTCCCCGAGGTGGAGCGGATCCTGCTGGCTCTGCGCGATCAGCGGGCCGAGCTCATCCGCCTCCGCGACATGGTCGCCGCGGGCGAAGAGGCGGACGGAGGGCGGACGGACGACGGCGCCAGAGTCGATGGACCCGGCGCCACGGCGACCGCGGATGCGCGCACGCTCCGCCTCCGGATGCAGGGCCTCATTGACCAGATGCAGGCGGGCGTCGGCCAGCTCGTGGAGCGCGACGTGACCCTGCGCGAGATCGAGACCGGTCTCATCGACTTCCCGGCGCTCGTCAACGGCCGCCCGGTCTGGCTCTGCTGGCGCCTGGGTGAGGGCCCGGTTGACTTCTGGCACGAGCTCGGCGACGGCTTCGGCGGACGCCGGCGACTCATCGACCTGTCATAGGCGAAACCCGATCAAGGCTCCCGCGGAGGCGTCTTCATGTTCCGGTCCGGCCACATTCCGACCATCAGCGCCAGGGAGGCCCACGATCGCCTCGCAGCGGACGCCGAGGGCGTCGCGAGCCGCCCGATCCTGCTGGACGTCCGCGAACCCGGTGAGTTCGGGCAGCTCCGGGCCGAGGGAGCGGCGCTCGTGTCCATGTCGAGCTTCATGGCCCGCCACCTCGACATCCCGAAGGACCGCTCGATCCTCGTCATCTGCCAGTCGGGAGCACGCTCCCAGCAGGTGGCCGCGTTCCTCCTCGGGAACGGCTGGACTGACGTCGTGAATATCGCCGGCGGCACCCTCTCGTGGGCCGCGGCGGGACTGCCAGTTCGGAGGGGCCCGCTCGCGCCGGGCGAGGGCAACCTGGGCAGCTAGGCCTGGTGCCCTGGCGCGACCTGCCAGGTTCTCGGCGCGATCCGGACCCGGCGAGCGCTAGCCTTGGCGCTTGCCTTGGCGCTTGCGCCGGCGATCCACCCAGCCGCGGACGGTGTCGGGATGGGCATAGGCCCAGCCGACGAGCAGCATGATCACGAAGTTCACCATGCCGAGGGTGGCCGCACTCGCGTAGCCGAGCTGCTGGCCGATCTCCCCGTCGATCCGCATCCCGGGCACCACCACGCCGACGAGGCCGGCCTGGAAGAAGGGCTCCTGCGGCGCGAGGTTCGCACGGATCGTCCCGGACTGGACTCCGTCCGTCGAGGTCCCCCCGATCACGAAGACGTTCGAACCGCTGACCGCGGCGCCGGCGCCCTGGAGACCCGCGGCGGGCAGATCCGTCTGGTCGAGGTGCTTCCAGCCCGGCAGCGTGCCGTCACCGTTCGGCACGGTCCAGTAGACCTCGCTCCTCGGGCCCTTGCCATCGTCGCCGCCGACGACGTAGAGGCCGCCGTTCGCGGAGAAGCCGGCGGAGTCGGCACGCGCCACGGGCAGGTTGTAGGCATTCGCCACGTCCCACTGGAGGAGCTGGAGCGGCGCGGCCTTCGTGTTGGGGCCGGGCGTCGCAGTGGTCGGCGGGCTCCCGAGCGTGCCGCGCTGGACCGCGCCGGCAGGGCCGTTGCCATCCCGGCCGCCCCAGACCCAGACGAAGTCACCAACCTGGGCCATGTTCGCGAAGGCGACGCCGTCGAGCAGGGCGGCCTGTTCCGTGAGCGGCCCGAGGACGCCCTTGGCATCCGCGGTGGACTTCCAGACCGTGGTGGCCGGCACCCCATTTGCGTCGAGGCCGCCGGCGACCACCAACCCGTCCGAGACGGGGATGGCGACCGCGCCGGCCCGTGGCGCAGGGAGGGCGAATCCGTCCACCGGTGTCCATGCGCCAAAGGTCTTCTTGTCCTGATCGTAGACGAGGGACCAGACGGTGGTGACCGCCTTGCCATCGGGACCGGCCCCGCCGATCAGGTAGATCGTGCTGCCCATCGTCACGGCCGCGGCGCCCGAGCGCGCCTCGGGGAGCGCCGGCCCGGCGACCCATCGCCCGAAGGTTCCCTTGACGGCCGTGGTGGTGAACGTCGTCGTCGTGGGGGCAGAGCCGTCAGAGCCACCGATGTACAGGAGGTTCGTCCCGACCTGGGCCACCGTCCCACCCGTCCGCGGGGCCGGGAGTGCGAGGTCGGCCGGCGAGGGCTCCCACGGGACGACGGCACCGACGGGGGCCGGACAGGGCAGCGTCTTGTTCTCCGGCGGGCAGAAGTTGACCGGCGACCAGGCCAGCAGCCCGAGGTCCACCGTCCGTCCGACGGTGAAGTAGTAGGCCCGATCGGGGAGATAGGCAAGCAGGAAGATCAGCAGGACGAACCAGAAGCCCGCCTTGATGCTCGCCCAGCCCCACCCATCAGCGTCCAGGAGGCCCATCAGGGCGCGTCGGCGCCGGACGGAGCCTGCCTGCAATGCCTGCGACATCGTTCGTTCCTACTTCACGGTCAGGGTGCCGGTCATGGCCGGAATGGGGTGGATCGAGCAGATGAAGGTGTAGGTACCGGCGTCCAGGGCGGGGATCAAGTAGGTCGTCTCCCCGGGGTCGTTGAGCACGGTTCCCTTGAAGACGGGGGTCCCGTCCGCCTTGCGGATCTCGACGTTGTGCCCGCCGACCCCGGCGTCCTTCTGGGTGAAGTCGATGCCAAACGGCTTGCCGGCCGGCGCGGTCAGCTCCTTGACGTCGTACGAGATTCCCTCGGCGGTGATCTTGAGGACCGTGGCATCGGACGGAAGGCTCGCGCCCGGCGTCGCCGACGCTGTGCCACCACCCGCGCCGCTCCAGCAGGCCGGAACGGACGTCGCGGCAGGATCCGGCTTGAAGCTCGGGTCGACCCAACCCTTGAAGGTCTCGACCTTGCCGTCCGCGCCGATGATCGGCTCGTTGAGGCTCGGGTTGCGGACGATGAACTCCTGGGTGGAGGGGGCGCGGATGAACGCGATCAGCTCCTGGATCTGGCGGTAGTTCAGCGGTCCACCGCCCGTGTCGGCCCAGACCGGCATCAGGCTCGTCGCGTTGCCGCAGACGTAGCGGCCACCCACCGAGAGGACGTTCTTCAGGTACGCCGCGTTCAGGTGGTCGAACAGCTTCATCTGGTCGTTGAGCGGCGGGGCGATGTAGCCACCGTTGGTGCCCTGGCCGTTGGGCCCGTGACACCGCGCGCAGTTCGCCTGGTAGAGGTTGTAGCCGCGCTCGACCGAGGTCACCTGCTGGACGGCGGCCTCCTGGTCCAGGCGCGGCGTCGAGGCGCCAAACGGGAGCCCGACCTCATAAAAGTAGTACGCGATCGTGAACAGGACCACCACGCAGACGGCCAGGAACCCGACCCAGCGGGCGCTCGCCGACTGGCGGACGATCGAGGCGGCCCGATCCGGCGTCAGGGCGCGCGCATGGGCACTGGGCGGAGCGGAGAAGCGCTCGGCGGGCGCGGCCTCACTCGCGGGGCGGCGCGCCGGGAGGCGCTGCTCGGGCTCGCGGCCGGGCTGGTCGGTCATCGAAGTCCTCGAAGGTCGGTCACGTCAGGCGCTCAGATACAGCCGGTCGGGCTCTTGGGCGGGATGATGCCCGGCTGGCCAACGGCGACCGGCAGGGGTCCCAGCGTGATCTTGGAGGTATCCAGCACCAGCGTGCCGTCTGCCTCGACGGTCGCCGAGAAGCGATCCATGCTGCGCGGCGCCGGGCCGTACTGCTGGCCCTGGGCCTTGACCCCGAGCCGGTCGTAGCGGGACCCGTGGCATGGACACTCGAGCCAGAAGTTCTTCAGGCACGGATTGGGCTTGCAGCCGAGGTGCGGACAGCGCTGGTAGAGCGCCCGCACGTTGATCGCCGAGCCCTCGCCCACCTTGTCCTCGCCGGGCACGAAGGCCTGATGCGACGGATCCACAAGCACGATAAAGGCGCGCGCGTCCG
>Ga0315281_10005064_pt1 | contig 18940 bp, 21 predicted proteins | sample YL17G07_0_MG_FD_204540 | JGI IMG/M metagenome (GOLD analysis project Ga0315281, IMG submission 204540) | Sediment microbial communities from Yellowstone Lake, YNP, Wyoming, USA - YL17G07_0 | ecosystem: Environmental > Aquatic > Freshwater > Lake > Sediment | place: USA: Wyoming | collected... | reverse complement strand
AAGGCATCGGCGGCGGTGTCGGCAGTATCGGCAGCAGCGGCAGTGGTCACAGCATCATTGTAAGCCGTGGTGAGATTGGTCACTGTAGCCGTATCGGTAGCGACGGTACCCGTATCGGCGGTAACGGTGGCATCCGCTGTCGAGGCAGCGGCGGTGGCAGTGCTCGCGGCCTGGGCGGTGCTCGTCACCAAGGCATCGGCGGCGGTGTCGGCAGCATCCGCAGCAGCGGCAGCGGTCACAGCAGCATTGTAAGTGCTTGTGAGAGTGCCCACGGTGGCCGTGTCGGTAGCGACGGTACCCGTATCGGCGGTAACGGTGGCATCCGCTGTCGAGGCAGCGGCAGTGGCAGTGCTCGCGGCCTGGGCGGTGCTCGTCACCAAGGCATCGGCGGCGGTGTCGGCAGTATCGGCAGCAGCGGCAGTGGTCACAGCATCATTGTAAGCCGTGGTGAGATTGGTCACTGTAGCCGTATCGGTAGCGACGGTACCCGTATCGGCGGTAACGGAGGCATCCGCTGTCGAGGCAGCGGTGGTGGCATCGCTTGCGGCTTGGGCAGTGCTCGTCACCAATGCATCGGAGATGGCATCGGAATCATCGGCAGCTTTGGCAGCGGCCTCAGCGGCATCGTGAGCCGTGGTCAATCCAGCGACTTTGTCCGTGTCGGCAGTGACGGTGGTTTGATCAGTGGCTACGGTAGCATCCGCTTGCACCGCAGCAGCGGTGGCATCGCTCGCGGCCTGAACAGCGCTAACCACTTGCGCATCGGCGGTGGCATCGGCAGCGTCGGCAGCAGCAGCAGAAGCCTGTGCATCAGCGGCAGCTTGGGCGGCGGCCTCGACAATAGCAACATCAGCAGCAATTTGAGAGGCAGTGGCTGCAGTTTGGGCGGCTGCATCGGCAATAGCGGCATCGGTAGCAAATTGAGCGGCAGTGGTTGCATCGGTAGCAGCTTGGGTAGCGGCAGTGGCGGCAGCTTGGGCGGCAGCATCGGCAGCAGCCTGGGTAGTGGCAGCGGCAGCATCTGCTGCGGCGGCTTGGGCAATAGCGGCTGCCTGGGCAGCGGCATCCGCAGCAGTTTGGGCATCCGCAGCAGCTTGGTCAGCCGCAACAGCCTTGGCGGCAGCATTGGCGGCATCGGTGGCAGCGGCAGCTTGGGCTGCTGCTGCATCGGCAGCAGCACTAGCGGCGGCATCAGCAGCGGCGGCATCAGCAGCGGCAGCATCAGCAGAATTTTGGGCAGAGGCAGCATCGGCAGCGGCGGCGGCAGCAGAAGCTTGGGCAGCAGCTACAGCAGCGGCTTTGGCGGCGGCAGCCTGGGCAGCAGCAGCATCGGAGGCAGCCTGAGCGGCAGCGTCGGCAGCAGCTTTCGCGGCAGCATCGGCAGCAGCCTGGGCAGCGGCATCGGCTGCAGCCTTGGCGGCAGCATCGGCGGCAGCCTGCGCAGCAGCCTGAGCAGCAGCTTGCGCGGCGGCATCGGCGGCAGCCTTGGCGGCAGCATCGGCGGCAGCTTGCGCGGCGGCATCGGCAGCAGCTTTCGCGGCGGCATCGGCAGCGGCTTGGGCAGCGGCTTTGGTAGCAGCATCGGCAGCAGCTTTCGCGGCGGCATCGGCGGCAGCTTGCGCGGCGGCGGCATCAGCGGCAGCCTTGGCGGCAGCATCGGCGGCAGCCTGGGCAGCGGCATCAGCAGCAGCTTGCGCGGCGGCATCGGCGGCAGCTTGCGTAGCGGCTTGCGCAGCGGCTTGGGCAGCAGCTTGCGCGGCGGCTTGAGCAGCAGCATAGGTACTAGCTTGGGCAGCAGCCTCGGCAGCAGCTTGGGCAGCAGCCTGGGCAGCGGCAACAGCTTGTGCATGGGCAGCGGCGGCAACCTGGGCGGCGGCATCGGCGGCTGCACTGTTGACGGGCGCCTGAACAGGGCCGCGATCCTGGCTGTTATATTGATAGCTGACAGGAGCAATCGCTTCCACAACACGGCTCAGCATCACGAAACTGCTGCCATTGTTGCTGTCCGCGCCAGTACTGTCCGTGTTACCGCTGGGCAGCCCGGCCGCCGTCTCCTGAAAAAGACTATCAAGACTGCCGCCAGATTGAATTGCGCCCACGATGCTATTAATTTCGGCGCCATCGGCCAGAATGGCACTATCAAAATCATTGGGTGCCGTTTTTTGTAGAACCTCTTGGTCGAGAGTGATTGTCTGTTTCTCTGTAACCAGTTTGACATCACCGTCAATCAATTGCAGATCGACATTCGCACCTTCGGCTGTTTTGACAACCTCACCCTGCAACACTGTATCGCCTTCCTTGAGAACGCGAACCTCGCACTTGGAATTGGTGGCAGTGACTTTTCCTGTTACGTTGGTGGCTACTGCGACGGCGGCTGCGGGCATGATGTTCTCCTGAATGGATTGATTGACGGCTAAATACTGCTTAAAACTTGGTAAAAGTATAGCAATATTGGCATGAAAATCTATTGTACTGAAGTCCAGTAATGCCAGGGCAGTTGCACAGTTCCCGGGACGTGGATTTGAAGTTGGAAGTAAGATTTATTGATGACGATCCGTGCGTGACCGCACGGTTAACTTTTGATGACTCCGTTGACCAGAAGAGTGAGTTGCAGACGATCACGCAGTTTCAGCTTGTCGAAAACCGAACCGAGGTGCGCCTTGACGGTGCGCTCGGTGATGTCAAACAGGCTGGCGATTTCCTTGTTGCTGGCGCCGGTCGCCGCGGCGCGCGCGACTTCGATCTCGCGTTTGGTAAGGCCGGTTGCCCATGCGGAAAGTTCGGGCGGGGTGAATTTTTTGGCTGCGGCTCCTGATATTCCAGCCAGCAGCTTTTGCAGCAGCCATTGTCCGACCCATAAGCCACCGCTCAGTACCGTGGCGGCGACCTGCCGGAGCACCACCGGTGCAGCATGCCCGTTGCAATATCCCACCACACCGGTGCCCAAGGCAATCAATCCCTGTTCATCGCTGGGAATATCGGAAATGGCGACAACCGGCAATCCGCCAGCGGCAGCGCGGCATTGGGCAAGAAATTTTACGACATCACCTTCTTCCGGCAATAACACCCAGATAATATCGGCATCCGGTGCCGCCGGAATCCGGTCGCGCAATTCGGCACGCGGAAACGCTTCCCGCCAATTTTGCCTGGGTTCTGCATCCGGTGCGATAAAAAGATGTCGAACTTGATCCATTTCCCTTATCTCTCCGACAGTGCACGGCTCTTTGCCCGCAAGACAGGTTTCAGCAAATAGCTTAACACGGATTTTTCCCCCGTGAGGATATCCACTTCCGCAACCATGCCCGGCATGATGGGCATATCTTTTCCCAAGCTGGATTTATTGGTTCGGATTTTTACGGTGTAAAAAGCATTGCCCTTTTCATCCACCACGGTATCCGCGCCGATGGTTTCCAGGGTTCCTTCCAGCCCGCCATAAATGACAAAGTCATACGCGGATAATTTGACTGTGGCCTTGAGCCCCGGACGGAGGAAAGCGATGTCCTTGGGTTGTATCCGCGCTTCCAGAAACAAATTGTCTTCCATCGGGACGATCTCGATCACATCTTTGCCCGGTTGGACAACCCCCCCGACCGTATTTACCATCAGACGCTTGACGGTGCCCCTTACCGGAGAACGAAGGACGGAACGCGCCACCTTGTCCGAAAGCCCGACGCTACCCTCGGTGAGGCTGTTGAGTTTGGCCAGGGTTTCGGACAGGTCCTTGCGCGCATCATTGCGGAATGCCACTTCCACCTCCTGCACTTTGCGGGATGATTCCGCAACTGCCGAAGTTACGCGTGAAATTTGCGCGGCTGCCATGTCACGTTCACCGCGGAAGCGCGCCACATCACGTTCAAGGCGCAATATTTCCACTTCCGAAACGGCACCGGCTGCCACTAAAGGTTTGGTCGCCGCCAGTTCCTTGGCCGTCAGGTCATACGCTCTGGACGCTTGTTCATGCTTGGCTTTAAGCTCTACCAGTTCCTGCTGGCGTTGCGCCAGTTGCTGCCTGGTCATGGAAATCGTGCCTTCCAACTCGGCTTTTCTTGCCTCATAGAGGCGGCGTTCCTCTTCCAATGTATGAGGATCTTCCTTGACGACCTCCACGGGGGGGTCGAACCGGCTCTGTTCGGCAATGGCCCGCAACCTTGCCGCCTTGGCCAACAGGGAAAGATATTGGGCGCGGCTCTCTTTCACGGAGGAAAGAAAACGTGTTTGGTCTATGCGAATCAGAATCTGGTCCTTTTGCACCACGTCTCCCTCATGCACCAGCAACTCCGAAACGATACCGCCGTCCATGCTTTGCAATATCTGTATCTGGCTGTAGGGAATCACTTTGCCTTCCCCACGGGTAACTTCGTCCACCTTGGCAAAACTGGCCCAAGCCAAAAACAATATGACAATCCAAATCAACAGCCTCAAGAGCGCCCGTGCACGAATGGGTTCCTGGCTCAGGATGGCATAGTCGGCATCTGCAATAAAATCCTGAAGTTTTGAGTCATCAAACTTTTCATCGCTTCTGCTGGTAAGCCACTCGAACAACGGCTGAAGCTGCCGCCGTGGCGCTTCAAGCAACTTTTTGAGGCGCTTGGAAACCGCGTTCAGCAGTTGGAGCAGCCTGGTCATCTTGTCCGTCATCATGATTGCCCCACGCGCCCGGCCTTTAGATCCTCAAGCACTTTATCCCGCTGCCCATCGGCCACTATACGGCCTTCGTTGATCACAATGACGCGCTCCGCCAGGTCAATCAGGCTGGACCGGTGTGTTGCAATAATGAGTGTTTTCCCCGGACTGAAACGCTTTGCGAAACGGCTCAGGCGGAGCTTGAATTCGTTTTCCGTGGTGTGATCCATGGAGCTTGTCGGCTCATCCAACAGGAGGATAGGCGGCTCCATCAGAAATGCCCGCGCAATGGCAATACACTGGCGCTGCCCGCCGGAAAGCGTTTCCCCCCGCTCGCCAATGTGCATGTCGAAACCTCGCGGATGTTTGTTGACAAATTCTCTCAACCCGGCCAGTTCGGAGGCAGAGATAATGGCAGAATCATCCGCGTAGGGCGCCCCGTAAGCGATATTCTCGCGCAAGGTGCCATAGAAAAGAATCGCATCCTGATTGACACAGCCGATGTTGCGCCGCAGGTCGGCAGGATCGAGCTGGCGAAGATCAATGCCGTCAACCAGAACCGATCCTTCCTGTGGCTCGTAGAAACCGAGAATCAATTTCTGCAGGGTGGATTTGCCGGAGCCCACCCGCCCGAGAACCACGACGGATTCGCCGGGATTGATTTTGAACGAGACATCTTTCAGGATCGGGTCGGCATTGGGATAGGCAAAAGTAACGTTACGAAACTCGATCTCGCCGCGAATTTCCGGCCGGTGGACAAATGAAGATTCGGGCGGACGCTCAATCGGTTTTACCATCAGCTTGTTCAAGGATTCGAGCGCGGTTTTGGCGCCCTGATACTGGATCAACAGCCCCGCCAACTGGCCCAACGGCGCCATGGCGCGCCCCGTCAGCATGGTGCAGGCAATCAGGCCGCCCTGGCTCAGATGTCCATCATGGATCAGGTAAACACCGGCAATCAGCACGGCGACATTTACAATTTGCTGAATGGTCTGGACGCTATTCGTGGCCGACAGCGAAAGCATGCGCAACTGGTTGCTGGTTTTTGCGAGGAATGCCGCCGTCTTCTCCCAGGTGGCTTGCACATGGCTTTCCGCCCCGAGCCCCTTGATGGTTTCCATGGCGGTCAAACTTTCAACCAGCGTGGCATTCCGCAACGATGCGGCGCGGTAAGTGGTTTCGGAAAGCTCATGCATTTTCTGCTGGAGCGCATAAATGTAAATCACCACGCCAAGAAAGCCCAGCATGGGAATAAAAACCAATGGCCAGGCTATCCATGCGATGACAAGATAAAACAGCAACGCAAAAGGTATGTCTATCAATGTCGAAACGGTTGCCGATGCAATAAAGTCGCGCACAGTTTCAAAGGATTTCAGCGTCGAAGCAAATGCCCCCACCGACGGGGGTTTGGCTTCCATCTTGAGGCCGAGCACACGCTCCATCAAAACGGAGGAAAGCTGGATATCGATACGCGACGAGGCCAGATCGACAAAATGCCCGCGCATCATCCGCAAAAGCATATCCAGTATCAGCAACGATATGACGCTTATAGCCAGCACCCATAACGTATCCACCGCATGATTGGGGACCACGCGGTCATAAACATTCATGGAAAAAAGCGGGATGACCAGCGCAAACAGGTTGATCAGAAGAGCGGCGATCAATACGTCCCGGTAAACCTGCCACTGCTCCAGCATGACTCCCCAGAACCAGTGGCGTTTGGCCAGCTTTGCGACTTCAGGCGTGCGGCTGTCAAACTTGACTCGCGGTTGAAGGAAAACGGCGATGCCCAGATAACGCGAGGCAAGTTCTTCCTGTGATAAGGTAAACGCCGTCTGCCCGGACTCCGGAAAAAGAATCTGCGCCTGCTTGCCCTGCTCTTCCCATCCCAGCAGAACGCAGGACTCATTTCCTTTCAGCAGAAGGATGGCCGGCAATTGAACCGCATCAATCTTGCCCAGTTCCCGACGGACAATCCGGCAATTAAGCCCCGCCCGATTCGCCGCACGCGCCACCAGGGAAGGTGTCAAACGCCCGCTCTGGAGAGGCAGCCCTGCGGAAAGCGCCGCCCGGGTACTGGGCCTGCCGTGGATGCGCGCCACTTCCAGCAGGCTGTCCAGAAGCGGATCGTGCAGCAGCAAATCTTCCCGCAATCCAAGGTTTGCCTGGGTATCGCCGGAAACATCACTGCCCGGTGTAACTTCCTGATTGTCGCTCATCTGTCTGGGTAACAACTATAGTTTTATGTCAGCTCAGCAACCGCATCCTAATTTCAGCAAAAATTCTGGGAGGGGATAATGACCTTATATCAAAAGGCGGCAGTTCCAGCGCATCCAGAGTATTTTTCACCAGCAGGCCAAGCTCGGTGTCGCCCTCCATGCACAGGCGGCGGCTGAAAAAAAGTGTATCCGGATCTTCCTTGCGCAGGGCAAGCATCAGAAAATCATAGGCGCTGGCACTGATAATCAAGTCCGGCTCCCTGATGCGTCGGCAGGCAACCAGACCTTTGGGGTTGAGTGTGAAATGATAAGCCACACCGGCATCGGTCACCCGGATGCTGATGAGCTTGCCCTGCAGGGGTTGCATCACATCCGAGCGCAGCGTCTTACCCAGCGCCAGATTAACCGCCTGGACAAACAGCACAGTCTGCGGGTACTTTGGCAGCACCGACAAAATATCGCTGACGGGCTTGGGAAGAATGAAGGGCTGCTTGTTCATGGTATTTGCCTTGTTGGTATCTTTATCAGGGCGTTCAGTTTTTGCCGGATAATTATAATCCGCTTTCAACTATTGCTGCATCTCATTCGTGTTGCTCTCTACACGCGCTGCCATTGCCGTTGCAACTTCCTCACGGCTCAATTTAAAGTGAACATCGCGTAGCGATTCCTTATCCCCCTCGCCCGCAGGAATTAACGATTGCATTTCTCGTTTGCTTCCTCGCCCGCTTGCGGGAGAGGATTGAGGAGAGGGCATCACCGGGAGAGGGCTGGGGAGATAACCAGCCACTTGCCCGCTTGCGAGCTTAGTGGAATGGCTAGTAGTTTTATCAGGGAGCGGGCAAGGTGTCAGCGACGTTTGTCATCGGGTATGATGCTGACACCATGTCTGTTAGAGTGCATCACAATTGCACAACCGCAACAAAGCCGCGCCGTATACATCATGCAACAAACCTGGACTTGACCCCGCGATTCTGTGCCATCAAGCCGCACCTGCACTCATCTGACACAACCATGGGACGCCGCAACCACTACCACGTTTATGTAATCGAACTGTCCAAAGACGTTCTGTACGAAGGCAAGTTCAAGAAATGCAACCCCGATTATGTCACGGGAAAGCCGTGCGTTTATGTCGGCATGACGGGATTAGACCCCGACGTGCGCTTTGACAAACACAAGGCAGGTATCCAGTCCAATCGGTATGTAAAACAGTATGGACTGCGGTTGTTGCCCGACCTCTACGAAGCATTTAACCCGATGCCCTATGAAGAGGCGTGCGACAAGGAAGTAGAGGTAGGGATTGATTTGCGGAGTGCCGGATTTGGGGTTTGGCAGGCGTGAGCACAGAGACGTGAGCAGAATGAATCTGATGTATGACATGCCGCTGTACCGTCCGCCTTCCGAGGCCGATAACCTGATTATCCAGGTTACCCTGGGCTGCAGCTTCAATCAGTGCAGTTTTTGTTCCATGTATCGCAGCAAGCAATACACCGAGCGAGCACTCGACACAGTGTTTGCCGATATTCATCAGGCAGCCGCACAATGGCCGGAGGCGCACCGCGTATTTCTGGCCGATGGCGATGCGCTGGCGCTGCCCACCGAACACCTGCTGGCAATCTTGCGCGAACTGGCCAATGCACTGCCCAAGCTGGCACGTGTTTCCTGCTATGCCACGCCCGGAAATGTTCAACGCAAGAGTGTGGAAGAACTTGCACTGTTGAAGCAGCACAAACTTAACCTGCTCTACTTTGGCGTGGAATCAGGCTCTGATCTTATACTCAAGAAAATCACCAAAGGCGCAACGCAACACCGCATGATCGAGGTGCTAACCAAGGCGCACGCGAGCGGCATGAAAGTATCGGCCACAGTTATCCTTGGCTTGGGCGGCAGCACATATAGCGAAGAACATATAGACGGCACCATCGCGCTTCTCAACAGCGCCCCCGTCACTTACCTCTCCACACTACAGCTTTATCTGGATGAAAGCGTCGAGGCGGAGTTTCACAAAAAATTCGGCGAGCCATTCAAAATGCAGGATGATTTCGCCATTCTCAAGGAACAGGAAAGACTGATCAGCGGCCTTAACCCGCCGCAGAACATCGTGTTTCGATCCAACCATGCCTCCAATGCCCTGGCGCTGGCAGGCAATCTTCCCCGTGACAGAGAAAAACTGCTGCTCCAATTACGTGAAGCCATGGAAGGTGCGCGCCCGCTGCGTCCGCAGTTTATGCGCGGGCTTTGACAGTAGGTGCGGCATCAACCAAGTTGCCCCCGTGACTTTCCCCGCGCGCTCAACTCAAGCAGGTATTCGATGCCATCCGGGAATTGATGATCCCGCCTGAGCCGCAGAAGAATCGGCCTGTCGGGTTTGTAATCGGCGAGGAAAAACCGAAGAAGAAAGACAGATAACCGGACGCACGCTGCCATTGCCCCCTTGAGCTGGCCTTGTTGCCCCTCACTGGCGCATATATACTGTCCTTAACAAAAGGAGCAACCCATGCTGACCAAAGTATTCCAAAGTGAAAATTTGCTGGCGGTGCGCATTCCAAAGGAAATGGGATTCGAGGAAAACATTCAGGAAGTGGACATTGTGCGCAACGGCGATGTACTGATGATTCGCCCGATCCAGCGCGGTAGCCTGAAGGAAGTGGCAGAAGCTTTTTCAGCTTTTCCTGCGGGCTTCATGGCCGGGGGGCGCGAACACAACGAGCAGGACGAACGCAACTGGGCATGAACGATGCGTTACATGCTCGACACCAACATATGCATCCACCTCATCCAGCGCCAACCGCCGGAAGTCATGGCGCGATTCAGCCAACTCATGCGCGGCGATGTCGTCATGTCAGCAGTCACGCTGGCGGAATTGCGCCACGGCGTTGAACGCAACCCGCAAATAAAACCTGCAGCCGATGCCGCGCTCGGACACCTGCTGACCCTCATCCCCGCCATATCCTTTGATACCGACGCCGCTGTCAGCTACGGCATACTGGCCGCAGCCATTCGCGATCGCAAGCGCGATGCGCTGGATCAACCGAGGGGTCAGGTCTTGCATTACGACATTTCCGCTGGCACCAGAACTCGATTGACCCATCAAAACTCTCCCACACGTTTGCCGATCTGGCTGCAAGCCTTGCTACATCATGTCTCTGGCGCACTTTTATAGGCATCACAGACCTCAGGTAGACTCGAATTAACCGGAAACGGTTGGGGAGATAACGTAATCCGACCTGCTTCATTCATCCACAAATCGGCGGCGATATTCCGTCAGTGTTTCGATGACAAAAGGTGTCGCCCCGCGTAAATCCAGCAAATCCTTATCACCGCTTACCAGAAGATCGGCTCGACCTGCGCCTGCCAATCGGATGAACATCTGATCGTTAGGATCGCGGCAAAGTGGCAGGCTGGCGTCTTCCCCGGCGCATTCCACTCGTTCCGCGTGGCGCAGATAGCGTGTGGCAACAGCCTCCGCTTGGGCGGGTGATAAGCCGAATTTCGGATATGCCAGAACACGCAATAGCTCACGGGCAGTTTCACGACTAATCATGAGCGTTACTTCACCGCTCTGCCAGTGCTCTACCAGCCAAGATGCAGCGCCACGAAACAGCAAAGCGGAAACAATTGTGTTGGTGTCGAATACAACCCGCATCAGGATGACGCGCGCGCCCAGGAAACGGCCTCGGCCACGTCGGATTCAGTAATGCCACGGGTGGCAATGTCATCACGAATATTTTCCAGTTCCTGATCCTTGCCGGTGGCAAGGATGAGCACCTCTACCTGCTGTCCTTTAGCCAAAGGAAGCGGTCGTGCGAGCTTCAGGGTGCTTGGGTCGTTGATTGTGAGAATTTCCTTGTAGGCGTACATGATGCCTCCATTAGTCATTAAGCATGGCAGCGGAGTCTGGCATATCACCCCACCCCTGTCCATATTGTAATGGTCAGGCATATGAATTAAAGTGACAAAGGTAAAGGGGTGTTATCGCCGAATATGAAACCTTGTTATCACGCGATAAATTATTCGCCGATTGCCAACTTAACTTGCATAAGGCGTCAATAAGCCTGTCCTGAGCGTAGTCGAAGGGCGAAGCGCATTACGCCGGATGATAACTTCATGGTTTTTACATACGGCGGAATAACCAATGACTTGCCCAGCGTTTTTTGCTGGGTTAGTCAGATGGCTAGTCGTTTCATCAGGCGCTACGCTTTGGCCGCAAGCTCGAAACTTCGCTACGCTCGTTTTCCGCCCTACAAATTCGTTTATGTGTGGCGGGGTCTGTGTGGCGGGGTCAGGTCTTGCAATCACGCATCAGCGACACTCATTCCCACGGGTTGAGCAAGGTGAGTCCTGCGATGCCCTTGAAGTCTTTACCGTTGCGGGTAGCCAGAGGCAGATCATGGCTCAGGGCAATGGCGGCGATCTGTCCGTCTTCGGTGGAAATCGAATGCCCGCTACGGGTGCGCTCGGCGACGAGCAGTGCGTATTCGGTAACGCAGTTTCCGTCGAAAGCAAGGCTGTATCCGGCAAAATCCTCGTCGAACATTTGCTCGGTGGCTGCCGCGAGGCTGTCGCGGCGCTTGCCTGTGGGTAGCAGCGCGATGCCCAGCAGTATCTCGGCGCGGGTGATGGCGCTGACGAAAAACGAAGCGCCTTGCTGCCGCTCAAACCAGACCAGCACTTCGGCGGCTGGTTTCGGGCGCATGAGTTCCGAGAGTACGTTGGTATCGAGCAGGATGCCGCTCATGCTCAGTCTTTTGGTATGGTAGGCAGGCGTGCCGCGCGTCGTTTGGGGATAGGCAGTTCGTCCGCATTCAGTCCGGCGAAGCGCTGGCGAATTTTCTGGGCAAAGCCGGTTCCGGTGGGTTGCACTTGCACCGCCCGGCGCAGGATGTCGCGTGCTTCCTGCTCCATCGAGCAGCCGTGCCGCGCCGCTTGCAGGCGCAGCAGCGACTTCATCTGGTCGTCAAGATTACGGATGGTCAGGCTGGACATAGGGTGGCTTTCGGTGATTGCAATGCAGTCATTGTAATCATGGTGAGGGGTGGAGGCAAGGCTCGGAATGCAAGTCTCGGAAAGCAAGCGCGAGCATATATTAAAAATACCGGTGTCAGGCTTGCATAGTTGCATTGTTGAGCTTTGCGTAATTCATGATTTCTTCATCCTGAATCAAAAACTCCACACTACGCTTGCTCATGGAGCCTAACCGACATGGTGTCAGCACCACAAGCGCGCGTTCCAGCGCTTGGGAGCGGTAAACGCTGTTGGGAGATGGCCGGTATGGAATTCATATTCGTCCCGCCTCAACCGCATATTTCCAGTGCAGTTGTGCTATAACCAATTACTTGCTGCGATTTTTGCAGTTTAGTAAGATGGCTATAGCCAACAGTAGTTCTATCAGTATTTAGCGAACATCAAGCACACGAGGTCATTATTATGGGCGTGGTCGAACAAGTGTTAATCGAAAAAATCAAACAGCTTCCGCCGCAACAAATAGCTGAGGTTGAGGACTTTGTGGAGTTCCTGGCGAATAAGGCAAGCAAGCGCGCGGCGATTGACCGCTTGCTCTCTATCGCCCCGGCAGTGGAGGCAGCAGGCATACTCCCCATGACTGAAGAAGAAATCGCCGCCGAAGTTAAAGCGGCCCGAGCAGAACGTCGCGCTCAAATAAACAATAAATAGGCAGATGGCCCGTGAGGTTGGTTCTGGATACCAACGTGGTTTTTTCAGCACTGTTATGGCGCGGCACGCCGTATCGGCTGCTCGAAGCGATCAAGCTCAAATCGGGCATTCAGCTTTATAGCAGCGCGGTACTGCTCGAAGAATTAGAGGAGGTGCTGAAACGCCCATCAGCCAGCAAACGTTTGGCAGTGATTGATAAAAATACTCGCGCAGTTTTAGCAGATTATGCAGCAACAATTGAACTTGTCTCGCCTACTCACATACCCCGCGTCGTGTTAACCGATCCCGATGACGACCATGTCATCGCAGCAGCCTTGGCAGCGCGCGCAGACTTGATCGTCTCGGGAGATGCCGATCTACTCAACCGCTACGAGGGCATTGCCATCGTCAATGCAGCACAAGCTATCGAGCGTATTTCCCGCTAAACACCGTTCGGATGTCCACCCATGCTCAAGGAGTCACGGTCAGTCCCGGCACATATTCGAACTTTCCAGTCTGCGGATTCTTCACGTAGCTCAGGATTTCCTTGCGGTTCTTGCCATAGCCAGGGGAGAGAAGCGAGACATGCACCCAGCCGGAATTCGGCCTCTCATCCGCCGAATAGCGTTCCAAAATAAGCTGGTCAAACTAACAGGCATAGCCCGTTTCCCTGACAGGGCGACTAGAATTGGATGCCGTATTTTTTCGAAATTCAAAGTTTGTATCAGGCGAGTTCCCAATCTTCCATGCGCAACCCTGCCACTCGGCTGAATTCGGCGGTGTTGTGGGTAATCAGGGTGGCATCGTAGGCGCGGGTGATGGCGGCGATCAGGGTGTCGTTCGGGCCGATGGGCTTGCCTTGGGTCAGCAGATCGGCATGGATTTGTCCGTAGTGCTCGGCGCATTCATCATCAAAAGGCAAGCTTTGCAGCGGGGCGAAAAAGACTTTGAGCAGTTGCAGATTGGCTTCTGCCCGCTGGCTGCGCCGCGCGCCATACAGCAACTCCGCCTTGACCACGCTGCACAGGGCAATATCGGCGGGTATATGTTGGCGAAAGTGTTGCAGGATGATCGGATGTTTTTCGTTGAGCAGGTGGATGCAGACGTTGGTGTCGAGCAGATAAATCATTTAATTTTCAGCCGCTCTTCCAGGGGCATTTGGGCCGGGCGCTCCAGTGGCGCACCTTCCCATTTTCCGAAAATATCGAAATATCCTTCCGGCCAACCCGCGCTGGCGCATGTGTCGCGCTTGACCAGTTCCGCCACATAGCGCGAAAGGCTCAGACCGGATTGTGCAGCCTTGCGCTGCGCCTGTTGGGCAATCTCTTCAGGGACATAGCAATGTAGTTGAGCCATGAGATTCTCCTCGTGTATGTGCTATATGTAGATTCTAGCAAAATCAGGCGACAAGTGCTCCATTCAATTCAACCCGCAGTGCCATCCACCGTCTCAACCAGCCCCGACACGTATTCGAATTTTCCGGTCTGCGGATTCTTCACGTAGCTCAGGATTTCCTTGCGGTTCTTGCCATAGCCAGGGGGAGAAGCGAGACATGCGAGTCGGGGGTAGTTGTGGTTCATGAGTTGCTTGAAAAACTGAGGCTAAGGATGTGGAAATCATCATCCGCCCGAAAGCAAAAGGGCAAGCATCTGGCCTGCTGTCTGTTTTGCTTGCAGCCTAACGCCACAGAAAAGCTGCATCAATCAAATCAAATTCTCTGCGCGTGAAGCAATAAAATAATATGCCTGTGAACCATTTTCAGGCTCGGCGGTTCGTTTTTCACTCCCCTTGAAAGTGAGGGAATCTTGCAGCAACTGAGAATAGTTCAGAGGTATATAAAATAATTTAGTGCAGAAACCATCAATATCAATTGCTCGGCATGATCCATGGGCAATACACTCATTCATGTTGCACGGCGCTGGCGAGGAACATCTGCTCCATCCCCGGACGTCCATGCCAGTAGCCGTTGCAGGCTGCTTCCGGCATCACGCTTTCCATTTGTTGCATGACGGTTTCTGGGCTTGTCCGCTGCTCTATGCCGTCGCGGAACAGGCGGATAATTTCTGCGGTGTGTTCGGCTTGCGGGCTGATGCGCATCACGTCTACACCGGCATCCCGGAGTGTATCCAGATCGCCGAGCAGGTTGTACATCAGGGCGGATTGGGTCTGTGTGCCGTTGATCACCAGGAACGGTTTGCCTTCGCGGGTGCGCATGGTCTTGCCGTCAGGGTCGTCGATGCAGAGAAAGCGGCAGTCATCCTTGGGCAGGTTGTGAAAGCGCGCGGTGAAACAGCGCGAAGAAAAAGCCAGCGGTAATCTGCCATAGGAGAACACTTCCGTTTCCAGCCCCGCAGGCCGCGATTGCTGTAGCGGCTGTAGCCCTTCAAGCGACATCTCAACCGGCATGACCCAGCGCTTGGCGCCGAGAGATGCGATAAATTGCAGAGTCTGCTGGTTGTAAATGTTGAGGTAAGGCCCGGCAATGAAAGGCATGCGGCCCGCCAGGCGGTGAACGGCTCCCATGTCATTGGCTTCCACCATGAAATCGCTGTTTTCCGCAATCCTGCGCAGCGACTTCAGGTCGGATTCGGACTCGATCAATGCCAGGGTGGAGAGAACCACTGTCTTGCCGGCGGCAGTAAGCATTCTCGCTATTTCCAGCCAGTCTGACAGGCGCATGATATGGCGCCGCGAGCAAACCGTTTCTCCGAGATAAACGATATCTACCGGGGTAGCGGCGATTTCTTCATAGAATTCCAGCAGCTTCTCTTGCGTCCAGTAGTAAAGGATGGGGCCGAGTGAGATTTTCATTTCCATGGCCGGTGATAAGCGCCCAACGTGTGTTGCTGGCCTTCTGAAACTTTGCCCAGTTCGGCAGTCCATGCGGGCTTGACGGAAAACCCCTCGGGGTTTTTCATGCATTGGTCTATCGCTTCGCGCCAGACACGGGTGACTTGCCCCACATAGGCCGGGCTTCTCTGCCGTCCTTCGATCTTGAGGCCGCGCACTTTGATGCGCAGCAGTTCCGGCAACAGTTCCATGGTGTTCAGGCTGGTCGGTTCTTCCATGGCGTAGTAGGTTTCTCCTTCCACTTCGAAGCGTCCCTTGCACAAGGTTGGGTAGCCGGTGTTCTCATCATCGGCATAGCGGTCGATGAGTACGCCGTTGAGTCGTGATTCCAGGCCTTGGGAGGTCTTCTGCCAGCGTACCGCCTTGGGCGGCGAGCATACACCGCAGTTGTTGGGGGATTCGCCCGTGACATAGGAAGAAAGGGAACAACGCCCTTCGACCATGACGCACAGCCCGCCGAAGCCGAATAGTTCAAGCTCCACCGGTGTTCCGGCGGACAGCTCCTCGACCTGGGCAAAGGACAGTACGCGCGGCAATACCGCACGGCAGATACCAAAGTGCTCATGGTAAAAATTGATCGCCTCGTAGTTGGTGGCGGAACCCTGCACCGATAGGTGGAGGTGCAACTGGGGGTGGGTCTTCATGGCATATTGCATGAGGCCGGGGTCGGCCAGGATGATCGCATCCATGCCATTATCGGCGGCCTGGTCTATCGCCTTCGTCCAGCGCTCCGAGCCATGAGACTTGGGGTAAGTATTGAGCGCCAGAAATACTTTTGCGCCTTTTGCGTGCGCATATTCGACGCCCGCGCGCGCATTGGCCGCATCGAAATTCAGCCCGGTGAAGTTGCGCGCGTTGGTGTCGTCGCGAAAGCCGAGATAGACGCAGTCCGCGCCATTGTCCACGGCCACTTTCAGCGCCGGCAAACTGCCTGCCGGGCAGACCAGCTCAAGTTTGTATTCAGGCTGCATAAGGGATTTTTTCTTGTTCGAGTGAGGGCTCGGCAAATTCGCCCTGGCGATGGCCACGGCGTCTGAGTTCAAACTCGATTCCGTTCAGGATATTCCACTTTTGCGAACACCAGGATGGGGCGAGCAAGATGTCTTTTGAGGCGGTGCCGGTGACGCGGTGGTAGACGATATGGGACGGGGTGCGCTCGATCAGATCAGCCGCGATGCGGATGTAGTCGATTATTTCCAGCGGCTGATATTCGCCGCGCCGCCATTCGGCGGCCAGCACGGTATTTTTGACCACATGCAGCGGATGTATTTTTAACCCGTCTGTTCCCAAGGCAAGTACGGTATCGAGCGAGGCGTGGTAATGGCGCTCCGTTTCGCCGGGCAGGCCGATGATCAGGTGAGTGCATACCGGAATACCGCGTTCTCTTGCGGCTATTACCGTTTTCTCATATTCCTTCAGGCCATGGCCGCGGTTCACCCGCTTGAGAGTTTCGTCAAAGGCAGATTGCAGGCCGAGTTCCAGCCATACCACCAGCCCGCGACGCTGATAAGCCACCAACAAATCCAACACCGCATCTGGAACGCAGTCAGGGCGCGTGCCGATGGACAAGCCTGCCATATCCGGTTCGGACAATGCCTCTTCGTAGAGTGCCGCCAGTGCGGCGACATCGGCGTAGGTGTTGGTATAGGCCTGAAAATAGGCAAGGAAACGGCGCGCTTTGGTACCCTTTCCTATGGAGTGTTTGCCGCTTTTGATTTGTTCGGAAAGCGAAGGCGGGGTGCGCCCGTTCGGGCTGAAAGAGGCATTGTTGCAGAAGGTGCATCCTCCAATACCCTTTACCCCATCGCGGTTGGGGCAGGTAAGGCCTGCATCGAGCGCGATTTTATGCACCCGCTCGCCATGCTGCTGCAACATGTATTGCCCGAAGGTAAGGATATAGTCAGAAAGTGCCATTGATCCGGTGCAGTTCGTGAGTGGTAAGCGGAGCAATCGCGCCTGCTAATTTAGTTCCATTCAAGATTTGGGCAAGCAATGCTTCGGGAATTGGAAATTCGATATGGAATTTATGAACGATGGGGCTGGCTAAATTCATGCTGTTTCAACAATACCATTTTACACAATTCAGTTGAGCAATAGCTTGATATCATGAACAAGGGCATCCACCCCTTGCCCATAAGCCGCGTGCAGGCGCAATCTTCCGGACTGGTCATAAATATAGGTTCCGACCGAATGATTCAGTGTGTAATTATCTGGGCTATTGCCCGGCTCCTTGCTATAAAAGAGGTGGTATTCCTTGGCGGTCTCGGCAATTTGTGCCGGGGTGCCGTATAGCCCGATAAATTTCGGATTAAATGCTGGAACATATTGTGCCAAAAGCGCCTGAGTGTCGCGCTCGGGATCCAAGGTTATGAACAGAACCTGTACCTTGTCCGCGTCGGGGCCAAGGCGTTTCATTACGAGAGCAAGTTCCATCAGCGTGTTCGGGCAAGCCTCGGGACAACGCGTATATCCAAAGAACAGCATAACGATTTTGCCCTTGAAATCGGATAAAGTGCGCGGTTTTCCCAGATGATCGGTCAGCTTGAAATCTTTTCCGGAATCAATCCCGGTAACATTCGTGGACTTAAACGGTTGTACCGCTTGCGGCTGATTACAGCCATACAGGGATGCTATGACCAAACTCACAAGCAAGAGCTTTAACGTGAAACTCGCGTAGCGATTCGTTCGCTCCCTCGCCCGCAGGGATTGAAGAGAGCTTTTCTCGTTCGCCTCCTCGCCCGCTTGCGGGAGAGGATTGAGGAGAGGGGCTTCCCGCCGGGAGAGGGTTGGGGAGAGGGAAACGGGCATGGCGAATTTCATTATCATGGGCGGCACATTTGCCATGCCCGTTAGGAACTGTATAAAAAATACTTCTTTTGCCATAACGTTATCGCGTTCGCCCTCATGGTTATTACTTACACATTGCCAGCGACATCGCCGCAAATATTCCACCAGATGGCTGCTCGAATTTTGTTCCCCGTGCTGGCGCCACACTATAATGTCGATACATTATAAACCGCAAGGCGAATTAGACGGACTTTGTCCGTGATTAAAATTTTTCAGCCATGAATTTGTTACTGGTAAAAAACATTCACATCGCCTGTGTGGCATCGAGCTACGCGTTGTTTTTCCTGCGCGGGGTGTGGCTGATACAGGGATCGTCCATCATGCGCCAGCGCTGGGTGAAAATTGTTCCGCATGTGACGGACACATTGCTGTTGGCGAGCGCCATTACGCTTGCAATCGGCACCCGGCAATATCCCGGCGTGGATGCCTGGCTCACCGCCAAAGTGACCGGTCTGTTGTTTTATATCGGGCTTGGCATGATGGCATTTCGTTTTGGCAAAACCATGCGTGCACGAATCTCGGCATGGGTAGCAGCGCAAATGGCATTTTTCTATATCGTGGCGGTTGCGCTCACACATAACCCGCTGCCTTTTCCCGCACTGTAATTCCATTTCCAGATTACAACGTGCATTTTTGTAGGGCGGGCTATGCCCGCCGGACCAATAGGGGTAGAGAAAGGCTCCCGCCCTCCCCTCCCTCCGAACCGTGCGTGCGGTTCTCCCGCACACGGCTCTCCAGTCAGTGGTTTCCTC
>Ga0315281_10005063_pt1 | contig 18941 bp, 18 predicted proteins | sample YL17G07_0_MG_FD_204540 | JGI IMG/M metagenome (GOLD analysis project Ga0315281, IMG submission 204540) | Sediment microbial communities from Yellowstone Lake, YNP, Wyoming, USA - YL17G07_0 | ecosystem: Environmental > Aquatic > Freshwater > Lake > Sediment | place: USA: Wyoming | collected... | reverse complement strand
TGCTGGATGATCCTGCCTCGGCCATACTCGACATCGACCGTGAAGTTGCCGGCATCCTGCGCGATGAAAAATTCCCCACTGCCAACTTCGGTGTCCCGCTGGCTGGCAGCCTGATTCCCTGGATAGACAAAGACCTGGGTAACGGCCAAAGCAAGGAAGAGTGGAAGGGCAAGGCTGAGACCAACAAGATCCTAGGCCTCGATGCAAAGCCTATCCCGGTGGACGGCTTGTGCGTGCGCATCGGCGCGATGCGCTGCCACAGCCAGGCGATGACCATCAAGCTCAGGCGTGATGTGCCGCTGGATGAAATCTATTCGATGCTGGCATCAGCCAATGACTGGGTAAAGGTGGTGCCGAATGAGCGCCAGGTAACCATGAAAGAGCTGACGCCTGCTGCTGTCACCGGCACCTTGTCCGTGCCGGTCGGGCGTTTGCGCAAGATGGATATGGGAGGCGAGTATCTGTCAGCATTTACGGTCGGAGACCAGTTATTATGGGGCGCGGCAGAGCCTTTACGCCGTTTGTTGCGCATTTTGCTTGAAAAATAGGCATCAAAATCGGGTAATTCTATTTATAAATGACAGCTTAACGCATGAATTTAGAGTAAACATGAGCTTGCATCTCTAACTCTATGATGTTAATCTAAATAACAAGGCAAAAAATATAAGGTGGCAATGTGCTAAAAACACTTCTAAAAGCGGCAGGACTATTGGTCTGTATGGCGTGGTTAAACCTCGCCTATGCGGCGAATATGGGTGCGATCAATGTAACTTCCGCGCTTGGGCATCCCCTGAAGGCGGAAATTGCGCTGATAGAGCTGGGAAGAAATGACAAGACCTCTCTGTCTGCAAAACTGGCATCCGTAGACGAGTTTAAAAGTGCGGGTATGGATTATCCATACAGCTTGCCAAAACTATCATTTGAAGTTGTGACTCGCAGTAACGGACAGTCTTACCTCAAACTCTCTTCAACACAGCCTGTAAACGAGCCTTTCGTATCTATACTTATTGAACTAAGCTGGGCCTCCGGGAAGTTGTTGCGTGAATATACCTTTCTGCTTGATCCCGCAGGTTTTGTACCCGAGCAGCCTAAGGTTGCAGAAGTAAAACCCGTAGAACCTGTATTGCCATTGCCGGTTCCGGCAGTTATTCCCGAGGCCGCGATTGTACCGGCAGAGCCACCTGTTGTTCCAGTCGCTGCCGCGCCTGAAGCTGAGGCAAACAAGGAAGCTGCTATTGCCGCGGCTCCCGCAAGCAATGACGAAGCAAGGGCAGAGGTGGCACCTGTAGAGCCAGGATTGGCAGAGCCAGGAAAAGTCGAAGCTGACGAGCCGGTTAAAATGGAGCCGCTTGAGCCCGCTGCCCCGGCACAAGCCTCAACAGACTCTATCCTTGTAGAAAAAGGCGACACACTCGGCAAAATTGCAGATGCAGTCAAGCCCGTAGATGTAAGCCTTGAACGTATGCTGGTAGCAATGTATCGCGCCAACGTGCAAACGTTTGACGGTAAAAACATGAACCGCATCAAGGCAGGCAAAATATTACGCATGCCTGAAAGTGTCGAGATTGAAAAAGTTACCCAGAAAGTTGCGGTAAGGGAAATACGTGCCCAAGTGGCCGATTGGCAGGATTACAGGCAGAAGTTGGCAGCGGTCTTGCCCGTTACGGACGATAAGGCGCCAAGGCAGGAAGCGGCTGGCAAAATTAGCGCGGCTGTAGCTGAGAAAGCTCCTGTTATCAAGGAGTCTGCCAAGGAGTCAATAAAAATTTCCAAGGGTGAATCCCTGGGAGACAAGGTGGTTACCGGCTCTGGTGCCAAGTCCAAGCAGGAAAAAATGGCAGCCGATGCGGATGACGCTGCAGCGAGGAACAAGCAGGCACTTGAAGAACAGAAGAAGATTGCCAAGCTTGAAAATATCAATAAGGAAGCGAGCAAGCTGGTTGAATTGAAAGCTGCTCCGGTTGCTCCTGCAGTGCCTGCTGAGTCAGAGAAAAAACCTGAAGTCAAAAAACCGGCTGAGGCCGCTCCTGTACCTGCAACTGCCTCATCGGATTTTGATGTGATGGCATTGGTCAACGAGTACTGGGCAGTTTTGACCGAAGATCCGCTGGTGCTGGGTGGTGGCGTGGCTGTGTTGCTGGGCCTGGGCGGTTTGGGTTTTGTCATGGCGCGCCGCGGTAAGGGCGGTCAAAAAAAAAGTAGTCCAAAAACCGAAGACGTAGGCGCGGCAACCGGTAGCTGGAGAACACCTGTAACGCCGTCACCGGAAACGGGTGATTTTACCCATACAACGGTTTCGTCTGCACCGATGTCTGTCGCAGCAGCCCTTGATGATGTGGATCCGATCAGCGAGGCAGATTTATTCCTTAATTTCGGACGTGATGCGCAGGCAGAAGAAATTCTGAAAGACGCATTAAGCAAGAACCCTTCCAACCTGCAGGTCAAACTCAAATTGCTGTCAATTTATGTCACCCGCAAGGACAGCAAGACTTTCTCAAAATATGCTCAAGAAATAAAAGAGTCCGGAGATGCCGCCGCCTGGGAGCGGGCTGCCGTGATGGGTCAGGAAGTCGATCCGAGCAATCCGATGTACGGCGGCGTCAAAGGCGAAGTCAGGAATCGTGAGGCGCAAAAGGCGGAAGTGGATTTTGATCTGGGTTTGGGTAAAGCGGCTTCGCCCGAAGCATCTGGCGTTGAACCGATTAAGGATTTCAAGATGGACTTTGACCTTGGCTCGGCACAAACCGTGATGAATACCAGGGCACTTGAGGGAAGTGGCCAGTTTGGCGCGAGTGCATCATCCTCCATGAGAGCCAAGGCTTCGGCTGACGTGGATGCAACGAGCATCCTGTCCAGAGAGGTAGTCAATGCAGCACAAGCCGCAACACCAATGGATTTTGATGTGTCTGGAATTCTGCCCGGTGAAGCCAAGCAGATTGCGGATACATCCAGCATGGATTTCGACATAAGTGGCAAGGATCTTGAGAGCACAGCGGTACTGTCGAAGCCGGCTATGGGTATGGAGCAGCCAGCTTCAGACATGAATTTTAATGATCTGGTTTTTGATATCCCACCCGCGCGGCCCAAACCCGTAGAGAAACAGCCAGAGCCAATCAAGGGCGGATTGGCCTTCGCGCTTGATATTCCAACATCGTCAGATACGCCTTCAAGCGGAAACAAGCTGGGCGATGCCGTGAAGCTGGATATGGATTTTGGGAATATCAACATCAATCTGGATGAGGAGCCGATCACACGAGCCGGTGGCGAGGGCAAGAGTGAGCAGTGGAATGAAGTGGCGACCAAACTGGATCTGGCAAAAGCCTATCAGGAGATGGGTGATGCCGATGGGGCACGTGAAATTCTGGAAGAGGTCATGAAAGATGGGGACGATGCCCAGAAGGAAAATGCTGAAAAATTGTTGCAGCAAATAACGGTCTGATAGTCTGTGCAGGCATAGTCAAGCGGCAGCCTATTTACTGGCTGCCGTTTTTGTTTTTGGTTGTACTGCTGATATCCATGAGTTTAAGTAAAAATATATACATATTGAAAGACTGGCTGAACAAGCGAATCCTTGTAGCCTGTCAGCAATTAAAATTCCACCCGGCGGTGCAATTGTACGTATGGTTATGTTTGGCGCTGTTTGCCCATGCAGCCAAGGAGTTAGTATTATTGGTGATGGCCGCATTTATTTTGTTGCTGGCGTTCAGCTTGAATTTAGACCGGTTTATTAACATGATGCGCAGAACTCGTTGGATACTGATATCGGTATTGCTGATTTACGCTTATGCGACACCAGGGGAACCTTTATGGTCGTCGCTTGGCATGTTAAGTCCGGCAAGCGATGGACTTCTGGCAGGAATGGATCAACTATTTCGTTTGCTTATTGTTCTGGCAAGTTTGTCATTATTGTTATCCAGCTTGTCACAGTTACAATTGGTAATCGGACTCTATTCCCTGTTACTTCCCTTGAGGATATTTGGCCTGTCGAGGGAGCGTGTTGCCGTAAGGCTGGCGTTGACGCTGGAATATGCAGAAGCCGCGTTGCAGAACAAGACGGAGCATTGGACAGCGAGTCTTGAACATCTTTCAATCCCCGTGAGATTTGAACCGGAAAGTATGGAACTGCACCGGGTTCAATATACAAGCCGCGATCTGATGCTGCTTGCAAGCTTAACGGTCGTGTTATTGGGAGCCTGGCTTTGAGAATTGCACTGGGTATCGAGTATGACGGCAGCTCATACAATGGCTGGCAGAGCCAGCCTGATGGCCGTACAGTGCAGGATACATTGCAGCTTGCCTTGAGCCAGGTAGCGGGTGAGCCCATAGCTGTGATTGCGGCAGGACGGACAGATACCGGCGTGCATGCACTGGAGCAGATCATCCATTTTGATACGCAGGTCAAACGGCCGCTGACTGCCTGGGTTCGCGGTGTGAATGCCTTGCTGCCATCCAGTGCAGCCGTGTTGTGGGCGCATGAAGTAGATGCCGAGTTTCATGCGCGTTTCTCGGCGCACGCCCGCAGCTATAGCTATTACCTGTATTGCCGCCCGGTTCGCAGTGCGGTGCAGTATGGAAAAATTGGCTGGTTTCATCAGGCACTTGAAGTGGATAAAATGCGGGCAGCGGCACAGTACCTGCTTGGAGAACATGATTTCAGTGCATTCAGGGCGTCAGCATGCCAGGCAAAATCCCCCGTCAAAACGCTGTCACGACTCGACATACAGGAACAGGGTGAGTTTATTCGCCTGGATTTGACCGCCAATGCGTTTTTGCACCATATGGTAAGGAATATCGTTGGCTGTCTGGTATATGTGGGGAAAGGCAAGCACCCACCGCAGTGGTTGCAGCAGGTGCTTGAACATCGCGACCGCAGCCAGGCCGCACCTACGTTTGCGCCGGATGGCTTGTATCTGCGCAGGATTACTTACGACACAAAATGGGGATTGCCGCAGTTAAAGCAGGGGGATGGTGAAATATCTTGAGAGCGAGTCCCTGCGCATCCTGAATGCCTGTTTGGCATGCTCTCTGAATACATTTACAATGCGTCTATATTCTAAAAATAATTGGCTAAACTCAATATGACACGAATCAAAATTTGTGGAATTACCCGGGTGGAGGATGTCATTTACGCGGTTCATAACGGTGCAGACGCGCTAGGACTGGTGTTTTATGAAAAGAGTCCGCGTCATGTCAGTGTGGAGCAGGCTGTGGAACTGACCGAGGTCATTTTCCCCTTTGTGACATTGGTGGGCTTATTTGTGAACCCCAGCGCAGAAACAGTGCGTGAGGTATTGCGCTCTGTTCCGCTTGATGTGCTGCAATTCCATGGTGATGAAGAGCCGGAATTTTGCGCGCAATTTGGGCGTCCTTATCTGAAAGCAATCCGGGTTAAGGCAGGGCTGGATTTGGTACAATACGCGTCGGATTTTTCCGGGGCGCAGGGTTTGTTGCTGGATGCGTTTGTGGAAGGTAGTCATGGTGGTACCGGCACGGCTTTTGATTGGGCGCTGATACCCCATGACTTGCCGCTGCCGGTCATTTTATCCGGCGGTCTGCATCCCGGTAATGTAGCTGCAGCCATCAGGCAAATACGACCTTACGCGGTAGATGTTTCCAGCGGCGTGGAGTTAAGCAAGGGAGTAAAAGATGCAGGAAAAATGGCTGCTTTCATCGACGAAGTTAGCAAGGTTGATATGGAGCTGTTGCAAAACCGGAAGGGCCCCTGGCGCGGGCATCGGACAACCGTGCGATAAATCGCGGGCTATTCTTCAGCAGTATTTTCTGGATTGGTCATGGATACAAATAAGCCCGCTTCAAACTACTGAGGTTCCGACCCTGAGATACAGTTGTCGGGATACGAATAACGATACACAAAATGCAGTCAAACTGGCTGCATAGCTCTGAAAGGTTGCAAGATTGACTTACAATTTCCCCGATAGCGCCGGCCATTTTGGCCCGTATGGCGGCATCTTCATGGCAGAAACATTAATTCCAGCAGTCGAAGAATTGCGCCAGCAGTATCTGCATTTTCGCGATGACCCGGAGTTCAAGGCAGAATTCGCCTATGAGCTTAAACATTATGTAGGGCGCCCCAGCCCGATCTACCATGCCAAAAACTGGTCTGACCGCCTGGGTGGGGCGCAAATCTATCTCAAGCGTGAAGACCTTAACCACACCGGCGCGCATAAAATCAACAACGCCATCGGCCAGGCTTTGCTGGCGAAGCGCATGGGCAAAAAGCGCGTGATCGCCGAAACCGGTGCGGGTATGCACGGCGTGGCCACGGCCACCGTCGCGGCACGTTTTGGCATGGAATGTATTGTGTACATGGGTGCGGAAGACATCCAGCGCCAGTCGCCCAATGTGTACCGCATGAAGCTGCTGGGCGCAACCGTGGTGCCCGTTGAAAGCGGCTCGAAGACGCTTAAGGATGCCTGCAACGAGGCGATCCGTGACTGGGTTACCAACGTCGAAACAACTTTCTATATTTTTGGCACCGCCGCGGGCCCGCACCCCTACCCGATGATGGTGCGCGATTTCCAGTGCGTGATCGGCAATGAAGCGAAAATCCAGATGCCGGAAATGATCGGACGTCAGCCTGATGCGGTGATTGCCTGCGTAGGCGGCGGCTCCAATGCCATCGGTTTGTTCTACCCGTATATCGAAGAAAAAAATGTCAGAATAATCGGTGTAGAGGCAGGCGGACACGGCCTTGCGGGAGGCCAGCATGCCGCGCCGCTCACTTCCAACAGCAAGGTGGGGGTGCTGCACGGTAACCGTGTGTACCTGATGCAGGACGACAATGGACAGATCATTGAAACCCACTCCATCTCTGCGGGGCTGGATTATCCCGGTGTGGGACCTGAGCACTGCTGGTTAAAGGACACAGGTCGCGCGGAATACGTGGCCATCACCGATGACGAGGCGCTCAAGGCGTTTCATGATTTATGCCGATTTGAAGGTATTATCCCCGCACTGGAATCCAGCCACGCCATTGCGCATGCCGCAAAAATTGCACCGGCCATGAGCAAGGATAAAGTTCTGCTGGTGAATCTTTCCGGCCGCGGTGACAAGGACATCAACACCGTGGCACGCCTGTCAGGCATCACTCTATAAAAAATCAAACATGTCACGTATACAAAGCAAATTTGCATCACTCAAAAAACAGGGCCGCAAGGCACTCATACCCTTTGTTACCGCAGGTGATCCCAATCCGGCAATGACAGTTTCGCTGATGCATGCACTTGTGGCGTCGGGTGCGGACGTGCTGGAGCTGGGCGTACCCTTTTCCGACCCCATGGCCGATGGCCCGGTTATACAACGTGCTTCCGAGCGTGCCTTGAAACACAAGGTAGCCCTGCGCGATGTGTTGCAGATGGTTGCAGATTTTCGCAGCAAGGATATGGAAACACCCGTTGTATTGATGGGCTACGGCAATCCGATCGAGGCAATGGGCTGGGAAAAATTTTCCAAACGCTGCGCCGAAGTGGGCGTAGACGGCGTGCTGACAGTCGATTTCCCGCCTGAAGAAAGCCATGATGCGTTTGAGTTTTTGCAGGCGCACGGCATCGACCCAATATTTTTAATTGCGCCCACCACCAATGAAACGCGTACCAAACTGGTGGCCAAGCTGGCGCGCGGCTATGTGTATTATGTATCCCTGAAAGGTGTAACAGGCGCTGGGAATCTTGACCTGTCGGCCATTGCCGAGAAAATCCCGCAACTGCGCAAGCACATCTCCCTGCCGATAGGCGTGGGTTTTGGCATACGCGATGCAGAGACAGCACGTAGCGTGGCAGCCTTATGTGATGGCGTAGTGGTGGGTAGCCGCATCGTGCAGGAAATTGAAAATTCAAAAGAGCAGCAAGTGCTGGAAAATGTTTCCAGGCTGGTAAAAGAATTGCGCCAAGCGATCGACTTGGGCAATTGATACAAATGTCTGAAAGAGGAGAGTGAGATGAGCTGGTTCCAGAAATTATTGCCGCCAAAAATCAAGCGCAGGGAAAGTGCCGACACCAAGAAAAGCGTACCCGACGGTTTATGGCACAAGTGCCCCGCCTGCCAGGCCGTGCTTTACCACGCCGACCTGGAAAAAAACCTGAGCGTTTGCCCCAAGTGCAATCACCATCATCGCATCACCGCCCGCACACGACTGGACTGGTTGCTGGACAACGAAGGGCGTTTTGAAATCGGCGCTGAAGTCCTGCCAGTGGATACGCTTAAATTCAAGGACAGCCGCAAGTACAGCGAGCGACTGACAGCAGGCAAGCGCGATACGGGTGAAGATGATGCACTGGTCGTGCATCAGGGCAGCATCCATGCGGTGCCGGTCATCGTAGCGGTGTTTGAATTCAGCTTTATGGGCGGCTCCATGGGCTCGGTGGTGGGCGAGCGCTTTGTGAGGGGTGTGCAACTTGCCATCGAGCAAAAAATGCCATTTGTCTGTTTTGCCGCCAGTGGCGGTGCACGCATGCAGGAAGGTCTGCTCTCCCTGATGCAAATGGCCAAAACCTGCGCAGCGCTGACACAGTTAAGTGAAGCGAAACTCCCGTTTATCTCCGTGCTGACCGACCCGACCATGGGTGGCGTATCGGCAAGTTTTGCCTTTATGGGTGACGTGGTCGTGGCGGAGCCTGGCGCGCTGATCGGTTTTGCCGGCGCTCGCGTGATCCAGCAAACCGTGCGTGAAACCCTGCCAGAGGGATTTCAGCGCGCTGAGTTCCTGCTGGAGCACGGTGCGATTGACATGATCGTTGACCGCCGCCAGATGCGTGACCAACTGTCGACATTGGTCACCCTGCTTACCAAGCAAGACGCTGCCGTGCCGCTTGCAGCCTAAACAATTATGTAGTCTTGCACGATGTCGACATCAGTGCCGGAATGGCTGACGCATCTCGAATCACTGCACCGAAAAAACCATGGTGTTTCATATAATTAAATGTTGTTTAAATGGAAATTAAATAACATAAACTTCGACCATCTTAAAAAATTGGTCATCACTTGGTACTCCTCCTGGGTGTCGGAAAATTTTACAGCTTGCATTATTTATCGCTCGTACGTGCTGTTATGTAATTAATTTTTCTAATTTAACTTATTGAAATTAAGTATTATTTTTCATATGGTCTGTTGTTTGGCATGATTCATGCTTATTTTTAGGTAGGGTTAGCGATTGCAATCCTAAATTGACAGGAATGGGGAAATACCTCAGTAGTACAGCAATTGCGTTAGCCCCTTTTTCTATAAATTGAAAACGTAGATTTGTCCCACTGATATTACATTTACAGGAGTTGAAAAAATGAAAACAAAATTTGCAACACTAGCCGCTTTTTCCATGGCACTTAGTTTTGCTGCTGTTAGCCAAGCTGCTGTGCTATATACCAACAACGCTGGTACACCATACGTGGAATCGTACGATACCACTACAGGAAGCCAGATTTTCGGTTTTGCCGCGGGCAGCAACAATGGACGAGGTGTGGTAACGGTTGGCGACATTGTATATACGACCAATGCCAATAATGGATTTGTCGGTAAGTATGACCGGACGACGGGCGCCAGTCTCGGTGGTTTTACCATCGCTGGTGCAGGTGGTATCTCGACCATCAGTTTTGACGGCGATAATTTCTGGACAAGCGACTATGCTGGATCGAACAAGGCCTACTATGTGTCTCCTACCGGTGTGATATTGAAAACTATTACGTTATCCGAGTCGCTGGGTTACTACGATGGTCTCGAGTACTTTAACGGCAAGTTGATAGCGAACCGTTTCGACGGTGGATACACAGGTGGTAATCAGTACAGTGTTTATGACACAAATGGCAATCTGCTGACCAAAAATTTCATTGACACGACTGGTCACGGTAACGGGACAGGTATCGCATACGATGGTACGAACTTCTACATCTCTGACATATTCAATCGTCGTGCGACAATCTGGAGCGGCGTTGATGGTAGTTACCTTGGAGCGTTAACACTGATAGGTACTGCAAACTTGATCGAGGATTTGTCGTTTGACTTCGAAGCGCGCGTAGATACTTGCCGGGTAAACTGCAACAACGTTCCTGAGCCTGCATCTCTCGCGCTGTTGGGCTTGGGCTTGGCCGGCTTGGTTGCAGTACGTAGGCGTAAGACTGTTTAAGCTTTAAGTGTTACAAATAAAAACTCCCGGCATCGAAAGATGTCGGGAGTTTTTTATTTTCTATCTAAAGCTCTGGATATTTCGGTTCCCAGGTTTAAAGAAATTAATAAATTAAATTTGTAAACCATCAACGCTAACAGATCTGTACCGTATGGCACGCTCTTTACGCAGTTTTCCACTGCAAAGCAATTTCATATACACATCAAGGTAGTCACCTGCTAGTTTAGACAAACTTGTATGCTCGCCTTAACTCAACTTTATTCAGCGTTGGGGGGGCAAAAGAATTTCGGAATTTAGTGATTCCTATTGAATCAATGTTGGGAGTCGTCTTCGATGTTAACTTGGAATGTCGCTCCCTTTGCGCCTCGAATACACTACGCGTTACATCGTTAGGTATAATGAGTACCACCTGTTTTTTCTGGATTTTCCTGATGCAACATAAGCCGCAGTCACTACTAGATTGGTTATTGCATCTCGAATCACTGCACCCAAAAACCGTCGCGCTCGGTCTTGAGCGCGTTGTTGAAGTCAAGCAGCGTCTCCATCTTGAACCTGCATTCCCCGCTATCGTAGTAGGCGGTACCAACGGCAAAGGTTCGGTATGCGCCATGCTGGAGGCTATATTCCATGCTGCGGGTTATCGTGTTGGTTGTTATACGTCCCCACATCTGCTGCATTACAACGAACGAGTTCGTATTGCCAAACAACCAGTCAGTGATACCGAACTATGTGCTTCCTTTGAGAAAATTGAAAAGGCGCGTAAAAAACTCGTATACGATATCGAAGTGTGCTCCCCCTCCCCAACCCTCCCCCGGAGGGAGAGGGGGCAACCGCATGAAATCCCTTTGACCTATTTCGAGTTTGGCACGCTGGCAGCGATGCAGTGTTTTATCTCGCATGATGTTGAGGTTGCAATACTGGAAGTGGGGCTGGGTGGCAGGCTGGATGCGGTCAATGTGTTTGATAGCGATTGCGCTGTGGTAACGAGCATAGACATTGATCACACAGAATATTTAGGGGATACACGCGAAAAGATTGCTATAGAGAAAGCGGGTATCTTCCGTGCAGGCAAGCCAGCCATTTTTGGCGATACCGATATGCCGCAGGCAATTGCCGCGCAGGCGCAGCAAATCGGTGCGCGGTTAAGGTGTCTGGGCCAGGAATTCAGCTTTAAAGCGGGTGAGCTGCAGTGGGACTTTCATGGCAAGGACAGGCGCAGCAGTTTACCTTTTCCAGCATTGCGCGGCGCCTATCAACTGAACAACGCCAGTACGGTATTGGCAGCGCTGGAAGAGCTTAATGAATTATTGCCGGTGAGCATGGCGGCAATACGGCGTGGTTTGACGGAAGTGGAGTTGCCGGGGCGGTTTCAGGTGCTGCCGGGGAAGCCTGTGGTGATTCTGGATGTGGCGCATAACCCCCATGCCGCGCGGTCACTGGCCAAAACACTGTCCAGTATGCCCGCCAGCCCCAGGACTTACGCCGTCTTTGCAATGCTTAAGGACAAGAATATGGCGGGGGTAGTGCAGGAATTGCAGTGGCAGGTGGATACCTGGCTGGTGGCGGGTATTGCCGTACCCCGAGGGGCGACAGGGGAGGAGCTGGCTCAAGTGCTTAAACAGGAAGTGGATGATGCAGAAGTGCTGACCTTCGCAACCGTCACCGAGGCACTGCATCATGCCTCCAAAGTGGCGGGCGAAAATGATAGAATTGTCGCCTTCGGATCCTTTTATACGGTAGCGGAAGCGATGCGCGCGAAGTCTGTGTGGCAGTGAGTTTCCGTGATAATGGAATATGGCCAGAAAAATTATTACTGATGAAGAGGCAAAACTCAAACGACAGGCTCGCCGCCGCCTGATAGGCGCGATAGCGCTGACTATCTTGATTGCGGTGCTGTTGCCCATGTTGCTGGACAAGGAGCCGCCTGTACCCAAACAGGACATTGAGCTACAGATACCCAATAAAGACAAGGCAGGTGAATTTGTGCCGAAGATGGTGCTACCACCGCTTAACACGACTGCTTCGCAACCTTCATCCGCCCCGGTTATTGCCCCCTTGCTGGATGTAAAACCCGCACAGCCAGCGGTTGAAACCAAACCTGCGGCACAAGCCGCCTCTTCCGCGACCGAGGCAAAGCCTCTGGTTGACTTCAAGCCCCAGACAGCAACAACTCCTGTAGTAAAGCCTGAAGCCAAACCCAAAGCGGAAGCCAAGCCAGCGGCCAAACCGGCAAGCAAGCCAGCAGAAAAATCCGCCACCAAAGCGCACTCGGGTTTTGTTCTCCAGGTGGGCGCATTTGTGAATGCGGACAAGGCAAAAAAGCTTCAGGAAAAATTGCACAATCAGGGTTACCCCAGCTATACCGAGACAGCCGGTGACAAAACGCGTGTGCGTGTGGGCGATTACGCCACCCAGGCTGAAGCGGAAAAAATTCGCCGCAAGCTCGAAATACAGGGTATGCAATCCAACGTTGTGAATCTGAAATAAGGTGTTCATTTCAGCATGACGGAATTTGATTATGCGGTTTTTGTGTTTGTCATTCTGTCTGTGCTGCTGGGTTGGTGGCGAGGCATGGTGTATGAGGTATTGTCGCTGTTGAGCTGGGTCACTTCCTATTTTGTGGCCAAAGCCTGGGCAGAGGACTTTGCACCCTATATGCCCGATGTGATCAATAGTGAAGTCCTGAAAGGTGCGGCATCGTTTGTTGCAGTGTTTATCACTACCCTCATTCTTTGCGGCATCGCGGCATGGTCTATCAATAAGTTGATCAAGTCCTTCGGCCTGGATTGGCGCACCGATGGTGTGGCAGGGGCGATATTTGGATTTTTTCGTGGCTGGATGCTGGTGCTGATATTGGTGATGGTGGCCGGCCTGACCAAGTTGCCGCAAGCGCCTTTCTGGCGAGAGGCATTGCTGAGCAAGCCCCTGCAAAATGTGGCTTTGATGGCCAAGGATTTGTTGCCAAGTGACATGGCAAAACGCGTCAGTTATTGAATTAAATTTTAAGGACCAAGCAATATGTGTGGCATTTTAGGTGTGGTGGCGCGTGGCCCGGTGAATCAGCTTCTGTATGACGGCCTGCAGGTATTGCAACACCGCGGACAGGATGCGGCGGGCATTGCAACCCTGGATGTAAAAACCTTTCATATCCACAAGGGCAATGGCCTAGTGCGGGACGTGTTCCGCACCCGTAATATGCGTGTACTGACGGGTAACTCGGGTATCGCCCATGTGCGTTACCCCACAGCAGGATCAGCCGTGGATCACCATGAAGCACAGCCCTTCTATGTAAACTCTCCCTTTGGAATAACCCTCGGGCATAACGGAAACCTGACCAATACCATACAACTGCAGAAAGAGCTGTTCCTGGAGGATAGGCGCCACGTCAACACCAACTCGGATTCAGAAGTATTACTCAATGTACTGGCGCATGAGCTGCAATCGGAAGCGCGGCAATACCGGCTGGATACCAAAAGTATATTTGCGGCGGTGGCCGGTGTGCACAGGCGCTGTCGCGGCGCCTATACCGTGGTGGCAATGATAGCGGGCTATGGCCTGTTGGCTTTTCGCGATGCCCACGGTATACGCCCTCTGGTAGTGGGCACCCACGAGACAGACAACGGCATAGAGTACCTGGTGGCTTCAGAGAGTGTTGCGCTGGACACGCTGGGCTTCAAGTACTTGCGTGACGTTGCGCCGGGTGAAGCGGTGTTTATTGATTTTGAAGGTAACTTTCACAGCCAGCAATGCGCGGCCAACCCTACCCTTAATCCGTGCATCTTTGAATATGTTTATTTTGCCCGTCCGGATTCTGTGATGGACGGCATCTCGGTATATGAGACGCGGCTGTACATGGGCGAGTATCTGGCAGACAAGCTCACCCGAGACTGGGACGGCCACGATATCGACGTCGTCATCCCCATCCCCGATTCCAGCCGCCCCAGTGCGCTTCAGCTTGCCAACCATTTGAAAATTCCCTTCCGTGAGGGATTTGTCAAAAACCGTTACATCGGTCGCACCTTCATCATGCCCGGCCAGGCGATGCGAAAAAAATCGGTACGGCAGAAGTTGAACGCCATCAGTGTGGAGTTCAAGGGTAAAAACGTGCTGCTGGTGGATGACTCCATCGTGCGCGGCACCACCAGCCGCGAAATCGTGCAAATGGCGCGTGATGCCGGGGCGCGCAAAGTTTACTTTGCTTCCGCTGCACCGCCCGTGCGTTTCCCCAATGTGTATGGCATAGACATGCCCTCGCGCAAGGAATTGATTGCCACCGGGCGTAGCGACATGGAAATTTGCCGTGAAATTGGAGCGGATAAGCTGATCTATCAGGATTTGGAAGACCTGAAATCCGCAGTGCGCAAAGCCAATCCGGCAATAGCAAGTTTTGATGCTTCCTGCTTCGACGGTAAATACATTACCGGTGATATCACCCCGGAGTACCTTGATATGGTTGAGCTTGCACGTGAAAATGGCAAGGCCAACAAGAATGAGGATATCAGCCAGATGGATTTAAACCTGGATGCTGATGAAAGTTGACAAGCTTGCCAGACAGGCGTAATTTTCTGTCTGCGCCGATTTGAGTAGCAGCTTGCGGGCGCATAATAAATACAGCTAAAGCGTGGGAAACCCGGTTTAGCGCAAGCTTGCCGGGTTTTTTTATCTCGAATTTTTAGTAAGCTTGGAACATATATACAACGTAGGAGCCTGATTCATCGGGCGATTGCTTTTTGCAAAAATCGCGCAGAAATCTGCGCTCCTACATGGGTTTTTTAATTCATATTTTCGGGTAATGAGTATTTCCCCGAGGGAGTGACAGTCATGTCAAAAAAAATTGATTTGCAAAATTCGTACGAACTTGAAACCCTGGCAATTCGCGCCGGTACCCAGCGCAGCCAGTTCAATGAGCACAGCGAGGCCTTATTCCTGACCTCAAGTTTTGTGTTCGACAATGCCGCGCAGGCCGCCGCGCGCTTTATCGGACAGGAGCCTGGCTTTACCTATTCGCGTTTCACCAACCCGACTGTCACCATGTTTGAAGAACGTCTTGCCGCGCTGGAAGGTGCCGAACAATGTGTCGCTACATCTTCCGGCATGTCGGCGGTGCTTGCCTGCGTGATGGGGCACCTCAAGGCGGGTGATCACATCATCGCTTCCCAGAGCGTGTTTGGTTCGATCATCAATCTGTTCAACAACGTCATCAAAAAATTTGGTGTGGAGACAACTTATGTCTCCGCAACCAATCCGGTGGAGTGGCAGGCGGCGATCAAGCCCAATACCAGAATGCTGTTTCTGGAAACGCCTTCCAATCCGCTCACCGAGGTGGCCGACATCAGTGCAATTGCCGCTGTGGCAAAAAGCTGTGGCGCGTTGCTTGTGGTGGACAATTGCTTCTGCACACCCATCCTGCAACGTCCGCTGGATTTCGGCGCGGACATCGTGATTCACTCTGCCACCAAGTATCTGGACGGGCAGGGGCGCGTGCTGGGCGGTGCGGTGCTGGGCAGCAGAAAGAACATGGAAAGCGTGTTCCAGTTCCTGCGCATCACCGGCCCCACCATGAGCGCCTTCAACGCGTGGGTATTTCTGAAGGGCATGGAGACGCTGAAGATACGCATGGACGCGCACAGCACGAATGCGCTGCAACTCGCGCAGTGGCTGGAAAAACAGCCGAATGTCGCACGCGTGTATTACCCCGGCCTGCCATCGCATCCCCAGCACAAGCTGGCGATGCAGCAGCAGAAAACCGGCGGTGGCATCGTCGCATTCGAGGTCAAGGGCGGCAAGGAAGCGGCGTGGCGCGTAATCGACAACACGCAAATGCTTTCCATTACCGCCAACCTGGGCGATACACGCACCACCATCACACATCCGGCCAGCACCACCCATGCTCGCATCACGCCGGAAGCGCGTGCTGCGGCAGGCATCACCGATGGCGTGATTCGCATTGGTGTCGGGCTGGAGGCAGTGAGCGACATCCAGGCTGACCTGACACGCGGGCTGAAATGAACCAGCTTGCCGCACAAGTTGGCGCAGCATTGCACGAACACGGCATGATGCTGGTGACTGCCGAGTCTTGCACGGGTGGAGGTGTAGCCAGTGCGGTGACCGAAGTGGCGGGCAGCTCCGCCTGGTTTGAGCGCGGCTTTGTCACCTATTCAAACCAGTCCAAGTTCGAGATGCTGGGGGTTACACTCGACACGCTCGCTCGCTTTGGCGCGGTGAGCGAGGCCACCGTGCGCGAGATGGTGGAAGGTGCTTTGCTACACAGCCATGCGCAGGTCGCGCTGGCCGTCAGCGGCATAGCGGGGCCGGGCGGTGGTACACCCGACAAGCCGGTAGGGATGGTGTGGTTTGCCTGGGGTATTGAAAAGGGCACTTGTATCGCACGCATGCATCGCCTGGTGGGCAGCCGTGCGGAAATCCGTGTGCAGGCGGTGTATATTGCCTTGCAGGGCGTGATTGAGTTGTTGGCGAATAAAACAGAAAGTGTGTAGATGATAAATAAAAGGCGACCAGCCGGTCGCCTTTTTACGTCGAGAGACGTAGTCGTTTACGCCATAGAGGCGCATCGATAAAACGTTTACATCAAGCAATAGAGTCTGTCAGGATTTATAGGCCCACCCTGGTCGCGATTGGATCAACGGTACGCACAATATCCAGTATCTGCATCCCCTGGATTTCATCAGGATCGTATTTCACGACCATGGAATGGGGATGTGCATGATGGTCAAATTCAGCGCAATCCACGCCAACGCAGCCCATGATTCTTCTCTCCAAATTAATCCTTGCCTGAGCATCCAGCTCTGGATGAACATGTATCACCATATCTGCAGTGTTCATAATTACCTCCTTTAGTTGTAGAACAATAGAAATAAAGCGGCATAACGCTTCATTCTGGACGGAAAATTATAGACCCTGGAATTATGGAAAGTAATAGGTCGCTAATAAGGATTTTTCTTAAATTTGTATCAACTTTTTCTGTAGGAATCAGATTTTGTGGCACGATTTTTGTTTCTGCTTTGTTATTACACTGGCTTCGCCAACATCAGCCAGTAAATCACCCCCATCGCAAAAATTCCCGGTAACCAAGCGGGGTACGTCCAAGCAACGCTGCAAATTTGTCCATATTGCCGGTGTTGCCTGCAGCTAGCATGGCGAGCGTGTCTGAGCCGACAGGCAGGGCAGGGATGCGGTCGCCAAACCATGCAACCGTGTTGAGCAGCAGGCCGGGCAGGGGAAATATCCTTGGTGCTTTGCCGCCGCGCTGGGTGCGGTAGCTAGCGATCAGCTCACCCATGGTCACTTCCTCTGCACCCACGCATTCAATAATGCTGCGCAGTGGCGGGCTGGACGTGCCGGGTGCGAGCAGGTTGACCATGGCTTGTGCCACATCATTAATGTGTACCGGTTGCAGTAGTTGCCTGCCACCCTCGGGCAAAATTAAGAGGGGCATTTTCGACAGCAGCATAAACATGCGCGTGCTGGCGCCATCCTTGCCGTAGATGAGCGAAGGCCGCAGGATCGCCCAATCCACATTCAGCGTCTGCAAAAAATCGTCCGCTGCCTGTTTGCTTTGCATATAGGTCGCGTTGATGTTGCACCCCACACCCAGCGCGGAAATTTGCACGATACGTTTAACGCCACTTTTTGCTGCTGCGGCAAACAAGGCCCGAGGTGTTGCATCATGCAGGCGTGACATCGGTTGGGCCGGGCGGTCACGCAGCACGCCAACTGCATTGACGACGGCATCAATGCCCTGCAGACGCGGCAGCCAGCTTGCAATATCGACATCGTTCTTGTAATCGGCAGCGATATCACCCGGCCCTCTCGGGTGGCGCACTGCTCGTTGAACCGAGTGCCCGGCACTGACCAATGCCGCTTCAAGATGCCTGCCGACAAAGCCTGAGGCACCGCACAGCAGGATATTCATTTCACACCGCCCGCTACAGGTAGTGCAGCGCTGTTCTTGGCGGCTTTGATGGCCGGAGTAACGACGGTGCTCCAGATTGTTTTGGCGACGATGGCTACCGCCACAAAGATGCCAATGCTGGTGAGGATGAGTGCGCTGCGTATAACGAGCAACCAGCTTGCGCCTGCATGGGTGGGTACAAAGCCGATGACCAGCACTACACTGCCTGTGATGGCGAGGATCAGCACGCAGCGGTACCAGAAATCAGCCGCATCAGCTTGGCCGCATACGCTGGTCATGATCGAGTAGAGCACCTTGCGCAGGTAACCCATGACCAGCAGCGGGAAGGCAATAGAAACGAACAGGGATAAAAACAATATTTGCAGTTCCATGATGATTCCTTTCAATATTTATAAATCATTTGTGAGTGAAATTTTTTTTGTTCCTGTAAATCACCCCCCCACCCTAGCCCTCCCCCGCGAGGGGTGAGGGAACCAGCTCCTTCCCCCCTCGCGGGGGAAGGTTGGGATGGGGGGGTTAAGTGGTAGTTGTTTGCATCAAACCTTGCACTGTCCACTGGCGCAAGACTGGCTGCGGCGATGTGATTGCCTGGCCAGCCAGTTAACCCAGACTTCGGCAAACCAGCCAGGAATGTGGTAACGATTTTTTGCAATCAACGGGTAGGCATGATTCATGAAGCGTTTTACCAGGGGGCGGTCCAGCCAGTCGGCCACAAATTTGAAACCTACCCCCGCGTAAATCAGACGGAACGCTGGTACGCCTATCACCCATAAGCCATCGGCAGTTTGCACATGCATCAACTGCATCATTTTGTCTTTGTCGGGGGCACCTTCAGGAGCACTAAAAGATTCCTTCGAGCAGTCAATCAAAGTT
>Ga0315281_10005062_pt1 | contig 18942 bp, 12 predicted proteins | sample YL17G07_0_MG_FD_204540 | JGI IMG/M metagenome (GOLD analysis project Ga0315281, IMG submission 204540) | Sediment microbial communities from Yellowstone Lake, YNP, Wyoming, USA - YL17G07_0 | ecosystem: Environmental > Aquatic > Freshwater > Lake > Sediment | place: USA: Wyoming | collected... | reverse complement strand
GCAGGCGGTCGTCGAGCTGCTCGGGCGCGAGGTTCGTCGTGACGACGGTGGGCAGGCGCGTGTTGAAGCGGTGGTTGATGAGCTGGAAGAGCTTCTCCTGCGCCCACGGCGTCTGCGCCTGCGTGCCGAGGTCATCGAGCACCAGGACGGGGGCGCTGCGGACGCGCTCGAACAGATCGTCGTAGCCGATCTCCGCGCCGGGCTGGTAGGCGGAGCGCAGGTGGTCGAGCAGGTCCGGCACGACGACGAACAGCGCCGGATCGCCGCGCTCGACGAGGCGGTTGACGATGGCGGCGGCGATGTGCGTCTTGCCGCAGCCGCTGGCGCCGGAGAGCAACAGCCAGCCGTCTGGCGCGTCGGCGAAGGCGTGCGCGTCATCGACGCAGCGCTTGTATTGCTCCTGCTCGCGCTGGGCCGTGCCGCGGCCGCGCGCGATGAGGTTGCGGAACGTCAGCCGCGACAGCGCGCCGATGTTCGAGTAGCGCAGCAGGCGCTCGGCGCGCCCGTCCTCGCTCTCGTCAGCGGTGCAGCGGCAGGGCACGGCCTTGCCGAAGTCGGGGTGCTCGCGCCCGACCTTCAGCCGCACGAAGCGCGCGCCGGCGCAGTACCGGCACGCCTCGGCGTCAGGGCTTGAGGCGCTCGCGGAGGATGCGTCCGTACTTGCCCCGGAAGTAGTGGTCGTCCGTGGCAGGATCTCGCTCAGTTTTTGCATGGTCCGGTCCTTCGATTGCCCAGCGTTCGAGGATGCGAGAGACGTAGCGCCAGCTCCGCGCGTTCTGCGCGGCGGCCTCACGGAAGGCCGCTTCGAGCCAGTCGGCGGGGTACAACCGCTCGGCCTCGGCCAGCTCGTCGGCGATCAGCGGCGAGAGCGTGCCGACGAGCGATTCGTACAGCGCGAAGATCGACGAGCGCTCCGCCGCCGCCGGCTGCGGCTGCTCGATGACGCGGCCGAGGCCGACGCTGCCCGAGCGCACGGCCTCCATGCCGCGACGGTCGGCGGGCGCGTTGAGGAAGTAGAGGTCGATGCGGCCGCCCTCCGTCTCGACCGTCAGCAGCAGCAGGATGCCGAGCTCCGCGGCGCGCGCGAGGCCGCCCCCGATCGCCGCGCCGGCATCCGCAGCGCCGAGCGCGCCGAGGTACGCCGCGGCAGCAGGATCGGCCCCGATCTCCGCCGCCGCCAGGTAGCGCGGGAAGCCCTTCTTGCGCGACAGCACGTTAAACGCGTAGAGCACGACGCCGAGCGCCACCGGATCGATGAGCTTCGGCAGCACGTCGCTGAAGAAGACATTCGGGATGGCGGTGGACTGCGGGCGTGGCGGGAAGCCGGCGAAGGTCATGATGATGCCCGTTGGTGGTGGGCGGTGCCCCGCCTACGCGATCCAGCCGCGCGACGGCGATCGAACCCGACACCCAGGCTCCCCTCTCCACTGCGTGGAGAGGGGCCGGGGGTGAGGTGCACGAAGACGCGCCGGCAGCTGGTGTTGCGCGTGCGCCGCCCCACTTCCCGCCTCCCGCCTCCCACTGCCCACCTCACGCGGTCTCTTCCTCGACCACCATAAGGTCCTCGAAGCGGGACAGCTCCTTGCGGAAGCGCAGGTGCACGGTGCCGGTGGGGCCGTTGCGGTGCTTGGCGACGATCAGCTTCGTGATGCCGTCCGGGTAGGGGTTGATCGGCTCGCGCGCCGCCCAGTCCTCGCGCGTCACGTAGATGTCCTCGCGGTAGATGAACATCACGACGTCGGCGTCCTGCTCGATGCTTCCGGATTCGCGCAGGTCGCTCAGCATCGGGATGTGCGGCTGGCGCATCTCCGGCGCGCGTGAGAGCTGCGCCGCGGCGATGATCGGCACGTCGAGATCGCGCGCCAGCATCTTCAGGCCGCGCGAGATCTCGCTCACCTCCTGCACGCGGTTGTCGCGCGAGCGGCCGCCGCCGTGCATCAGCTGCAGGTAGTCGATCAGCACCATGTCGACGCCGCCGATCTGCTGCGCCAGGCGCCGCAGCTTCGTCTGCAGCTGACCGATCGTGACGAGCGACGAGTCGTCGATGTAGATCTCCAGGCCGGACAGCTCGCCCGTCGCGGTCATGGCGCGGCGCTCTTCCGCCTCGCTCATCTGGCCGAGGCGCAGGCGCGACGCGTCGACGCCCGACTCCGACGCCAGCAGGCGCTGGGCGAGTTGCTCGCCCGCCATCTCGATGGTGAAGACCGCCACGCGGGCGTTCTGGCCGACGGCGGCGTTGCGGGCGAAGTTCAGCAGCAGGGCGGACTTGCCGACGCTGGGGCGCGCCGCCAGCACGACCAGGTCGGAGCGATGGAAGCCGCCCAGCACCTCATCGAGATCCATGAAGCCGCTGCGGATGGCGCCGATCGTGCCCGCGAGCACGGAATCGATGCCCGGCGTCTCCCAGAACTGGTCGAGCAGCGTGCGCAGCGGCACGAGGTCGCCCATGCGCTGCGCCTGGCGCACGCCCATCAGCAGGTTCTCGGCGCGGGTGAGGGCGCCGTCGAGGTCGGGGCCGCCCTGGTAGGCGAGCTGGACGATCTGCGAGCCGGCCGTGATCATCGCCCGGTAGCTGGAGTCGCGCTTGACGATGCCGGCGTAGTGCTCGACGCCGATCGGCGTCGCCAGCTCGGAGACGATGCGCGAGAGGAACGGGATGCCGCCCACGTCGTCGAGCTTCTCGCGCCGCGACAGCTCGTGGGCGAGGGTCACCTGGTTGATCGACTCGCTGCGCGACCAGAGCGCCAGGCACGCCTCGTACGACCAGCGGTTCTGGTCGCGATAGAAGTCCTCGGGCTGGACGAGCCCCTCGACGCGGCCGATCGCCTCCTCATCAACGAGGATGGAGGCGATGCAGGCCTCTTCGGCTTCGACATCAAATGGGGGGAGTTTTTCCGCGGAGACCATGGGGGAGAGTTCTCAGTTTTCAGTTAACAGTTGTCAGTGAGGGCGTCGTGGGTCTTCAGTCGTCGGTAGCCACAGGTCTGTGAACTGTGAACTGCCAACTGTGAACTCTCGCCTCAGTCGCGCTCCTGCTTCGAGAGCAGCTCCGCGGCGGAGCGGCCGAGCAGGAGCCGGCCGAGCGTGCGGTGGCCCAGCGTGCCCATGTAGCGCTTCCAGGTGTTGCGGATGTCGTCGGCGGTCTGCGCGGTGCGCAGCGCCTTCTCGGCTTCGCGGATCGTCAGCTCATAATCGACGGCGACCGGCATGGTGCACCTCCTTGCGTCCTCGTCTGCCTGCGGTCGTTCGCTGCACGCTCGCGGCGTGCGACCGGCGGACAGGGACGGGGGTGGCACCGCGGTCACCTCTCCGTGTGGGGAGAGGCGGCCGGCGCGGGGCTACTCGTCCTCGGCGGCCGGTTCATCTTCGAGTTCGTTGTCGGCGTCGACTTCAGCTTCGGGCGCGGATTCTTCGTCCTCAGCTTCCACCGGAGCCTTGGCCTTTGCGCCGCCCGAGGCCTTCGCCTTGATGTCGGCGGCGGTGGTGCCGTCCTCGCCGACGACACTGACCGTCACGATGGCGGTGACGTTCTTCGTGAGCTTGGCGACGACCTGGTAGTCGCCCAGCTCCTTGATCGGCTCGGCGAGCAGCACGTTGTGGCGCTCGAACTCCATGCCGATCGTCTCGCTCACCTTCGCGGCGATATCGGACGTGCCGACGGAGCCGAACAGCTTGCCTGTCGCCCCCGCCTTGGCGGCGATGGTGTAGGCGGCGCCATCGAGCCTGCCGGCGACGGCGCGGGCGTCGGTATCGCGCGCTTCCTGGAGGCGGGCCTCGCGGTGGGCGCGCTGCTCGGCCGACTTGATGACGGATGGCGTCGCGGCCATCGCGAGCTTGCGCGGCAACAGGTAGTTGCGCGCGAAGCCGGGCTTCACGTCCTTGATCTCACCGATCTTGGCGGTGCCCTGTACGTCTTCGAGAAATACGACTTTCACAGGAATCTCCATCGTGCGTCCGGGCGGTGCGAGACCTGCCGGACAAAGAGACGCCGCCCGAGATCAGCTGCGGATGTGGTGGCTGAGGACCGCAGACAACCAGGGGCGCCGTCACTGCTGCATACTACGCCGCGTTCGTGGCCGCACAAGTTATAACAGGTCAAGCGCCCCCGCGAAATCTCCCCACGCTGGTGGTGTTAGCGTTTCGGCTCGTGGGAAGTGCCGCACGGGCATAGTAGAACGTATGTTTCGCCGCTGTCAAGGCGGGGGGTACGTGCTACTTGACCATCGCCGCGCGCGGCGCGGACGCCGTACCCTCTAACTACGTACCCCCAGGAGCAACGATAGCCGAACCTGCTCAGCGAATAGTGATCTCGCTGGCTGGTGCGAAGTTCGCACTCGCGGCCGATTGCTGCGACTGGATGATCGCCGGCTCCACGGTGTACGCGCCCTTCGTGACGACGCGCGCCCAGTACAGCGCGGGGTGGGAGAACTCCGATCGGTACGCGCAGAAGCTCACGCGCTGGCCATCGATCAGGTACGGATACAGGACAGCACCCGCTGTATTGTTGAACCCCCTGCCCATGCGCGACATGGGACGCAGGCCCGACGGCGCCAGGTCGGTGATCTGGTAACAGCCGTCGAGCGCCTGCGGGCCGATCTGGTAGTCCAGCCGGATCTGCACAAGGTCGCCCTCCCCGATGCCGCCTCCATCGACGTCAATCGTGCGCGTGATCGAGACATCCGCATCACGCGCGGCGGATGCGGGGTCGAACGGCGTCTCGAAGAACGTAGCGATGCCCACGTCGCCGTCGAGACGCTGCGGGTCGAGCGCGGCCAGCTCGGCGGGCGTCACGATGAGCGTCAGCGAGCGGCCGGCATCGAGCGTGACTTCCTTCCGGTCGCCATCGAGCGCGTAGCTGAAGCGGACCGGCGCTGAAGGCAGCCGCGGCAGCGCGCGGGCGAGATACGACACGCGATCCAGCTCCAGGAGCAGATCCGTCGTGCGGTTCTCGTTGGTGTAGGCGAACAGCGCGGGCGCCAACGCGTCGCCGACCCCGGCCCCGAGGTCGGCGGCCAACGATGTGGCCTCGAGTATGTCGTCCTGGTCGACGCCCACGCGGACGCGGATGGCCGGGTCGCGACGCTCCGCGTATCGGAGCATCACCTGGCGATACTGCTCGCGCGCGACGTCATCGTTCCCGGCAGCCAGCGCGCCGAGGCCAAGGTACAGGTGCTCGCGGACGGTGAGGCCGGGTGCGCGCGCGAAGCCCTCAACCGCCGGCATGACGGGCGCGCCGGTCGCGGCAAGGCCGAAGAGCGCGATGATCGAGCGCTCGCGCGTCTCCTTCGGATCGTCGAGCACCTTGCGGAAGTACTGCGCGAGCTGGGCACCGGAGAACCGCCCCGACGCGACCGACGCGACGCGTGCGGTGAGGGTGAGGTCCTCGCCGGCGTAGGGGAAGAGGGCGATGCCGCCCGTGGACGTCTGGTAGAGGGCCGCCTGGAACTCCGCGGGCGGCCCCGTGTCCTCGGCGCCGAAATACGTCTTCAGCAGGTCCTGCGAGAGCGAGCGCGCGAGCATCTGGTCGACGCGGTCGCCGTAGCCCCAGCCCAGCCGCAGCAGATCGTCGTAGTAGCGGCCGCGGTTGTGATCGCTGAACACGACGCGCGTCCGGCCGCTGCCGGAGCCTTGGAGCATGACGCCCGGACTGAGCTCGTAGAAGTGCGCATCGCCTTTGCGAAGGCGCGACGTCACGACGAGCATCTTGCGCACGATGGCGTCGCCGAGCGCGCCGGACGTGGCCGTGATCGTCACTTCGTGCTCGCCCTCCGCGAGCGGTGGCAGGGTGACGCTCGCGCGCTCGAACGCGGCGGCGGCAACGTCGATCGCATCGCCGCCAAGAGAAGGGATGCTCACGGCGTACCGCACCTCATCTCCGCGCTTGAGGTCGCGCCCAAACGAACGGAGCGCGATGACGGGGTGATCGGCGGCGAGGTACTCCTCGCTGATCGTGGCATCGACGAAGAACGGGAGGCCGACCGGCAGCGTGACCGTGCCGGAGCCGGCGCCGATGTCCTTCGTGATCGCGCGCGACGTGACGCGCCACGACGTGATGTTGTCGGGCAGCTTGAAGGTGATGCTGCCATGGCCCCCCTTATCCGTGCGCACGGTCCGGAAGAGCGCTGTGTCGCGGAAGTCCGCTCGCGGATTCACGCCGGGGCCGGTATTCGGCAGGCCTATCGCAGAGGGGCCGCCGCCGGTGTCCGGCCCGCCTCGCGTACCCTGTGGTGAACTCGCCACAGACGGATCGCGCGCGCCGAACGACGGGACATAGACGCTGAGCACACCCGACGGGAGCGGCTGGTACAGTTGCTGCGCGATGTCCGCATCGCCGCTGCCCTGCAGCTTGAGGAGCGCCTCGTCGACGCCGCTGAGCAGGGTCTCGGCCGCCACCGGGTTGCCGGCCGCGTCGTGCGTCTCGACGGACAGCGTGACGTCGCCGCCGGGCTCGTACCGGTCGTGGTCCGCCGTTACGTTCACGGCGATGCTGCTGTCCTTGTAGTCGAAGGCAGCGCTGTACTCGCCCATCGCCTGTTCGTAGCCGAAGCCGTTGAACTGGACCCCGCCGACGATGACGTTCGGCGCGTCATCGCGCTTGAAGTCGAAGTTGTAGCGCGGCGACGCCTGGACGTCGTACGCACGGATGCCGGACTGCGCGCGCTGAAACAGGTACGCGACGCCCGCGCCCTCTTCGCCGCGATCGTGGCCGCGGCGCACGGTGAGGTCGACGCCTTCGCCGTCGGAGTAGAGCGACGGCGGCTGGTATCCGAAGTTCGGGTCCGACGAGACGTCCGTCTCGGCGATGCTCAGGTTCGGGTCGCCGTTCGACGGAAAGTACGGGAGTTCGTGGCCGCTGACCCACGCCGACGCCTGCGTCGTGCGGCCCGCCGGGTCTTGCACCGAGAGATTGACGCGGTATGACTGATCGCGGCCAACGGGAAAGCGAATCTCGAACGCGCCGTCGGCCCCGGTCGTGGCCGTGATCGTGCCTGCATCGGTCTCGATGGTCTCGTAGTTGTAGAGCTTGCGGGTGACCTTGGCGATGAAGTCGTAACTCTCGCCAACCTCTGTCTTCTTGTACGAGATCTGCGCGACGTGCGCGCTGATGGTGCCCCCCGCGGCGGGTCCGCCCGCGTAGGGGCTGTAGCCGTAGAGCTGATCGGACTTGTCGAACGCCGCGAAGTCGACCTCGTGCAGCGTGCCGCTGACGATGCCGGTGCCGCCCTCGGTGCGGGCGCGGACGCCGTCCAGGGTCACCGTCGCCGGGAGCACGGCGACGACGCCCTGGCCGTTGATGTCGCCCTCCTCCGGGCCGGCGGGACGGACGTAGACCTGGCGGTACGCGGCACCGGCCGAGCCGCCGGCGACGGCGATGTACGGGATGGACGCCTTCCCGTCCGCATCGGTGCGGATGGTCTCACCGTCTTGAGGAGCAACGTCGCCGCCGTACGCCAGTTCGATGAACGGCACGGGGCTGCCGTCGAAGAACTGCGCGGCGATGTCGAAAGTGATGGTCTCACCGGCGACGGCCGCGCGCTTCGATGGCGTGACGTCGATCTTGTAGGCCGGTTTGACGAAGTCCTCGACCTGCAGGTACGTGCTGGTGACAAGCTCGTCGCCGGCACGGACCTCCAGTTGGTAGTAGCCGGAGTCGACGGCATCGAGCTTGAGATCACCCTCGAACGTGCCCAGATCGCTCACGTTAACCGCCGTTTCGGCGACGACGGCCGGCTGGTAGTTGTAGTCGAAGGAGCCGCCGCCGGTCAGGCGCACCGTCAGCTGCTCGCCGGGCTTGAACCCTTCGCGGCGCTTCGCCATGCCCCAGACGCGCACATCGTCCGTCTTCCGATAGAGGTGACGGTCGCTGTACGCGTAGCTCCAGAAATCGGCGCCGCCGCCGTAGTACATCGATCCATAGCGCCCACCGTAGCGATAGCCAGTGAAGCCGATCGGGCTCGCATCCTGCAATGGGACGACGGCGACGCGATCGCCATCATGGACAAGCAACTCGCCCAGCGCGCCGGGCGGTTGAGCGTAGTAGCTGTAGTTGGTGCCCGGGGGATTGCCGTCCGTCTTCGGCGGCAGGATTTCATCGGGCGTATCGAAGAATGCGACGCCGTCGGCGCCGGCGCGGAAGGCGTGGCCGTGCTGATCTTCGATGCGCGCAGCGTCGATCGGCGCCTTCGTCGCGAGATCGTTCACCCAGACGAGCGTCTTCGTCTTGCTGACGCTGGCGTACGCCGCGACGTCCGTCACCTGGAGCAGCGTCTGCGCCGTCGTGACGCCATCGCCCGACTGGACCAGGTAGAAGCCGGCGGGGAGCGCATCGGGGAACACGGCGTAGAAGGCGACGTAGTAGGACTGTTGTTGCTGCACGGGCGTCAGCGAGAACGTGGCGACGCGGGCGAGCCCCTCTTTGGACAGCCGGAAGCTGCGGCGGCCCCAGTACGTCCATTGCGGCTGACCCTGCGCCGCCCCGAGCGCGCCGGTGAACGCGTTGATGTCCGCGTAGCGGTAGACCTCGAACGACAACTCCGCTGGTGAGTACGAGCGGATCTCCAGGGTGGGCGGGTTTGCCGTCCCAGACTCGTTGAGGAGGCGCGAAAACGTCGCGCCGGGGTTCTGATTCTGGTCGGGATCGAGCGGGGCGCTGGCGGTTTCGAACGAGAAGCTGAACGGCTCATCCATCGTCAGCGCGGCGCCCTCGACTCCCACGCCCGGATCGAGCGTGACGGTGTACAGGGTGCGAAACTCCAGCTTCGCCGGCACGAACACGACGACGCGCTTGTGCGTCTCGAAGCGGCCTTCGACGGCAGGCTCGATGTGGAAGCGCTGCTCGACGCCCGTCACGCCGTCGTGGCTGAACGTCAGCTCGATGCCGGTCGTCGCCGGGACGCCGGCCGACCTGTCGCCGGGCAACGACTGGACGATGCGCAGGGGGCTCTCCGTCTGAAATGCCCACGAGCGGATCTCGTGCTGGTCGCCGGGATCGACGAGCGTGAAGTGATAGGCGGTCTCGCGGCGCAGCTCCGCCGCGGGCTGGATGCGGAGCTTGCTGCCGCTTTCACGCTTGATAGCGAACTCGACCGGCGGGTCGACGCGCAGCATGCCCGATGCCGCCTTCTCGTCGATGTGCCCGGCGGTCGATTCCAGGTCGAAGGCGCTGGCAACGGCGACGCCGGCGTCGGTGACCTTCGTCGGCTGAAGGCTGTACGTGTCGTCGGGAAGCGCGAGGTCGGCGGTCTGCCAGCCATCGGCCGTGGGCTGGTGGTCAATGGTGGGTAACGGCGCCACCACCGCAGTCCGGGCGGGCGAGCCACCGCCGCGCATCGCAACGACGACGATCACGACGGCCGCGAGCGCAGCGGCAGCAAGCACGATGCCGGCGATGACCGAGCGGCGGCGGCGTGTGGACGGCCGGGATGGCGACATGGCTCACCTGTCCTTGTGGTCCGGCGGCCGGCCGGGGCGCATGATCTGGCCCTTGCCCGATGATCATAGAACGCTCGGTAGCGTCCGAAGGTTAACGCTGCCCGAAAAAATACATCGGGATACTCACACCCGGACGATGCAACTGCCAGTGGCGACCAGGTAGCTCCCCCTCTTGGGCAAGGATCCGACTCGCGCAATGAAAACACCTGGGTCGCCCGGCGCCCACCGCGATCAGCTTGTGCGTCGCTGTCCATCGATGACACGCCGGCCCCAGGCCTTGAGGACGACGTCGTGCGAGCCGCCTGCGCTGCCAACGAACGCGGCGCGTATCGGGAAGACGGTTCTCGCAAACTACGCCTATCGCCTTCTCTCCGGAGCGCAGCTGCTCGTTCGCGCCGGGTGACGCCGGGGCACTTTCGCAAGCCACCGAACCGCGCTACCAGCCCCGAGGTCTTCGCCTCGTGTACGACGTCTGGCTCTCCCGCCAGGTTGACAACTTTCGGCTGACTCGCTAACACTCTTTATGCAAAGCACGACCCCGCATCGGGCAAGGACGCCTCGGTCGGCGTGTTCTCTCTCCCCCCTTCTGCAGCGTGTACAAGGGGCCGGTCGAAGACTCGCCACCGAAAAGGGTCCGGTGCCCGTGCGCCCGCCGCGCCCCCATCGAAGGCTCACCCTGTCCCCCGTCCCCTACCACCTGTCCCCTCTGCGTCCTCCGCGCCTCTGCGGTGAACCCTCCCCGCCGGTGCCCCCCGCGCCCCTCACGGCACCCCCGGCTGCGGCCCGCAGAAAAGGTGAAATTACGAAACGAATGCACCGCCAGCTTCAATTCGCTAAACATAACGAAAACAGAGCACCCCAAACGCCCCACTTCACCCCGCCAGAGGCCGCCCCGGCGCCGCCCGAAAACAAAGAAGTGCAGAACAATTACAAGCCGGTCAGCGCGCCCGCTCCAACATCCAACATCCCGCCTCCCACCTACCACCCGTTGCCCTTTGCTGTTTGCTGTTTGCTGTTTGCTGTTTGCTGTCCCCTGTCCCCCGTCCCTAGCCTCGCGTATCGCCCACCGGACATCTGTGAGAATCTGTGAAATCTGTGGACTTCGTTCCAACAGCCAACCGCCAAGGACCAACAGCCGGGGGGGACAGAGCTGAAGCTGCGTCCCTACGGGATCCCACCGCCAGCCTCCAACCGCCAACGGCCAAACGTCTCTATCCAATCGGCTTCGATCGCTGTATCATCGCGATCCATACGGCGGGCACCTGGACACGCGGTAAGCGAGTGTGAAGGAGCGCGGAAGGGATGAAAGAGTACGGGACGCAACAACTTCGGAATGTAGTCCTCCTCGGCCACGGGGGCACGGGCAAGACCTCCCTGGCCGAGGCGGCCTTCTTCTCCAGCGGCGGCACCTCCCGCATGGGACGGGTCGATGAGGGCAATACGGCCTCCGACTTCGAGCCCGATGAGGTGAAACGCAAGATCAGCCTCAGCCTGGCGCTGATCCCGTGCGAGTGGGCCAACCACAAGATCAATCTCATCGACACACCCGGATACGCGGACTTCGCCGGCGAAGTGAAGAGCGGCATCCGGGCGGCGGACATCGGCGTGATCGTCGTCGATGCGGTGGCGGGAATCCAGGTCGGCACGGAGATGGCGTGGCGCCATGCGGATGCGGAGAAGCTGCCACGGCTGATCTTCATCAACCGGATGGACCGCGAGAACGCGAACTTCCAGGGGGCACTCGAAAGCCTGCAGGCGCGCTGGGGCAAGAAGATCGCGCCGCTGGAGCTGCCGATCGGCGCGCAGGACAGCTTCGCGGGCGTGGTCAATCTCATCGACAAGAAGGCCTACATGGGCGACAAGGGCACGCCGGGTGAGGTGCCTGCCGACATGGCGAGCGCCGTCGACGCGGCGCGCGAGCAGCTCGTCGAGGCGGTGGCCGAGGCCGACGACGACCTGCTGGCGAAGTACCTCGAGGGCGAAGAGCTGACGGTCGAGGAGATCACCGGCGCGCTGAAGACGGGCATCGCCGGGCATGTCGTCTGCCCGGTGTTTGCCGGGTCGGCGACGAAGAACATCGGCATCACCAAGTTCCTCGACGCGCTGGTGGCGGACTGCCCCTCGCCGGACGAAGTGGCGCCGAAGGTCGGGACGATCGCCGGCGGCGAGAAGGAGCTGCGGGCCGACGCATCGGCGCCGCTGACCGCGCTGGTGTTCAAGACTGCGGCGGACCCGTTCGTCGGGCGGCTGACCTACCTGCGCATCATCTCCGGCACGCTCAGGGGCGACTCGCACGTCTGGAACGCGAATCACAGCGTCGACGAGCGCATCGGGCAGCTGATCCTGCTGAAGGGGAAGACGCAGGACCACGCGCCGACGCTGGCGGCGGGCGACATCGGCGCCGTCGCCAAGCTGGCACACACGGTGACGGGCGACACGCTCTGCACGAAGGAGCACCCGGTGACGCTGCCGCCGATCTCGTTCCCCAGGCCGCCGTACAACACCGCCGTCTCGCCGAAGGGCAAGGCCGACGTCGAGAAGCTGGGCCCGTCGCTGCACCGGATCGCTGAAGAGGACCCGACGCTGCTGGTGCATCGCGACGAGATGACGGGCGACACGATCCTCTCGGGCATGGGCGAGACGCACGTCGAGGTCACGGCGGAGCGGATGAAGCGGAAGTTCGGCGTCGAGGTGGACCTGCACCCGCCGCGCGTGCCGTATCGCGAGACCGTCACGTCGAAGGTGGAGCAGGAGTACATCCACAAGAAGCAGACCGGCGGGCACGGCCAGTACGCGCGCGTCACGATCACCGTCGAGCCGAACAAGGGGCACGGCTACGAGTTCGTCGACAAGGTGGTCGGCGGCGCCGTGCCGCGCAACTTCATCCCCGCCGTCGAGAAGGGCGTGCACGAGGCGATGCAGGAGGGCGCGCTGGCGCACTTCCCGATGGTCGACCTCAAGGTGGCGCTGATCGACGGCAAGGAGCACGCCGTCGACTCGTCGGAGATGGCGTTCAAGCTGGCGGGGTCGCAGGCGCTGAAGCAGGGCGCGCTGAAGGCCAACCCCGTGCTCCTGGAGCCGATCGTGCGGATGTCGATCCGCGTGCCGGAGGGCAACACCGGCGACGTGATGGGCGACCTGAACGGGAAGCGCGCGAAGGTGCACGGCATGTCGCCCGAAGACGGCGGCCTGACCGTGATCGACGCCGAGGCGCCGCTCGCGGAGGTGCTGCGTTACGCGACGGACCTGCGCTCGATCACGCAGGGCCGCGGCAGCTTCGAGATGGAGTTCGACCACTACGACCAGGTGCCGGCGCACCTCGCCGACAAGATCGTCGCCGAAGCGCAGAAAGCCCGCGAAGGAGCGGCCTAATTGAAGTTATCAGTTGTCAGTCATCAGTTGTCAGTTGTCGGTTCACTTCACGCCGTTCGCGCTCCGCTGACCGCTGACAACCGAGCGCGGCGACCTGAGGACTACCAACTACCGACTACATACTAAGGACTACTCCATGGCCCACTATGGACTGACGAAGACCGCATTCGGATCGATGCTCGTCGCTGTCGATGGGGAGCGGATGATCGCGCTGAAGTTCGACGTCGACGACGCGCGGCTGCCGGCCGCGGTGGAGGATCTGCATCGCGAGCTGCACGGCGCGTTCGCGCTGGAACGCAGCGAAGCGAAGGTGCGCGGCGCCGCAAAGCAGATCCGCGACTACCTCGCCGGCAAGCGGATGGACATCGACGTGCAGCTCGATCTGTCGTGGGTGACGCCGTTCCGGCGCGACGTGCTGCTGGAGTGCGCGCGCATCCCGCGCGGGCAGGTGGCGACGTACGCCGACCTGGCGCGGCGCGTCGGGCGGCCGAAGGCGTTCCGCGCCGTCGGCAACACGATGCGCACCAACCCGATCCCGATCGCCATCCCCTGCCACCGCGTGGTGGGCAGCGACGGCAGCCTGACGGGATTCGGCGGCGGGCTGGACATGAAGCAGCGGCTGCTGGCGCTGGAAGGCGCGCGCTGAGCTGGTCGGCTGGAGGCCGGAAGGCGGAAGGCGGAACGCTGTCGGTTCGAGCACCTCACCCCGGCCTTCGGCCACCCCTCTCCACGCCGTGGAGAGGGGCTTACACGGAGCATTCGTTTGTGATTCGTGACGGCGATGCGGCGGCGATTGCAATCGCTACGGATTCGATCCGTCGATAGCGCTATGCTTTCGGCGTGAGCGTCACGATCGATGACATACGGGCGGCGGCGGCGCGGTTCGACGCGGGGGTGCGGCGCACGCCGCTGCTGCTCTCTACGACGCTCAGCGCGATGTCCTGCGCCGATGTGCGGCTCAAGGCGGAGAACCTCCAGCACACGGGGTCGTTCAAGATCCGCGGCGCGTCGAATCGCATCGGCGCGCTGACGGCGAAGGAGCGGGCGCGTGGCGTCATCGCCGCGAGCGCGGGCAACCACGCGCAGGGCGTGGCGGTGGCGGCGCGGGGGCACGGCGTACGCGCGACCATCGTCATGCCGGTGGCGACGCCGCTGGCGAAGGTTGAGGCCACGCGCGGCTACGGCGCGGAGATCGTCCTGCACGGCGAGGGCTACGAGGACGCGCGCACCGAAGCGGCGCGGCTCGCGGCGGCGCGCGGGCTGATCGAGATCGCGGCGTTCGACGACCCGCTGATTGTCGCCGGGCAAGGCACCGTCGCGCTGGAGATCATCGATGATCTGCCGGATCTGGATGCCGTCATCGTGCCGGTCGGCGGCGGCGGACTGATCAGCGGCATCGGCGTGGCGATGCGGGCGCTGGCACCGAAGGCCCGCGTGATCGGCGTGCAGGTGGAGGCCGCAACCGGCGCGAAGGCCTCGCTCGCGGCGGGCCACGCGATGCTGGTGCACCCGGCGCCGACGATCGCCGAGGGCGTGGCGGTCGGCGGCCCCGGCGCCGTCACGTTCCCGCTGATGCAGCGCGTCGTCGACGAGATGGTGGTCGTGGGCGAGGACGAAGTCGCGCAGGCGATGGTGCTCCTGCTCGAGCGCTCGAAGCTGGTGGTCGAGGGCGCTGGGGCCGTGGGCGTGGCAGCGCTAATGGGCGGGCACGTCCAGGTCGCCGGCGAGCGCGTAGCGGTACTGCTCTCCGGCGGCAACGTCGACATCAACATGCTGGCGCGCGTCGTCGAGCACGGGTTGACGCAGGCCGGCCGCTACTTCGCGCTGACGGTGGGGCTCGACGACAAGCCGGGCCAACTCGTCGTGCTGTCATCGGTGCTCTCGGCGACGGGCGCGAACATCCTGAGCGTGACGCATCACCGTTTCGGCATCAACCTGCCGGTCGGGCGCGTGCACGTCGAACTGCTGCTGGAGGTGCGGAATCGTACGCACGCCGCGGAGGTCGCGGCGGCACTGGAGGGGGCGGGTTTCGCGCGCCAGATCGGGCGCCAGCCGGAGTTCGTGCCGGCGGCGTGGGGTTGATCGCTGGAGGCTGGAAGCTGGAAGTCGGAGGCGGGACGCGGCGAACAGCGAGCGCCGCGTTTGAAGCGCGCTCGCTCGTCGGGGCGGCGCTAGATCGGCTCCAGCGTGCCGGGGGTGGCGCCTACGGGTGTCTCGACGCGGATCGGGTCGCCGGGACGCACGCGGCCGCCCGCGACGACGATGCCCATGATGCCGGCCTTGCGGATGATGCTGCCGTCGTCGCTCTTGACCGCCACCTGCGCGAGCAGCCGCTCGTCGACGGCATCGAGCTGGTTGCAGGGGTTGCGCACGCCCGTCACTTCGACCACCGCCGTCTCGCCGAGATGGAGGCGGGCGCCGGGCGCCAGGTCGAGCAGCGCGAGGCCGCGCGTCGTGATGTTCTCGCCCATCTGCCCAGGCGCGACGGTGATGCCGAGCGCGGCCATCTCGTCGAACAGCTCGCTGGGGATGATGTGGACCTGGCGGCGATTCGGCAGGTCGGGCGTCTTCGCGGCGCGGGAGCGGTGGCGCACGAACTCGCCGGCATGGTAGTCGCCCTCGACGCCAAGTCCCGCGACGAGCGTCACTTCGGGCCGGCTGATCTTCGGGATGCCGGGCGTCTCCTTGCTGGAGACGGCGACGACAGAGGCGGCGGTCTGCTCGGTCATGGTTGTAGCTCCATGCGGTGACGGCCGTGGGCGGCCGTCCTACGTCCGCGGCGACGGCCCTTTATCGGAAGAGGACGACGCGGCGGAACTTCTCGGTGTAGCGGCCATCGTCGCCGCGCCAGCGGTCGCGCACGAACTTCAGGAACTCGCTGTCGGGATTGTCGGCGCCGAGACCCTGGCTGACGTGCGCGTTGAGTGCGTGGATCTTCTGGTCGACCGCGTCGGTGATGTCGACGTCGAAGTTCGCCTTCTCCGACCCCCAGATGAAGATCTCCTTGACGTTGTGCGTGTCCATCCCCTCCGCGATGTGCTCGGGGAAGTTGAGGCGGTCGCGCGCGGACGGGTAGATGGCGTCCATCGTCATCTGCCCGACGCAGCGGTGGTCGGCGTGGTTGATGAAACTGTTGCGCACGATGTAGGCCTCGGGGTCGTGCGTGAAGACGGCGTACGGCTTGAGCATGCGGATATGCCGCACGAGGGCGCCGAGGAAGTCGCGCGTGTGCGCCAGCTCGCCGTCGACGTTGTCGAGGAAGAAGACGTCCTTCGCGCCGGCGCGGTGGGCCGCCTCGCGCTGCTCTTCGCGGCGAATGCGGATGAGGTCCGAGGGCGACATCAGCGGGTCGGCGGTGCCCTTGCTGCCGTCGGTGCAGACGAGGTAGTTGAAGGTCCACCCTTCCTTCGACCAGAGGCAGGTGGTGCCAGCAGCGCCGAAATCGGCGTCGTCGGGGTGGGCGGCGATGACGAGAGCGGTCTTATTATCAGTTTCGGGAAGGGTCACGGGCAGTCCTTCATCGGAAGACAGTGTCTCGAGGCTTGAACTCATATCCCTCAGCTTAGCGATGTTGGCGTGCTGGCTCTAGTCTTGGCTGGAAGCTGGAAGCTGGAGGCCGGAAGGTGGAAGGTGGAAGGTGGAAGGTGGAAGGTGGAAGGTGGAAGGTGGAAGGTGGAAGGTGGAAGTCAGAGGCTGGTGTGGGTGCAGGCGCCTGCGGCGGCCCTCACCCCGGCACTTCGGCCACCCCTCTCCCACAAGGGGAGAGGGGCGCTCGCGGTGCGTGGTGTGAGTGCGGGGATGTGACGGCCGGGGGCGGCCGTCCTACGCGTCCGGCGCCGCTCTATCCTAAGCCGCTAGACGAGAGCGTCGGCGCGGTAGGCGAGGAGGGATTGGCGCAGCATGGCGAGCGCGGTGGTGACGGCGCGGCGCTTCACGGCGGCGCGGCCCTGCGCGTAGGTGTACGTCATGGCCTGCGGCGGCGCCCAGATCGCGTCGATGGCGACGTGGACGGTGCCGACGGGCTTGCCCTCCTGCTCGTCCGGGCCGGCGACGCCGGTGATGCCAACGCCGATGCTGGCTTCGAGGCGCTCCCGCGCGACGCGGGCCATCTCGCGCGCGCACTCCTGGCTGATCACGCCGTGCTCCTCGATCACGGCCGGGTCGACGCCCAGTTCGATCTTCATCGCCGTCTGGTAGGAGACGAAGCCGCCCTTGAAGTGCGCCGACGACCCGGGCACGTCGGTGATCGTGGCGGCGAGCAGGCCGCCGGTGCACGACTCCATCGTCGCGAGCGAGACGCGATGTTCGTTGAGCAGGCCGACGACAACGCTTTCGAACGTGTCGTCGTCGGCGCCCCAGATCGACGGGCCGAGGATCGCGCGGGCTTCGGCTTCGAGCGGGTTGATCAGCTCCCACGCCTGGCGCGCATCGGGCGCCTTCGCAGCGAGGCGCAGGTGGACGCCGTCGGCGCGGGCGTAGATGCCGATGCTGGGGTTGGTCGACTTGAGCAGTGGGCTCACCATCTCGTCGACCGTGCCCTCGCCGATGCCGGCGGTCTTGAGCGTGCGCGTGACGAGGACGCTGCCGATGCCGCGGCTGATCAGCTCCGGTTCGACCTCCTTCTCCCACATGCGGTGCATCTCGGTGGGCGGACCGGGCATGGCGACGATGATCTTGCCGTCGCGCTCGACCCACCAGCCGGGGGCGGTGCCGCGCGGGTTGGGGATGGCGCGGCATGAGGGGACCACCCAGCACTGCTTGACGTTGCGCTCGGGCATGGCGTAGCCGCGCTTCTCGAAGAAGCCGCGGAGCTGCGATTCGAGATCGGGGTCGACGCGCGGCTCCTCGCCGAGCACGGCGCAGATCGCCTCGCGCGTCAGGTCGTCCTCGGTGGGGCCGAGGCCGCCGGTGCAGATGACGATGTCGGAGCGCTCACGCGCGTGGCGGATGGTCTCGCTGAGGCGCTCCATGTTGTCGCCGACGACGGCCTTGAAGTAGAGGTCGATGCCGAGGGCGGGCAGCCGCGACGCGATGTACGAGGCGTTCGTGTCGATGATCTCGCCCAGGAGGATCTCGGTGCCGATGGAGAGGATTTCAGCCTTCATGCGCTCAAGGGTACCTGCGGCGCGCGGTACGCCATAGGATGGCCTTCGTGTCGCGGCGGAAGCTGGAGGCATGAGGCTGGACGCTGGAAGTCGGAGGTCGGAAGGGGCAGCGTGGGCGCAGCGGTTGAAGGACGCCTCGGGTGAACCGAAGTGACGAGACGGCGCTGCTACACTTCGGGCGCTATGCGGATCGCGGTGATCGGGCATGTGGAGCACGTGGTGATCGGGCGGGCCGGCGCGCTGCCGGCGGCGGGCGAGATCGTGCATCTCGATGCGCCGGAGGCGACGGCCGGCGGCGGCGGCGGCATCGCCTTCTTCCAGCTGGCGAACGGGCCGGGTGAGGTGCACCTCTTCACCGCGCTGGGAAATGACGACGCAGCGGAGGCCGTGCGGGCGCAGGTCGAGGCCACCGGCGCGCACGTCCACGCTGCCCGCCGCGATGCGCCGCACACGCGCGACATCGTGCTGATCACGCCGGACGGCGAGCGCACGATCATCGTGATCGGGGAGCCGCTGCACCCGCGGCGCGACGACCCGCTGCCCTGGGACGTGATCGCGACGTGCGACGCCGCCTACTTCACGGCGCAGGATCCGAAGGTGCTGCGTGCCGCCCGCGCGGCCAGGCTGCTCGTCGCGACGGCGCGGAGGAGCGAGGCGATCGCGCGCTCCGGCGTGCGCGTCGACGTGATCACCGGCAGCGCCACCGATCCGCGGGAGGTGAGCCGGCGCGCCGACTACGCCGTGCCGCCGGACGCGCTGGTGATGACGGAGGGCCCAGCGGGCGGCACGATCCAGACGGCGGGGGGCATCGTGCGATTCGCCGCGCCGGTGGTGGCGGAGGAGATTGCCGGCGCGTACGGCGCGGGGGACAGCTTCGCGGCGGCGCTGACGTGGTATCTCGCGCGCGGGCTGGCCATCGAGGCGGCGTGCGGGCGCGCGGCGGCGCATGGCGCGGCGGTGCTGCGCGGGACGAACCCGATCGCGTGGCAGTCGCGGTTGGAGTGACACCGGGGCCGAGCGGCGAGAGTCCACG
>Ga0315281_10005060_pt1 | contig 18946 bp, 13 predicted proteins | sample YL17G07_0_MG_FD_204540 | JGI IMG/M metagenome (GOLD analysis project Ga0315281, IMG submission 204540) | Sediment microbial communities from Yellowstone Lake, YNP, Wyoming, USA - YL17G07_0 | ecosystem: Environmental > Aquatic > Freshwater > Lake > Sediment | place: USA: Wyoming | collected... | reverse complement strand
CATGACAGGGTGGGCAAGTTGGGGATAGGTGAGGACAGGGGGGGCACACTCAATGTCTCTATGCGCAACGCGACGAAATACTTCATCGCAATGGTTGCCGCGGCAACGATTGTCGCAACCGTACTCGCGTACAGGTTGCGCCCGTCCGTGACACGACCGGAAATCGTCGCGATCAGCTTCCTGTCTGTGCTCGCCATAGTTGGCGAGCTGTGGGCGTTCGTCCTGGCCCGGGAGGCCAGGGGCTCGATTGCGTTCATTCCATACTTGGCGACGGTGCTAATCGTGCCGAGCTGGGTTTCCATAGTTGCTGTAGTAGCTGTGAAAGGCCTCACGGAACTGCGTGCCCAGGTTGATCCGCCGAAAGCCACATTCAATGCCTTCTCGCACGGCCTCACGCAGGCAACTGCGATAAGCGTGTATCTCGCGGCCGGCGGCATAAGTCTCCTGGAGCCATCGAGCCACAGCCTAAGCGTCATCACCACACAATTCGGTGTTGCTGCTCTGATGGGATTCGCCTCGTCCTTCGTGCTAAACGCATTGCTGATTTCAGCGGTTATCGCGATTGAAAGCGGGGATTCGTTTGTTGCTGTATCACGGGCGAACTACTTGCCAACGCTTGGCGTTGACCTCTTGTCCGCTCCGATTGTTTTTGTTTTCGCCTGGGTTTACGCGTCCTTTGGAGCGATGGCTGCCGCAGTCGCGTGGTTCCCGATTGTCGGAATTCGCCACGTAAATCTCGTCAATCTCGAGCTGGAGAAGACCAACGAAGAGCTCCTCCAGCTCATGGTGAAGTCCATTGAAGCTCGCGACCCATATACGTCCGGGCATTCGCGTCGTGTATCCAAATACGCGGTTGCAATAGCGCGGGCGCTTGGTCTTAGCGAACGTGAGATCAAGAGTATCTCAACGGCTGGGCTTCTTCACGACGTCGGCAAGATTTACGAGAAGTACGGTCCGATTTTGTCGAACCCTGGAAAGCTCTCGCCAGATGAGTGGACGATCATGCAGGAGCACCCAGTCGATGGTGCGAATCTCGTCGCGACCATTAGCCGGATGCGGGAGTTGGTACCAGCAGTCAGGCATCATCACGAGAACTGGGATGGGACGGGCTACCCAGACCGGATCGCCGGCACTTCTATCCCTCTCGCCTCACGTATCATCACGTTTGCCGACACGATTGACGCGATGACAAGCGTAAGGCCATATCGTGGAGCGCTCACGGAAGCCGAAGTCAGGTCCGAGGTGATCCGCTGCCGGGGAAAGCAGTTTGACCCGGAGATTGCCGATCGCCTGCTCACGGCAGGTATTTGGCAGACGCTGTTTGGTCGGTCCGGCGCATCGCGTCCACAACCAAGTTTGACTCTCATCGCCGCTCAGAGCCGCGATACCGCGTGACATCACCGCGAGCTGGTAGTTTTTCCCGATCAGTGCGAAGAGGTACGAAGATCGGAAAAGGCAGCCGCAATTGGGTACCTATCACGGCGCCATTTCGAAAGGAAGTCGGTTCTCAACGCCTCTGCCTCGTCGCCGCGACCGGATCGGCGAAGGCCGCTGATCAGCGTGTCCACTATCAGGTCTTGCCCGCCGAAGCCTCGGCTGGGGCGGTAGGCTAGAAGCAGGGCGTCAGTTTGGCTCCGCACGGATCGTTTCCCTTTCGCGAGGTCGATCCGAAGGTCGTAAGCCATTGTCACATGGTGGCGACGACCCTCAGTGATTTGGGGCGCGATCAACTGACCTTTTGCCAGCAACTCCGTGGCATCGTCCGTCCGGCCAGCGTCCAGCGCACGAAGAATCCCATTGGAATAGTGTTCGCCTACGTGGCTGGGTGCAGTCGCTTGCTCAATGGCCAGCGAGGTTGTCTGATACCACTCTTCGAAATGCGCATTGTCGCCTAGGCACCAATGAGCGAACGCGAATTGCGAGGCGGCCGCAACCTGCCCACCTCGAAGGCCAATCTCTGTCGCCGTACGATAGGCCCGTTGAAAGCATGCGATCGCGCTTTCCGGTTTGCCCACTCGAAAAAACACCTCGGCTGTACTCAGCTCCGCGCGGTGCCGCAGTTTCGTGCTGCCCTCGGTGGTGAATGCTGCCTGCAGTTTCTCGGCGGTCTCTAGCGCCAACTCCAAGCTGCCGAACAACACATGGTAAACCATATACGGAATCATTCCCGCAATGCGGTCACGGCCAACCCGCTCGACAGCCGCAAGCGCCTCCTTCGCCAAGTCAATGTTGCAGGCGTCCTCAGCGATCGTGAGACTGAGCATGGCGGACCGGAACACCGTGTGCTCATCGTCGTCGGCAAGCATGATGGCTCGTAGCTCGCCCTCACTTTCCTCTTTTTTTCCGCCACCAAAGAGCCTTGCCTCGGTGCGCCTTACTGTCAAACTTCTCCGAACTTCCTCGCTGTCCCCATCGCCCAGGAGTCCGATGAGCTGGCCAGCGCACTCTGCGGCAAGGGGACCCTCACCAGCGGCCTCGAATGCCGCGAGTTGAACCTCGATCACTTGGCGGTTCCGGCTAGGTGCGACCGGGTGGGTCGACACCCTCGCCAAGATGGCAATTGCTTCTTGCGGTCGCCCAACGCGAAGCGCCTCGGCGGCACAGCGAAGCATCACGTCAACTCCCCGCGGGGCATCTCCGCTCTCGTTCCAATGCGTTGCGACATCCCACGGCTCGGCTCCACCTGACCCGAGCTCTCCCTCCAACATCTCTGCCGTGGCGCGGTGCAACATCTTCGCGACCGACGCCGGCATCTTCCCCCTGGCCGTCACCGCGAACAGCTCGTGCGTGCACGACACCATGTTCGCCGCCGACCGAATCAGGCCTCGCTCCTCCAGTTCCCGTAGCGAAGAGACCAGAGAGTGACGCGGAAGTTGCACCAGTGTCTCGAGCCGCCCTGGCGTACACCGCTGGCCAAGCACGACGATCGCGTCGAAGACCGACCGGGTCGGTTCTCCAAGCCGTTCCAGCTTCGACGCCAGTGACGCCGTCAGCGTGCCCGGAATCGTCGTGCGGTCGCCCGTCGTCACGTATTCGATGAACAGGGAGTGCAGGTAAAACGGGACCCCGTCAGCAAGACCGATCGCCCAATCGACGAAGTCGCTGTCGAGCGTGCGCTCCGATCGCTCGAACAGCCGGCGCATCAGGAGGAGCGACCAGTCTCTTGAGAGGCGCGACACCTCGATCGAGCTGAAACGCGCGGCGTCCGCGAGACTTTGCGGCAGCGGCACGGTCCGTTGCGACGCCATCAGGATGCACACCGGCCGCTGCCCCGCGACCGCGCCAATTATCAGCTCGATCGACGCCGGATCGAGCCAGTGCGCGTCTTCAACGCACAGGAGGAGCGGCCGCTCACTACTCACGGCATCCAGTAGGTCGATCGCCGACGCCAGTACGCCTGCAAGGGCCACCTCGGAGTCTTGTGTCGTTCTCGGAAGCTCGCGCGCCGGCATCTCACCGCGACCGCACAGGCCGCGTACGAGCGCAAGCGACTCGGGTGCAGCACCGAGCGCACCGGGCAGGTCGAGCAGCCGCGGCGCCATGTCCCGGAGCACGGCGAGCGGGCGACGCAGGTCGTGCGGCTGCAGTGCGCACCGAATCACCGCCAGACCCTCGAGTGCGGCAATACTGCTTGCCTCGTTCAAGAGCCGCGTCTTACCGATGCCCGAGCTGCCCCAAAGGACGCACGCTTCTGCGTTGCCACGGCCAACGCGTGAGAGCAACGCGCGTAACGTCGTCATCTCGGTATCGCGCCCGACCAACGGCGGTTCCGCGAGCAGGCCAGAATCGACGACGTACTCCGAGATCCGCTCGCGCAGCAGTTTCGGCGCGACGCTCAGTTCACTGGACCTGGGTCCAATTTCATCGATATACCGGTCGAGCACCGACAGCGCTTCGGTCTTCGACCCGCCCATCACAAGGACTTCTGCGGTGGCGTGCGTTGCTTCTTCGTTGAACGGGTCGAGCGCAAGACAGGCTCGGGCAACCCGATCAACCGCCACATAACGATGCTTGGCCCTTTCTTCTCGCAGTTGGGCGACGAGGCAGTGTCGCAGCTTGGTCGACACCGACGATCGATGACCGTCGAGCCATTCGGCGAAGGCGCCGGAAACCGTGCGCGAGAAGGCGCTCAGGTATCCCTTCGACAGCGCCTCGAGCTCCTTGTCGGAGCATTGGCCGCTTGATTCGACCGCTTCAACATCCCAAGTCGCTGCGTCGTGGGCGAGCATGACGGTGGTCGTATCTCCGTGCAACGGGACGCCCTTCTTTCGGAGTCGATAGACGAGCTGACGAAGCGCATGTTCTCCGGCCACTTTCGACGAATCCGGAAAGAACAGGTCCGCCATCATGCGGCGAGGAATCTCCTTGCCACGCTCGGTTACGAGATAGAGCATGGCCGCGCACGCGCGGTGCGACCCGGCAGTGAGCCGCGTCGTGCCGACATGGATTGTGAACGGGCTGATCGTGCTGAGGTGGATCATCAGCGCGGCGGGAGAGGACAAATACGCACCGCCGCAAGACTACATCGTCGGCGTCACACGGGCGTCACGCGCCTATTGTGTGGCCAGCCGGGGGCGATGGCAAGCCGTGCGTTTGAATGATCCGAAGATCCTATCGAAGGTGCTGCTTTTGCCCCTTGGAAATCAGCTGTTCCGCCGCCACACCCTCTGCTTCGGCCTGGAAGTTGACGACAATTCTGTGGCCCAACACCGGAATCGCCATCGAGTCCACGTCCTCAAGGTCGGGAACGCTGCGCCCGTCCATCGCGGCACGCGCCTTAGCGCCGAGGATCAGGTACTGCGACGCGCGCGGGCCGGCCCCCCAGCTCACATACTTCTTGACCTCCGGAGTCGCTTCGACGTCGTTCGGCCGCGTGGAGCGCGCCAGCCCAACCGCGTAGCTCACGATGCTCGGCGGGGCGGGGATCCGGCGCACCAGGTGCTGAAGTTCAAGCAGTTGCGCCGCGCTCAGCACCGGCTTGATCTGGACCGTCGTGTCCCCTGTCGTCGCCGAAACGATTGCCTCTTCTTCGGCGCGGCTCGGGTAGCCGATCGTGAGTTGAAGCATGAACCGGTCGAGCTGCGCCTCGGGCAGTGGGTACGTGCCCTCTTGCTCGATCGGGTTCTGCGTTGCGAGGACGAAGAACGGTTCCGGGAGCGCGTGCGTCTGTCCCGCCGCGGTCACCGCGTGCTCCTGCATCGCCTGCAGGAGCGCTGCCTGCGTCTTGGGCGGCGCGCGGTTGATCTCGTCGGCGAGCACGACGTTCGCGAAGATCGGACCCTTGGCGAACTTGAAAAAGCGCCGCCCGGTCGAATGCTCCTCTTCGAGCAGCTCGGTGCCGGTGATGTCGCTCGGCATCAGGTCGGGCGTGAACTGGACGCGCGAGAACGACAGCTCGAGCGCCTGGGCGACGGTCTGCACGAGCAGCGTCTTGGCGAGGCCCGGCACGCCGACGAGCAGTACATGTCCGCCGGCGAGGAGCGCCGCGACGAGGTCATCGACGGTCTTCTGCTGACCGATGATTCTCCGGCCGATCTGCGCCACGAGCGCGGCGCGCGCCTGCGCGAGTTGCTCGAGAAGCTCGATGTCGCGATCGACGGCAAGGGGTCTGGCTTGAGTGGCCACGAGCAAAAGCTAACGCGCCATGAATGCAGAGGGCAAAAAAAAGGTCGAGCATCGCTCGACCCGCCTGGGGTTCAACCGCTTCACTCGGGACAAACGGGTCGCGCGACCAGCTTGTCTTACTTCCGCTCGAACTCGACCCGCTGTTGAATGGGGAAGTTGACGCTCCGCAGCTGAGCGATCGCAGTGAACTTGCCGGCCTTCGCCGGCGACCACTTTTCGGTGATCGTCAGGCCTTCGCCTTTGCCGAGCAGCTTGTTCCGGACCGACTGGGTAAAGATTCGGCCGTCGGCCCAGCGCCAGACTTCGCGACCGACCGAATCGACGACAATGAAGTCGTACGCCTGGCCGCTGGGGAAATTGAGCTCGACGCGCTTGCTCGTTGTATTCGAGACGCGGAGCACGAAATGGACCGCGTTCTGCTGCTGGGCGACGTCGAACGTCGTCGTCAGCGTCGTCGACTCGCTCTTTAGCGTTTTCTCACGAGAACCTGCGAATCGAGCGGGTGCGGCGCTCATCGATGCGAGGGCGATGCCCTGTTGCGCGGCGACGGGAAAACTGATCGCCGCATCTGCACGCGTGCGGGGACCACACGCATACGCGAGCGAAGCGACGGCAACGAGTGAAGCGGTGAGACGGAAGTTCATGATCCCGGGACAAACATGCACGATTACGATTCGGCGCGGCGTCGCTCACAAATCGTGCTAAGGCGAACTTATCAACTTTTTGACGATCAGTCAACATGAGGCGTCACGCCCGATCTGTCTGTGCCGCATTGACTTGGAGCCATGTGCCGCCGATCACCATCCGCCCTCCACACGGATCCACATTCGCTTGCGAAATATTTCACAAAGTCCTAGGTTTCGCGGCGAATGACCGGGACATTCGGGGGCAGACAGGGCCGCCGGCCGACGAACTCGGCGCGGACTGGTGCCTCGGGGGCTGATGTCGCAGGCGCTGGATTCCAGTTCGCCGCGATCCTGGTTCTCTCTTCATTCGCCGGGGTCTGGGCTGACAGAAAGCTGGGTACGTCGCCTTGGCTCGTGATCGCCTTCGTCTTTCTTGGTGCCGCCGCTGCTTTCTTCTCGCTGTATCACAAGCTCATGAAGGGAAAGCACTTAGACGATCGCAACAAGCCGAGCAATCGGCCGGTCGATACTGAATGACGGCACCCCAGAGCACGACCACGGCACGTGGACAGCTGCTCCGCGGTATGCCGGGGTTCGCCGCTGCCACCGTCGGCCTCGTCGGCGTGTCGGCATGGGTCATGACCCTCGTCTTCCATGGTCCCGGCGATTACGCGGCCATCGGGTTGAGCGCGCTGGTCTCGCTGGCGGTCCAGATCGGCGCCTTTCCGGCCATCCGCGGCTTGGCGGCCAGAAACGTCATGCTCGGCTGGGGGGCCGGCAGCCTTGTCCGGTTCCTGTCGCTGATCGTGTACGCCGTCCTTGGCGCCACCGTCCTCCACCTGCCGCTGGCTGCGTCGCTGATCAGTCTGTTTGTGTTCTATTTTCTCTCGATGGTTATCGAACCACTCTTCCTGCGTTCATGATTCGTCCCCACTTGGCACGCCCGCGGTCGTTATCGCTGCTCATCGCCGCGGTCATGCTTTTCCTGATTGTCCCATTCCACCCCGGCAGGGCGCAGGAACCCGCAACCGCCAAGGTTGGCAAGGCCGCCACCCCCAAGGGTGGCAAGGCCACCCCCGCTAAAGTTGGCAAGGGCGCGGGCGCCAAAGTTGGAAAGGCCACGGGCACCAAAGTTGGCAAGGCGGCGGGCGCCAACGTCAAGAAGGCCGCTGCGGTGAAAGTCGACACGGCCGCCGCCGCTCCTGTCCGCAAGGTGCCCGGACCCGCGGAGATCATCATGCCGCACATCACGGACTCGAAGCATGTCGAGCTGCCGTGCATCAAGAGCTGGGAAGAATGGAATTGCGAAGTGGCGTTGCCGACGTGGAACGTGAAGATCGGCGGCCGCGTCGTGGACATGGGGCCGACCAAGCACGTGGTGTTTCTCGCGCTGTCCGGACTAGTGTGTGTGGTGCTGCTGCTGTTGACCGCCGGTGCTCACGAGCGCCACAGTCGCGAGGTCGGCCGGCCGAAGGGATTCGCCGCGGGCCTCGAGGCGGTAATCCTCTACCTGCGGAACGAGATCTACATCCCTGTCTTGGGCCCACATGGCGGTGAGAAGTTCGTGCCGTTCACGCTGACGCTCTTTTTCTTCATCGTGATCAGCAACGTGTTCGGATTGCTGCCATGGGGATCTTCGCCGACCGGCAACGTGGCCGTGACGGCGACGCTCGCGATCATCACGTTCATCACGGTCGAAATCGCTGGCATGCGCGCGCTCGGCAAGGGCTACATCAATACGATTGTGTACTGGCCGCACGACATGTCGCTGGCGATGAAGCTCCCGCTGACGTTCGTGCTCACGCCCATTGAAATCCTCGGCAAATTCACCAAGCCGTTTGCGTTGACGATCCGTTTGTTCGCCAACATGATCGCCGGGCACGTGATCATTCTCGCGCTGTTCGCGCTGATGTTTGCGTTCGGCGCGTACGCGCTGCCCGGCCTGGTGATGGCGCTCGGCATCATGTTTCTCGAGATATTGGTCGCGTTCATTCAGGCGTTCATTTTCAGCCTGCTCGCGGCTGTATTCATTGGACAGATTCGGGCCGCACACCACTAGGACAGCGGCTTGTCGAACCGATTTGCTCTTTGCGTTACAGGTGCCGCTGCTCAACGGCATCCGGTTGTAGCCAGCCGAGCGGCTGGTGATGCTCACTGGAACCCGGTGTTCCGTTGGTGGGCGGCGCCATCAGGCGCGAGATTGAAAGCAGGATGACTCAACAACAGGACTGACACATGACTCTGTATCCGCTCCTCCAGGCGACCGCTGGGTACACCAAGGAATACACAGGTGCGTGGGCACTACTCGGCGCCGGCGTGGGCGCAGGCCTCGCCGCCATTGGTGCCGGACTCGGCATCGGCCGCATCGGTGGTTCGGCCGTCGAAGGCATGGCGCGCCAGCCGGAAATCGCGGGAACGATTCAAACGGGAGCGCTGATCCTTGCAGCGCTCGTCGAGGGCGCGGCGCTGTTTGCGATCGTGCTCTGCCTTCTTATCTGGACCAAGTTCTAGGACACCCGTTCACTGACGCTCACCAGTCCGCCCGGGCGGACTGGTGGGTTCTTTAACACATGAATCACATGCGCATTCGCGTTCTCGCACACACGTCATTCCTGCTCCTCGCCAACGCCGCGGTCGCGTTGGGGTCTGAAGGGGGCGCCGCCGCCGAAGCTCCGCGCGGCGTAATGGACATCGGGATCAACCTGATGTTCTACACGCTGATCATCTTCGGTATCACCTTCTGGATTGGCGCGAAGTTTGCCTACCCGAAGATCCTGGCCGCTGTCGAGGCACGCGAAAAGGCCCTTGAAGATGCGATTGAGGGTGCGAAGCGGGATCGGGCCGAAGCGGCCAAGCTGCTCGCCGAGCATAAGGCCGCGCTCGAGGCATCGCGTGGCGAAGGGCAGAAGATCATCGCCGACGGCCGCGCCGTGGCCGAGAAAATGCGCGCTGATCTCGTCGAGCAGACGAGAAAAGAACAGGCGGACATGCTCGAGCGCGCCCGCCGCGACATCGAAGGTGAAAAGGCCAAGGCGATCGCTCAGTTGCGTCGCGAGGCGGTCGAAATGGCGATTCTCGGCGCGGGCAAGGTGATCGAGGCCAACCTCGATTCCGACAAGAATCGCGCGTTGGTCGAGACGTATCTCGCGTCGATCGGTTCGATCAAGGTGACCTCGTAATGCGCGAGCCGACAATCGCGAAGAATTACGCCGAAGCGCTGCTCGAGCTGGCGCGGAAAGCGGGGACCAACGAGCTCGCGAAGTGGGGCGCTCTGATCGATGAGGTCGCCAACGCGATGCGCACCGACCGCACGCTCCATGTCTTTCTCGAATCGCCGCGCGTTGCCGCGATGGAAAAGAATCGTGTGCTCGCCGCGGCGCTGGAGAACCAGGTGCCGCTTGGGTTCTTGCGCTTTCTCCAGGCGCTGGTGAAGAACCGGCGGCAGATGCTCATCCCCGAAATCGCGGTCCAGTATCACGCGCTCGTCGATGTGGCCGAGAACCGCGTCCATGCATCGGTGACTGTGGTTCGCGAGGGCGATGCCGCTGAGAAGCAGGTGATCGCCGACCGATTGTCGAAGGTCGTCGGGAAGGAGGTCGTACCGCACTTCTTTGTGAACCCGTCGATTCTCGGCGGGATCGTCGTCCGAATTGGCGATACGGTGATGGACGGATCGGTGCGGAGACGGCTTGGCGTGCTGAAGGGGAAAATGCTTGGTCGAGCGTGAAGCGAGCGTGAAGGCGAGCAAGAGCACTTGGCACTTGGCTCCAGCTTGAGCTAGCTCCAGCTGGAGCTTGCGCTGGAGCTGGCTCGAGCTCGGGCCAAGTGCTCACGCTCGAACAGGCCTCGCGGACATCCGCATTGGAGGGATACTTTCACTCCTCTCCATAAGCGATCCGTGCCGTGAACTCCCTCCGCCTTGCCGCCGCCCTTGCGGTCCTCGCCGCGCCGGTCCTTTCCGCGCAGCACATCACGACTCCGAAAGAACAATTCGGGCATGACTTCGGCGAGGATTACTTTCTCGCCAACTACCAGCAGATCTCTGGCTACTGGCAGAAGCTGGCAAAGGAGTCGGGCCGGATTGTACTCAAGGACATGGGCAAGACCGCCGAGGGCCGCACGCAGTACATGGCGATCGTCTCGTCGCCGGCGAACCTCAAGAACGTCGAGCGGTATCGTCAGATCGCCGACCGCCTTGCCCATGCCGAGGGGTTGACCGACGGGCAGGCCCGGGCGTTGGCGAAGGAAGGGAAGGCGGTGGTCTGGATCGACGGCGGCTTACACGCCACCGAGACACTCGGCGCCCAGCAGCTGGGCGAGATGGTCTATCAGATGGTCAGCCGCACCGACGACGAGACCGTCCGCTTTCTGAACGACGTCGTGATCCTGTTTGTCCACGCCAACCCGGACGGCAACGATCTCGTCGCCGACTGGTACATGCGGAACCCGGTGCCGGAGCAGCGGTCGGCGGCGAATCTGCCGAAGCTGTACCAGAAGTACATCGGGCACGACAATAACCGCGACTTCTTCGGCTCGACGCAGGTCGAGACCGAGAATATCAATCGCGCGTTGTACCGGCAGTGGTTCCCGCAGATCCTGTATAACCACCACCAGAGCGGACCGGCGGGGACGATCGTGTACTCGCCGCCGCTCCGCGATCCGTACAACTACAATCTCGACGCCGGGATCATTCTCGGTCTGCAGTCGCTCGGCGCGGCGATGGACACGCGCCTGGTGATGGAAGGGAAGGGCGGCCTGACGATGCGTACGGGGGCGTCGTACGACGGTTGGTGGAATGGCGGCATTCGGAACACGGCGACGTTTCATAACACGATCGCAATGCTGACCGAGATGATTGGTGATCCGACACCGACGCGCGTGCCGCTATTGCTCCAGCGACAGATTCCGTCGGCGGACCTCGCGCTGCCGATTGCGCCGCAGGAATGGCACTTCAGGCAGTCGGTCGATTACTCCGTCGAGCTTGACCGCGCTGTGCTGAACTACGCGTCGCGGAACCGCGAGGATCTTCTCTATAACATCTATAGAATGGGTCGCAACTCGATCGAGCGCGGGAAACGTGACACGTGGACGGCCAATCCGCGGCGCGATGCGGCGGTGGCCTCGGGACTGGGCGTGGGCTCGGGCGGGGCCGGAGGCGGCGGTGGACGCGGGGGTGGGCGTGGGAGCGGTGCGGCGGATTCGACGCTGTGGGCGGCGATGCACACACCTGCGATGCGCGACCCGCGTGGATGGATCATTCCGTCGGACCAGCCCGACTTCTCGACGGCAACGAAGTTCGTGAACGCGCTTCTTGAAACGGGCATCACCGTCAGTCGCGCGACAAAGGATTTCGACGTTGCCGGTACGCACTACCCGGCCGGTTCGTATGTCGTGCTCGGCGCGCAGGCGTTTCGTCCGCACGTCATGGACATGTTCGAGCCGCAGGTCCACCCCGACGTGATTCCGTTTCCGGGTGCATCACCAACGCCGCCGTACGACATCGCCGGCTGGACGCTGGCCTACCTGATGGGCGTACGATTCGACCGGGTCCTTGAGGGATTCAACGGGCCGTTCGAGAAAATCACCGACTGGAACATCCAGGCCAAGTCACATCTCACGGCGACGACCACCCCAGCGACCGGCTACACGTTCAGCCATCGCACGAACGACGCGTTCATCGCCGTCAATCGACTGTTGCAGGCCGGCGAAGATGTGTACGAGCTTGCCAGTGCCACGCCGGCGGCGTCAGCGGGAACGTTCGTCGTCCGCGCCAAGGCAACGACACTCGCGAGCATTCAGAAGATTCTCCCCCTCGTCGGAATCGACGTACAGGCGATCGGGACTCAAATCCCAACAGACGCGATCAAGCTCGCCACGCGCCGAGTTGGATTGTGGGACCAGTACGGCGGCTCGATCGAGGCCGGGTGGACGCGCTGGATTCTCGAGCAATACAGCTTTCCGTTCGAGCGCGTGTTCGCGCCGCAGCTGGATGCCGGCAACCTCAACGCGAAGTACGACGTGCTCGTGTTCGCCGACGGGGCGTTGCCGGCCTTGGGCGGTGGCGGCGGTCGGGGAGCTGGTGGTGGGGGGCGCGGAGCCGGTCAACCCGCTCCGGGGAGCATCCCCGCCGAATACCAGTCGCAGGTCGGCCGCGTGACGACGGAGGTCACGTTGCCCAAGCTCAAGGAGTTTGCCGAGAACGGCGGCACCGTCATCGCGATCGGCGGTTCGGCGCTGAATCTGGCCCGCTATCTCGCGCTGCCGATCGACGATCACCTCGTCGAGGGCGGTGCACATCTCGTCCAGACCAAGTTTTTCGTGCCCGGCTCAGTGCTCACGGCGAAGGTCGACACGACCCATCCGGCGGCCTGGGGCATGACGGATCGAACAGATTTCTTCTACGACCGAGGGAGCGAGACGTTCGCGATCACCGTTGGCGCACCGACCGCCGGCATTGATAGAATCGCGTGGTACGATACCAAGTCGCCGCTGCACAGTGGGTGGGCGCTCGGCCAGGAGCACCTCGAGGGCGGGCTCGTGGCGGTGGCGGCCAAAGTCGGGAAAGGAAATGTTCTGCTGTACGGCCCCGACATTCTGCAGCGTGGGCAGCCGCACGGGACGTTCAAGCTGCTGTTCAACGGGATCTACTATCAAAAATGAGATGGAGCACCGAGCACTTGGCTCGAGCGCGAGCAAGCTCCAGCTTGGGCTTGAGCTGGAGCTAGCTCCCGCTCAAGCCAAGTGCTCAGTGCTCCAGCTCTTTCGCAGCGCCCCGCCCCCTCCCATCGTATAGAAGGAAGTCCAACGTTCTAACCCCCCCGGCCAAATGTCACCATTTCGTCTTTCCCGAATCACCGCAGGCGTGTCCGTCGCGATCCTGTTCGCCCTTCCGCTCTCCGCGCAGAACGCGGCCCAGCAGAACCAGTATGATCCCAAAGCGATCATCGCCGCCGAGCGTTATCAGGCGCCGCCCGCAGTCGTCGAACGGATTGTGTCGGCGAATCGGAATGCCGCGATCACTCTCGGTAATCCGAGCCCGGATCGCAAATGGTTCATGAAGCTCGACAGCGACGGGCTGCCGAGCCTCGAGGACTTCGCGAAGGGCCACATCTACCTGGGCGGACTTCAGGTCGACACGATGGCGTTCCGCTCGCGCTCGCTGACGACGCGCGGTGGACGTTCGATCACACTGATCGACGCGATGACCGGCAAGCCACGCACGATCGAGATAGTCGCCGGAGCCGACGTCAGCTCACCGACGTGGTCGCCTGACGGAAAGACCATTGCCTACATCGCGAACTCTCCAAAGGCGTCGCAGATCATGTTGCTCGACGTCGCCACCGGAAAATCAACGCAGCTCACCAAGACGCAAATCAACGCCGTCTATCAGACGACTGCCGAGTTCACCGAGGATGGCAAGTCGATCGTCGCCGTGCTCGTGCCGCAGCCGTTCAAGGCCAAGCCGGTTGAGCCACCGGTCGCGATGACGCCGATCGTTCGCCTCACCGACGGCAAGATCGCCAGAGAGCGTATCCATCCGTCACTGCTCACGTCGCCGCACGACAAGGCGATGCTCGAGTACTATGCAACTGGACAGCTCGCCCTCATCGATCTCAAGACCAGGGTTGCGAAGCTCGTTGGTCAGCCGTCGATGATCCGCTCCGTCAACGCGTCGCCAGACGGCAGGTATTTCCGTGTGACGCTGATGGACAAGCCGTTCTCGTACATCGTTCCGACGGGAAACTTCGGCACCGAAGAGCAGCTGTGGGACGCCAACGGCAAGGTCGTCGTTCAGATGTCGAAGCGTCCGCTCCGTGAAGGGGCGCCCGTTGACACGGCGGCCGCCACGGCAGATAGCATTGCCAATGCGAACGCCGGCCAGGATCCGTTGCTCAAGGGCAAGACCATCCTTGGCTGGAATCCGCTTGGACCGGGAATGCTCGTCGTGGTTAGTGATCCGGTGGCGGACTCAATCGCACAGGCCGCGGCCGCGATCGCTGGCCGCGGGGCGCGCGGAGCCGCCGGCGGCGGGGCAGGGCGTGGTGGACGCGGCGGTGGCGGCCAGCAGGCGAATGTCCCGACCAAGCTTGCAACCTGGATGCCGCCGTATGGCGCCGGTGACTTTCGTGACGTGTACGCGTCGTCGGGCCGTATCGGCAGCGCGACGTACACACCCGACGGGAAGACGCTGTTCCTTGGCGTCGGCAATCAGAACTACGCGATGCGCCTCGCCGACACGACGAAGCACTTTGCGTTGCAGAACGTGACGCTCGGCGGCGGAGGAGGCCGCGGTGGACGCGGCGGTGGCGGTGGCGGCGCCGGCGGCGGACGAGGTGGAGCACCGGCCAATCCGCTTCTCGGTGCCGTCGCGACGCGTCGCGGGTTTGTCGCAGTCGGCGGTGACAACAAGACGGTATACCTGTCGGGCAACAAAACGCCGGGCGTGAACTGGGAGAAGGAAGGCCCGGTGTCGTGGGTGGATAGGCTCGACATCGAGACTGGAGTTCGCGCGCGGGTCTTTGAGGGCGCTCCTGGCACAGCGGAATCGGTGGTTGCGGCGCTCGATGACGACTACAGCAAGGTCATCGTGACGCGGGAGACGCCGACCGAAGTCCCGAATTCATTTCTGCTCGATACGAAGGCCGGCACGAGGGTGAAGTTGACCAGCAACGTAGACCTGATGCCGGAAGTGACGCAGGCGATTCGCAAGCGCCTCTGGGCGACGCGTCCCGACGGCGTCCGGTTCGTTGTCGATGTCACGTTGCCCCGGGACTACAAGGAAGGCACGAAGCTGCCGGGCATCATCTGGTTTTACCCGACGGAAGTGTCCACCCAAGAGGCGTACGATCAGGGCCGGCAGGCGACGAACATCAATCGATTCCCGGTCGTCGGACCGCGGTCGGCGGAAATCTGGACGACGCAGGGGTACGTCGTGATCCAGCCGCAGGCGATTCCGGTATTCGGACCCGAGGGCTCGATGAACGACAACTACATCAACGAGCTGCGTGACGGCCTGTATGCGACGATGGAGACGGTCGTGAACGCCGGCTACCTCGATCGCGACCGCGTCGGCCTGTGGGGCCACAGCTACGGCGCGTTCAGCACGGTGAACGCGATGGTGCACACGAAGTGGTTCAAGGCGGGCATCGCCGGCGACGGCATGTACAACCGGTCGCTGACGCCATTCGGTTTCCAGCGCGAGAGTCGTGATTTCTGGAAGGCACAACAGACCTATCTCAACATGTCGCCGTTCTTTTACGCCGATCAGCTCTCGGGCGCGCTGTTGATGTATCACCAGGTCGAGGATCAGAACGAGGGTACAGATCCGATCAGTTCCGTCCGCATGATGCACGCACTGACTGGCCTCGGAAAAACGGCGGCGCTGTTCATGTATCCGTACGAGGATCACGGGCCAGCGACGAAGGAGACCGACCTGGATCAGTGGGCGCGGTTCGTTGCCTGGTTCGACGTATACGTGAAGAACGCAAAGGCGCCGGCGAAGGCGATCGTTCCGTGATCGAGCTGCAGCACTCAGCCAGGTGCTGAGTGCTCCTGCTCGCTTCCGATCGCGTCACGATAGACGCGCTCGACCTGCACGGCGAGTTGCCGCCAATCGTATGCGGGCCAGGTCGCGTCGCCCCAGGCGCGGAGCGACTGGCGGAGCGCGTCGCTTGCCATCACGGCACGAATTCGCTGGGCTAGTGCCTCCGCGTCACCAGCGCGATAGAGCAGGTCGTCGCGCCGATCGCGCAGTACGTCGCGATACCCGGGGTTGTCGGCAGCGATGGGAATCGCGCCAGCGGCGAGGGCTTCAAGGAGCACGATCCCGAAACTCTCTCCGGTGATCGACGGTGCGATGAGTACCGCGGCGTCGCGGAGCAGACGCCATTTGTCGGTCTCGTTCACCTCGCCCATGAATGTCACTTTACGCAGGCCGAGCGATCCGGCCAGTCGCTCGAGGTCAGGGCGCAAATATCCGTCACCGGCAATCGTGAGCGGTGGGGCTGCGTCGCCGAGCAACGCAACGGCGCGGAGCAGCGTTGCGACGTCCTTGCGCGGCTCGAGACGGCCGACGTAGAGCAGGCCACGGCGTTCCCCCTCTGCTGGCAGCGGCGCGGGAACGGTGATGCCGTTCGGGATGACCTGATAGCGCCCATCGGACAGGTAGCTGCCGACGGCCGGCGAGACGGCGATGACCCGGCGCAGCCAGAGGCGGCGCAGCAGTTCGCTCATCGGCCCCATCATTGCCGCCGCCAGGCGCGGTGTGGCGCGGCCGGGGACGTCGTGAAACGTCGCGACCTTCGGCCCGCGAAAGCCGGCGGCAAGTTGAAACGGAACGAGCGGATTCCAGATCGTGTGGAAGTGCATCACGTCGTAGCCGCGCGCGGTAACCGTTGCGACACGGGACCATTCCGCCCACGTGAGATCGATCTGCGTTCCACCAAAGGTGATTCCGCGCGACCGGCCACATTCGATCACGTCGAGCGAATCGATGCGCTCGGTGGCGCTCGGGGCGATGACGTCAACGCGATGACCGCGCTCAGTGAGCGCACCGCCGAGCCCGACGATGTGACTCCGCACGCCGCCCGGCCGGCGCAGATCGTAAGGACAAACGAGGGCGACGTACACGGCCACACGTTAGCTTAGTCGCCATGCGTACTCAACGCTTCTCGTGACGATCCGAGCGCTCGCATTCGCGTTGGGGTGTTCCGACGCTGTGGAGATGTCGCGACGTTGAGGCGCCGCGCCTGGATGTGGGTCGGCGCGTGGGTCGCAAGCACCGCACTGATTGTCGCGCTCGCGCGTGCCGTTGACGTGGCCAGGCTCTCCCGAACGCTCGTCGGAGTGGACTGGCGGTGGCTTGCCGCCGCCGTGGCCGCCAACCTTCTCATCCTTCCCCTGGGGGCGCAGCAGTGGCGCATTCTGCTCCCGGCGGCGGCGCGAATCACGCGCCGTCGAATCACCGGGCTATTCGCAATGACATCGGTCGCGAACAACACGACACCAGCGCTGGTCGGACACGCGGCCGGCTTGCTCTTGCTCGCCGCGGAGCCGACGATTGGACAGATGGCCGCGCTGTCGGTGTTCGTGCTTGACCAAGCCGCGGCTGGTCTGGCGAAGATTGCCGTGCTGGCGGTGGCCTCGGCTGTGGCGCCGATGCCCGGTTGGATGCGGAGCGGGATGATTGCGCTCGTAGTCGGAGTATCCGCGTTGGTTGTGACGGTCGCGGTCGCGGCGCACCAGCACGAGATCGTTGCTCGGTGGAGCGCGCGCACGGCAGTCGGGTCGCGCGTCCGGCGCATGCTCGACTTGCTCTTCGGTTGGATACGCGCGCTTGAGGCGGCTCGTGACCCGCGGCGATTTGTCGGAGGCTTTGCATACGCGCTGCTAGTAAGGGCCGCCGAGGCGGGCGGGATCATCGCGGTTCAAATCGCGTTCGGGATGACACCGACAATTGCGTCGGTGTTCCTGGTTCTCTCGGCGACTGCGCTGAGCAGTCTCGTTCCTATTACGCCAGCGAACATCGGTCCCTACGAGGCGGCCGCCTTTGCTGCGTACCGAGCGCTTGGGTTGTCGGCGGAAGCGGCATTGGGGATCGCCGCCGCGCAGCACGTCTGTCTGCTGACTGCCGCGGTGGTTCCCGGATATCTGGTTCTCACGGGGCGGCGGTGGTCACCGTCCAGCGCCGACCCCGAGCCCGAGCGCACTGGAATGCACTAGGCCGAAGCGGAACTGGTTGTGGCGCGTGTAGAGCGCCCACACCCCGGCGCCCCGGGCAAACCCAGGCAACACACCTGGATAGATGTTGAGTACTCCCGCGTTTTCGACGGGGCTCCTGGTGATGGACCAAAGCAGCGAGTTGTTGCGGTCATAGTACACGCCGGTCCCGAGGCTGAAGCGGACAGTCTCGTGCCCGCTGGGATCGATGTCACGCACCCTGGTGTCGCCACCGACAGCGATGCTCAGGTGGTGCTCACCGTCTTCAAGGCGCCGACTGAGACCGAACTGCGCGCCCATCCCGCCGCGAATGAACAATCGGGTGCGCGCGAGTCCGATCGGCACCTTGAGTGTGAAATACTGCCCGTTGTTTTGTAGCTGTTTGTTCGGAAACGTAAACGTGGCCTGGGTCGACCAGTCCGCCGCCTGCAGGGTCTGTGTCAGAAAGCGTGTGGGCTGATTCCAGTGAAACAACGTGATTGCCGCGACGTCAAAAATGAGAAGATCGGCGACCCCGCCAGAGGTGGTGACCTGCCCGGTGGACTGTTCAGTGATCTCGTTCAGCACGCTTGCAGCGTAGGTGTTGAGCATCGCGGCGAAGACCGGCAGCGGAGTGCCGTGAGCTCGATACCACTCTTCGAGGTGGCGCATTGTCAGTCCACCGCCGAGCAGGTGATCGGTGTAATTGGCAAGCCAATTCATGTCATCGATTTTTGTGGTGAGCGGGAGGATTTCCACCCGCGTCATCCGCCCCCAACCGCCAAATCGATCGACCGCCGCTCCGGGATACTGGAAGACGCCGCGGATCCCGTACTGCCAGGCGTTCGAGTAGGAAAAGGTCCAGAAGTTCCGCGGACTACGCCGGACCTGGAAGATGTCGTACCCCTTGTTGAGCAGGACGGTGACGGGGGAGTTATAGGCGTCGCTCCCATATCCGAAGCTCTTGTAGAGCAAACGCGTGCTGTCGGCGTGCGAGG
>Ga0315281_10005058_pt1 | contig 18947 bp, 19 predicted proteins | sample YL17G07_0_MG_FD_204540 | JGI IMG/M metagenome (GOLD analysis project Ga0315281, IMG submission 204540) | Sediment microbial communities from Yellowstone Lake, YNP, Wyoming, USA - YL17G07_0 | ecosystem: Environmental > Aquatic > Freshwater > Lake > Sediment | place: USA: Wyoming | collected... | reverse complement strand
CTGGGCCAGCGCCATCAGGTCATCGGCGACAGCGTGCCCATGAAGGCGCTGCGGCAGCAGATCGCCGTCACCGCGCCCACCAACGGCCGCGTGCTGATCTACGGCGAAAGCGGCACGGGCAAGGAACTGGTGGCCCGCGCGCTGCACGCCGCCAGCCTGCGCTGCCACGGCCCGTTCGTGGAAATGAACTGCGCGGCCATCCCGGAAGAACTCATCGAATCGGAACTCTTCGGGCACGTTAAAGGCAGCTTCAGCGGAGCCACCGAGGACAAGATCGGCAAGTTTCAGAGGGCCGACGGCGGCACGCTGTTCCTCGACGAAGTCGGGGACATGAGCCTGCGCACGCAATCCAAGGTGTTGCGCGTGCTCGAACAGCAGCGCTTTGAGCCTGTGGGCTCCAATCAGACCGTTACCGCGGACGCGCGGGTTATCGCCGCCACCAACAAAAATATCGAAAAGGAAATTGCCCGCGGCGCTTTCCGCCAGGATCTTTTCTACCGACTGAACGTCATTCCCTTCCTCGTCCCGCCGCTGCGCGACCACAAGACCGACATCCCCGCCCTGGCGCGCCACTTCCTCGCCGAATTCTGCGCCGATTACGGCCGCCGCCTCAAGGAAATCTCCCCCTCTGCCATGGACATCCTCGTGCGCTATCCGTGGCCGGGCAACGTGCGCGAGCTGCGCAACCTCGTCGAGCGCATGGTCATCATGTGCCCGCAGCAGCGCATTGACCCGCATCATCTGCCGCCCGAACTTTTTCGCGGCGCTTCCGAAAGCCCGCAGCAGCCCTATGCCACGCTGCAGGAAGCTCGCAGCGCCTATGAACGCGAATTTATTCTGAGAAAATTACAGGAAAACCGCTGGAACATGAGCCAGACGGCCCAAGCGCTGGGGCTCGAACGCAGCCACCTGTACCGCAAACTGAAATCGCTGGGCATCGCCGCGCCGGACTGACCCCGCGGCGCTTGCCCCGGTTGCTTACTCCTCATCGCCCAAGTCAAACTCTTCTTTTTCGCCTTCCGCCGCCAGCTCCTCCAGTTGCACATGCCAGTCCAGTTCGCGCACCTTCTGCGGATTGTCCCGCCAGCCGGGGGCCACCTTCACGTACAGCTCCAGATAAATCTTGCTGCCCAGAAGCTTTTCCAGTTCCTTGCGCGCTTGCGTGCCCACGCGCTTGAGCATCTCGCCCTTGCTTCCGATCAGGATTTTTTTCTGGGCGTCCCGCTCGACGTAGAGCGTGGCATGAATCTTCAGGATTTTGGGCGTTTCTTCGTACTTGTCCACGATCACGGCCAGGGCGTGCGGCACTTCGTGATAGGTCAGGTCCACGGCTTTTTCGCGGATGATTTCGGCCGCCAGGAAGCGCTCCGGCTGGTCCGTCACCTGCTCTTCCGGGAAGTGGGCTTCGCCCTCCGGCAGACGCTTGACGATCTCCTCGATCAGTTCCTCCAAGCCGTCGCCCTTCAGCGCGGAGATGGGCACCACGGCCGCGAATTCATACGCATTCGCATAGGAGGCGATCAGCGGGAGCAGCTTCGGGCGGGGCAGGCGGTCCACTTTATTCAGCGCCAGAATCACCGGGCCTTCGAAGTTGCGGGCCCGCTGCAGCACGAATTCATCCGGCCCGCGGCCGCTCTGCGTGGCGTCCACCATCAGCAGGAGCAGGTCCACGCCCTCGAGCGCCGCGGCCACCTCGCGCATCATCTGGCGGCCCAGGGCGCTGTCCGCCTTGTGCAGCCCCGGCGTATCCACGAAGACGACCTGCGCATCGGGCACGTTGACGATGCCCTGAATGCGGTTGCGCGTGGTTTGCGGCTTGGAGGTCACGATGGCAATCTTCTGCCCCGCGTAGTGATTGAGCAGCGTGGACTTGCCGGCATTGGGCCGGCCCACGATCACCACGAATCCGGATCGAAACTTTTTTTCCTCTGTCGTATTCGTCATTCTCCCGCTTTCACGATGGGCAACTCGAGTGTGCTCGGATGTTCTGCGTCATGCCAGAGCGTCACGTGCGCCGTCCGGGCATCCTTGCCCGATTCCGCGGCCACCACGCCTCCTCCATTGTAGTTCTTTTCGATGTCCGGCGTATTGGGGCAGCGCAGCAGCAGGCGCAGACGGCTGCCTTGGGCGATGCGCCGGGAGAAAAAGGTGAAATTGTCAAAGACGTATTTTTCCATCTTTCCCGGCGTCACCAGTTTTTCCTGGCGCAGCGATTCCCGGTAGCGCGCGCGCATGGCCGTCGAGGTGAGCAGCACGGCGCTCCCATCCGGCAGAATTTCGTAGAGATCCGCTTGCAAGTCCGTGTCCGGCACGTCCATCGAGAGCCACAGGGTCAGCGTGGGGAAGCCGCTCACCTCCGTGGCCGCGTCAAAGACCTCGCTGTGGTAGACCGCGCCATTCCCGCGCAGATTCATCATCCCGCTCTGCGTGGTATACGGCGCGCGCTCCTCGACCGCCACGTCCTGCGCCGCCCGCGTGTCGAGAGGGTCGTAGGTCCAATGGTCGGAAGCCGCGGCGGGCGCGGACTTCTCCGCGAGCCGGCCCGAATGGAATACGCTTTCGGCCGCGCCGTCGGACGCCAGATACAGGGTGCGCCGCGCGCCGGCGATTCCTTCGAGCGTATCCGCGTATTTCCATTCCTCGGCCCCGGCCACGTAATAGGCCACGCGCTTTTTCAGGAACGCCGGCTTGGGCCCGCCCTTCAGCGTCCAGTCATACCATTCGGTGTGCAGCTTGTTCATATCCAGCATGCTGGCTTCGCCAAATTTCATTCCGCCAAACTCCCGCTGCGGCGTGCGCGTTCCGGCGTGGTCCCAGGGGCCGATGATCAGATAATGATTGGCCTTGGATTGTTCCGTGCCGTACTGCATGTGGCGCTTGTAGTAGGTGAAGGCGCCGGGCTGATCGCCGTCGTAATCGCCGGTGATGGTCAGGATGGGAACCGCTATTTTCCTGTACTGCTCCGGCGAAGGCGCCATGGCGTCGAGATACGCATCCGGTGTGGGGTGTTGCAGCCATTTTTGAAAAATGGGCGAAGGATTGCCCACCACACGGTCCAATTCGTTAAACGCGCGGTGTCCCGCATAGAGTTCGCGCCATTTCGCGCCCCAAAAAGCGGAGTCGCCGAAGAGCTTCGCGTTGCTGGTCACTCCGCTGGTGAAGGTGATCCACTGAATGATGTAGGGCGACGAAATGTTGTACTGGAAGGGAAAATCCACGCCGGGATGCGCCGCCGCGGCGGGCACGATGGTGGCCAGGTGCGCGGGAAACTCCTTGAGCGTGGTCCACTGGTCGAAGCCCGCGTAGGAACCTCCCCACATGGTCACTTTGCCGTTGGACCAGGACTGCCGCGCCAGCCATTCGACCACATCGTAGCCGTCTCGCCCTTCGTTGGCGAAAGGCTCGAAGCCGCCTTCCGAATTTCCGCGCCCGCGCACGTCCACCAGCACGTAGACATAGCCGTGGCCGGCAAAATATTCGGCGCGGTCGGTATAGGAGTCGCTGATGTAGGGCGTGAACGTGAAAATCACCGGCAGGGATTCTTTCTGCGTGTGCGGACGGAACACCGTGGCGTTCAGGCGCACGCCGTCGCGCAGGGGGATTTTTACGCCCCATTGCAGGTCCGTTGGCGTTGCGGCGGCTTCCTGCGCCGGCGCGGCAACGGCCAGACAAAGTCCCGCCAGAATGCCCACGATGGACAACGCGACATTGCGAACAAAACGCATGCGACCTCCTCTTTTCAGACAGAATGGCAAATCCAATTCGCCGCGTATCCCGCTTATGGCCGGGATGCGTCCGCCGCGGATTCTTCGGCCTGCCGCCGGATGCGCACGCGCAGCACCTTGCGCTGGTTGGCCTCCAGCACCTCGAAGCGATGGCCCTGCATTTCGATGCGGTCGCCCGGTGCGGGCACGCGGCTCAAACGGTGGCTCAGCAGACCGGCGATTGTCGTGGCGGTCTCTTCGGTGTCCCCGCCCAGATGAATCTTCAGCAGGTCTTCCAGATCCGAAATTCCCAGGCTGCCGCGCACGATGTAGGAGCCGTCCAGCTCGCGCACCACGTCGCCGCGCGGCTGCAAACCCTCGCCCGCTTCCCCGACGATCTCTTCGACCAGGTCCTCGACGGTCACGATGCCGGCCACCGAGCCGTGCTCGTCAATCACCACGGCCATCTGCTGATTCTTCTGGCGCATCTCCTTCAGCAGTTCCGATCCGCTCTTGGTCTCCGGCACCAGCATGGCGGCGTGCGTCAGTTCCCGGGTGCGGCGCTTCTCCAGGTCCTGCTCGGGCACGCGCAACAGATCCTGCGCAAAGACCACTCCAAACGTGTCATCCAGCGTTGTTTCGTAAACCGGCAGACGCGAAAAGCGCGTCTCCACCACGCGGCTCTTCAATTCCGCCAGCGTCGTTCCCGCGGAGATGGCCACAATGTCCGGCCGCGCGGTCATCACCTCGCGCACGCGCTTGTCACTGAACTCCACCACCTGCTCGATCAGTTCCGCCTGTTCCCGCTCGATGATGCCTTCTTCTTCGGCGGCCTCCACCAGCGCTTCGATGCCCTCGTTGTCCCCGCGCGCGGCCGCCGCGCCGCCGGGTTCCTCCTCGGAGATGCGCGCCAGGGATTCGCCGATGTCCAAAAATACGCGCACCGGCAGCACCAGCCACAGAGAGGCGCGCAGCGCGGGCAACAGAGGCACGAGCCAGCGTCCCGTCGTGCGGTAGAGAAAAATGTCCGGCAGGAAATGCATGCCCAGGACTACTTGCAATCCAATGATGACGATCAGTTCGGCGAACACTTCCCAGCTTGCCGGCTCGCCGGAGAGCAATCGTTGCGTCGTGACCATCACCAGAACCGCCAGCCACAAATGAGCCAGCAGGCGGAAGCTGCGCGCCGCCTTGCGCCGCTCCATGCCCATGCGCGGCTCGAGTTCGGCCTCGAAAATATCCAGATGCTCGTGCACCCGCCCCGTGGTCACCCGCCCCAGTTGGCGGTAGAGAATCATCAGGTAGGAAATCACCGGCAGACCCGCGACGAGCAGGAACAGGCCCAATCCACAGATCCAGTTTTGGAGATTCACTTCAGACCCAGCCGCCGCCGCAGTTTTTCTTCCAGACGTTCCATTTCGCCGCGATCCGTTTCGTGATCATATCCGAGCAGGTGCAGAACTCCATGCAGAATCAGGACGCGTAGTTCCGTCGCCAGCGCCCGCCCGTTGCGCGCCGCGTAGCACCGCGCCACCGCCGGGGCGATGGCGATGTCGCCCATGTCGCCCTGGCCCGCGCGGCTTACTTTTCCGCCGCGCAGTTTCACCGGCTTGCCGCCGACCATCACCGGAAACGAGAGCACGTCGGTGGCCTTGGGTTTCTTGCGGTAGCGCAGATTCAGCCGGGCCATTTCGCCGTTGCTCACCAGGCACACTGTCGCTCCGGACTTTTTCAGGCCCAGAAGCTTTTCGACACGCCGTTGAAACTCCTCCAGTGGCCCGAGCGCCACGCGCACCGCCCGTTGCCGGTTGACGATCATCCTCGTGCGGCTTCTTTTCCGGTCCTGCCGTTCTCTCCGCCGCGCCCGCCGGACTGCGCTTCGCGCTCTTCGTAGGCACGGATGATCTGCTGCACCAGGTTGTGCCGCACCACGTCCTTTTCCGTGAACTGCACCGTGGCGATGCCTTCAATCTTTCCGCAAATTTCGATCGCTTCCACCAGCCCCGAGCGCTTTCCCGCCGGCAAGTCCACCTGCGTCACGTCGCCGGTGATCACCGCCTTGGAATTGAAGCCCAGGCGCGTCAAAAACATTTTCATCTGCTCGCTGGTGGTGTTCTGGGCTTCGTCCAGAATCACGAAGGAATCGTTGAGCGTGCGCCCGCGCATGAAAGCCAGCGGCGCTACTTCAATAATTCCCTTTTCCAGAAAGCGCTCCAGCTTGTCCGCGTCCAGCATGTCGTAGAGGGCGTCATAGAGCGGGCGCATGTACGGATCGATTTTCTGCTGCAATGTTCCGGGAAGAAATCCCAGGCGCTCTCCGGCCTCCACCGCGGGCCGCGCCAGGATGATGCGGTTGAGCTGTTTGGTCAGCAGCGCGGAGACGGCCATGGCCACCGCCAGATACGTTTTTCCGGTTCCGCCCGGTCCGACTCCAAAGGTCATGTCGTGCCGCTCGATGGCCTCCATATAGAGGCCCTGCGTTGCGCTCTTGGGGTGCACGCTTTTTTTTCCGAACGAGCGGCTCTGCCCCGGCTCCAGCACCGTGCGCGGGGCCACTTGTAGATCCTCCGTGGCCACGCGGATGAGCGATTTCACTTCGCTTCCGCTCAGCAGCCGCCCGCCGCGCGAGAGATGATTGTACTCCTCGACGATATGCGCCGCGCGCTCGACCGGCTCGCGCTCGCCTTCGATGGTCAGGTCGCGGTCGTGCAGAACCGTCTGCACGTCCAGCGAGGTCTCCAGCAGGCGCAGATTTTCATCCAGCGTGCCGAAGAGCGGCTCAATTTTTCCGGTAATGTGGACAGTGCGTCTCATCAAATGGCTGGGCTTGTGTGCGGGTCCTGGGGTAGCGATGGGATTCCTCCTGATTCCTAGGAGAAACTACAGTGAGCCTATCCCACGCGCGTGCGGGGGTCAAGAGCGCTTCTCCCGCTGCCTCCGCCGGTACGCCCGCATTACCCGATACCTATATTCTTTCCTACGCCGCCCTTCGCTCGCTTCCTCTTCCATGTATACTTTTTCCGTGCGGCCTGCGCTCGCGCGCCCGCCGCCGCGGAATTTCCAATGAATCGAGCCGCCATGCAAAACTTTTTGCTGCGCAGGAAGCGCGCCCTCGGGCGCGAAGCCGGTACGCTTTTGCTGCTCCTTCTGGCCTTGTCCCTGGCCGCGCTCGGCCCCAGCTCCGCGCAACTCCGCGCCGCCGCTGTGGCCTATCCTCGCGAACTCGGCCGCATCCGCTTCGCCGTCGCCGGCGACGTCATTCCTCATCAGCCGGTCGTGCAGTCCGCCGCCGCTCAAAAAATCACCGCGCCCGCCGCGCCGCAGCAGCCTGCGGAAGCTTCTCCCAGCGCATCTCCGACCTTGCCAATCATTTCCTCCGCGCCAATCGCCTCCGCAGCGCCGCAATCGCCGGCCCTGCTCTCGCCTGTGGCGACGCTGCAAACTTCCGCTCCGGTTTCCACTCCAGCCGGCAACAACGGCGGCTGGGACGCTCTCTTCGCTTCCGTGGCCGACGCCTTCCGCCAGGCCGATTTCGGCTTCGTCAATCTGGAAACCCCCGTCGCCCCCAAACACAGCCGCGGTTCGCGCCCCTTCCAGTTCGACGCACCGGTGGATCTCCTGCGCGCGCTGAAATCCAGCGGCGTGAAAATCGTTTCCTTCGCCAATAATCACGTCTTCGACCAGGGCTATGCCGGCTTCGGCGAAACGCTCGAGCACCTGCGCGAAGAGGAACTCCTCTTCACCGGCGCGGGCGACACCGCCGAAGACGCCTGGAAGCCGGTCATCCTGGAAAAGAACGGCATCAAGGTGGGCTGGCTGGGCATGACCCGCTGGCTCAACGGCGGACGCAACCAGGAAAAAGAAACGCTGCCGCACGTGGCCTTTTTTCCGTATCCCGGAGAAGCGCTCGGCGCACCCGGCCTCAGCGAAGCGCAACTGCTGGAAGCCATCAAGGCCGCCCGCGCGCAATGCGATTTCCTGCTGATTTCCATTCACTGGGGAACCGAATACGCCGTGGCTCCCCGCGACGCCGACGTCGAGACCGCGCACATAATGCTGGAGGCCGGCGCGGGCGCCATCATCGGCCATCATCCGCACGTCTTGCAGCCCATCGAGACGTACATCACCCAGGACAAGCGCACCGCCGTTATTTTTTACTCGCTCGGAAATTTTGTTTCCAACCAGTCCAGCCGCTACGTGCAGGGCCTGACTCCGGAAAAATCCGGCGAGCAGCGCGACTCCCTCGTGGCCCGCTTCTCCATCATCCGCAAGGACTACGGCCCCGCCGGAATTCGCGTCGAACTCGGCGACCTGGGCATCATGCCCGTCTGGACCGAAAACAACCGCCTGCAGGCCGCCGCCAAACACGCCAAGACACTGGTGATCCGCCCCGTCTTCATCGACCGCGAAATCGCCCGCCTGCAAGCCCGCTTCGATGAACTCACCAAGCTGGCCGCAGCTGCAACTCCTTCCACCGCGCCAGACGCTGCGTCCGCAGCATCATCTGTAGCGGCTACACCCGCTGCTCCAACCGCAACTCCTCCGGCGAACGCCCTCTCGCCTGAACAAAAGCAGGAACTCGTCGAAGTCTCCTCACAACTGCAATTGCTTCAGCGCCGCCGCGAACTTCTCCTTGCGCGCACCGGAGACGATTACCTCGTCCCGCCGCCAACTCCGTAACGGGTTGGATAGAACGAATTCACTCTTCCAGAAATGCAATCAGTTCAATTCTTGTGAAGCCCGCTTCTCGCAAGAGCGAGAGGAGGGTTCCCTTGGGGAGATCCCTTGTATGCCGGGGAACTACGGCACGACGCCTGGAAACCGGGTGGTAATAGATAAAGTGGCTGCCCGAAACGTGGTCGAGGACGAAACCATTGCGTTCTAGGAACTTGATAACTACGCGAGGTTTAACGGCTGGAAGCTTCGGCATACTCGAGGTCCAAGGAAGCAACCAAAGTTTCGTCGTCGGTGGGAATGGGTTCCTTGTGTTTCTTGAGACTCTCGATGTAGCCGGTAATCGCGTCGCGAGCCATTTTCTTTGCTTCGGTCAGCGTCCGACCATAAGTGACACAGCCAGGCAAAGCTGGCACGATGGCGGTAAATCCGCCCTCGGGTTCGGGCCGGAGCACAATATTGAAGTGACCGCGCACTTTCTTCATAGGTGAGCCCATTCTATCTGAACCGCTTGCACAAAGTCATCCATCACTTTCCCATTCACTCCGCCGGCACGGCCCGGCTCTGCGCCCAGGCCCGCAGCGAACTCACTTCCTCGGCCCGCGTCACGCTGAGCGGCTGCGTCCCGCGCAGCTCCGCCAGCAGAATTTCCGTGGAAAGCTGCTGCTTCCCGCTGAAGGCCGTATACAGCCCGGCCACGATGGACTGCTCGATCTCCGCGCCGGAAAATCCTTCGCTGGCCGCCGCCAGCTTCGCCAAGTCAAACTTCGTCGCATCCCGCCCGCGCTTCTTCAAGTGCAGACCGAACAGCGCTTCCCGCGCCGGCTCTCCCGGCAGGTCCACGAAGAAAATTTCGTCGAAGCGGCCCTTGCGCAGCATCTCCGGCGGCAGCGAAGAGATATTGTTGGACGTTGCCGCGAGAAACACGCCGCCCTCGCGCTCCTGCATCCAGGTCAGCATGGTGGCCAGCAGTCGCTGCGACAGCCCGCCGTCCGATTCCGTCCCGGCCGAGGACGATGCGAACGCTTTCTCGATTTCGTCAATCCACAGCACCATGGGCGCGAGGCGCTGCGCCAGCTCGAGCGTCTGGTGCAGCCGCTTCTCTGATTCCCCGATGTATTTGTCGTAGAGCGTCCCGGCGTCCAGCCGCGCCAGTTCGTAGCCCCACTCCCCGGCGATGGCCCGCGCCGCCAGGCTTTTCCCACAGCCCTGCACGCCGGTGATCAGCACGCCCTTGGGCGCTTCCAGGCCGAACGCGCGGCCCTCGGGCGTCAGCGCGCTGCCGCGCTTGCGCACCCATTCGCGCAGCCGCGCCAGCCCGGCCACGTCGCCGAACGAGGAGTCGCGGCGCACCGTTTCCAGCAAACCGTCCTCGCGCAGGGCCTTGCGCTTAGCTTCCAGCACATCCGTCAGCAGCCCCGGATCGGCCTGCCCGCGCGAGAGCAGGCACATGCGCAGCGTGCGCAGGGCCTCTTCCTGCGGCAGCCCCACCAGGCTGCGCGTCAACTGCGCCACCGCCTGCGAATCCAGATGCACCGCCAGATTCTGCTCGCGCGCCGCCGCGGCCAGAACCTCGCGCACCGCCGGCAGCAGTTCTTCCAGATCCGGCAGCATCATGTGATACGGCACCGCGTCCGCGGCCAGCTCCGCCGGCAAGCGCAACGAGGCGCCGGAAATTACAATCGAGCGCCGCGCTGAGCGGAAGCCCTCGGCCAGGTCGCGCAGCTTGCGGCAGATTTTGTCCTGCTCGGTATAGCGCGAAAAATCCTTCAGCAAAAACAGCGCGTCGCCCTTTACCTGCGCGATATTGGCCAGGGCCAGTTCCGGCTCGCCGCTGTTGTAGAGGGGCTGCCCGCCGTAGCGCGCCAGCCCCGTGGTCACCGTCCACACGTAGAACGCCACGCCCAGCTCCACCGCCACGTCATGCAGCAGCGCTTCCACGCGCTCTTCTTCCGCCGATTCGATGGTAATCAGCGGATGGTGCGAATTCACCAGCAGACGAAGTTCGTCCTTCTTGTCCGGCGGGCGTCCATCTGCCGCCGTCACGCCGGTGCGCACTCCTCCGGCAGCGCCGCTTTTCTGCGCCGTTTGCGGCGTACCGCCTGGAAACGGATTGGGGATCTGGTTTGACAAACTGGTTAGCCTCGTCTATCGTTAGAAATTCGGGCAGACGCCACAAAGGAGCAATAGATGGCCCAGGGACAGGCTACCAAAATCAAGAAGCGGAAGAAATCAGTCCTTAAGCGCGCGAAGCAATCTATACAACGCGCGGCAGTGAATCGCAACAACCGCACCCGCGTGCGCACCATGATGAAGCGGCTGCGCAACGCGATCACGGCGGGCGATAAGACGGCGGCCTCGGATCTTTTCCAGCCGACGCTCTCGGCCATCGATACGGCCATCGGCAAGGGCGTGCTGCATGAAAACACCGGCAACCGCTACAAGTCGCGCCTGAGCATCGCCTACCACACCATCCACGTCACACCAAAAGCCTAACTCCGGATTTCCATTCCGGCTTTCACTTCGCAGGGCGGGTTCTCCCCGCCCTGTTTTATTTTGCCCGCTTCACGCCAGATGGCCCCGCGCCGTCAGCCGCGCGATCAGGAAGTCCAGCTGCGCCCGCGGGTCGCGCCCCTTGCCCTTCAGCATGTCGTCGCACTCTTGCAGCGCCCGCAGCCCCGCCAGCAGTTGCGCCCGCGGCATCCGCCGCGCGCTCTGCAAGGCCAGCTCCGCCGCCTCCGGGCGCATGCCCAGCTGCCGCGCCGCCTGCCATCCGTTGGCCACGCCCTTGATCTCCTGCGCCTCGATCATTTTCCGGTACATCCAGGCCATTCCGCCCACCAGCGCCACCGGCTCTTCGCCTTCGCGCAGCAGGCGGTCCAGAAACTCCAGCGCCGTTTTCCGCTTCCCCGCCGCGAGCATGTCCGCCAGCTGCCAGACGGTGTTTTTCCTGGTGGAGACCACCAGCGCGCTCACGTCCTCGATGCGGATGGTTTTCCGGTCTCCCGCGTGCGTGGCCAGCTTCTCCAACTCCGTTTTCAGCCGCTGCAAATCTTCCGCCACCAATTCGGCCAGCTCTTCCGCCGCTCCCGCCTCCAGCGACACTCCCAACTCCCCGGCCATCTCCTTGGCCAGACCCACCGCGATCGCGCGCCGCTCCGCGGGATCCTCGCCCAGACCCACGGCCACCACCAGGGACTTCTCCGCGAGGATCTTGGCGAATTTCATGCGCTGGTCGAGAGCGCCCGCCTCCAGCACCAGCGTCGTAAACGGCGCGGGATTGTCCAGATAGGCCTCCAGCGCCTTCACGAACTCACTGCGCCGCTCCTCGCCCAACTTTTCCAGCCCTTCGCAGTCCTCCAGAAACACCACCTGCTGCGGGCAGAGCATGGGCAGCGTCTGCGCCTGCGCCAGCGCCGCTTCGGCTTCTCCGCGCGCCGCGGAAAACCGCGAAAGCGCCCAGGCCCGCGCCGCTTCCGGCACAAATTTTTCAATCAGCAGCTTGCGGCAGCTGTCGCGCAGGAAGGGCTCATCGCCCAGCAGGAAAATCGCAGGGATGGATTTGCCCTTGGCCAGCCGTTCGCCCAGTTCCCCGGCCGCGATGCGCGCCATCTTAAAAACCCTCCAGGATCGTCGCCACCAGCCGCGAGGAAAAATCCCGCGCCAGGCGGTCGAGCGCGGGGTCCTGCTCCTCGAAGAAGCTGGCCACGTCCGTGGAAATTTCGTACTGGTTGCGGAAGAGAAAATTGTCGTTGCGGAAGAGTTCCTTCTTCGTGGCGTTCTCTTCCATCCACACCTGGCAGCGCACCGTCACCAGCATGGCCGTCGGCCGGCCCGTGGTGGTGTCAAAGAGCAGCGGCGTCGTCTCCACCGCGGACACCTTGCCCCGCACCGTGGCGTCCGCTGCCGCCGCGTCGGAGACGATGTGGTAGGTGCTGCGCGCCAGAAATTCCCGGATGGTCGCTTCGGTCAGGTGCTGCTCGACGCGGTAGCGCGTGGTTGTGTTTTCAAAGGAAGGCACCGCGATGGTGCGGATTGCCGGGGGCAGCGACTGCGAACGTCCGGCCACGTGATAGGCGCATCCGCCGGTAAACATCGCCGCCAGCAGCGCCGCCAGTACCGCTCGCCTTCCCGCGTTCCTCACAGCAACCTCTCCGCCAAGCGCACCGCCTGCGCCGCGGGAAATTTCACGTTGTCCGCGCCGCCCCAGAGCCACCACGCCCCCGCGCTCGACGCGTCGCCTTCCGGGCAGGCCATCTGCGCGTTCGTTTCTCCGGCCACGCTCACGTTCCCCGGCGCCGTGGCTCCCGCTTCGCCCACCGCAAATCCCGCCTCCCGGCACGCAGCCGCCACATCCGCCGCAGCGGACTCCGCGGTCAGCTCCGCCCAGGCCGAAAACGTATACCCGTAGAACACCGGGGCATGCAGCAACTGCACGGAGGGCTGCACCGCTGCGCTCGCTCCCGCGCCGCCCAGGCAAGCGGCCACTTCGCGCTGAATCCGTGCCCGCTCCCCGGCCAGGTTTTCCTTGCTCGATTCCCCGTAGCGGTCCGCCATGCTGAAGGCCACCTGCGTTCCAAACACCGTCCCGCCTGCCGGTTGAAATGTCAGCAGCCGCCGGGTCTGTTCTTCCATCTCTTCGATCCCGAAGCGGCCCGCTTCGGCCACTGGCCGGTAAAAAACCACCGCCAGCCTCTTCAGCCCCGCCCGCCGCAGTCCCAGCGCCAGCATCGCCGCCATGCTTCCCGGCGCTCCCGGCACGCAAAACTGTTCTCCTGCGATCCCCTGACCCTCTGGCGCTTCCGGTTGTGGCATCCACATGCGGGTTTCGCTCTCCCCGGCCAGTCCGCCGGAAAGGTCGATGACTTTGGCTCCCGCGCGCCGCGCCGCTCCGGCATTGCGCGTCGTGAATCCGCCCGATCCCGTAAAGAACACAACCTGGGCCCGCGCGAAGCTGTCCTCATCCACCGGCTGAATCACCACCGGCTCGCCGCCCGCTTCGGTCAGCGTTCCGGCGGCCAGCTCTTCGTCCACCAGACGAAAATCCGCGCCGGCCAGGCGGCTTTCTTCCAGCAACTCCTTGAGTTCCGCCCCGAGAAGCGAGGAAGCGCCGGCGATGACGATGCGGGTCGAGCGCATGGAGTCGGCCACTCGTCAGGCCGCCGGTTGCGCGGCGCGCGGCCGCAGCCAGCGCACCAGATGAATGATGACGCCCATGGCGGCATAGCCCGTGCCAATAATGAACAGCGCAATCTCCGAATACATATAGATGCCCGCCACGACCAGCGCAATCAGCACGATTCCCAGGGAGGGATAGCGGCGCGTCCAGGCGATGTCCTTAAAGCTGTAATAGCGCACCGTGCTGGTCATCAGCGCGCCCAGCGCCGCCGACAAGAGCAGCCAGGCCACCGCCCAGCGCCAATCGTGCAGCGGCTGCTTGAAGGCATGAATGACTCCGGCGATAACGCCCGCGCCCGCGGGCGTGGGCATGCCCACAAAATGCGCCAACCCTCCCGGCGCCATGCCCTGCACGTTGAAGCGCGCCAGGCGCCACGCGCAGCAAATCAGGAAGATCAGGCAGCAGATCCAGCCCATCTGCGAAAGCTGATGCACGGTGACGAAGTTATTCGGCTCCGCCAAACCCCTCACTCCCCAGGCCAGCGCCAGCACCGCCGGAGCAATCCCGAAGCTGACCACGTCGGCCAGCGAATCGAACTGCTTGCCAAATTCCGAATTCGTCCCGGTCATGCGCGCCACGCGCCCGTCCAGCGAATCGAAGAGGATCGCATAGCCAATCGCCTTCGCCGCTTTGTCATACTCGTTGCCTCCCCCGGCCAGCACCGCCATCACCGCGTAGTATCCGCACATCAGGTTGGCCACGGTGAACAGGCTGGGCAGCAGATAAATTCCCCGCCGCAGTTTCGCGCGCCTCATGTCCTTGGGATCAAAAGGAAGTGCCGGTTGTTCGCTGTCCGCCATGCTCGCTCGCCTCCGTTAAACGCGCTTCCCGCCGGAAAATTCCATCCGGCGTGAAAGCCATCTCGATGCACAACTTTTTTCTTCCTCTAGCCGCCCGCCGCCGGCCAGCGCGCCAGCACGCTGGACCCGCCACTCACCGTCTGGCCCGGCTTTACCAGAATCTCCGCGTTTCCCGGCAGCCACACGTCCACGCGGGAGCCGAAGCGCACCAGACCGATGCGTTCACCGCGCGCCACGGTTTCTCCCGGCTTCTTCCAGCAAATCACCCGCCGCGCGATCCATCCGGCGATCTGCTTGAAGGCCATCTCCCCGTCCGGCGTTTTCATGTGGATGACGTTCTGCTCGTTTTCAAAGGAAGCCCGCGCGCGCATGGCGCCGTAAAATTTACCCGGGCGGTAGTCGACCTTGGTGATCTCCCCGGCGACCGGCGCGCGGTTGACGTGCACGTTCCACACCGCCAGAAAAATACTGATGCGCTTCCCCGGCCGGCCCTCAAATTCCTCGTCCGTCACCACCACCACGCGTCCGTCCGCGGGCGACACCACCGCGCCCGCCTCCGCCGGGATCACCCGCTCCGGATCGCGGAAAAACGAAAAGACAAACAGCGCCAGCGCCACCAGCAGCGCGCCCGGCGCGGTCCAGTGCAGCAGCAGCGCCGCCGCTCCCGCCGCCAGCACCGGCAAACCAAACGTGTATCCTTCGCGGACCATGAATTCCCTTCCACGCTGCGCGGACACACCGCCAGCGAAGCACTCATTCTACGACAGTTTCGGTCCGCGAGATGCGCTTTTAGGCGGGGTGCGCGAGGTGGTGGCGATGGGCAAACGCCAGCATCTCGTCTTTTGTTTTTAATTTTAGTTTTTTGAGTCTTACTTCTTCGAGGAGGTCTTCCGCACTGTGGAATTCCGACTGCGTGATTTTCAACAACTCTGCTTCGTATCGATCGTGCTGTTCTTCCAGCTTCCGGTATTCCAATTCTTCCTGCGAAAAGAAATCACCGGGGTTCCGCTGCAGCATTGCCATGAGACCTCCTAGACTGTGCGGTGGTGACTACATTGGCGTACGGTAGCACAATGCCCCCGCCCGTCCAATAGTCTTTTCGTTACGGCCTGTGAACATCTGGGCATTCTAATGCCCGCGGATGCAAACTCCGGGATTAGCCCGCCAGCCTGTATACCATGCACACGGCGTCTTCCTTCGGCTGCTCATAATAGGACGGCCTCCGCCCGGACCTACCGAATCCCGCCCACTCATAAAACGCCTGGGCCGCGGCATTCGATTCGCGAACTTCCAGGTACACCTCGCTCACTCCCTCCGCCTTCAGCGCGTCCATGGCCGCGAGCAGCAACTCCCGCGCATGCCCCTGCCGCCGCCGCTCCGGCGCGACCGCCAGATTCAGGATCTCTGCCTCTCCCGCCGCGCACCGGGCCACCAGAAATCCGCAAATCGCTTCCCCCGCCACCGCCACCCAGCCGCGATAGCCCAGTTCTCCGAACCGTGCATAACTATCTTCCGGCCAAGCCGCCGTCTCCGGACACTGTCTTCCAATAGCCACGACGGCCCGCGCATCGCCCGCAACCATCGACCGAACCTCACCGCGCATGACTGCCCGCACGGGCTTCCTCCCAAAAACGCTCCGCGTCCGGGCGCCGGATGTAGTTGGCGTCCAAGGCCAGCGCATCCACCAGTTTACCCGCGCGCGCCAGTCCGTAGCCGATCTTTCCCGCCGCCGTCGCCAGTGCCACCTCCCCGCTGTCCAGCTTGTCGCCCAGCGCCGCGCGCGTCGCCCATCCTTCGAGCCCGGCAATCCCTTCCGTGCCCGGCGTACACCAGAACACTCCGCCAGCAGGCGCCGCCTGCGCTACACGGCTTAAAAACTGGTCTGGCGCCAGAACGCATTCCTGGCCTTCTCGCCTCAGTTCGCCGCCCGCGCGCCGGTACAGCGCACAATAGACCTCTCCACGCCCGCCTTCCACCGCCACGGCTACCCACTCGCCGGCCTCGGCCGCCCTGCTGGCTATTGCCTCCAGACGCGGCACCGCCGCGATCTTCTTGCCGTAAACCTCTGCAAACCCTTTCGCCGTCGTCAACCCTACCCGCAACCCCGTAAACGACCCCGGCCCCGTAACCACCGCAAAAAAATCGATATCCTTCCAACCTACCGATTCCGCCCGAAGCAGCCCTTCCATGGCGTTCGGCAGCCAGATTGAGTACTCTTCGCCGGTCTCGTGCACCGCGCATTGCAAGACCGTCTCATCCCGAAGCAGCGCCGCGCTCCCCCGGGAATTGCAGGTATCCAGACTAAGAATCAGCATTTTGATAGTGTAAACCACCTGCAGCCGTTGATAACACAAACGTTAGGGCCGCGCCGCCGATATTCAAGACATATTCCTCTTATTCTACGTATTACAATCGTGCAATTTTAGTTCCAAACCGGAACTGAATTTTCCTTAACTCTTTGATTCCACACGAAATACCTTGACTCTCCCATTCCCTCTCCCTACACTGGAACCTCTAGGACTCCAGGGGGCTACCCAAGCTTATGGACTACAAAATCGGCGACAAGGTTGTGTATCCGAATCACGGGGTTGGCGTCATCGAGCAAATCAATTACGGCGTATTGAATGGCCGCACCGAACGGTATTACATGATTCGCGTGGTATCGAGCGGCTTGCGCGTTATGATTCCGCAGTCCAACGCGCCGGTTGTCGGTCTGCGTCCGGTCATTCGTTCCACGGAAACCCTGAAGGTTCTCGGCTTCCTCGAAAAGGGCAAGCTGAATTCCCATCACGACTGGAAACATCGCTTCAAGGAGAATTCCGAGCGCATGCGCACCGGTTGCCTCCTCGAAGTCGCTGTCGTCCTCAAGAGTCTCGTTTCCCTCAGCCGCAGCAAGCCTCTTTCCTTCCGCGAGAAGAAAATGCTGGACCGCGCCAAATATCTCCTGGTCAGCGAAATGGCCACCGCCCGCAACCTGACCAGCGAAAACGCCGAAGGCCTGGTGGTAAAGTCCCTGGCCAAGGCCAAGCTGCAGTTCCCGATCCTGCTCGAAAAATACGAATAGCCTTTTTCCAGGAAAAATTCTTCCGGCGCGCAATCTTCTCGATGGCGCGCCGGTTTTCTTTTTAGGGGGATTTCTCGGGCGTTCGCGGCTTCAGGCCAGTTTCAATCCCGGATCGGCGTTCAGTTGCAGGTCCGCATGCAGCCCCGCGCGGAAGCGCGGATAGGCCGCCGCGGCAATCATGGCGGCATTGTCCGTGGAAAGCGCCCGGCTGGGGAAATAAACGGGCAGCCCCGCGGCCGCTCCGCGCTTTTCAAATTCCGCGCGCAGCCGGCTGTTGGCCGCCACGCCGCCCGAAACCAGCACGCTGGCCACCTGCCTCTGCTCCGCCGCCGCAAACGCCCGCCCCGCCAGTTCACTCACCACGGACTCCTGGAAGGCCCGCACCAGCGCCAGCGTCGCCGGACTGCACAGCGGCAGAATCTCCTCAAACTTCCTGTGTCCCTGCGCGATGGACTCTTCCCGCGCCGCAATCTCGGGAATAAATTCGCTGTGCTCCCGCACGTAATAGAGCACCGCCGTCTTTAGTCCGCTGAAGCTGAAATCCAGGCTGTTGCCCTTCATCTTGGCCACGGTGAACCGCGGCCCTTTCACGTTTCCGGGAATTTCCACCGCCGCCAGACGGTCCAGAATCGGCCCGCCGGGATAGCCCAGCCCCAGCAGCTTGGCCACCTTGTCGTAGGCTTCTCCGGCGGCATCGTCGCGCGTCTGCGCGATTCTCGCGTAGCGAAACAGCCCCGGCTCTTCCTTCCCTTCCGCGCCTTCCGAATTCACCTCATACAGGACCGTATGCCCGCCGGACACAATCAGGCAGACCGCCGGAAGCTCCACGCTGCGCCCGGCCCGCGCCGCCTCCAGAAACACCGCGTGCACATGCCCTTCGAGATGATTCACGCCCACCAGCGGCTTGCCCAGCGCCATGGCCAGCGTCTTTCCATAAGTGATTCCCACCAGCAACGCGCCCACCAGCCCCGGACCGTGCGTCACCCCGATGGCGTCCAGCTCCTCCAGCTTCATTCCGGCCTGCTCCATCGCCTCCCGCACCACCGGCACAATCCGCCGCAGGTGCTCACGCGAAGCCAGTTCCGGCACGACGCCGCCGTATTTGCGGTGAATATCGATCTGCGAAGCCACCACGCTGGACAAAATCTCCCGCCCGCCGGCCACCACCGCCGCCGCCGTCTCGTCACAGGAAGATTCAATGCCCAAGATCCGGATGCTCACAATTTCATGCTAGCACACACTCTCCGCGCACCGCCGGACGTCTCTTCCTGCGCACAGGCCCCGCGCGCTGCAATTGACAAACTCCGCTCCGGGCCGCTACTGTGCAAATGAAAGCACTTCATACCTTTCCGTGCAGGGAGCCGACGAAGTTCCATGACCATGGACAAACCCGCCCCATCCGCTTCCCCCAAAAAAGTACGCAAGGCGGTCATTCCCGCCGCCGGCCTGGGCACTCGATTCCTCCCCGCCACCAAGGCCCAGCCCAAGGAAATGCTTACGCTGGTGGACAAACCGCTCATCCAGTA